>ERZ1034844.564-NODE-564-length-19883-cov-6.497680_pt1 | contig 19883 bp, 12 predicted proteins | sample MGYA00520594_ERZ1034844 | MGnify/ENA primary metagenome ERZ1034844 (study PRJEB33766, sample SAMN09781733) | gut metagenome | biome: gut microbiome | host: Homo sapiens | place: Madagascar | study: EMG produced TPA metagenomics assembly of the PRJNA485056 data set... | reverse complement strand
AGCCCACACAGCTCATCCTTGATGTCAACTCTTATGAGACCTACGATCCTGCCTTTGAGCAGCGTAACCTGTGGCTCATGCAGTTTATGAGCTTTGGAAGCCGTTAAGGCGTGAATATCAATAAGGTTTTGATTTTATCCTTAAGATTTTAATGGTTTTTGGATAATAGAGAAGGTGCTACGAAATTGCACCTTCTCTTTTGTTTAACCCAAATCGGTCGTTAGGGCTTGCTTGACTGCAAGCAGTTATAAAATAATACATAAAACGGCCTAATGACCGATTTGGGTTTAAGAGTGTATAAGGTCATTTTTGTAAGAGACAGCAGATGATTTGTAAAAAGCGTATGTTTTTTGTGTAAAAAGGCTAAGTGATTGGGCGTTAATGTGATAGCTGCTTTGCGTAAAAGATTCGTTGCTTAAAAACAAAACATTTTATATAAAAACAAAACACACATTAGACGAAAAGACAACGCGTTTGAGCGCAAAAAAAAGTCGGTAACGGGAGGTTGGAGTAACTTTGCAGCAGTGAAAACATCAAATAAATTTTTTTATAACACGTTTTAATTTATTCCTACTATGGACAAAAAACTTCTAACACTTCCGTTGCTCGCGACCGTAGGTTGTATGGCGCAGGCACAAACCGATCCCAACCACCCCAACATCGTGTTCGTATTGGCTGATGACATGGGCTTCTCTGGAATCCATGATTATGGCGGTAACCAGATTCCTTCACCCAACATCGACTTCCTTGCCGACAATGGCGTGGTGTGCGACAATTTCCGTGCTACACCGCTCAGTTCTACCACTCGCGTGTGCTTGATGACAGGCTGCTATCAGCAGCGTGCTGGTCTGAACCACATCTACTCGGAGGTGGATCCCATGGACGGTCTCGACCCCGCGACCCATCCTTCGTTTGCCGGTCTGCTGCGCGATGCAGGTTATCGCACTGGTCTTATCGGAAAGTGGCATCTCGGACAGGACATCAAGTTTAATCCGCTGAACCACGGTTGGGACGTATGGCATGGTTACACCATGGGCAACATCGACTTCCAGTCGCACTATAACACCGTTCACGAGATCGACTGGTGGGACGGCAAGGAGCGCAAAGATGAGCCGGGTTATGTGACATACCTTATTAATAAGCACTCGGTAAACTTCATTAAGGAGTCGGTGAAAGAGAAGAAGCCGTTCTTCCTTATGGTGTCTGAAAACGCCGTGCATGTGCCTATGCAGGGTCCCAACGATCCCGCTTTGCGTACCGACGACACTTGCCCCTATCGTAACGACGAGAACATGACAGACCAGGAATATCGTCGCGTTTACCAGGACATGGTGCAGGCCATGGACGACGGTGTCGGTCAGATCATCCGCACTCTGCGTGAGCAGGGCGTGCTCGACAACACCATCATCATCTATACGTCTGACAACGGTGGTGAGAAGGTGGCTGCCGAGAAGTATCCCGGCAACAACGGCTTCTTCCGTGGATGGAAGGGCGGTGCCTATGAGGGTGGCTGCCGTGTGCCCGCAATCTTCTATTATCCGAAGGCATGGGGACACCGCAAGACCTCTGAGCCTATGCACTGCATCGACTTTATGCCTACGTTCCTGGATATGTGTAACGTCAAGAACCCACGCAAGGTTGACGGTGTGTCAATGTTGCCCACTCTTGAGAAGAACGTGCCCATGCCACAGCGTAAGCTCTACTCGGCTGAGACAGGCTTCATGACCGTTACCGATGGCGATTGGAAATGTGTATGGGGTAAGAACGACAAGGTGGAACTGTTCAACCTCATGACCGACCGTAACGAGGAGCATGACCTCTCTGCCATGTATCCTGAGCGCGTTGAGGGCTACAAGAAAGACATGCAGAACTGGTGGAACGACTGCACCAAGGGCACACGTCTTGAGGGACGCACCACATGGAACTCTGGTTGGGTTGTTGAACTTATAGAGAAGCTTGCCAAGGAAGGCAAGACCCTGCAAGATCTCCCGTTCTTCCAGCAGGCTGCCGGTAAGGGCGTGATGAATCCTGTTAAGAAGAATGCCAAGAAAAATGCGAAGAAGAGAGCTAAAAAATAACAGGTTAGCGTAACATAAAAAAAGCGGACTCGGCACCGTGCTCACATCTCTGTTAGGATGGAGCGGTGCTGAGTCCGCTTTTTCTTGGGGCTATCTTATCATCTTATCCTTTCTGCTCTTGCAGGACGATCTGCTACGGCAGGGTTTTCTGCCTTAGCTGTGATAAGCATGTCTTTTTTGTTCGGGCTGCTTATGTGATGATTAATTCTCTTCACCTTCTGCACTTCTTTCTTTGCCCATTCTGCCGAGGCGTAACGAGCACCAGAAGTAAGCTCGAAATCTATTTCAGGCATTTCCATAGGTTCAGGTCTGAATGGTATCTTGTTTTTGTCTACCACTTCAACCGTGACCATAGCTACGCCATGGTTCAGGATGCCTAACTGTTTAGCCGCGCCCCATGAAAGGTCGATAATGCGTCCGCGTCGGTGGGGTCCACGGTCTGTCACCCTAACGACAATCTCCTTGCCGTTGTTGGGGTTGGTCACTTTCAGCAGAGTGCCGAAAGGATAAGTTTTGTGCGCACAGGTCAGACTGTCGTGATGAAGTCGTTCGCCGCTGCTGGTGCGTGCGCCTGTGGCTCGTTTCGAATAGTAAGAGGCTTTACCCTTCTGTGTCTGTGCGGCCAGTTGGGCGCAAGCCATAATCATGATTAAGCTTAATAATACCGTTCTTTTAAATTTCACGTTATTAATATTTATGTTTTTTCTAAAACCATGCGGAGCATCTGTCGCGATGCCCTTGTCGTCATGGAGTACGTTCTGACACAGACCTTCACGAAGCACAATGTTGTGGCTTCAATGAATCCATAAGCTTGTTACACGATGCCTTGGGCCATCATGGCGTTGGCCACCTTCATGAAGCCCGCCACGTTGGCGCCCTTCACATAGTCGATGTAGCCGTCAGGCTGTGTTCCATACTTAACGCATTGCTCGTGAATGGAGTGCATGATGTAGTGGAGCTTCTCGTCCACCTCTCGCTCGCTCCAGTTCAGACGCATTGAGTTCTGTGTCATTTCCAATCCCGAGGTTGCCACGCCGCCAGCATTGACGGCCTTCCCCGGCGCAAAGAGTTGATGTGCTGCCACAAACTTTTCCACGGCCTCTGCCGTGCAACCCATGTTCGACACCTCGGCAACGCAAAGCGTTCCGTTGGCGATAAGCTTGTCGGCATCAGCGCCGCCAAGCTCGTTCTGTGTGGCACACGTTAGCGCAATGTCCACCTTCTGACCCCATGGTTTCTCGCCAGGGTAGAATGTGGCGTTCGGAAACTCCTCAGCATAAGGTTGGCAGATGTCGTTGCCAGAGGCTCTGAGCTCAAGCATGTAGTCGATCTTTTCGCCGCTTATGCCATCGGGATCATAGATGTAGCCGTCGGGTCCGCTTATTGTCACCACCTTGGCACCCAGCTCTGTGGCTTTCTTCACGGCACCCCATGCCACGTTTCCGAATCCGCTCACCGCCACCGTCTTGCCGTTGAGGTCGAGACCGCGTGTGGCGAGCATCTGTTTTACAAAGTAGAGAGCTCCGTAGCCCGTGGCTTCGGGGCGTATGCGGGAGCCTCCCCATTCGAGTCCTTTACCTGTGAGCACACCCTCCCAGCGATGGGTGAGCTTCTTATACATGCCGAAGAGATATCCAATCTCTCTTGCGCCGACTCCAATGTCGCCGGCAGGCACGTCCTCGTTAGGACCGATGTTTCTGTACAGTTCGGTCATGTATGCTTGGCAGAAGCGCATCACTTCTGCGTCTGACCGTCCTCTTATAGAGAAGTCGGCACCTCCCTTGCCGCCACCCATGGGCAGCGTGGTCAGCGCGTTCTTGAATGTCTGTTCGAAGCCGAGAAATTTAAGTATCGACAGGTTCACCGACGGGTGGAAGCGCAAGCCTCCCTTGTAAGGACCGATGGCGCTGTTAAACTGCACTCGGTATCCTATATTGACGTGCACCTCGCCCTTGTCGTCGGTCCATGGCACACGGAATGTTATGATGCGTTCGGGTTCAACCAGTCGTTCGATAAGCTTTGCACGCTCAAACTCAGGATGCTTGTTGTAAACGTCCTCAATTGAGGTGAGCACTTCTCTCACAGCCTGTATGTATTCAGGCTCACCTGGATGTCTGCGTTCCAGGTCTTGAATGATTTTCTCAACATCCATAGTAGTAATATTTTTGTTTAGAATAAGGTCTGGTAGTTGTGACTTTCTGCAATGTTCACGCTGCAAATATAGCTTTTTTGTGTGTTAACACCAAATTTTTTTGCAGTTTTTTACTTTTATTAGTTGCACAATGGTTTGCATGACACGCTTTTTCTGCCTTTAACCCAAATCGGTCGTTAGGGCTTGCTTGTATTTAACACCAAAAACGTGTCATGCGTTTTCTATGCCTTCTTCTCTCAATTTTTTGCTTATCTCCTCCAGTTCTTTCTCTAAACGCATGGCCAGCGCCGTGCTGTTTTCAGCCGATGAGTCTTTAATGTGCTCAGGCGTTATGGCCTGTAGCCAGCCACATTGTCCGGGTTTCAGCATGGTGAGCAGCGGCATGGCTTTGTGAGCGGCGCGCGATATGCTGTCGCGTTGTAGCTCTTCACCGTTGCTTTTCAGACCTTGCTCAAGCATCTGTCTGTATTCTTTTATCGATTCGCCCACTTGTGTAAGGATCTCCCGCTCTGCCTCAGTGTCGCCTTCGGCAAAGGCCGTGAGAGGTGCGAAGAACGATGATTTTTGCTCTGCCGCTTTTACCGAAAGGGGCAGACGTGTTATCTGGGCAAGTGTGGCAGCGAGCGTGGCAGCATTGAACGGCTTGAACAGACAGGTTGAGAAGCCGGCTTTTTTCAGGCTTGTCATGATGCTCGGGTCATGGGCCGTCATGGCAACGGTGCTCATGTCGCTGTTCTTTACATGCTTGAGCATGTCCTTGCCGCTCATCTCCGGCATCTCTATGTCGGTGAACATTATTTGCGGTTTTGTCTCTTCTGCAAGCTTAATGGCCTCTGATGCCGATGTCGTTGTGCTGATGTTCAGTTTTGCTCCGCCAATTTTCTGTGCCATCTCCTTGAAAAGCTCAAGTTGAAGAGCGTCGTCATCAACAGCAAGAATGTTTATTTCTGTTGTCGCTTCTTTTGCTTCTGTTGAAGACCGGTTTGTTTCTACAGATGCAACATTTTCTTCAACGTCTTTCTTCTGTCTCTTTTCTTCTTTCTTTATAGGCAGACTCACGGTGAAGCAAGAGCCTTTGCCTTCTTCCGATGTCACGGTTATGGTGCCGCCGAGCATCTGTACTACCTCGCGGGTGATAGATAGGCCCAGTCCGACACCCTCCTTGCCTTGCCCGTTGGGCAGACGTGTGAAGGCATCGAAGATGCGCTGGCAGTCGGCTTGGCTCATGCCGCGTCCCGTGTCGCTTACATATATAATAAGGTGTTGTCGAGGCGAAATTCTTATTTCCACCTTCACGCCGCCCCGGTCCGTATATTTCACGGCGTTGCCGATGAGGTTACTCATGATCTGCTTCACACGGAACGCATCGCTTCGCCACAGGTTGCCACAGTTGGGGGTCAGTGTGCCGAGCGTTATGTCGAGGCCCTTCTCTGCAGCCATTGGCTTGAACTCTTCCACACAGCTTTTTGCCAACTGTTGTGGCACGAAGCTCACGTCATGTTGTTCCGCTTTTCCGCTTTCGAGCAAGTGATAGTCGAGCAGGGCGGCAACAAGCTGTTGAAGGTGTATGGCAGAGTGGCGCATGCTGTCGATGTAGGCGAGCGCTTTCGGTCGGCTCACCTGTTCGCTGAGCAGTTCGATAAAGCCGGCTATCGATGCTGCCGGCGCTTTTATGTCGTGCGTGATGGTAAGGAGCAATCGTTCGCGTTGCGCCATAATGCGTTCCGTCTCCGCTTTCGCTTCAACGATGCGTTGCCGGTCTCTGCGTTCACGTTTTATGTCGCGCAAGATATATGCCACGAGCAAGGCAGCAATAAGTATGGCCACCAGACCTATTATGGCAATGCGCACCACCATCTTGTGTCGCGATTGCGTGGCGTGGCCGAGAGCTTTTTGCAGTGCGTTCTTTTCTTCGCGTTGTATGTGTTCGAGCAGCAGACCTGTGCGCTGAGACAGTTGCAGGCTAACCCTTTGCAGCCTGTTCAGCCTTGCAGCCACGTTTTCTTGTTGTCGGCTGTTTTGTTTTTGTTCCTCGTTCTGTATGTCGGTCAAGATGTTGGCTACCGAGTCGGCAATGTTTATTCGTTGTGCCGTGCTGTCGGTTTTGGTGTCGTGCAAGATGTTGGTCACGCCCACCGTGTCGGCATGTTGTCGTCTGAACGCATCGCCCAGCCTTCGGAAGAAGCCGCGTTTGCTTTTAATGATCTCATACACCTTTTCCCTTTGACCGTGTTGCCCGTACAGTTTTGAATGAATGACCACCGAGTCGCGTCCGCTCTGCAAGGCCTGCACCTTGTTTCGGTAGAAAGCGTCGCGGTTGTCAAAGGCCATAAGCTGTGCTACGCGCTTTGTGTTTTCGCGTTTCATGTGTATAAGTTCCACCAGCGTGTCTATGCGTTGGCGTTGTCCTTGGTCGGCAATGAACGGTTTGAGCTGCTTGGCCTTCTGCTCAGACGTTGCTACCGACCGGTTGAAATGCGGCCACTCGCTGCCTTCGCCAAGCAACACCGACCGTTCGGCATTGTTTGTCTCAAGCAGCGAGCACACGAGGCTGTCTACCACGTCTCTGCGTTTCAACAGCTGTTCTGACGCATTGTTAAGAGCCACAAACAAGCGGCTGTTGTCATAAACCTGCCAAGTGGCGATAGCTATGACAACAGCCAGCAAGATATAGCCTGTAATGATTTTCTTACTTGTTCCGAATTTTGACATTTATCTTTATTCGTTTTTAGCTGATGGGGGATCAGCTGCGAGGGCTACAGGTTGAGGATCACTCTGCTGCGGGTGCCTCTGTGGCAGGAGCTTCTGCTGCGGGCTGCTCTGTGGCAGGAGCCTCTGTAGCGGGCTGCTCTGTAGCGGGAGCCTCTGTAGCGGGCTGCTCAACAGCAGGAGCAACAGAGTCGGTTACAGTTGTGTCTGCCTGGATGGCTACCATATCGCTGTTGGCGTTGATGTTCTTACTTGCAAATGCGTTGCTTACTGATACCATTACGATTGCTGCGATTGCTGCGAAAAATACCTTCTTCATATTCGTTAATTTTTTAAGTGTTAATAATTTTTTTGTTTCTTTCTCCGCCACTCCCTCAAGCTTTGTCTTTATCAAGACGTTCTCTTCTGTTGAGACGTTCTCTTCTGTTGAGATGTTTCTCTTTTTGTAGAGGAGGTTCTCTTTTTGTAGAGGAGGTTCTCTTGTTGAGAAGAACTCTTGTTTGTCGACTGCTTTGTTGTTTGTTGCGTCGTTCACTTAATAAAATGCAACGAGCGTGCCAAAACTGGCATGAAAATGTAAATCGCTGATAATCAGCAGTATAATTTTTTTAGTCCTTGTTTTCGGTATGTGGAAAAGGTGTGGAAAAATTCCGCACTTTTTTGTGGAATCCATTTCTTATTCGCCAATACCCAATTTCTCAATCTTGTTATAAATGGTTTTGCGGTCAATGCCGAGCAGGCGTGCAGCCTTGCTCTTGTTCCCGTTTGTCTGTTGAAGGGCTTGCTTTATGCGTTCGCGCTCCTCGTTCTCGTCATGAAGCGTGAGCGATGGCTGTTGCTGCAAGGTCGGTCCCATGGCCTGTGACAGTTCGGCTGTGGTTATCAGCCGTCCGCGTGTGAGCAGCACAGCGCGTTTCATCACGTTGTTGAGCTGTCGCAGGTTTCCGGGCCATGTGTTGCTTACGAGCATCTCAGCGGCAGAAGCATCAAATCCTTCCACATTGCGTTGCAGCTCTTCGTTGGCTTGGCGGATGAAGAGGTCGGCAAAGAGAAACAGGTCGTTGCCGCGTTCACGCAGCTGAGGCATGTAGATGGTAAACTCGTTAATGCGGTGGTAGAGATCCTCCCGGAACCGTCCTTCTGCCACGGCCTGTTCAAGGTTCTCGTTGGTGGCACACACCAGCCGGATGTCTACCTCTATCTCGCGGTCGCCGCCTACAGGGCGTATGCGTCGCTCCTGCAAGGCTCTCAGCAGCTGCACCTGCACGTCGTAGCTCAGGTTGCCCACCTCGTCGAGAAAGAGCGTGCCCCCGTTGGCGGTCTCAAATGCTCCTCGCTTGTCGCTGTCGGCTCCCGTGAACGAGCCTTTCTTGTGTCCGAAAAACTCTGATGCTGCCACATCCTTAGGAATGGCCCCGCAGTCGAGAGCGAAGAACGGCTTGTCGCTACGGCTGCTCAGCTCATGAATGCGCCGTGCCACATATTCCTTGCCCGTGCCGCTTGCTCCAAGAATGAGCACCGACATGGGGGTGGGAGCAACGAGCTGTACATAGCTGTAAAGCTGCTTTGAGGCCTCGCTCTTGCCCTCAAGGTATCTTGGCACGTTAGAGCTGGTCTCAGCTTTGGTCTCATTGCTCTTGTTTGAAGAGCTGTGAGAGCCTTTGTGTGGTGTTGAAGGGGGCGGGGTAGAGGCATCAGCTGTTGCTGGCGTGTTGGCTGCCTGCGCCAATGCGTCCTTTATTTTCTGAAGAAGAATGTCGGGTTGCACGGGCTTGGCAATGTAGTCGGCAGCTCCCAGTTTCATCGCGAGCACCGCGTTCTGCACCTCGGCATAATTGGTCATGACGATAAACGGCGCGTTGTGTCCACGCTTACGCATCCATCCAAGCAGGAACAGTCCGTCGTGGTCGGGCAACCGCAGGTCCGACAGCACCAGGTCTGGCTTGGTGCCATCCATCAACAGTCGTGCGGCAGCGCCCACGCTTGTGGCTCTGCTCGTTTCAAATCCTTTCTTCTTCAGCCATGTCTGCATCATTGTGCCGAAGGCCAAATCGTCTTCTACAATTAATATGTGTGTCATCCAATTTGTTTAGTTTCTCCAAACCGCTTTTTTAGTTAAGCGACTGAATTTCTTTTTCCGACAGTCCTGTATAAGCCATTATTTTTTCAATCTCGTTCTCACATTCGTTCTCTTCTTTCTTGAAGAGAGGGAGCATGAGAATTATTGTTTGTTGCAAATTTAGACAAAAAAAATGACATTAATGGTTTGGTACGGAAAAATCTCATTACCTTTGCCGTAAATACATTAAAAAACGAACCGTCTTAGAGACATTTCTTACAGCCTATGAGCATACAACAAACCGACATACCACAAGAGTTTAGCCAGTTTTATCTTAAGGATGTGACGTTTGTCAACCTTATGATGCGACGAATCTACAACGTCCTTATCGTGGCCAACCCCTACGATGCTTTCATGCTTGAAGACGACGGGCGCGTGGAGGAGAAGATCTATAACGAGTATATGGAGCTTGGCTTGCGCTATCCGCCCACGTTCACACAGGTGAGCACCACCGAGGAGGCACGCCGCGTGCTGAGCACCATGAACATAGACCTCGTGATCTGCATGCCCGGCAACGCCGACAACGATGCCTTCACCGTGGCTCGCGACATCAAACACTCGTTTCCCAACATCCACTGTGTGGTCCTCACGCCCTTCTCTCACGGCATCACGCGCCGCATGCAGAACGAGGACCTGAGCATCTTCGACTATGTGTTCTGCTGGCTCGGCAACACCAACCTCATCCTTTCCATAATAAAGCTCATCGAGGACAAGATGAACATCGAGCACGACATCCATGAAGACGGCGTGCAGATGATTCTGCTTGTCGAGGACAGCATACGCTTCTACAGCTCCATTCTGCCCAACCTCTATAGCTATATCCTCCTGCAGAGCCAGCGTTTCTCAACCGAAGCGTTGAACCGCCACACCGCCACGCTGCGCATGCGCGGTCGCCCAAAGGTGGTGCTTGCCCGCACCTACGAGGAGGCGATGGCTCTCTATGACAAATATTCGGCCAACACGTTAGGCGTGATCAGCGACGTGCGCTTCCCCATAGGGGGCGTGAAAGACCCTGAGGCGGGTCTCAAACTGCTGCGTGCCATAAGGGCCAAGGACGAGTATGTGCCGCTCATCATCGAGAGCTCTGAGGCCCATAACCGTGAGCGTGCTGAGGCCGAGGGCTTCCGCTTTGTCGATAAAAACTCGAAGAAGATGAGCCTTGACCTGCGCCGCCTGCTGGAGGAACACATGGGCTTCGGCGATTTCATTTTCCGCGACCCCAAGACCCATGCCGAGATAATGCGCATTCACAGTCTGAAAGAGCTGCAAGACAACATCTTCAAGATTCCTGACGACTCCATGCTCTACCACATCTCGCGCAACCACATGAGCCGTTGGCTCTCGGCCCGCGCCATCTTCCCCGTGTCGGCGTTCCTGAAGAACGTCACATGGCACAAGCTACAGGACGTTCAGGCTCACCGTAAGATCATCTTCGATGCCATTGTGCAGTATCGTCACATGAAGAACATTGGCGTGGTGGCTGTGTTTGACCGTCTGAAGTTTGACGCCTACTCCCATTTCGCCCGCATTGGCGAAGGCTCGCTTGGAGGCAAGGGGCGCGGCCTGGCTTTCCTTGACAGCGTGATAAAGCGTCATCCTGACTTCAACCAATATAAGGGTGTGAGTGTGCAGATACCCAAGACCGTGGTGCTCTGTACCGATGTGTTCGACCGCTTCATGGAGCAGAACAACCTCTACCAGATAGCACTCAGCGATGCGCCCGACGAGGAGATCCTGAAACATTTCCTTCGCGCACAGTTGCCCGACTCGCTGATAGCCGATTTCTTCACCTTCTTCGATGCCACGCACAGTCCGATAGCCATACGCTCCAGCTCGTTGCTCGAAGATGCCCACTACCAACCCTTCGCAGGCATCTACAGCACCTACATGATTCCGTGGCTTGACGACAAGTATGCCATGCTCTCCATGCTGGCGTGTGCCATCAAGGGCGTCTATGCCTCGGTCTATTATAAAGACTCTAAGGCCTACATGACAGCTACGAGCAACGTCATAGACCAGGAGAAGATGGCTGTGATCTTGCAGCAGGTCGTGGGCAAGCAATATGACGGACGCTTCTATCCCAACATCAGCGGCGTGCTGCGCTCCATCAACTATTATCCCATTGGCGACGAGCAGGCTGAAGACGGCATAGCGTCGCTGGCCTTGGGTCTTGGCAAGTATATCGTGGACGGCGGACAGACGCTGCGCGTGTCGCCATATCATCCTAACCAGGTGTTGCAGACGAGCGAGCTGGAGACCGCCCTGCGCGAGACACAGACACGCTTCTACGCGCTCGACACCACACATGTGGGCAACGATTTCCAGGTCGACGATGGCTTCAACATAGAGCGCGTAAAGGTGAAGGAGGCTGTGGGCGATGGCTCCATAACCTATCTCGCCTCCACCTACGACCCCTATGACAACGTCATGCGCGACGGCATCTACGAGGGTGGGCGCAAGGTCATAACCTTCTCTGCCGTGCTTCAGCAAGACGTGTTCCCGCTGCCCGAACTGCTACAGATGTCCATGCGCTACGGCGCCGAGAGCATGCGCCGCCCCGTGGAGATCGAGTTTGCCTGCAACCTCAACGACGACCGCACGGGCGAGTTCTACCTCTTGCAGATCCGTCCCATCGTCGACTCTAAGCAGATGCTCGATGAAGACGTGGCTGCCGTGCCCGATGAGGCATGTCTGCTGCGCTCGCACAACTCGTTGGGCCACGGCATCAACGACGACGTGGTCGACGTGGTTTATGTGAAGACCGACGACGATTTCACAGCCATGAACAACCCCGCCATTGCCGACGACATAGAGCGCATAAACCGCACGTTTCTTGACAGCGGACGGGGCTATGTGCTTGTGGGGCCGGGCCGTTGGGGCTCAAGCGACTATTGGCTGGGCATTCCCGTGAAATGGCCACACATAAGTGCGGCAAAGGTCATCGTGGAGGTGGCGCTGAAAAACTATCGCGTGGACCCCAGTCAGGGCACCCATTTCTTCCAAAACCTCACGAGCTTCGGCGTGGGCTATTTCACCGTCGACACCAACCGTGCCGACGGCGGACTCTTCCGAAAGGATATTCTCGACCTCATGCCGGCTGTGGAGGAGACCCGGTATGTGCGTCATGTGCGTTTCAGCTCGCCTCTGCGCATCATGATGGACGGCAAGAAACAGGAGGGCGTGGTGCTTGTGCCTCAGGCCGAGTAGGCGTTCTCTTGGTGTCAACTCGTTTCTTGTCAACTCGTTTGTTGTTGAGCAAGTTGGAAACTTGCCCAACTTAAGTTAAGTAAGTTAAGAAAGCAAAAAACTTGACAAATATCATCTGAAAAACTTGCAATTATAAGACGAAACTCTTATCTTTGCAATGTTTTTCATGGTATTAGATTTAAGGTTAACAAAAAGATGGGGACACAGCGGTGCCCCTTTTTTTATGTCCTTAAGTTTTTGGCGCGTTTTAATGAAAAAACTATAACAACCTTTCGCGTTTCTTGAAAAAAACATATACCTTTGCATGCTTGAAAAGGTGCTATGAAATAGAACGTTTTTAGGAACAGCGCAACGTGATGTTGCATCCCCATAAAAAAACGAAAGAAACGAAGAAAACTGAGATTATAAAAAAGATAATGATTGAGAAAATGAAACAATGTAAATTTTTACTCATGTTGCTCATGCTCTTTATCGGCATGGGCGCTTATGCACAAACTACGGTTGAGTTTGTGGCAGGAACCGACAAAGGTTCAAACAGCAAATTTGGCACTTTTGCTGCATCTGATCAGATAGAGAAAGATGGTGTGACCATGTCGTCAGACAACGCTACCTTTGCTACCGACGTGTATCAGACACAGAAAACCGCTTTCTCAAACCGCAAGCTCACATTCTCTTCTAAGAAGAACATCACGAAGATAGAGTTTGAGGGTGGAGAGAACCTCGCGCTGCTCACAGCCGACAGCTTCGATGCCTCTACAGGCGTGTGGAGCGGCAAGGCAACAGACATCCGTTTCACCATAAGCAGCAAGGGAATGGTAAAGTTTACCAAGGTCACCGTCACTCTTGACGACAAGAAGGTCACCACGCTGGCTTTTGCTGACGCTGAGACCGTGGCTTATGTGGACCTGACCAAGAAGAGCTACACCTTCCCCGTGGTGCTTAAGCATGACGACACGGAGCTGAAGGGCATGCCCATAAGATATGAGAGCACCAACCCCGAGGTGGCAACCATCGATGCCACAGGCAACGTCGAACCCAAAACAGTTGGCACCACCGTGCTCAAGGCGTTCTTCGACGGCAACGACAGCTATGAGCCATCACAGGCAGAGGTCACATTTAATGTTGCCGACAGCAAGAACATCTTCACCGAGACCTTCGACAAGATGGATGGTGAAGGCGGCAACGATGACAACTTTGGTGTGTCGGGCCCTCTCTTCGGCAACTTGTCTTCTGACGACTGCGACAACGCCGGATGGAGCTACACGGACCTTAGCAACGGCAAGGCCGACAAGTGTGTGCGTATAGAGATGTCGGCTTCGTTGACCACACCTGCTCTTACCAATCTTAAGGGCGATGCCTTCCTCTTCTTCCGTGCGGCACAGAACCGCAATGTTGCTACCTCCATTAATCTGTCTATATCGGGTGAAGGCTCTCTCTCTGAGAAGAGCGTGAAGCTGGAGAAGACGTTTAACGATTATGTGGTTCTCATCAAGGACGCCACACCCGAGACCAAGGTCACGTTTTCATGTAGCGCATTCGGATGCTTCTTCCTTGACAACGTCAAGATAGAGCGTGCCATCGTGCTCGACGAGGCTACCGACAACGCCCAGACGCTGAGCGACAACGACAAGCTCACCGTGAACGTGGCTTTCAACCGTCCGCTCTCTCCCGACTATTGGAACACCGTTGCCCTGCCCTTCGATGTGCAGGCTGCCGACATGTCAAAGATCTTTGGCGAGGACGTAAAGGTCAAGGCGTTTGACCGTTGGGATGCCGCTGCACAGACCCTCTTCTTCAAAGATGCCGCCGCCATCGTGGCAGGCACACCTTACCTCGTGAAGCCCTCAGAGGCTGTAGGCTCTCTCATGCTCACCGACATCAAGGTCGTAGCCGACGCCAAAACCGTGACCTCCGGTCCCGTTGACTTCCATGCCATCTTCAGCCCCACAACCATAAACGCAAGCGATGTGTTCCTCGGCAAGGATGGCATGCTCTACCGTCCCGACACCGACGTGGAGGGCGCTGACAACATGAAGGGCTTCCGTGCTTTCTTCTCTGGTCTCACCGACCTGACCAACGCCAAGGTTAACATCGATGGCACGCTTACGTCTATCGGCAGCATCAGCGGCAACGCTTCGGTTGAAGCTGCCAAGGTCTACACCATCGACGGACAGTATGTCGGCAACAGCACCAAGGGTCTGAAGAAGGGCTTCTACATTGTGGGAGGCAAGAAGGTTGTGTTATAAACAAAAAAAGAAAAAAAATAGGCGATGTCTATCGTCGCTTCCGACAAATTATGGAAAAGAAAATTTACTCTGCACCCCAAATACTGATCTTAGAGATTGATGTAGAGGACACGATGGTGAACAAAACCTCTACGCTGCATGACCAAAACCAGATTGTGGTTGATCCAACCACTATAGGCAAGGGCAATGCCAACAATGCCGCTTCAAAGATAACAATCAACGGGGTGTGGGACGATAAATAAAACCTTTTTTTACCAAAAACGAAAGAAAGGTTTAAAAGCAAAAACTTATTGTTAAAGGCAAAGGTCAGACAATGCACAACGAGGCGTGTCTGGCCTTTGTTTTTTGTTAAATTTCTCCAAGAAGGGCCATTTAGCTCTTTGCCGATGCTGTGTTTGTCGCTTTTTATTTGTATTTTTGCCATGCCTAAAAAGGGCGTATGTCCTTTTTAAAGCATCGTTTTTAGCAACACCAAGCTGTGGAAAAGACAATCAGGATAAGGTAAAAACGGCTTCTTTGTTGAGCCTAATGTTATAAAGACATTTTTATCCTTGGGGTTGCTCTTACAAAAGTTATAGAACAAAAGAAAATGCAGAAAAGACAAAAAAGAGAGAACAAGAGTTTTTTAACACGTCTTCTTTCGCTTGTGGTCGTCGTGCTCCTCATAGCCACGGCGGCGGTGGTGCGTGACGGCAAACTCTTCGGACACGAATGGAGCAAGCCGCAGACCTCACAAGCAGCGGCTGCCGATGGCAACGACACGCTCGTTGTGCTGCCCGACGGTGGCTTCGTTGTGAACACAAAGCCGCTCGCAAAGGATGTTATGGGCTATGGAGGCAACGTGCCGCTGAAGATAAGCGTAAGTAAAGACGGGGTGGTAGACAGCATCGTGGCGGAGCCTAACGCTGAGACCCCCGACTTCTTCGATTATGCCAAGACGCTGTTCGACCGGTGGAAGGGCAAGACCGTTGACGATGCCATGGCTCAGAAGGTGGATGCCGTGACGGGAGCAACGTTCTCGTCAAAGGCCATCATTGGCAACATGAACCGCGGGTTGGCTTATGCCAAGCGGCATGTGGCGGCTGAAGAACAAGACCGCGCGTCGGTGGCAACGGCATCTGCCGCAGGGGCTTTCCCTGATGGCGGTTGGACCGTTGGCGGCATCGCGGCTGTGGTCGTGGTGTTGCTCGGTGCCGTTGTGCCGCTTCTCACAAAGAGCCGTCGTTGGCGTTATGTGCAGCTCATGCTGAACGTTGTCGTTTTGGGATTGTGTACAGGCACCTTCGTGTCTTATGCTCTCTTCATGCGCCTCTTTTCGGGTGGCGTGAGCGTTGCAGCCCTCTCGGCCCTTGCCGCCCCGCTGCTCATGGTTGCCGTGGCTTTGGTCTATCCCTTGGTCGGCAAGCAAGGCTATTATTGTGCCAACATGTGCCCGTTTGGTTCTGCACAGGAGCTGGCGGGCAAGCTCTCGCGTCGCAAGCTTCGTGTGTCGCCGCGCCTGAACAAGGGATTGGTGATGTTCAAAAATGTTCTCTGGTGCGTGCTCATGGTGTTGCTGCTCACGGGTGTGTGGACGGCATGGATCGACTATGAGCTGTTCACCGCCTTTCTCTATTCTTCGGCCTCTGTCTGGGTCATAGCAGCAGCCGTGGGGTTCCTTGTGCTCTCGGTGTGGGTGCCCCGTCCTTATTGCCGCTTCGTATGTCCCACAGGCTGCCTTATAAAGCCCTCGCTCTCATGGGCAAAAAGAAAGAACACCAAAGGAACGAAACCCACGGAGAGGAGCTAAGGAAGGTGTGAAAATGTAAAAAACATTTTTGCGCTTCGCGCATTTTTTAACATTCTTGCGCTCCGTAGGTGCTCAGGCGCTTCGCGGAGTTATTTCCATTAATGCCCCATTAATTATCATTAAAACGCGCTTTGCGCGGAAAAATTAATGTTTCATACTCCGCGAAGCGCCTGAGCACCCACGGAGCGCAAGAATGTTCAATTAATGGAAATTAATGTTAAAAAAAATAATAAGCGCGAAGCGCGATGTTAATATTAATTATCATTTCGAAGATGTCGATAACGCTTTTTCTTTATCCACGGCCAGGCTTAAGCCCTATAGCTCATTGTCCGTTCTTACAACCTTGACGCTATATGTTTCCTGTACATCTTCATGTGTGTGGCTGAAAGCACCTTTCTTATGCGGTCAACGCGCTGACGGGGTGTGGCTGTCGGGGCATCGGCCTCGTTGTCTTCGGTCAGGTGCATGGTGCCTTTACCCGTTATGGGCAGATATTCATCCCAGAAGACAGGCACATCGTGCCAGCGACCGTCGCCTCCCCATCTTGAGATGTAAGAAACGCGCTGAACGGTGTAATGGCCGTGGGCATAGACGTAGATGACCTTGGAACCGTTGACGGTGGGGCCTTCCTGGGTCTTCAAAATGCAGTCGGTCACGCACGACGGGGCTTTAAAACGGTCCTGTCCCCAGAGGTTGGCTATAGCCTCGTGTTCCCAGAAGGTGCTCTCTTGCTTCGTGCCGCGTACATACATGTCGCCAATGGGTCTGGTCTGCTGATACATGGGCACGCAGAGCAGGGGAGCCAACGCGAAATAGATGGAACGGAAGAAATCGGCGTTCATGCGGTAGAAGTCTCTCTCTGCTCTCACATAGTTGTAGTCGGCAAACCGGCGCGGGTCCATGTCGAGATTTACCGACTGCATGTGCTTCGGGATGATGATGTTGATCATTCGGTCTTTAATGAAGTCGAAGTCGTCGCCATAAGAAGCGCTCCTGTCTTGCAACAGCTTGAGCATGTTCTCCTGTGCCAACGGCGTGAAGAGCAAGGCAAACTGCTGGTTGTTGTTGCGGTCGCTGGTGTTGAACGCCACCTCAAAGTCCTCGTTCGTCATCATGGCATAGTCGTTGTTGTCAAGGTCGCGCGACTTGCGCTTTAGCTTCAGCTTCTGCCATTTGTATGACAGCGACCCCTCGCGGCTTGCCAGACCGCTGCTCTGGCGGGTAAACGTGAGGTCGGGTGCGGCGGTGTTGCCGTAGAACAGGCGCGTACACTCATGATATACGGGGTAGGGGGCTGTGACGCTGGCGGTGAGCGTCTCAGAGTGTTGCACGGTGCGGCGGTTGCCGTCGCTGTCTTCCTCTTCTGTGGTCCAGTAGATGGTCTTCGAGCCATAGTAGGTCTTGGCACCCATATCCATCTTGCGCGTGCGGCAAAGCACAAAGGGGTTGCCGTTGATGAGGCCCGAGTGGCAATAGATGACAGACCGCCCTTCGTTGAAGAGGTCGTTCCAACCATATATGTGCCTTAGGTCGGCAAGACGTTGTGTGGTGAAGTAGGGGTCAAACTCTATCTTGGGCACCGTGGCCGTGATCATGCGCGGCAGCATGTCCCAGTCGTAGAGACGGTTCAGGGGCTCCATCTGCTGCCATCCCTCCATCTCTATGTCATGGGCCTGCTGCTTAAGGTCATCGTTCTCGTCGCTCAAGCTGCTCATCAGCGGGTGTATCTTGAAGAGCAGGCACAGCACAGCCACCACCATCACCATGAAGATGAGGTAGACGGTTGTGGTGTCGAGCGAGTTTTGATTCTTGTAGAGGTAGATGGCACCTGCTATCACGCCACCCCACAGAAGGAAGCAGAAGAAGCGTGCCCACCAATATTTGTTGTTCACATCTTCCATCTCATCCTCGGTGTCATACAGTCGGCTGCATGTCTCATGGTTGGCTTCCACATCGACCTGCGCCTCTTTAGCAAGCTCTGCAAAGGTTTCTCTCGCTACCCGTTCAAACTTTGGGCGAAACGTATTGACATATTCGTCCAACGGATCGTATATATCATTAGTCATCGGTCAGTCTTTTTTTCTTTTGCCGTTGATTAAATTTTTTCTTCCTTTCGCTCTTAAAAGTTTTTCCTCGTTTTCCTTTTTATCGCAATAAATCGTTTCCTCTTTGTCGCAATTGAACTTTTGCAAGTGCATAATAAACACATTTTCAAGCGATTATCATCTCAAGAGAGCGTCGCCGCGCTCGACTTTGTTGCTTGCCAGAGCAAGAAGGCGTCGCCGAAGGCGGCGAATATCCATAACCGCTGGTTGAGCTGCCAAAGGCAGCGAAGCCTGCGGTTCCATGAATAATGGTAAGATCGTCCTCGAAGAGGGCGAACATATCGAATATTTGAACACCTTGCTTGTTCTCTTTTGAAAGGAAGTGGCAATGCGGTTTAGAAGAATTTGCCGCGTGCCTGTTCGCGTGTCTCTGCCGATGCCGTGAACGGAATGCGGGTGGTGTAGCCTTGACGTGCAGCCACAATCATCTTTGTGGGCCACGAGAAGAGGTCGGTGTTCCATTGTGTCACGCGGCTGTTGTAAACGGAGCGGGCGGCTGTGATCTCGCGTTGCAGATAGCTGTTTTGCTGCATGGCGTCCATGATGACCTGATGTGCTTTCAGTTCAGGATAAGCTTCGACCTGTGGAAACAGGCGGCCGCAAGCCATGTTGAGCTGACTGTTCACCTCGCTGCGGTTGCCATCGTTTATGGCCCCGCCACGCAGGGCTGCCACGGTTTTCATCACGTCTTTGTCAAGCTCTACGGAGCGGTTTACAAGCCCCACCACGTTTTGCAGAATCTGCACACGCTGCTCAAGATAGTTGTCTATGTTTGAGGCTTCGGCCTGAATGCGCTGTTCGAGCTTCATAAAGTAGTTGCGTGCCGAAATCTTCATAAACGCAAACACCACGCCAGGCAGCAGTCCGCCCACGCAACCAATTACAGTCACCATGGTGGGGTCTGTCAGTTGGCTACCCATAGTGAACACATAAAGCAGTGTGAGCACAGGAATGGTTACCCACAGAGCAATCTCAAAAAGCGTTGATTTGTAGGTTATCTCTACCGGCAGTTGGCGGTCAATAACATGCACATCACGACCATTGTCGTTGATAGGGCCTTGGGTCTCGTCTAATAAGTTAGCCATAGTAAACAGGTATTTAATTGTTATATTTCGATTAATGTTTCTTTAGTTTATAGTCTCTTTTTTCGATTAATTACACATTTCGTTTCTTTTCAAGCTTTTCGAAAACAAAGATACAGCTTTTTGTTTTAACGCAAGCATTTTACAGAAAATATTGTTGCTCTTGTGTCAGAAAAATTCGTTTCATTCGATGTGTTCGTGCTTAAAAGTCATGAGAAACGCATCTTAACGTCATCGTACCTCGGTCGGGGTACGCATGTCCCTCGGTCGGGGTACACATGTCCCTCGGTCGGGGTACGCATGTCTCTCGGTCGGGGTACGATGACTTTATGTGCTCTTTACAGGGCAGACGCATCAAATTGAACTTCCCGTCAACAGCCTATCTAAGTAGTCCTC
>ERZ1034844.560-NODE-560-length-19940-cov-3.730752_pt1 | contig 19940 bp, 16 predicted proteins | sample MGYA00520594_ERZ1034844 | MGnify/ENA primary metagenome ERZ1034844 (study PRJEB33766, sample SAMN09781733) | gut metagenome | biome: gut microbiome | host: Homo sapiens | place: Madagascar | study: EMG produced TPA metagenomics assembly of the PRJNA485056 data set... | reverse complement strand
GGCTGCGTCCATGGCAACGTTGCCGCCGCCGACTACCGCTACCTTCTTGCCGCGCATAATGGGGGTATCGGAATTTTCATCGAAAGCCTTCATCAGATTGCTTCGGGTAAGGTATTCGTTTGCGGAGAATACACCGTTGGCATTTTCACCGGGAATACCCATGAATTTGGGAAGTCCGGCGCCGGAACCGATGAATACAGCTTCAAAGCCTTCGTCCTGAATAAGTTCATCAATGGTAACGGATTTGCCGACTACCACGTTGGTTTCAATCTTAACGCCGAGGGAACGTACATTTTCGATTTCCTTGGCAACGACTGCCTGTTTGGGAAGACGGAATTCGGGAATACCGTAAATCAGAACACTGCCTGCCTCATGAAGTGCCTCAAAGATTGTCACATCATAGCCAAGTTTTGCTAAATCTCCGGCACAGGTTAAACCTGCCGGGCCGGAACCGATTACGGCTACCTTCTTGCCGTTCTTTTCCTTGGCGCCTTCGGGTTTGATTTCGTTTTCTCTTGCCCAGTCCGCTACGAAACGCTCCAGCTTACCGATGGAAATGGCTTCGCCCTTGATACTGCGGATACATTTGCCTTCACACTGGCTTTCCTGCGGGCAGACACGTCCGCATACAGCAGGAAGTGCGGAGGATTCGCTGATTACCTGATAAGCGCCCTCGATATCGCCCTGCTTTACATGACTGATAAATTCGGGGATGTTGATGGATACGGGACATCCCTTGATACACTGTGCATTCTTACAACCGATGCAACGGTTTGCTTCTTCCATGGCTTCTTCTTTATTGTAGCCGAGACATACTTCTTCAAAATTGGCAGCACGCTTCTTTGCATCCTGCTCTCTTACGGGAACTTTCTTTAAAACGTCCATTTTCTTTCCTCCGAGTATCATTACTGGCAGTTGCCACATCCGCCGTGATGGGTTTCACCCTCTTTTGCTTTCAGGAATGCACGGCCTTCTTCCGTTTTGTAAATCTGCTGACGTAACATGGCTTCGTTGAAGTCCACTTCGTGTCCGTCAAATTCCGGTCCGTCCACGCAGGCAAATTTGGTCTTGCCGCCTACGCTTACACGGCAGGCGCCGCACATACCGGTTCCGTCTACCATAATAGGGTTTAAGCTGACAATGGTGGGAAGTCCTAATTCCTTTGTCTGTAAGCATACGAATTTCATCATAATCATGGGACCGATGGCAACGCAGACATCGTACTTCTTGCCTTCGGCATATAAATCTTTGATAACCTGGGTAACCATACCGCTTCTGCCGTAAGAACCGTCATCCGTGGTCACATAAAGATTTCCGGCAACCGCCTTCATCTGCTCCTCTAAAATAAGCAGATCTTTATTCTTGGCGCCTACGATAACGTCAGCCTCAATGCCGTTCTCATGCAGCCATTTTACCTGGGGATATACGGGAGCGGTACCTACACCGCCGGCTACGAAGAGAATTTTCTTCTGCTTTAAGCTATCCAGATCTTCTTTGGTAAACTCGGAAGGACAGCCCAAAGGGCCTACGAAATCATGGAAATAATCTCCTTCCTTTAAGGAGGACATCATCATGGTGGATGCACCTACAATCTGGAATACGATGGTAATGGTACCGTTTTCCCTGTCGTAATCGCAGATGGTCAGGGGAATACGCTCACTGTCCGCATCCTTACGAGCTATGATAAATTGCCCGGGGAGACAGTTTTTCGCAATTCGCTTCGCCTCCACTTCCATCAGGTAAATGTTGGTTGTCAGTTCTTTGGCTTTTAAAATCTTAAACATCTCGCACCTCTTTTACTCTTAGATTTTATCAGTAAGGCTCCAGGATATAATTATCCAGTGCACCTCTTGACAGTTTGTAATACTCACCGGTATAAATATCCACCGCGAAAACGGTGCCGGTTTTCGTCTGCATTCCCGCAGAGTCTTCAAAAACTTCCGCGATCACATAGAAGTCACCTTCATCGGGAATGGACAGTGCGTATTGGAACGTATACAGGTATCTGCCGTTTAAATCGGGAGACAGAATACTGCCGTCTGCTTCCACCGTTTTTCCGTTTTCCGTAAATTGACTGTATAAACCGGAAAGCGCATCCTCCGGGGTAAACTCCGTAGGCAGGGTCAATGTATATTCCCGGACCGTACTTTCCCCGAACACGCCGTCTTCCGTGGCAATGGCAAAATGAAAGACGCTTTTGCCGAGAGGCATGGGAATAGGACCCGTGTAAATAAGGGACTGTAAGGTCGGTTCTGTTCCGTCCGTAGTATAATATACCATTCCTTCCATGGATTCTGCAACCTCTATCATGACAGGTGCGGTATATTCGCCGCTGTACACCGATACTTCCGGTGCCGGAGGCTTTATTACATCAATATCGAAATTCTGGGAAACCACATCGCTTTTGATGCCGTATTCGTTCACAAATATGGCGGTTACCGTATAGTTGCCGGTGTCTAAAAAAATCGGTGTGGTGTAAACCTCACTGTTTTCGTTGGGCATCATACCGTCTAAGGTATAATAAATGGTTCCCTGTGTGCCGGAGGTAAGCTTTAAGGGGATTACCTGGGCATAATTGCCGCCTTTATAAGAAAACTCCGGCGGCTGCGCCATGTAGTTGCGGAACAGATTTTTCACCTCGTCATTGTCTGATGAAGTAACAAGGGTGTTGATGGTACTGTAATCTTCTTTTTCTTTATAATATGCCACCAGCTTTTTGTAAGCGGAAATCACTTCGTCCGGGGACGCATACACGGATTTCCGGATACGGTTCAGAATCTCCAGATAGGACTCTTCTTCCCCCAGCGCCAGATAGATATCCGCCAGTGCATGCTGCAGGGAAATGTCTGTTTCATCCATGGCAATGGCAGCTTTGTAATGCTCCGCCGCCTCCGGCAGCTTTCCGTTCTGGTAACATGCCTGTGCACGCTTTAACTGGTAAGTCAAAGACCTGGAACGGAACCGGAAACAACACAGTAAAAGAACTAAAAATACAATGAGAACTCCTGCCGCAATACTGACAATTCGAAACAGTCTTTGATGTTTCTTTTCCTGTTCGGTCTCCGGTCCGAATTCCGCATGCTCCGCTATGGCTGTGAGGGATTCCTGCATGCTGTTCTCGATTTCAGGTTCAAAATCGGGAACAATATGTACTTCCTCACCGCATTTTTCACAGTAAAGCCTGCCTTCCGGCAGTTCTGCTCCACATTTATGACACTTCATACGGTTTCCTCTTGGTTAATTTTCCTGTAATTTCAGGGACTCCACACAGTTATGCATCAGCATGGCTATGGTCATGGGACCTACGCCGCCGGGTACCGGGGTGATGGCGCTGCAAAGAGGCTCCACTGCTTCAAAGTCCACGTCACCGCAAAGCTTTTTGTTTTCCATGCGGTGAATGCCCACATCAATGACAACGGCTCCTTCTTTCACATAGTCTGCCGTAATCATTTTAGGTTTTCCTACAGCTGCGACTAGAATATCCGCTCTTTTTGTAATCTCTTTCAAATTCTGCGTCCGGGAATGGGCAACGGTAACGGTACCGTTTTCCCGCAGCAAAAGCAATGCCATGGGTTTTCCAACAATATTGCTTCGTCCGATTACCACACAGTTCTTTCCTTCTATGGAAACACCGCTTCTCTTCAAAAGTTCAATAATGCCTGCCGGTGTGCAGGAAACAAAGCCCTTTTCTCCGGTACAGAGTGCACCCACATTTTCGGGATGGAAGCCGTCCACATCCTTTTTGGGGGAAATGGCACGGATAATATCGCCTTCCTTGATATGGGCAGGCAGGGGAAGCTGCACTAATATGCCGTTTACGTCCCCCCGGTTGTTCAGTTCATCAATCAGGGAAAGCAGTTCCTCTTCCGTGGTTTCTTCCGGAAGTTCGTAGGCAAGGGAGCGGATACCGGTGTATTCGCATGCTTTCTTTTTGTTTCCTACATAGACACTGGAAGCCGGGTCGGAACCCACCTGAATGACCGCCAGGGTCACTTCCACGCCCTCTTCCTTCAGTCTGCTTACTTCTTCTTTTACTTCATCTTTTATTTGCTGGGATATCTTTTTTCCGTCTATAATCTGTGCCATAGGCTTCCTTTCCGCAGGTCTGTGCGACCGGAGTGCTTAGAATAATCCGACGATTTTACCGTTTTCATCCACATCGATATTGTATGCCGCAGGGTTCTTTGAGAGGCCGGGCATGGTCATAACCGTACCGGTCAGCACTACAACAAATCCTGCGCCTGCGGATACATAAGCTTCCCTGACTGTCAGGTCAAAGCCTTCCGGACGTCCCAGCTTTGTGGGATCATCGGATAACGAATACTGGTTCTTTGCCATACATACCGGCAGATTGCCGAATCCCATGGCTTCAATCTTTTCAAGCTGCTTCTTTGCCGCAGCGGAAACAGTGACGCTTCCCGCACCGTAAATCTTCTTTGCTACGGTTTCAATCTTTTCGGTCAGGGAAAGGTCATCCCCATATAACGGCTTAAAGTGGCTTTCTTTTTCAGAAAGAGTCTTAAGCACCTTTTCGGCTAAAGCCATGCCGCCTTCGCCGCCCTTTTCCCATACTTCGGAAAGAGCAAATTCCGCGCCTCTCTCCTCGCAGAAATTCTTGACATAGGAAATTTCCGCTTCCGTATCGGTAATAAAGGAGTTTAAGGTTACCACTACGGGTACACCGTATAATTTCAGGTTTTCAATATGCTTCTCTAAGTTTACAATGCCCTTCTTCAAGGCATCTACGTTTTCTGCCGATAAATCTGCCTTTGCTACGCCGCCGTTGTATTTTAAGGCGCGGATAGTTGCCACCAGTACCACTGCATCGGGCTTTAAGCCTGCCGCACGGCACTTAATGTCAAAGAATTTCTCAGCGCCGAGGTCTGCGCCGAAGCCGGCTTCCGTAATCACATAATCCGCCATTTTTAAGGCTGCCTTGGTGGCTCTTACGGAGTTGCAGCCGTGTGCAATGTTGGCAAACGGTCCGCCGTGCACCAGCGCCGGTGTATGCTCCAGGGTCTGAATCATGTTGGGTTTTAAGGCATCCTTTAAGAGCGCCGCCATAGCCCCCACTGCCTGAAGCTGTCCCGCCGTAACGGGTTCGCCGTCCAGATTGTACGCAACCACCATACGGGATAAGCGTTCCTTTAAGTCGTTCATATCACTGGCAAGACACAAAACAGCCATAATTTCCGTTGCTACAGTAATGACAAAATGGTCTTCTCTCACAAAGCCGTCCGCCTTGCTTCCAAGACCTACCACTACGTTACGCAGTACTCTGTCGTTCATGTCCAGACATCTCTTCCATACAATCTGTCTGGTATCAATACGGAGGGCATTGCCCTGCTGGATATGGTTATCAAGCAAAGCTGCCAGTAAGTTATTGGCAGAGGTAATGGCATGGAAATCGCCGGTAAAGTGCAGGTTCAGATCCTCCATGGGAACGACCTGTGCATAGCCGCCGCCTGCCGCGCCGCCCTTGATACCGAAGCAGGGACCTAAGGAGGGCTCTCTTAAGGCAATAATTGCCTTTTTGTTCATACGTCCGAAAGCTTCTCCCAGTCCTACGGTAGTCGTGGTTTTTCCTTCTCCTGCGGGAGTGGGGTTAATGGCGGTCACCAGAATCAGTTTTCCGTCCGGGTTGCCTTCAATGCTTTTTAAGTACTCATCGGAAATCTTTGCTTTATACTTTCCGTACAGTTCCAAATCGTCAGCGGATACGCCGATTCGCTCTGCTACCTTTACAATGGGTTCCATTTCCGCCTGCTGTGCAATTTCGATGTCTGTTTTCATGTTTTTCTCCTTAGATTTCTTCCAGTAATTGTTCGAACTGTTCCTCACTCATCAGAACCTTCCGGGGTTTGGTGCCTTCATCTTCTCCGACAACACCGTAGTCATGAAGCTGGTCCATGATACGGGCTGCCCGGTTAAATCCTATCTTAAATACCCTCTGCAGCATACCGATGGACGCCTTGTCCTTGTCGATGATAAACTTTCCCGCATCCGCAAAAAGTTCATCCACGGCACTGCCGTCCCCCGTGGCTCCGCCCTGGGAAGAGCTGCTTCCGATATTTTTGATTTTTTCTTCGATATCCTCGGCGTACACATTGCCGAGTGTCTGGTTTTTCAGGAAATCCACTACATCCGAAACTTCCTTATCCGATACAAACGCACCCTGGATACGGGCGGGTTTGGAATAACCCTGCGGGTAGAAAAGCATATCGCCCTTTCCTAAAAGCTTTTCCGCACCGTTCATATCAAGGATGGTACGGGAGTCCACACCGCTGCTTACGCTGAATGCCACACGGCTGGGCATGTTAGCTTTGATAAGACCGGTGATGACATCCACGGAAGGCCTCTGGGTCGCGATAATCAGGTGGATACCCGCTGCTCTGGCGAGCTGTGCCAGACGGCAGATGGAGTCTTCCACTTCGCCGGGACATACCATCATCAAATCCGCAAGCTCGTCCACGATAATAATCATCTGGGGCAGATTGGCGGGTACGTTTTCTCCCTTTTCCCTCATGGCGGTAATCTTTTCGTTGTAGCCCTTCAGGTCACGCACATTCAGATCCGCAAACTTCTTGTAACGGTCTTCCATTTCCGTAACTCCCCAGTGCAGGGCTGCGGAAGCCTTCTTGGGATCCGTTACAACCGGTATTAACAGATGGGGAATGCCGTTGTAAACGCTTAACTCCACCACCTTGGGGTCCACCATGATAAGCTTGACTTCATCCGGGTGCGCTTTATAGAGAATACTCATAATCAGTGTGTTGATGCAGACGGATTTACCGGAACCGGTAGCCCCCGCAATCAGCATATGGGGCATCTTGCCGATGTCCGCCACAACCACCTTGCCTGCGATGTCTTTACCGACCGCAAATGCGATCTTGCTGGGGAATTCCTTGAATTCCTTTGATTCTAACAAATCACGCAATGCCACCGGCGTATTTTCTTTGTTCGGTACTTCGATACCGATTGCCGCTTTGCCGGGAATGGGCGCTTCAATACGGATATCCGTTGCGGCAAGATTTAACTTGATATCATCCGCCAGTCCCACGATTTTGCTGACCTTAACCCCCTGTTCGGGCTGCAGCTCGTACCGGGTAACGGAAGGCCCCTGACTGATATTGGTAATCGTTACGTTGACACCGAATGTATGTAGCGTCTGCTGCAGTCTGGCAGCCGTTTCTTTTAATTCCCTTGCGGAGTCTCCACCGCCGCCCTTGCCCTTCTGTAAACAGGACAAAGGAGGGAACATGTATTTCTTCGGGACATTGGAAGGAGTGGCGCTGCTCTGCGGCATACCTTCCGGTCTCGGGGTATCCGTGGTTTTCTTTTCCGGGACAACTGCCTTAGGACGGGAAAACTGTGTGCTTTCCGCCGGCTCCGGTTCTGCCTTATAGGCGGGCTCTGCATGGAACGTAGATGCTGGAACGGCTTCCTCTTCGTCCCTGCGGAACATGCCCTCTACCTGAATGTTGTCTAATATATCCGGGTGGATAAAGGAGTCCGCCGCAGACGTCTTCTGTCCGGGCATCTCCTGGGAAAATGCATCCGGCATAATGGGATGCGCCGGTTCCATGGGCGCTTCCTCTGCCGGTAAAATATCCGGCTCTTCGTTGAAGGTAATTTCGTGAATATCGTCCCGGTTCTTTTTCTCCGCCGGCTCCGTAAGTGCCGTATCCAGTATGACGCCGGACACTTTTTTATCCATACGAAGGATTTTTTCGTTCTCTTTTTCCTCTGCCTTTAAGCGGCGTGTTTCCTCTCTTCTGTGACGTTCCTCTTCTCTGCGGATGCGCTCTTCTTCCGCTTCTTCCCGACGGGATTCCATCAGCTCTTTCCGTCTCTGGGCATCCTCCCTGGAGAGCTCTACCACACGCTTACTGCCGTTTTTCACACCCTTTACAAAGGATTTCTCCGTAAGAAGAATAACGGAAATCAGGCACACAATCAGTACCACCAAAACCGTGCCGATGGTGTCCAGAAAATGCAGTAAAAGGTAGGCAAGACTGCCGAACAGGACGCCGCCGCCCGCATGTTCTTCACTGCTAAACCGGTAGAGAGCCTTTATGCTGTATGATTCCTTCATGATGTCGGGGTCACCGGCAATCAGTTCACAGATTACCCCCGCCATGCAGAACAGGATGGCTCCCGCCACAATTTTGCGCACCGCTGCGGAACTGCCGCCGTTAGCGGAAAAGAAGGCGATTGCTAAAAACAAAAGAATGGAAAACGCATACGCCGGAAGACCGAACAGTCCGAACAGAATACTGCTGATACCTTTGCCGACCGGACCCAGTATGCCGAAATTGCATAAAAAAAGAACCACTGCTACCGCAAAGAATAAAATCAGGGAAATCTCATGAAACAGTTCTGTTTCCTGCTCCGTATAGACTCTTTCCTGCTGTCTGGAGGACTTGGAACTGCTGCTTTTTCTCCGGGTAGTCGATTTTTTTGATGTCTGTTTTGCTGCCATGATAAAACACTCCTATTGCAGTCCTGGTGCTGTACGCAGGACTCTTATCACCCCAAATCAGGGCAATGTAAGTATTATATCATTTTTCATCCGGCTTGTCACCATGTATACAATATTTTGCCTATTTGCTTTCGCCATTTTCTCTATCCGCATCTATCATGGAATGCAATTTTTTAAGGGCTTCCCGGATGCCGCCCACTTCGTTGATAATGCCCTCCTTTACGGCTTCCCCGCCCACTAAAATAGTGCCAACATCCTTGGTGAGCATTTTCGTTTCCATCATGAGCTGCTCCAGTCTTTCCCTTGAAATTTCGCAGTGGCTGCTGACAAAGCCCGTAATCCTGTCCTGCATCTGTTTGAAATAGTCAAAGGTCTGTGGTACGCCGATGACCATTCCGGTCATTCTTACCGGATGGATAACCATGGTGCCCGTGGGGACAATAAAGGAATAGTCCGTACTGACGGCTATGGGGATGCCGATGGAATGGCTGCCGCCAAGCACCAGGGACACGGTGGGCTTGGACAGGGACGCCACCATTTCCGCAATGGCAAGCCCCGCTTCCACATCTCCGCCCATGGTGTTTAACAAGACCAGTACGCCCTTTATTTTCTCACTGTCCTCAATAGCGGCAAGCTTCGGCAGTACATGCTCGTACTTTGTGGTTTTGGCGGAGCTGCTTAAATTGTCGTGTCCTTCTATTTCCCCGATAATGGTAAGCAGGTGTATCGTATCCTCCCGGGCATTGTGATTTAAAATGACCTGACCGGTCTTTTCTATCTGTTCATCCTGATTTATGTTTTCTTCCATGAAAACCGTCCTTTCCGTGCGGCAGCTTATCCGTTCCGGCAAAATCCTTTTTCAGGCTTTCGCACCTTGGATAAAAAAGGATAAGAAAAAAGGAACTGCCGCAGCAATTCCTTTTTAGGATATCCTGATTTTCAATTTTCATGTTATTTCAGGTCAAAATCATCCGCATCGGATACCTGAATGTCGTACTTCATTTTCTCGGGCGGTACTTCAAGCTTATATCCCATGCTCTTCTTCTCATGCTTCTTCGGCAGGGGAAGCGGATTTTCAATATATTTGATTTCTTTTTCTCCGTTCTCCGGCTGTCTGTAACGGTCGGTAGATTCGTTGGAAACCCTATCAGGGGTCTGCGGTTTTACAGGGGTCTGCGGTTTTACAGGAGCCGGTGTCTGCTCCACACCCGGCATATAGAATAAATTCTGCATACCGGCGGCTAAAAGGACAACCAGCGCATGGAACAAAAGATAGCCGTAGCCCATAGCGGGTGTTTCCACCTTAAAGAAACAGAACAGGGCGATAACTGCCGCAAACACCACCCAGATTAACTGGTTCTCGGACTCCTTTTTCAGGAAGAAAGAAGGAATCCCCAGCATCAGTAAAAGAAGGACAATGATAACCCACAGAGCATCTTTCCCGGTTACGGAAGTGCTCAGTTCGTATAAGGACATACTGCCCTTCGGCCCGAAGGTTTCTACCCAGGCTCCCATAATCCGCTGTAAGGAAGAATGGTTCTGCCAGACATCAATCATCATAAACAGTCCTTTGCCCGCGAAGTAACCCAAAGCAAGCAGTAAAACATGCAGGGCAAAACTTTCCTTTTCTCCGTTTTCATCCAGCCAGTCGGGTCTGTTTTTCTTTAAGAATTTCACGAAAACCAGCAGGGAAATGAGGGAGAGACCTATGGCATCCAGGTACGTCAGAAAACCGATGCCGAGACCCGATGCAAATAAAAGCAGGGCATTCTGCCATTTTAAGGAAGCGCTCTCCCGCTCTTTTTCATAGTAAAAGCCGATCAAAAGCAGCACCAGGCCGTATAACAGGGCATACAATACCTCCGGCGAATACTGCAGACCGACATTTACAAAGAAAGGAAATACCGTTGCCGTAATCAGGAAAAAGAAGGCTCCTATTCTGCCAATCAGTTTTTTTAAGGCAAAATACCATATAAGGGAGGAAATCGTCTGCAATACAATCTGCAGAATGAATCCTGCCGTAAAGTGATTGCCTACAACGTAAAATACGCCCCGCAGTAAAATGTAATAAAAATACTCCATACTCTGCGCCGTCAGGGGAATTGCCTGTCCGGTCACTTTTGCGCCTTCAAAATAACAGATATCCCGGTAAACCGCCAAAGCCGCAGCTGCATTCAGCATGAGAGCACGGATAACCACGCCCGTCACCAGAAGCACGCCCACAGCGATTGCCTCAAAGGCGGCGGAAGCCTGCACGGGTGTCCTTGCCGCCGTATAACGTCCCACACACCACCGGATAAGGGCAAACAGTCCCGCCACTAAGAAAAGCGGCAGGCAGGATATGCAGATAAGGGCGCTTTTATCGGTTATGGAAAGGCTTTGCAGTCCCGAAACCGTCAGACCGAAATAAGCAAAGCCGATCAAGACTATGTAGCAAGCCCAAAGCACATAGCTGAACTTGTTTTTCACAAAAGCCATATTACTCCTTTTTTGCAAAGGGTTAAATCTGTTCTAACGCCTGTGCAAGGTCATCTATAATGTCGGAAACGTTTTCGATACCAACGGACAGACGAATCAGATCAGGGGCAACGCCGGCTTCCTTTAACTGTTCGTCGTTCATCTGTCTGTGTGTATGGCTGGCAGGATGAAGCACACAGGTCCGGGCATCCGCAACATGGGTCACGATGGCAGCCAGCTTCAGTTTATCCATCAGCTCTTCTGCTGCTTTTCTGCCGCCCTTTAAGCCGAAGCTGATAACACCGCAGGTGCCGTCCGGCATGTATTTCTGTGCCAGTTCATAGTATTTGTTGCTCTTTAAGCCGGGATAGTTGACCCAGGCAACCTTTTCGTGACCCTCCAAAAATTCCGCAACCGCCTGCGCATTGCTGCAGTGTCTTTCCATACGGAGAGGCAATGTTTCCAGTCCTAAATTCAGGATAAAGGCATTAAACGGCGCCTGGATGGAACCGAGATCCCTCATAAGCTGGGAGGTTGCCTTTGTTATGTAAGCGGCTTTGCCGAATTTTTCGGTATAAGTGATACCGTGATAGGACTCATCCGGGCTGCAGAGTCCGGGGAATTTATCCGGGTATTTACTCCAGTCGAAATTGCCGGAGTCCACAATGGCTCCGCCTACGGTTGCGGCATGTCCGTCCATGTACTTGGTCGTGGAATGGGTGACAATGTCGGCTCCGAAATCGAACGGATTGCAGTTAATGGGTGTGGCAAAGGTATTGTCCACAATGAGAGGTACCTGATGGTCATGGGCAAGCTTGGCAAACTTTTCAATATCAAGCACTACCAGCGCAGGGTTTGCAATGGTTTCCGCCACTACGCACTTAGTGTTCTCCTGAAAAGCTTCCGCGATTTTCTCAGCCGGCCAGTCAGGGTCAACTACAGTACAGGAAATACCCATTTTTTTCATGGTAACCGTCAGCAGGTTAAAAGTGCCTCCGTATACGGTAGAAGAAAGAACCACATGGTCCCCTGCCTCACAGATATTGAATACCGCATAATTGTTGGCCGCCTGACCGGAGCTTGTCAGCATCGCGGCAACGCCGCCCTCTAATTCACAGATTTTGGCTGCAACGCAGTCATTGGTCGGATTTTGCAGTCTGGTGTAGAAATAACCGGACGCCTCCAGATCAAACAGTTTTCCCATCTGTTCGGAAGTATCGTACTTAAAGGTGGTAGACTGGTAAATCGGCAGGATACGGGGTTCGCCGCACGTAGGATTCCATCCCGCCTGCACACATATTGTTTCTTTCTTCATAGGTTTCCTCTTCCTTCCTTAGTCGTCCCAGTTATGGTATACTGCCTGCACATCATCGTCTTCATCCAGAAGGTCAAGGGTACGCTGCAGGTTTTTGATGGCGGTTTCATCTGTAAGGGTTACATAGTTCTGAGGAATCATGGTAACTTCCGCACTCATCATGGGAATACCGGCATCCTCCAGTGCCTTTCTTACTTCTTCAAAGCTGTCGGGGTCGGTCAGCACTTCGTATACATCCTCTTCTTCGCTGAAATCCTCCGCTCCGGCATCCAGCACCTGCATCATCAGTTCATCCGAATCCGCTTCGTATTCTTCTTTATCGATTAAAATCTGGCCCTTCTTGTCAAACATAAAGGAAACGCAGCCGGGCGTACCGATGTTGCCCTGTCCCTTTGTGAAAGCGCTTCTCACATTGGCTGCCGTACGGTTCTTGTTGTCGGTCAGTGCGTCTACGATAATGGCGATACCGCTGGGACCGTAGCCTTCGTATGTAACGTATTCATAGTTTACGCTTCCCAGGTCTCCGGCAGCCTTCTTGATGCCTCTGTCGATGGTATCATTGGGCATGTTGTTGGCTTTTGCCTTTGTAATAACCTGTGCCAGCTTAAAGTTGTTGGCAGGGTCGGGACCGCCTTCCTTGACCGCTACGGCAATTTCTCTTCCGATAATGGTAAAAATCTTGCCCTTTGCTGCATCATTCTTTTCCTTTTTATGCTTAATGTTCGCAAATTTTGAATGTCCTGACATATTCTTTCTCCTTAGATTTTCTTATTTTATTTTTTCCGGTAAAACCTCACATTAAAATATACCATTATTGGCGATTTCCGTCAAGTTTGGCATTTGTCTTATGTATTCAGTTCCAGACTTATCATAAGCGCCCTGTTGACCTTCTGCATAATCTGGGCATCCAGGTGGCACACCTTATCCTTCAACCTTTTTTTGTCTATGGTACGGAGCTGCTCTAAAAGCACCACGGAGTCCTTATCCATATCGTATTTTTCCGTGGAAAGCTCGATATGTGTGGGCAGCTTTGCCTTGTTCATTCTGGAAGTAATGGCAGCGCAGATAATGGTGGGACTGTGTTTGTTGCCCACATCGTTCTGGACAATCAGAACCGGCCGGATACCTCCCTGCTCGGAACCGATAACCGGACGTAAATCTGCGTAATAAATATCTCCTCTTCTCATAAAAAACATCCCTTCTTCTAAATCTGGTATTAGTATTTCCAGTTTATCTGAAGGTATACCATTTCCGTTTTCTATTCCCGTAAAAGGTCCGTGGCGCAGAGTCCCATGCCCATTTCCCTTTTTGCTGCGGCATCCCCCGCACAGGCATGCAGGTATACGCCCGCCACCGCCGCTTCGTAGGGGGAAAGTCCGCCTGCCAGCATGGCGCCTGTCATGCCGGATAAAACATCCCCGCTTCCCGCCGTTGCCATCCGGTCGTTGCCCGCCGTGTTTAAGAATATTTTATGGCTGCCGTCACAGACGTAGGTTCTTGCGCTTTTTCCGACGATTACCGCATGAATATCCGCCTGCAGCTTCCGGGTGGCGGCAAGTTCATCCTCCTTCACCTCGGAAACCGGAACATGAAGAAGTCTCGCAAGCTCTCCCATATGGGGCGTAAGCACCAGATTGCCGCCTCTTTGCGCCGCCAGCTTATAAAGCGCTTCCTCCCTGCTTAACGCGTTCAGGGCGTCCGCATCCAGAAGCAGCTTTTTCTCCCGGTTCCGTAAAAACAGTTCCGTAAGCGTCCGTGCCGCTTCTCCCTCCCCCAGTCCGGGACCAGCTAAGAGCACATCCGCCCAGTCCATGCTTTTCTTAAGTTCTTCCTGCTCTGCTTCCGAAAGTCCGTCTTCTTTTTCGTAAGAAAAAATCATGGCTTCCGGCAAACTCATAAGCACTGTCTCCCGGATGCATTCGGGAATGACCAATTTTACCATGCCCACTCCCGCCCGGTAAGCGCTTTTCGCACAGAGAACAGCCGCTCCCGCCATATTTTTACTGCCGGCCGCAATCAGGATTTTTCCGAAGGTGCCCTTGTTGCCGTCCGGTCTGCGGTTTTGAAAGAGAGAAAGTCCGTCCCCCGTCAGGGTATACATGCCAGGCTCCCCTGTCCGGAAGCTTTTTTCCGTAATGCCGATGTCTGCAGTCCTTACCTTTCCGGCATAGGAAGCACCCGGATAAAGATACAGCCCTCTTTTGGCAAAGCCGAAGGTAACGGTTCTGTCCGCCATGATTGCCGTCCCCCAGATTTTGCCCGAGTCCGAATCGATGCCGGAAGGAATATCCGCCGCCACCACCTTTCCCGGTAGGTCGTTTATGGTTTCAATCACCTGCTTATAATCCCCGGTTATCTTTCGGGAAAGTCCGGTGCCAAACAGGGCATCCACGATAACGGAATACTCCTCCGCCGGAAAACCATCCTCTCCAAAGCTTACCACCGGGACACCGTAAGCCTGTAAAATCCGGTATTCGTAAGCGGCAGCTTCGCTTAATTTTTCCTTATTTCCCACAAGCAGGACCTTCGCTTCCACGCCTCTGTCCGCAAGAAGTCTTGCGCAGGCGAGCCCGTCGCCGCCGTTATTTCCCGTACCGCACACGCAGAGTGCTTTTGCCTCCCGGGGCTTTTTATGGGCATCTTTTAAGAGAAGCATGCATTCGTCCGCAAGGGCAAGCGCCGCCCGCTCCATCAAAACCTCCGTGTGTATGCCGATATTCTGTATGGTATAAGTATCATATGCTCGCATCTCGTCCGCCGTTACAAGGCTGACAGGCAGGATTCCGTTTTTCTTTTCCATATCATTTGAAAAAGGACTGTTGTGCTCAACCGTCCTCTTTACTCTCCTTATTTCCGTATTCTCCGTCAAACAGATTGATGACATCCGCTCCGAAAATGGAATGCATATAGGAATACAGCTCCTGATTTTTCTGCTCCATTTCCTGTTTCCGGATAAGCTGTTTTTTTAATTCTATCCTCGTGTCCCGTATCCATTCCTCCGCTGCCGCAATGCTTGCCGTATTTTCATTGAGCTGCCGGTAGCAGATATCCATGGTGGCAAACATCAGTTTTTTGTTGACTGCCTTTATTTCGTCCGGCAGGGCATTTAACTCCAGCCGGTAGTTCTTAAGCTTCTCGTTGCACTCGGCAATGAGTCTCTTGTGCTCTTCGATTTTTTTCTCGGTTGCCTTGTCTTCCTTTTTGTTGTAGGCATCTGCCAGCGGAATGATCTCTTCCATCAGCTTCTTCTTTAAGGCGGCTGTCTTTTTTCCTTCCGTAGCCGCCCTGCCCTGCTTCTTTAAGAGCTCGTTCAGCTCCTCCTGCAGCACTTTTACGGCTGGGGTGGCTTCCTCGTTTCCAAACAGCTTGTGCCAGTTGTGATCCAATGTCAGCACCGGGATATTGTAGGCGTTTACCGCCTCATAAAAGTCTTTTTCTTTCTTCTTCATTCAGATGCCTTTCCGGTAAATTTACCTCTACGCATCAGCTTCTTCTTTCTTCCGGTTTTCCTGCTCCAGATTGTAGGAAAGCTTCATCAGACTGTCCGAAAGATGAACGTTTTCCACCTGGATTTCGGGCGGAACCTGTAAATCCACATGCGCAAAATTCCAAATGGCGCGGACGCCGCATTTCACCAGCACCTCCGCCACGTCAATGGCGCTGTTTTTGGGAATGGTGAGCACCGCAATGTCAATATCGTTTTCCTGCATGAACGCTTCCATTCTGTCCATGGGCTGAACGGTAATTTCCCGGACCTTTTCTCCCCAGAGCGCCGGATTTTTATCGAATATTCCCTTTAAAATAAAGCCCCTCTTTTCAAAGTTCATATAATTGCCGAGAGCCCGTCCGAGGTTGCCGGCGCCGATGATGATCAGCCGGTGGGTCTTGTCGAGTCCCAGTATTTTTCCGATTTCCGTATACAGATAATCTACATTATAGCCGTAACCCTGCTGTCCGAAGCCGCCGAAATTGTTGAAATCCTGCCGTATCTGCGACGCGGTTACCTGCATTCTGCGGGAAAGTTCCTGCGAAGAAATGCGTTCCACTCCTTCATCCTTTAAGTCTCCCAAGTAACGGAAATAACGTGGCAGACGCCCGATAACCGCCTGGGAAATGCCTTTTCCTTCCACACTAACGCCTCCTGTTTTATAGCTTGCTTTTCCATAAGAATTTATAATTTATTATATAAGAGTGTTAAAAAATTGTCAACGCAGACGCGCCCCATGCAGAAAAATTTGACATTATTTTTCCATGACGGTAAACTATAGAAAGCAAAACAGAATGTGAGGAACAGACCATGATACTTTCCTGTCAGAATATACAGAAAGCATTTGTCGGAAACGAAGTCTTAAAAGAAATTTCTTTTCATATAGAGGACCATGAAAAAGCAGCCATTGTGGGCATCAACGGTGCCGGCAAGTCCACTCTGCTTAAGATTATTGTAGGCGAAATGGCAGCCGATGACGGCCAGGTCATTTTAGGCAAGGGAAAAAGCCTGGGGTATCTTTCCCAGAATGCCGGACTGTCGGATGATAACACCATCTACGAAGAGCTTTTGTCCGTAAAGCAGGATTTGATTGCCCTGGAGCATAAAATACGGGAAACCGAAAAATCCATGAAGGATGCGGACGAAGAAAGCCTTGCCGGAATCATGGAGGAATACAGCCAGCTCACCCACCGTTTTGAGGCAAGCGGCGGTTATATATACAAAAGTGAGCTCATAGGCGTCTTAAAAGGGCTGGGCTTTACGGAGGAAGAATTTGATAAAAAAACCTCCGCCCTCTCCGGCGGTCAGAAAACCCGTGTGGCGCTGGGACGTCTTCTGCTTTTGTCCCCCGACCTTATTATTTTAGACGAGCCGACCAACCACCTGGATATGCAGTCCATTGCATGGCTGGAAACCTACCTGAAAAATTACAGAGGTGCGGTTTTAATCGTTTCCCATGACTGGCTACCAAAATCATTGAAATCGACAACGGACGCTCCACCGTATTTGCCGGCAACTATTCCGACTATGCCGTCAAAAAAGAACAGCTCCGCATAGCCCAGTGGAATGCCTATATGAACCAGCAGCAGGAAATCAAACATCAGGAGGAGGTTATTGAAAAGCTCCGCTCCTTCAACCGGGAAAAATCCATCAAGCGTGCGGAAAGCCGCGAGAAAATGTTAAATAAAATAGATGTGCTGGACAAACCCACGGAAGTAAAATCCGATATGCATCTGACCCTGACTCCCGCCGTTTTAAGCGGCAACGATGTGCTGACCGTGGAGGACTTAAAAAAATCCTTCGGCTCCCAGACGCTCTTCTCCCACCTTTCCTTTCGGTTAAAGCGCGGGGAGCATGTGGCAATCATCGGGGACAACGGCACCGGCAAAACTACGATTTTAAAAATCATCAACCGGCTCATCGAAGCGGACGCCGGAAGCTTTCGATTAGGCTCCAACGTGGAAATCGGTTACTACGACCAGGAACACCATGTACTGCATGACGAAAAGACCCTCTTTGAAGAAATTTCCGATGAGTATCCGTACCTGGACAACACCCGCATCCGCAATGTACTGGCGGCTTTCCTCTTTACCGGGGATGATGTTTTCAAGCGGATTGCCGATTTGAGCGGCGGTGAAAAAGGCCGTGTCAGCCTGGCAAAACTGATGCTCTCCAATGCCAACTTTTTAATCCTGGACGAGCCCACCAACCATTTGGATATTATGTCAAAGGAAATCTTAGAGGATGCCTTAAACCACTACGAAGGCACCGTACTCTATGTTTCCCACGACCGTTATTTCATCAATAAAACCGCCCACCGCATCTTGGAACTTTCCGGCGGGGACTTTACCAATTATCTGGGCAACTACGACTATTACCTCTTAAAGAAGGAACAACTGGCCGTAAATACACCGGCTGCTTCCGCCGCTGCTCCCACCGAGGATACCGAAAGCAAAACGGACTGGAAACAGCAGAAAGAGGAACAGGCACAGAAACGAAAGAAAGAAAACGACTTAAAGAAATGCGAACAGCGGATTGAAAAGTTAGAAGAAGAAAAAGCATCCCTGGAAGAAAAGATGTGCGACCCTTCCATTGCAACGGATGTGGGAAAGCTGCAGGAGCTTTCCAAAAAAATCGAAGAAACGGACGGACAGCTTTCAGAAGCGTACGAAGAATGGGAAAGGCTTGCGGAATAAACCACAAGCCTTTTTCTGCATATACTGCATATTTTTTCTTACATTGCTTCGTATGTTTTACGGATTTCTTTGATAAAGTTCTCGCTGTTTAATACGGTGACGTCCTTTAAGGAGGTAATCAGGGCAAGGTCCTTGGTCATTCTGCCGCTTTCAATGGTGGAAAGGGTTGCCTTTTCCAGCTTATCCGCAAATTCTACCAGTTCCTTGATGCCATCTAACTCGCCGCGCTTTCTCAATGCTCCGGTCCATGCAAAAATGGTAGCTACGGAGTTTGTGGAGGTTTCCTCTCCCTTTAAGTGCTTGTAGTAATGACGCTGTACGGTTCCGTGTGCGGCTTCGTATTCGTATACGCCGTTCGGGGAAACCAGTACGGAAGTCATCATTGCGAGGGAACCGAACGCGGAAGAAACCATATCGGACATTACATCTCCGTCGTAGTTCTTGCATGCCCAGATGAAGCCGCCCTCCGCCTTCATGACTCTTGCTACCGCATCGTCAATCAGTGTGTAGAAATAGGTAATGCCGGCTTCCTCAAATTTCGCCTTGTATTCGTTTTCGTAAACCTCTGCAAAAATATCCTTGAAGGTATGGTCATACTTTTTGGAAATGGTATCCTTTGTGGCAAACCATAAATCCTGCTTTAAGTCCAATGCATAGGAAAAGCATGCTCTTGCAAAGCTGGTGATGGACTTGTCAGTGTTGTGCATGCCCTGCAGCACGCCTGCGCCGGTAAAGTTATGTATCAGCTCCCTGGTCTCGGTGCCGTCCTCTGCGGTAAATACCAATTCTGCCTTTCCGGGGCCCGCAATCTTCATTTCGGTATTCTTATACACATCGCCGTAAGCATGTCTTGCCAGCGTAATGGGCTTTTTCCAGTTCTTTACGCAGGGTTCGATGCCCTTTACCACGATGGGGGTACGGAATACGGTACCGTCTAAAATGGCACGGATAGTGCCGTTGGGGCTCTTCCACATTTCCTTTAAGTTGTACTCCGTCATACGCGCCGCATTGGGGGTAATGGTCGCACACTTTACGGCTACTCCGTACTTTAAGGTGGCATTGGCGCTGTCCACGGTTACCTGGTCGTTGGTTTCGTTGCGGTATTCCAGACCAAGGTCATAGTACTCGGTCTTCAAATCGATAAAGGGCAACAACAGTTCATCCTTGATCATCTTCCAAAGGATTCTTGTCATTTCATCTCCGTCCATTTCCACCAAAGGGGTAGTCATCTGAATTTTACTCATTTTGCTGTGTCCTCGCTTTCTTTTTCCTGTTTCGCTGCTGCATTGTTTTCATAGGCTTCATGTAAGCCGTTCTTTACCATGTTTTCATAGGCATTTATCATATGCATATGGGCAAGCCGTTCCGCCTCGTCGGCATTTCTGTCCTTGATTGCCAGCATGATTTTCTCATGCTCTTCGTTGGACGCCATGCTCCGTTCCGGTGTGGAAAGGGTTTTTCTGCGCACCCGCAGTACATAGGCGTGGAAATCCCTCAGCTGGT
>ERZ1034844.557-NODE-557-length-19978-cov-5.856146_pt1 | contig 19978 bp, 19 predicted proteins | sample MGYA00520594_ERZ1034844 | MGnify/ENA primary metagenome ERZ1034844 (study PRJEB33766, sample SAMN09781733) | gut metagenome | biome: gut microbiome | host: Homo sapiens | place: Madagascar | study: EMG produced TPA metagenomics assembly of the PRJNA485056 data set... | reverse complement strand
GAAATAAATAATTTAATTGAAAAATCGGGGTTCGTACTTTTAAGTATGAGCCCTTTTTTATTGACATCAACCCGATTATGGGGTATTATTATAAAAACCTTTTAAATTCAGCAAAGAAAAGGAAAATATTATGACACTAAAAGAACTTGAAGTAGGGAAAAGCGCCGTAATATGCAAGGTTGGGGGCAACGGAGCGTTACGTCAGCATTTTCTCGATATGGGTATGATCCCCGGCGCCGAGGTTACGGTAGTTAAACTCGCTCCTATGGGAGATCCGATGGAAATACAAATTCACGGCTATGAGCTTACGATCAGGCTTGCCGAGGCTCAGCAGATAGAGATTGAGCCGATCAAGCATCGAAGCCGCAGTCACGAGGGCGTTAACCGTTCACGGAATCTTGCTCACCCGGGACTCGGTGAGGAGGGCAAATATCACTCCAAAGTGGAGGAAAAGCCTCTGCCTGATGACACTGTACTCACATATGCGCTGGTCGGCAATCAGAACTGCGGAAAGACAACGCTATTCAATCAATTAACGGGCGCAAAACAGCACGTCGGAAATTTCCCCGGAGTTACCGTTGACCGAAAGGACGGTGTGATCCGTGGATATCCGAACACGAGAGTAACCGATCTCCCGGGCATCTATTCAATGTCCCCGTTTTCAAGCGAGGAAATTGTTTCACGCAGCTTTGTTATTGATGAAAAGCCTAAAGCCGTAATCAACATCGTTGATGCAACGAACATAGAACGCAACCTTTATCTCACAATGCAGCTTCTTGAAATGGATGTTCCGATGGTTGTTGCCTTGAATATGATGGACGAAGTTATCGGTAATCAGGGCTCAGTTGACGTCAATGCAATGGAGTCTATGCTCGGTGTTCCCGTTATTCCGATTTCGGCGGCAAAGAATGAGGGCGTTGACGAGTTGATCCGCCATGCAATACATATCGCAAAGTATCAGGAGTGCCCGAAGAATCAGGACTTCTGCGACAAAAACGATCATAACGGTGCGGTACACAGATGTATTCACGCAGTTGTTCACCTCATTGAGGATCATGCGGCGAGGGCGGGGCTTCCCGTGCGATTTGCCGCAACGAAAGCGATTGAGGGCGACTCTCTTGTTCTGAAACAGCTCGAGCTTGACCGAAATGAGCTGGAACTGTTGGAGCATATAGTTGTACAGATGGAGACCGAACGCGGACTTGACCGCAGTGCGGCGATAGCGGATATGAGATTCGATTTTATCGAGAATCTTTGCGAACAGACCGTTATAAAGCCGAAAGAGAGCAAGGAACGCCTGCGCAGCGAAAAAATTGACCGAATACTCACAGGCAAATATACTGCAATCCCGTGCTTTATCGCAATTATGCTTGCGGTTTTTTACCTGACATTCAATGTTATAGGTGCGGCATTGCAGAAGCTGATGGAAATCGGAATTGACAAGCTGGCGGAAATTACGGACAGGGCGTTAACCTCGGCGCAGGTCAATTCGGCAATTCACAGCCTGATTATTGACGGTATCTTTACCGGCGTCGGAAGTGTACTGAGCTTTCTGCCGATTATTGTAACGCTGTTTTTCTTCCTGTCGCTTATGGAGGACAGCGGATATATTGCACGCGTTGCGTTCGTTATGGATAAACTGCTCAGAAAAATCGGACTGTCCGGCAAGAGCATTGTCCCTATGCTTATTGGCTTCGGCTGTACCGTGCCTGCGGTTATGTCGACAAGAACCCTGCCGAGTGAGCGGGACAGAAGAATGACGATTTTGCTTACTCCGTTTATGAGCTGCTCGGCAAAGCTGCCGATTTATTCGTTCTTTGTCAGCGTATTTTTCCCGGGACGGGGAGGTCTCATTATGACGGGTCTGTATGTCCTCGGCATAGCGCTCGGAATCCTTGCTGCGGTTCTCTATAAGGGAATTATGTTCAAGGGCGAGCCCGTACCTTTTGTTATGGAGCTGCCGAATTACCGCCTGCCGGGTGCCAAAAACGTTGCTCAGCTCCTTTGGGAAAAGGCAAAGGACTTTTTGCAGAAAGCATTTTCTATTATCCTTATTGCGACGATTGTTGTGTGGTTCCTTCAGAGCTTCGACACTCATTTCAATATGGTCAAGGATTCCGCAGACAGTATGCTTGCGAAAATATCGGGCTTGATAGCTCCTGTCTTTGCACCGCTTGGGCTCGGAAACTGGAAGATCTGCACGGCTCTGCTCAGCGGATTTATGGCAAAGGAAAGCGTCGTTTCAACCTTGGAGGTTCTCTTCGGAGGCAGTATTGCAACAGTACTTACTCCGCTTGCCGCCGCTTGTCTTTTGGTGTTCAGTCTCCTGTATACACCCTGCGTTGCGGCGATTGCGTCAATCAAGCGTGAGCTCGGTGCAAAATGGGCTGTCGGAGTTGTTGTATGGCAGTGCGTTGTGGCATGGGTTGTTGCGTTTATAGTACATCTTATCGGAATGGCGGCAGGTCTATGAACATATGGGATATAATCATCGGTGCGGTTCTTGTACTGATAATTGTCGGCGCGGTTGTTGCCGCTGTAAAGAGAAAGAAGAAGGGCGGCTGCTGCGGTGGAAGCTGCGGACAGTGCAACTGCTGTAAAAATAAAAAATAATACATTAATCAGTAAGAAAAAGCAAGGATTGTTATATGCAGTCCTTGTTTACTTTTTGTCCGATTTTTGTTACAATAAAACTGTAAATAATTCAATCGAGGTAGCTATGAAAAAAATTGTTGCGGGAATACTTGCCCACGTTGACGCAGGAAAAACGACGCTTGCCGAGGCTATGCTGTATCGGACGGGAAAGCTCAGAAAAATAGGTCGTGTTGATCACGGAGACACGGCTTTGGATACCCATACCCTTGAACGTGAAAGAGGCATCACTATTTTTGCAAGTCAGGCAGTTTTTTCGACGGATAAAATCGAGGTCACACTGCTTGATACCCCCGGTCACGTTGATTTTTCCTCCGAGACGGAGAGGGTACTCGGTGTGCTTGATTATGCAATATTGGTTATCAGCGGACTTGACGGAGTTCAGGCGCACACACGCACTCTTTGGAAACTGCTGAAAGTGTATAATGTACCTACCTTTGTTTTTGTCACGAAAATGGATTTTGCAAGAAAAAGCAGGGATGAGATTATTAAAAATCTAAATTCCGAGCTTGACGGCAGCTTTATTGATTTCAGCGATATTTCGACTGTGGGTGAGGAACTTGCTCTTTGCAGCGAGAGTATGATGGAAAAATTCCTTGGCGGAGAAGTGCTGACGGATGATGAAATTGCAAAGGCAATTGCCGCAAGGCAGGTAATACCGTGCTTTTTCGGCTCGGGACTGAAAACGGAGGGCATTGATGAATTTATAGCCGCAATGGAAAGATTCACATTGCAGAAGATTTACCCGAATTCATTCGGTGCAAAAGTATTCAAGATAAGCCACGATCCTCAGGGAGTCAGGCTGACACACATTAAGGTTACGGGCGGCTCGGTCAAGGTACGTGACATCATAAACGACGAAAAAGTCAGCGGAATAAGAATTTATTCAGGAGCGAAATTCGCAGCGAGTGACGAGGTCGGTGCAGGCGAAATCTGCGTGCTGACGGGTCTTGACAATACCTGCAACGGTCAGGGACTCGGATTTGAATCGTCGGGTGAAAGCGCTGTGCTGGAGCCGGTGATGAATTACCGTGTCGTTTTGCCGAAAGAGTGCGATGCACAGACTATGCTGCCGAAGCTCAGAGAGCTCGAGGAGGAGGATCCACAGCTCCACGTGAGCTGGAACAGCCATTTGCGTGAGATCCACGTCGGACTGATGGGCGAGGTTCAGGCGGAAATTCTGAAAAGCATTGTTGCCGAAAGATTCGGCGTTAATATAGATATCGACTCAGGCAGGGTTATGTATAAGGAAACAATCGCCGATACCGTTGAGGGCGTCGGACATTATGAACCGCTCAGACATTATGCCGAGGTTCATCTGATTATGGAGCCATTGCCGAGGGGAAGCGGACTTCTGTTTAAAAGCGATTGCAGCGAGGATGTGCTGGACCGCAACTGGCAGAGGCTGATACTTATGCACCTCGGCGAAAAACAGCACCTCGGTGTGCTGACGGGTTCGCCGATAACGGATATGAAAATTACCCTTGCCGCAGGTCGTGCGCATGTCAAGCACACAGAGGGCGGAGATTTCCGTCAAGCAACGTACCGAGCAGTAAGGCAGGGTCTTATGAAAGCGAAGTCAAGGCTCCTCGAACCGTATTTTTCATTCAGACTTGAGGTACCGAACGAGCAGATCGGAAGAGCGATAAGCGACATAAGGATGAAGTCGGGCACATTCGACTCTCCCGAGGACAGCGGTGGTATATCCATTCTGAAGGGCAAAGCACCCGTTACGGAGCTCAACGGATATGCCTCCGAGGTTGCGGCATATACGGGCGGCAGGGGACATCTGTACTGTGAGAGTGCAGGCTATGACGAGTGCCACAATGCCGAAAAGGTGACAGCCGAGCTTGCATATGATCCGGAGGCAGACCTTGATAATACCCCCGATTCCGTGTTCTGCGCCCACGGCGGCGGATTCGGTGTCAAATGGGATAAGGTTGAGGAGTATATGCACCTTGAAAGCTGTCTGAAAAAGGAGAAGCCGTTTACGCCGTCGGTCAATCGCAGAAATCTGCATATTGACGACAAGGAGCTTGAGGCGATAATGGAGCGCGAGTTTGGCAAGCCGAAGTATGAGCTCTACCGTCCGAAGGAAAAAGCCGCAGACGAGGAGAACGAGACGGTGGAACTGAGCGACCGTAAAAATTATGTTTTGGTTGACGGCTATAATGTAATTTTTGCGTGGGACGAGCTGAAAAGTCTTGCGGATACAGATCTCGGTGCAGCGAGGGAGCGGCTGATGGAGATTCTGTGCAATTACGGCGCATATACAAAGAACGACGTCGTGCTTGTTTTCGACGCCTATAAGGTGCCGGGAAACACGGGCGAACGGTTCGATTTTCACAATATCCACGTTGCTTATACAAAGGAGAGGGAGCTCGGCGATGTTTATATCGAAAGGCTGATTTCCGAGATCGGAAAGAACGACCGTGTGCGGGTCGTTACATCGGATAATCTCATTCAGCTCTCGGCGGTTCGCTTCGGCGTTCTCAGAATGTCGGCGGCTGAATTTGAGCGTGAGGTCGATTCCGTTCACGCAAAAATCGGAAAATTCCTCGACGAGATAAGAGAGAAGAATTCCAAGACGACGGTTGATGAGATTACAGAAATCTGACGGCTTGAAGGATCAAATAGCTTAATTGCGTTGCGGATAAAAAAGGGTGGATTTTTTTCTGAAAGAATGATATAATATTTCTGCCAAACAAACTGCATATTGATCTCTAAACTGAGAATGTGTTATTTGTGCGTGGCTTCGGCTGCGCACTTTTTATTTACGGAGGAAATATTTATGGGGTTTTCTGAAAAATTAAAAACGGCTCGCAAGGCAAATAAAATAACACAACAGCAGCTTGCCGAGGAACTCGGACTTAGCCGTTCTGCTATCGCAAAATATGAAACAAGCGATGTTTTGCCGAAAACAAAGAACATTAAGCGAATATGTGAAATTTTTAATCTTACATTTGGTGAACTCTTTTCCGATTAAATTTGCCGAGTTTCCGCGTCGGAGATTTGTGATTATACAAAAACAGCAGTGATGATTTCATTTTTCATCACTGCTGTTTGTCATTTAGTTTTGTTTCAAAAGCTCATAGACTTTCTGATATTTTTCCTGAGAATATTCTTTATTAAGCGGGAAATCCGGTTCACCGGCAATCTCGGCAACGTCGGCTTGCTTGCCCTTGAAGAATTTTTTTGCATAGGAATTAACCTGATAAAGTGCTTCCCCGTAAGTATCCTCGTCATCAACCGTGTTGACGAGGGCCTTAATTTCGTCGCTCAATGTGTCGCTTTCGGCAAGATCCGAGTTTGAAAACGCAATCAGTCGGAGCGCAAGATTTGCCGCCTTTGCTGACGAGCCTGCCGTGCCGATCGGAAGATTCTTTATATCGTCAAAGATATTCTCGATCGAATCACGCTTTGACTGAGGCTCCGTCGGTGCGGCTGTTTTCTCGGGCTCGGTCGTGGTCGGCTCATCGGTTGTGGGCTCCGTTGCCGTTTCGGTCGTTGTGGGCTCGGTTGTGGTCGGTTCATTGCTGTGGGAAAGGGAACAAGCGGTAAAAGAAGAGATAACGAGGGCGAACACGGATACGATCGCTAAGGTTTTGAGTGCTTTTGCCATAATCAATTTCCTTTCTGTCGTTTGATAACCTTGAGCCTTGAGAAGTCCTCACGCTCTTTTTCGTCAAGCGCATCGGAAATGAACTTGACAGTTGATGTGAATTTCGGAATCATAACGTTGCTCAGGGCGTTTGTGCGTTTCTGAGTCTTTTTTATTGCGTCGGCAAGGCGCATAACGTTGCTTTCTATCTCCGCAAGCTGAACGGTAAGATATTTAACCTCTTCAAAGTTGATATATGCCTCGTCAAGCAAGGAATCGGATGTGTTGAGACCGTAGTAAAAATATCTGTTTCTGCGCTCAAGCGAGAGCTGAGGAAGTTCTACACCCATAACGCTTCTTACCGTCATATTAAGTCCGTTGTCGACGGGAATACTCTCGGCAAAGGACGAACAGTTGCCGATGGATATCTGCGCCTGCTCAAGCGCATAATATGCCTTCGCATATGCGGCGTTGATCTCACTCTGGATTGTTGCGGCACGGCTTGTCATCGTCATAATCTCACGGATAAGGATGTTACGCTTTCTGTCCATAAGGTCGTAACCGAGCTTTGCAAGATCAAGTGATTTTTTTGTGGCAATCAGATTGTTTTTGGTCGGGAATACCTTTGAACTCATCGGCTGTTCTCCTTTCGTAAAGTTGGTGTTTTTTGGAAATATAGTCGGTTTTGGTGGGGCTATATTATTTAAATCCCCACCACGGCAAGCGGTTTTCCCCCCTTGAAGCAAGGGGAGGTGGCTTCGGCGGATTTCGATGAAGCCGGAAGGGTTAAATATAATTCAATCAGACTTTTAACAAACCTCTCAGTCACGACAAGCCGTGACAGCGTCTCGCTGCGGTTCGGTCACGCCACGGCTCTGACAGTCCACCGGACTGTTATTCACTACCGTGTCGACACTGCGCTACCCTACATGGGCGACAAGATTTATTTTCTTCTGACCTTGGGTCAATGCGATAAGAATTACTTTCGGTTTATTTACCCTTATAATACTTCTCAATTGTCTTGTCGTCAACACGGTCGAGATCCTCACGGGGCAGCTCGGAAAGAAGCTCCCATCCGAGGTCAAGCGTTTTCTGAATCGAACGGTTTTCATACTGCGACTGAGAAATAAACTTCGCTTCAAAATCCTTGCCGAACTGCAAAAGCCGCTTATCCGATGCGGAAAGCTCATCCTCACCGATAACGCTTGCAAGGCTCTTTGCATCCTGAACCTTAGCATAGGAGGAGAAGAGCTGGTTGGCAAGTATGCTGTGATCCTCACGGGTGTAGCCCTCGCCGATGCCGTCCTTCATAAGACGTGACAGCGACGGAAGAATGCCTATCGGGGGATAGATGCCCTTTGAATCAAGTTCACGGTCAAGAACGATCTGACCCTCGGTGATGTATCCCGTAAGGTCGGGGATCGGGTGGGTAATATCGTCGTTCGGCATTGTGAGGATCGGAATCTGAGTAAGAGAACCCTTTGATCCCTCAATAATTCCCGCACGCTCATAGAGCGATGCAAAGTCAGAATAGAGGTAGCCGGGGAAGCCCTTTCTTGCGGGGATCTCGCCCTTTGACGAGCTGAATTCACGCACGGCCTCCGCATACGATGTCATATCCGTCAGAATTACAAGCACATTCTTCTGAAGTGTGAACGCAAGGTATTCGGCGGCAGTCAATGCGCATCGGGGAGTGATAATTCTTTCGACGATCGGGTCATTTGAAAGGTTCAGGAACATTACAACCTTGTGCATAACGTTTGCCTTTTCAAATGAGGAGCGGAAGTAGCTTGCAACATCGTTCTTAACGCCCATTGCGGCGAAAACGATAGCAAAATCTTCACTGTCGGAGATTGATGCCTGACGTACAATCTGAACCGCAAGCTCATTGTGCTTCATACCCGAGCCCGAGAAGATCGGCAGCTTCTGACCTCTGATAAGCGTCATAAGCGCATCAATCGAGGAAATTCCGGTGTTTATATAGTTCTTGGGATAAACTCTTGAAACGGGATTGATCGGGGAGGAGTTAACGTCACGCTTTTCAACGGGATAAACCTCGCCGAGTCCGTCAATCGGTCTGCCGAGACCGTCAAATACTCTGCCGACAATTTCGGGTGAGAGCGCAAGCTCAATCGGGTGACCGGTCATTCTCGTCTTTGTGTTGACGAGCGAAAGACCCTTTGTGCCCTCAAACACCTGAATAACGACTTTTTCACCCTCAATTTGAACGATACGTCCCGTTCTTGTGGTGCCGTTTTCAAGGCGGAGTTCAACCATTTCGTCGTATGACGCATCCTTGATGTTATCAAGGACGATAAGAGAGCCGTTAATCTGACTTAAACCGAGATGTTCAATAATCATTTTTCAGGCGCCTCCTTTGTGCGGACAGAGGCAAGAGCCGAGTCAATATCCTTATAATATTCGTCGAACATATCAAGCCTGTCGTTAGGTATATCATATTTCATCTGAACGAGTTTGTCAAACAGTTTAAGCTCCATTACCTTTGAAATCGGGATTTTCAGAGCAACAATTTCTGCGCTTCTGTGATAAAGGTAAAGGATGATCTGCATCATTTTAAGCTGTTTTTCAAGCGAAACATATGTGTCATCCTTGTGGAAAGCATTCTGCTGGAGGAATCCGACACGGATAACTCTTGCAATCTCGATAATGAGCTTCTGGTCGTCGGGAAGAACGTCGGAACCGATGAGCTTTACAATCTCCATAAGGCTTGTTTCCTCGGCGAGCAAAGCCGCAATTTCATTACGGCAGGCGGTGAAATCGGAGCCAACATTTTTATTGTACCAGGGAGCGAGGTCGGCAAGATATTCGCTGTAACTGTCGTTCCAGTTGATTGCCGGATAATGACGGGCATATGCCAGCGACTTATCAAGCGCCCAGAAGCAGCGTGTGAAACGCTTTGTGTTCTGAGTTACAGGCTCAGAGAAGTCGGAACCCTGCGGAGAAACCGCACCGATAACGGAGATCGAACCCTCCTGACCGTTGAGCGTTTCAACATAGCCTGCACGCTCATAGAACTCTGAAAGTCGTGACGGCAGGTAAGCGGGGAAGCCCTCATCGGCGGGCATCTCTTCAAGTCGTCCGCTGATCTCACGAAGAGCCTCAGCCCAACGTGAGGTCGAATCAGCCATCATCGCCGTGTGGTAGCCCATATCACGGTAATATTCCGCAATTGTAATGCCTGTATAGATAGATGCCTCACGTGCGGCAACAGGCATATTCGATGTGTTTGCGATAAGAACGGTACGGTCGGTAAGCGGTCTGCCGGATTTCGGGTCGGTGATTTCACCGAATTCGGTCAAAGCCTGCGTCATTTCATTGCCACGCTCACCGCAGCCGACGTAGATAATGATATCGGCATCGCACCATTTCGCAAGCTGGTGCTGGGTCATTGTCTTTCCCGTGCCGAATCCGCCGGGAATTGCGGCTGCACCGCCCTTTGCAAGCGGGAAGAGGGTGTCAATTACACGCTGACCCGTAATAAGCGGCTTTTCAATCGGAAGTCGCTTTGAAATCGGTCTCGGCGTTCTGATCGGCCATTTGCGGCAGAGGGTAAGCTCATGCGTTTTGCCGAGTTCGTCCTTTAAAACGATTACCGTGTCGTTGACCTTATATTTGCCGCTCGGGTTTGCGGAGATAACCTCACCGTTGAGCTCCGGCGGAACCATAATTTTATGGATAAGAGCCTTTTCGGGGGTGGTGGCATAGATATCGCCGCCCTTGAGCCTGTCGCCGACCTTTGCGGTGACGGTAACATCCCATTCGGTCTCCTCATTAAGCGATGACGGATGAAGACCCCTCGGAATGAACGAGCCTGAGCTTGCGGCGATGTCATTAAGCGGATTTTCGATTCCGTCAAATATGTTGCTGAGAATTCCGGGTCCGAGCGTAATGCAAAGGGGAGAGCCCGTCGGAAAAATGGGATCTCCGGGCTTCAGTCCCGAGGTTTCCTCATAAACCTGAATAACGGTCTCATCACTGTCAATTCTGATAACCTCGCCGATAAGGCGCTGATTGCCGACAAAGACCATTTCGGTCATTTGCAGGTCGGTTCTTCCCTTAACAGAAACAACAGGACCGTTTATTGAATAAATAACATTTTCCATTTATGTTTGCTCCTTCTGTCAAAGAGATAGTGATAAGCCGGAATAGCCGTAGAATTTTTGCTTTTCTTCCTCAAGTCGTGAATCAAGCGTGTCGTCGGCAGTCATCGCCGTGCGGAGATTTTCTCCCTTACAGCCGCCGAGCCTGATCTTATCGTCAAATCCGACCTCATTGCCGAGAGCTTTGATCTCATCCTCAAATTGCTTGTCGCTCGGGCTGAGATAGATTACGGAATCGTCTCCGATTGTTGCCTTGATATTTTTTACGCTCGTCATAACAAAATCGTGATATTTGTCGCTCGTTGTAAAAGCCTTGATTCTCTCAACCGCATCGGCAAATACCTTTTCGGTGATTTTATTGCGGCGTGCGACGAGCTTTTCAATTTCTTTTGTTTCTGTCTCGGACAGCTCTGCGTTTATCTTCTCATTAAGACGGTCAATTTCACTGCTTCTGACGGGGCGTACATTTTGATGAGCGAGACGGCGAGCCTTTTGGAGCTCGTTGTCAATATACTCATCAACGTCCTTCTTGATTTTACCGCAGCGTGCTTCGGCGTCCGAATTTATCGCTTCAAGAAAACGCTCTGTTTTGTTTGCGTTGCTGTTCAAATTTACTCCTCCTTTTGGGAAGTAACTTATAATTTAATTCCGATCGCTTCACTTACATAGTCGGCGATTGAGTTGCTTGTGCCGTCGGAATGTCTGTCGGGGATTTCAATGATCAGCGGCAGAGAATGTGCTCTGCGGAAAGCTGCGATTTCATCCGAGCAGAGAGACACAAGCGTCTGGTTGATGAGGATAATTCCGATCTCGGAATCCTGTGCCGCCTTTTCAAGCAGTCTGCGAACCTCATCTTTGTTTTCGGTAACTGTGCCCTCAATGCCTGCAAGCCGCAGGCCGAGAGCCGTGTCTTCATTGTCACAAATCAGATAAAGACGCATAATTTCACCTTAGATCTTGTTAAGGATAAGAATTGAAATAACAACACCGTAAAGAGCAATTGACTCACCGAGGGCAACGAAGATAAGCGCTTTACCGAATGCCTTGGCGTCCTCGCTTGTTGCTGCGATAGCTGCCGGTGCGCCTGCTGCAACGGCAATACCGCCGCCGACGCCCGAAAGACCCGTAACGATAGCGGCTGCAAGAAGTCCGAGACCCTTGCCGTTATCTGAGTTTGTCGTTGCCGACGTTGCTTCCTCACTCTGGGAGGTTGTTGCAACGTCAGCCGACTTGTCCTCGTTAGCAGCCGAAACGGAGAATGTAACGGCGCAGACAGTGATAGCGATTACTGCGAAAGCGATGAGGTTTCTTGCAAGAACCTTTTTGCCTGAAACGCCTCTTGCCTTGCGGTTGAATGAATATGCGAAAAGTGCCGTGAGAGCGGCGATGGGAAGAACTGCGATAAGAACATAAAACAATGACATGGTAATTACCTCCGAAAATTATTTTTTGACTGTTATAATTACATTTTCCTTATCCTCGGGCTTTGAGGATTTAAAGACATTTTTAATGCCGGAGAATACGCCTTTGTTCTTGCGCATTCCGACGCCGTTGAACGGCTTGCCGTCGCCTGCATAGAATCTGCTGAACATCTCGTAAAATTCAAGTCTCAATACCTGGATTCCGGTAAGAAGTCCCTCAAGAGCGATAACAATTACGTTACCGAATATCATCGAGATGATACCGCCGACCGAATATTCGTCGCCTGCAAGCGATGAGAAAACCATCATCATACCTGCGTGAACAAGGACGAATGCGCCGACACGCAGGAAAGATACAGTGTTGCTGAAATATGTCAGAATGTATTCGATAACCTCGAAGAAATTCTGCATAATGTAATCCGACCATTTCTCGGGAAGGTAATTTTCTTTCTTGTCTACCATTCCGATGAGAATCTCCTGGAAGTAAAGAAGAAGTATGCATACAACCGCAACGATCACTACAATACCTGTCGGGAGGATCGTTTTGCCGGACATAAATCCGACAACCGCACATACAAGCGTTGCATAAAGGATAACGCCGACAACTCCGTTTGTGCTGAACAATGCCTCGCCGACCTTCTTGTTTTTCAATGAACAGAAGATGTTCAAACACATTGAAATGATAACGAGCGCAACGCCTATTCCGATTGCCAGAAGCAGGACGGTGTTGATCGAATCCATAACGGAGAGTGGCTTACCGGGAAGTCCGATTGCGTGATAGAGGGGATCAAGAAGCTCTTCGTATCCGAATACCGATCCGAAAAGCAGTCCGAAGAATGCCGAGCTTATTCCGCAGGGAACGAGGATCTTTGCGAGCTTTGTGCCCTTGAGCCTGTATACAAGATATCCGCCGATCGCAAGCACAAGTCCCTGTCCCACATCGGCAAACATTATGCCGAAGAGCAGTGAATACGTTATCGCAACAAACGGTGTGATATCAACTCCGCCGTAGGAGGGAAGTCCGTACATTTCAACGAACATCTCAAACGGACGGAACGGCTTCCTGTTCCTGAGTTTGACGGGCGGGCTGTTCCTCTTTTCGTCCTCGGGGTCTGCCTCTTCAAAGCTGACGCCGTCGATGTTTTTGATCTGTTGCTTGAACCATTTGTAGCTCGATTTCGGAACCCAGCCGACATAAATGAAGTTGTCCGAACCGGAATCCTTTGCAGCATAATGCCTGAGGTCAAACGCGAGGCTTGCAACCTCAAGATAAGCGTGAACCTGTTCACAGTGCTCCGAGTTTTCAGCCCAGAAGTCCGATATCTGCTTGTCAATTTCGGCAAGCCGGGATGTCAGATATTCCTTTTCCTTGTTGAGCTTTGCAAGAATCTCTTTCGGAGTTCCCGTTGAAAACGGAATACGAATTCTGTCAAAGTAGAGTGATGCGAAAATTCGGTCAACCTCGTCGATTTCCGTTCTCGGTGCGGAATAGATACCCCAGTGGCTCTTTTCATCGACCGATGATTCAAGAAAAACAAACAGGTTGTTGTTTTCGTAGGCCTTCAGCTTCGGGTAGCAATCCTTGGGTATACTGCCGAAACGAACCTTGAGAAATTCGCAGGAAAGCAATTCCTCAATCGGAACGTCAATTCCGATAAAGTGGTTAAACTGTTCAGCCAACGACTCAACCTCGGCGAGCTTATCCGAAATTTCCGTTCGCTTTCGGAAGGATTCCGAGAGCTTTTCTTTCAGAGTGTCGATGTATTCGATCTCATCGGCGTCAAAGATTATTTCGTCACCCTTGAATGTGTCTTTAAGGGTAACGCCCGCAATTGATGCGATTTCCTCAATCTTTTGAATAGAGGAGGAATATGGATTTTCCTCGTTCAGCGGTACATATCCGAGCGAACCCGATATGTAGTCCATAGCGTTTTCAGGTTGAAAATCGCCGCTGAGACAGCAGGATCTGATAAACTCATCAAGATGATCAATAAGACCGTAAGTCCTGACGAGCTTCATTTTTTCAATTGCCAAAACACAGCCTCCTAACTTTCTGTTCCGATGAGAACGGATTTTGCTTTCTCCGTCGGAATATTGTATTTTATCGCCTCAACGATGTGGATAATATTTCGCACCTCGTTTTCGGCAAGGAAAAGGTAGCACAGCATAACCGCCGTCGGGTTGGTGTAGTAACGGAAACCCTTTAACAGCCTGCGTATCAACATTTCCGTGGTAGCATTTTCAATATACTTGAAATCAATATTTGAAAAATCCTTTTTATAATAGGTATTTGGAATCAGCTTGACTATTTCCGTTGCCGACTTGGCATCCGATATTGCCTGCATATCCTTTTCGGAAAAATTGGTACAGCCCTTAACCGTAAAGTCCCTGATGAACATTTTGTTCGGACTTCCGAGATTGAGAAGTCTGTAAGCACGGGTGAGCGTGTACATATCAAGCCTGTAATTAATTATTTCGTAAATCTCTTTTTTCTTTCGATGGTCCTTTGAGAGCTTGACGGACTTTATAAGAAACGAAAAACGGTACTTGTTAAGCTCGTTTTCAATCAGAATAAACATTCCGTCCTCCGAATAGTTGTCCCGATATCTTTCAAGGATTTTTTTGTAATCTGTATGCTCAAGAGCCCTCAGAAGATCGTCATAGTTGCGAACCTTTGCCAATTCGTAGAGATCAATATCCGTTTTGCTGTTAAAAAACGGGGGAAGAGCGGCAAGGTATTTTTCGGGATGTCCCTGAATAAGAAGCCGTACGACCGTCATTATCTGGCGTATATCGTTCTGAACGACGAAGTATTTGTAAAAATCTTCTCCGGCGGAAAGCTGATATTCGCAGAGCTTTTCGCATTTCTTAAGCAGGCTCATTTTTAAAAGCTCTTCAATCTGAGCGGAATTTATATTTGCCGGAAGCGCTTCAAAATCGGCGCTGAAATATGTCCTCGTTTTCAGATAAGCCGCAAGTTCGTTGAGAGATTTGCAGTTGAGCATATCGGTATAGTTTTCTTTTGTGATTCTTTTGCCGTACATAGCGTGTGCTTTTGCAAGGACGGCATTATCGGCATACGACACCGACATTAAAACTCACCTCACATACAAAACAACGGTAAAAACCGATTGTCTGTCAATTTTGTGTAACGTTTTCGACTATGGTATTTACCCAATTCTCGGCATTCTTACCGTAAAGGGCATCCATACCGTCAAGAATGTGTCGATTTCTTTCCTCGATCTTTCTGAGGTAAGCGTCACCCTCGGTGCGCTGTTTTTGACTTTTTTTCTGAGCCGAGTCAATTGCCAGACGGTTTTCTTCCTCTGTAATCCGGTTTTTCTTTTCGCTCAGTTCGGCGATTTCCTTGTCACGATATGCCTCAGCCTCTTTGACACGCCGGGAGGCCTGCTTATCCATATCAAGGATCACACGAAGCATCTCTTTCATTTTATCACCTCTGCAATTAAGTAACCTATGGTTACTTATCTCAAATCTATTCACACATTATAGCACTTTGCAATAAAAAAGCAATGGTAATTTTGTACAATTCGCCGCTTGTTTTTTAGAGAAAAAAGACGAATATTTCATTGAAAAAAATGGCAAAGTATTGTAGAATATTAATAAACTGTGTAGGAGGTTATAACGTGAAGCTGAGTTACATAGTTCCGGTATATAATGTTGAAAAATATCTCAGAGAGTGTGTTGATTCCATTCTTGCACAGACCTTTGATGATTATGAAATTATCCTTGTCGATGACGCCTCGCCGGACGGGTGCCCTCGGATATGCGATGAATACGCAGAGAAATATCCGAATACGGTGAAGGTGATACATCAGGAGAACGGAGGTCCTGCGAAGGCAAGAAATGCGGGATTGAAAATGGCAGAGGGAAAGTATGTCTGGTTTGTCGACAGCGATGATGTTTTACATTCCGACGGTGTTTCAAGAGCATATGAAAAAGCTATCAAGACGGATGCGGATATCCTGCATATGTCATATTTGTCATTTGTTGATGAAAAGAATAATTTTACGAAAACCGGGACGATATTAGAATGCGATAAAATATTTGGACATAGGGAAATGACCAAATATGTTTGCACTTCAAATACCGACAGAACCGTTGTTTTTGCGTGGAGAAATATTTATAAAAGAAATTTTTTGATTGAAAACGGTGTTTTGTTTGACATTTCTCTGCGTATGCTTGAAGATCCTCCCTTCAACACCCTCGCCTTCCTCAAGGCGGAGAGAGTTGTTGCGGCAGATGAACCGATTTATGCTTACAGAATCCGTAACGACAGTCTGCAAAGAACAAAGTATGTAAAAGATTATGACCTGATAATGAACCTCCAGTGGAAACTGAAGCTGAAATATTTCAGTGAGAACTCCGATAACGATCCTCTCTTTTACAGCGATATTGCCGAATTTACGATTAAAACCAATCTTCCGGTTTTACTTGGAAATGTGTATTACAATGATATCGGCAACAAGTTTTCTCTGCTAAAAAGAATCGGCAATTCGGATATGATAAGGAAATCGTTTGATGATTATGATATAAATAAATTCAAGTCAAAGTCACTCGACTGGTGGGCAACGCTGTTTATAAGAAAAAAAATGTACTTGTTCGCTCACATTATATGTAAATATATACTATATAAATAATCTAAACCGTATCTCTGCTCAATCGGAAATACGGTTTTATTTTTTTGACTGCTATTGCGACAAAAAATTTATATGATCGGGGCTATAATTGAACCGAGGTGGTGAAAATGACAGTCTACGCCGATGTGCTGATGGTAGTTAATCTTTTTGTAAACTATGCTCTGCTCTTGTGCTCAGCGTTGATATTAAAGAATAAAATATCCAATTTGCGGCTGCTTGCCGGAGCGGCAATCGGCAGCGTTTACGGGCTGATCATTTTTCTGCCGGAGATGCCCGTTTATATTGAACTGCCGATGAGAACAGTATCAAGTGTACTGATCGCTCTTGCCGCTTTCGGCTTTCGTAACATTCGACGATTTCTGCGTTGCTTTTTCACCTTTCTTGCCGTAACCGTCGCTTTCGGCGGAATAATGCTTGTGCTCTGGATTACGGTCGCCCCTGTCGGAATGATATACAACAACGGTACGGTCTATTTCGACATCAATCTTTCGGTACTTGCTGTGTCGACGGTTGCCTGTTTTGCCATAGTAAGCCTGATTTCAAGGCTGATTGCAAGAAAAGCGCCGATTAATTCCGTATACAGTCTTTCCGTAAAAAATTCCGACAGAAGAATATCGGGAGTTGCGCTCTGTGATACAGGTAATTCCCTCGTCGAGAGCTTCAGCGGCTTTCCTGTTGTGGTCGGAGAATATGATACGCTTATAGGTATTCTCCCGAAGAGCATTGTTGATTATTATGAAAAGTCGGAGGAGTTCGGCGAATCCGAAAATATTCGCCTCATAGTTTGCAAGACTGTTTCGGATGTCGGAATTTTGCCGTCGTTCAGACCTCAGGAAATTGAAATTTCGTCTCTTGATAAAAGGTTGAAAACAAATGAAGTTTACATTGCCGTTACAAAGAACCGTATCGGCGCAGGTGAATATGATTTTATTTTAAATCCAAAACTTTTTGACGGAGTGAACAGCAATGAAGATAATAGAAAAAATAAAAAATCTCCTGCTTCGGCTGAGGCAGGAGAACACAATTCATTACATAAACGGTCCCGAAACTCTGCCTCCGCCGCTCTCAAAGCAGGAGGAGCAGGCGGTGATGGAAGAGATCGCAAAGGGAAACGACAGCGTTCGGGAAAAGCTGATAGTTCACAATCTGAGACTTGTTGTATATATAGCCAAAAAATTTGAAAATTCGGGAGTGGGCATTGAGGATCTCGTGTCAATCGGAACAATCGGACTTATTAAGGCTGTAAATACCTTCTGCCCGGAGAAGAACATCAAATTGGCAACATATGCCTCACGATGTATCGAAAACGAAATCCTGATGCACCTGAGAAAAACAAGCTCACAGCGCAATGAAATTTCGATTGATGAACCGCTGAATGTCGATTGGGACGGTAATGAGCTTCTGCTCTCGGATATTCTCGGCAGTGATCCCGAGCTTATTAACCGTGACATTGAGCTTGAGGATGAAAAAAGTCTTTTACTGAGAACAATAAATTCAATGGGTGAAAGAGAACGAACAATAATGTCAATGCGCTTCGGCTTGAACGGTCAGCGTGAATACACTCAGAAAGAGGTCGCCGATATGCTCGGAATCTCGCAGAGCTATATCTCAAGGCTTGAAAAGAAGATAATCGCAAGGCTGAAAAAGGAGATTGAAAAAGCCACGTTTGTGTAAGGCTTACAGCTTCATAAATTTAAAGCTGCCATAATAGCAGATATCAAGCAATTCGGTCGGCAGGTGAGTGTTCTCGCAAAATGCATGGTACAGCTCATTCTCGGAGCAGATCGAACTGATTGAACGGGGAATATTCAGTGCCGCCTGCACTCTGCGGATGCGTTCAACAAGCCGGTCAACCGCGTAAAGACTGTCCTCACCCGAACGAAAAAGCCCCGTCATTCGTGCAAGCTCACTCGGAATTTCACTGCGATAGTATTCTGCAATTTCGGGTATACAGATTGCCGCCGCCGTCTGCTTTGAAATTCCGAGCTGAGTGAAGAATGACGTGACCTCTTCAAGCGAAGATAATTCGGCGCAGTCGGTGTTTCGAGATGCCAGCACGGCATAGTACATTGCGTACTGCAACCTTTGAATGGATTTGAAATTGCCGCGGTATGCGCCGACGGCATTGTTGAGGATTTCTGCGGCGCTTGAAAGCGCAAGCGAGCCGATCACGGCGTTACCGCCGCAGATAAGAGAGTCAACCGCATAGGCAAAGCACGACAGGGAGTCATAAGCAACCGTGCCCGAATCAATTTGCATCGTAAGCTCGGGATCAAGCACAACCTCTTTTGGCGAGGTACGGTATGTTTTATACTTTGTTTCTTCAAAGTCGGTCAATGCGCTCGATGAGAAAAACGGAACGGCAGAAAAACCGATACCGCTTTGATAGGACAGGAGCATTGCTGTGTCTATCAGTCCTGCGCTTCCGACTGCGACAATTCGATCCGTTTCATTTTCTGAAATGTATTTTATCGACCTTTCGTGAAGAGAGCCGAGATCGGGTTCAATTATCAACTCGACAACGGGAACTTTTTTGCCAAAGCTCTCTTTAATTTTTTCGGCAAATTCAGATTTTTTTGCATCGTCCTTATCGGAAATAATCAGCACGCTTTCAAAGTCGTTGCGTGTAAATTTTTCAATTGAATTTTCACCGAAATAAATTTTTTGAGGAAGAAAAATTTCAGGCATAAATTTACCACTCCTTTTGAGTTATTGTGAGCTCAAAGGAGTAATTTATTCCGAAAAAAATTGAATAAAAAAACTTTTTTTGCCAAGAATTTTTTTGAGGTGAAAAAATGAAAAGCTATAAAACGCAGTTTGCAAAGATAACCGATACATTTATAAGCGTGACGGCGGTAATAACGGCGGCGATTCTTGTTGCGTCCGGACTTGCGGTCACAAAGGTGAACACGGAGTATATGGAAAGCGGAGTGAGAACGGCAAAAATAGTGTCCGAAAGAGAGAATGAAGAAATCTTTTTTTCAATGAACGGAAGAAAATTTTCGCCGCCTGAAAGCTTGAGTGAAAAGCTGAAAGATTCACTGTATTTTCTCCCTGCACCGCTGAATGCGATATATTATTTCGGAGAGGAAGCCGCAAGATTAATTAATGACAAATCCGATTAATCCAATAGTTTTAATTGAGATTTAAGGTAAAAAGAAATTTGTCAACCGAATAATTGTTCAAATCGGAGAAGCAAAAACTTTTCCGATTTTTTTATAAAAAACGGGAACATATAAAAAGTTATGTCATATTTTGAATTCTCGTCGGCTACTGTACGAAGGGACAAACCCTTTTGGCGAAACGGCTGATTATTATGATCTTGCCAATAATGCATCATCTGTGATATATTGTCTTATGAAAGGAAATGCAATATGAAAAATAAAAGAATAAAAATATTTTTTATCTGCTTAATGTTGATTTTTTCAGTCGGAATGTTGGGGATCCTTTTAATGCTCAACGGAGCGGATAAGATCAAAGAGGCGGACACAGTAAGTTTGCCGGTGACGATACAACATGTAG
>ERZ1034844.550-NODE-550-length-20190-cov-13.563298_pt1 | contig 20190 bp, 17 predicted proteins | sample MGYA00520594_ERZ1034844 | MGnify/ENA primary metagenome ERZ1034844 (study PRJEB33766, sample SAMN09781733) | gut metagenome | biome: gut microbiome | host: Homo sapiens | place: Madagascar | study: EMG produced TPA metagenomics assembly of the PRJNA485056 data... | reverse complement strand
TCCCAGTGGCTGTCCTTTTTCTATGCCCTCCACTAAATATAAATAAAAATTTTAAATTCATCAAAATAAGGAGGAGCAACATGGAAAAGCAATCAGCAAGCAATTTCAAAATATCACGCGCAATTCTATGCATGATATTTTCAATATTGTTTATTTTAACAGCATTCCCAATCACAACCCAAGCACGTCCGGCAGACTTTGATGGCACAGCAGAAAGTTGTATGAAATGGGATTCAACAAAGAAAAAATGGGTTTATGATGCACCAATGGGTGAATCAGGACAGGATGGTATAACCATACCAGACACAGCAATCAATGGTACAGACACAGTAGGTAGTTTAGCACCAACATATACCTATTGGGCAGGTGATTCAAATAGATGTGGAGTCATTTGTTATGTCATTGATCTCTCTACCAACAAAATAGACAGAACCTACACCCCATTCATTATGGTAAAAAACGATGAAGATTCAAATAATGACCCTTGGCAAGGAATGGTAAACACAGCCAGATTTCCATTGAGAACAGGTGACATAGTAACATATTCAGATGTTAACGCAAGAACATACGCTGTAGAATCCATAGCTCCAGTCTTTTGGAGTGGAGATTCATGGTCATCCAACGAAGCAGCAGTAGAAGCCGACCTCTTAAGTGAGGATGCAACTTACCAGTATAAAATGTTAAAATACTGGAAGTTTTATGGTTCGCTTTCAATGTCCCAACTCCAAGAGTTAGCCCAAAAAGTCTCAGAACAAAAAGTAACCTTGGCTTTTGAAACAGTATCAGCACAATCCTTTTTCTCATCAACAGACCCAGATTCCAAAGAGCAAATGCAAGGTTGTAACTCACAGCAAGGTGGTTTTAGTGTAACAACATCAACAGTGCACCCCGGAGAAGTGATAAGATGTTTTACAACAGAGTATGGATTTGCACAACATTACAGTAGTAAAGGAATAACAGGTTTAGAGGGTTCAACATTAAACTGGAAATGGTTTCAAGCAACAGCAGGAAGTATGATATTACAGGAGAGTACAGCAGGCATAAATGTCCCAGCAGGAAACGTGTCAATAGGCTCAATATCATCATCAGAAGCTTCAATACAGAATAATGGATATGCAATCATCATGTTAAAGGTTTCACTCCCACCCATCCACACCTATGATGAATCCAAAGGTACCCCAGGCAACACCGAAACCCCATCCCCAGACAATGGTACCGATGGCGACTGTACCATCAAAAAGCTCTATTACACCCAAGAGTTAGCATCAGATGGCACCATCCTCACAGAAGCAAAAGATTATCACCCATACACGCAAACCAGCACCACAGCCTATATTTCTATAGACACCGAGTCAGAATATGAAATCGAAGGCTGGAAAACATCCACCACCAACACCGCATTAAATACAAAGGAGCAGTTTAACAGTATCACCCCAACCCACAAAGGCACCTCCTCCCAAGAAATCCTCCTAGACCAAGATACTGGAGAAAAATACCTTTACATCCTTTACAAAAAAACAGAAGTCAATCCAAATCCACCACAACCTTATGACTTCCAGCTCCAGCAATCCCAGATAACCAAGCGAGTAAGCTTTATGACTCCAGATGCCAACAATACAACACAGCAGCTGTTCACCCACAGCTTCACATGGATAGCCCCAGCACCAACCATAACCTCTTGTCAATCCCATGGAGGCAACGGACACCACCTAGGATGTGGAAAGAGTGAACACTCCCATGGTAGCGGTTGTTATTCAACAGATGCCCTTGGTAATAAAAGTTTAAACTGTTCAACAGAAGAACATTCCCACTCCAACTCATGTTATGATACCCCATGTACCTCATGGCAATGGACAGACAACACCACCAGCCTAGGCATCACCCTTGATACTTCCACCATCAACAAAGCAGTAGTATCAAAAAATGATAGCATCACCTACAACCAGCCAGCAGTAAACACCATAACCACCAGCAACAAATATTATAAAGACAACACCAGTACACGTTCAGGAACCTCACAAAACACCCAATCAATCAGTAACTTCAATTACATTACAGTATTGTTTAGAGGGCAAGACCACCTTACCTTAGCAGATTGGAAAAATGGTGGAGCAATATCCTACCTAACAAACCTAGCATACGATTCAGCATATAACTTTAAATCAGCCAACACCCCACAGGGCACACGCAAATCTGGTACCGAGTATAATGAAACCTTTGCAACTAGATTTATAAACAGGTCACCCGATATGTCAACTACTTATAAGGCAACAGTTGGTTCAGCTGGAATATGTTCAACCACATCCTCATCCTACAGATTCAACACCAGCACTGCTCTCACCATTAATGGTATTGTAGTAAATGACCCAGTAGGGTTTATTTTTTTGCTCATTTTTAGAACAACAGACACATATAAAATACAATCATAATTCATCAGATAAAATCAATTCACATGTGACAGCTATGGTCATATTCATACTATATTTATATTAAAAACACTTATTTCTTTTTTGCAACAATGGGCTTGGCAAACAGCTCAGCAAATCCCTTATGTGAAACCAGATAGTTTATATCGTAAGCTTTAGATGATGAAGGCAGTTTGTCTTTTTTAGTGACACTATGAAGTGCATAGGGAATATCATCACTTTGCAGTATATGACGCAGATATTCATAAGCCATATCAGATTCATTTTCATTCCAAGACCTTAGAACAATTTTATTCTGCAAGCCTTTTGAGTTTAGATAACCTTTTTCACCCTGCAATTCTTCCCAAGAGTTACGCTCCATATTATCAACGCAGTAGGAGACTTTTGTATCAAATTCATCATATTTAGTTACAACAGTATTGTGAATAATGCCATAAGTCCAAAGCTCTCGAATAGCCTTGCCAGTCACTGACTCGTCAAAGTTACAAATCATATGATAGTGCCAGTTCTTATTAGTTTGTCTGCTGAACACCGCAAGATACCTGAAATCATCATATTGGTGTCGTACACGTTTGATAAATTTCTGGAATGCTTTATGACATGTTTGTAGGTCATTTGCATTATTAACTATTCGACTGTCAAAAGTAAGTGTGACAAACTGCACATTTGGAATATGGAAATTGATATATGCAAGGGTTTTAAAGGTAGAGCGTCTTTTCTTCACACGCTTTGCATAGTTGTAGGTTGCATATTTGCCAGTATTCTTTTTGGCAGAACTTTTAAGAGGAATTTGTTTGTCATTTTCTTTATTATCTTTATCATTTTCAGGTGGAAATGGAGTCAGTACAGTCTTTAGTGCATCACTCATGGGTGCAGGAATATAATCATCTGGTAAGCTATCATCTGCCCCTAAGCGTTCCTTATATTCATTTGCAAAATCATCTGATACACCAGTCCATGTGGTAATCTTTGTACTTCTGTTTGTTATTTCCAGTTTGAAATGTTCCGCCATACTTTTTCCTCGCTCACAATTTTATAGATTCATAATAGCACAGATTGGTATGGTTTGGAATCATAGTTGATTAGACCGATAAAGCAGACATTCGATTCAAATTAATATATACACCCACTCAAAGCGAGGAAAACAAAAAAATACTGCTGATAGTATGGAAATACATTTGTGAAAAGGAATAAAACAATCATAGAATTAAGTAGGTCTGTTTTTTAATGCCTTGAAATCAATTATAGAAAAACAAAAAACATAATTGCGAAAGGAAATGAAAAGATGAAAGACACTAAATTAACGAAATTATTCATATGTCTTGGAATAATTGCAGTGCTGGTTGCGCTGTTTATCATAGCGCACAAAGCAATTAGTACCAAACCAGTAGAAATAGTGGAAACAGAAAAGGTAGTAGAACCAGAGCAGATTGAAACCGAAGCTATATTAGAATCAGAGGAAACAGCTAATGAAGAACTGTCTACAGAAGAAATTTCTACAGAGACAACAGATGAAATCGAATCCACAGAGGTAGAACTTACAGAAGAAGAAATAGCTTATATAAATTCAGATGATTACAATACAGCAGAAGAAGTGACAGAGCCAGTTAATGAACAACCAGAACAGACAGTAGCAGATTATGAAGTAGAGCCAATAACAGCTACAATGTATGCAACACAGACAGTAAATGTACGTCAGGAGCCAACAGTAGATAGCTCTAAAGTAGGTTCAAAGTCATATGCAGAAGCGGTAGAAGTCATTGGAAAAGTAACCTCATACAAAGGTGAAAGCTGTTTATGGTATCAGTTATCAGATGGAACGTTTGTAAGTGGAAATTACTTAACCGAAACAAAACCAACAGTTAAAACAAATGCACCAAGCACTAATAACAGTAACCCATCAACATCAACACCAAGTAATAGCAACAGTAATAATAGTAGTTCTTCTGATACTGGCAATGCAAAAGGTGGAATATCACAGGATGTTTGGGATGCTTTCTTTTCAGATAATGGAGGACAGTCAACAGATGGAGGACAAGCTTCAGCTGAAGGTGGAACAAGTAACGGAAGAATAAACTAACAAATAAGATGCTAGGGAATTTTAAGAGAGATAATTTCAAGGACACCTTTACAGATACAAGGGTGTCCTTATATTTTGCATTAATACCTTATAAAAATGCTGCAAAGTAAAAACTCCTTACAGATTTAAGCACTCTATATTGAGAAGAAAGAAAAAATATTTTTGATAAGGAGGAGCAGAACCATGCAGGTAAAATTCAAAGGCTACAAAGAGAAAAGTAAAATCAACATCAAGATGATTATTCCGACAGGCGAGCAAAAAACAGTAATCACAATGGAGATGCCAGAGGGTGGAGACTGGAGAGCAGATATGGAATGCTATGATAAAGTACTATCTGCATATGAGGAACGCTTGGATAAAGCAATGCAAGTAGCACAGCTACAACAGCCAACAGAGCAATCAAAATTAGAACAGTTAGTTGCAGAGTAGACAAAGTAAGCATAAAGGAGGCAACAGATATGGGATTAAGATTCAAGAGTTTCAGAAGGGGAAACATAATAGGTTTAACAATGATATATCCAGATGGAAGGTGTTGCAATGTAATGTTTGCAGAAGTACCAGTAGATGGAGACTGGAGAGCAGACGTAGATTTCTATGACGATATAGAAACAGCATACAAAAAGCGTTTGCGCAGAGCCTTTCAAAACTAAATACATTTCAACACAAGCAAAAGCATTACCCCAGCGGTAGTGCTTTTCTTTTGTCTATCACAACCTAAAATTGCTACAGTTTCTAGGACTAGTGAGAAAACAAAAATGTGGAATTTTTTGAAAGTATATTAATATTTTTAGGAAAGCATGTATTTTCAAGAAAAAATGGCTTGAAAATGGGCAAAAAAAGAGTAGTTTCTGAAAAAATAATTGTGAATGGTGGAGGATAAAATAAAAATGAATACAAATGACGTTGCAGAACTTCTTGGAGTTCCAATAAGTGTAGTATATCGCTATGTATATAATGGAACACTTAAGGCTAATCAAGTATATAAGGGATATGTCTATGATGAGGAAAGCGTATATGCATTAAAAAGTATGTTAGCAATAAACAGTTTGTTCAACTGGTGCCAAGAACATGAAAAATTTGGAGACTTGCTATTATCTGAATGGATTGGAACAGATAAAAATGGAAAGACTCTTGATATTGAAAAAGTACTTTATTCCAGTAACAAAAACGTTATGTGGAAATGCAAACACGGACATACGTGGTATGAATCAATAGGTCACAGAACACAGTCCAGAACAGTATGCAAAGAATGTGAAGCAGAAAAACAACGCAAGCTAAAAGAACAAGAAGGCAAACTAACAAAAGTACAACAACGTAAGATTGAAAAAAGTCTGGCTTATTGGTGCCAAGAGCACGGAGAGTTTGGAAAATTACTTTTATCCGAGTGGGGAGGATACGATATAAAAGGAGAAGCACTTGATATTAACAAAATAGAGATTACAGATAGGCAAAGTGTTCTATGGAAGTGCAAAAATGAACATACATGGTATGATAGAGTAAGCCAACGAATTACATTTAGAAAAAAATGTATAATATGCAATCCAGAGCCACTTATAGATGGACAATCTAGAACAGGCACTCGCGGAACATCTTATCCAGAGCAATTTTTGTATTACGCGCTTAAACAAGTTTATTCTGACACAGAAAACAGATGCAGAGTACACGGATATGAGTTTGATATAGTAATACCATCAATCCCATTATGCATAGAATATTCACCAACATACTGGCACAAAGATAAATTACATAGAGATATGCAAAAAATGAGAATTTGTAAGCAATACAATATAAGATTTATAAACATTCAAGAAGATTCTTACAACGAACTTGAGCATAAATTTGATTCCGATTACATTTGCTTTCATGCCACTGTTTGGGGAAAAAAGAGAGATGAGGAACTGGAACAATGTGTAGAAACAATATTAAAATCACTCGGGCATTCAAAGGATGAAGTGGATTTTGAGAAAGTCAAATCTGATGCAACAGCCTTTATGAGCAAAGAACCTAATTATTATAGTGAGCATCCATTCGAAAATATTTAATAATCAAAAACCACATATAAAATCCACAATAGATTGCATTAGAGGTTTACTCTGATGCAATTTTCTATTTCAGAGCAGATATATCAAAGAAAATTGCAGCTATTTTTTTGGTGTTCGTCAAATTGCACAACGGACTCATCATGAAAAATGTACATATACTTATACTTAAGTAGTTTATGACATTTGTTTTTTTTTGAATTTTAAGAGTGTAGAATACAGCCAACAGAGCAGATTTTTTCTACACTCACTTTCGCTTACATTTTGCAATTTTGGTGGTATATTGCAAGTGTAAGGTACCTACAGCAACAAGAGAAAAGCAGTATAAATAAAACAAATCTATGGAGGAAAATAAGATGGACAGTATAACAACAAACACCCCAGCATCAACAGTAAGCACAGAAGCAACCCAACCAGTACAACAGGCACAGCCAGACAAGTCAGCACGCTTCAAGGAAAAAGCAGAGAACCAGACCTCAAAGGTGATGGCAGAGATAGAGAAGCTGCAAAAACTCTCAAACAAGAAATACTACACCTACTCACCAGAGCAAATCAATGAATTGTTTGGAGCAATTCAGAGCGCACTTGATGAAACCAAAGCAACATTCACAACAACCAATGCAGAAAAGAAGAAGCTGTTTACCTTTTCTGCATAAGCAACAAACAAATACAGTAGTCAGCAAGTAAAAAAGCAAATGGTAGTCCGATGCCTTGCGTGTTGGACTGCAAAAGATGAGGTGCAACATGATTCAGTAAAATCCGATAGAAAGGATTTTGAATCAGTATGAAAACAGAAAAAGATTATTTAATGGCAAGCGAGAAGTATAATCTCACAATTAAAGAGGCGGTTCAGTACTTCAACATTGGAGAGAAAAATCTTCGTAAACTGGTGGCGAACAATCCGACAGCAGACTACATACTTATGGTAGGAAATAAGATACTTATTAAACGTAAGATATTCGAGCAGTTTATTGATGGGACAGGCTCTATATAAAAGAAAAAAATACCTTGCAAAATATATGTAGTTCCGATACAATCCCCATCCTAATGGTGGGGATTGTATTAGAGTTTGGAGGATAAACCATGAGTGAAAAAAGAAGAGATAATAAGAATCGCATATTACGTATAGGAGAACAGCAACGTGCAGATGGGAGATATTTATTCAGCACGTTAGATCCAATTTCAAAAAAGAGAATATTTGTATACAGCTGGAAACTGGAAAGACATGATAAAATGCCAGAGGGAAAAAAGCCAGACTTATCGCTTAGAGAAAAGGAAAAATTGCTAGAGCGTGACTTGGCAAATGGTATTTCGTTATCCGGTGGAGATATGACAGTATTAGAACTGGTAGAGAAATATTTGGAGCAAAAGCGCAATGTCAGACCAACCACAGCCGCTGGATATAAAACAGTGGTTAATGTGTTAAAATGTGACAGCTTTGGAAGTCAGAAGATTAATCATATCAACACGATAGATGCAAAGGCTTGGTTAATAAAATTACAGTCGGAGGATGGAAAGAGCTATAGCAGTATCCATACAATACGTGGAGTAGTAAGACCAGCTTTTCAGATGGCTTATGAGGCAGACCTAATCAGAAAAAATCCTTTTGATTTTGAACTGCATAATTTTCTAATTGATGATTCAGTAAAAAGAGATGCAGTGACATCGAAACAGGAAAAGGAGTTTTTAAGGTTTGTTCAACAGGATGAACATTTCAGTGAGTGCTACGATGGGATGTTTATATTATTTAGAACAGGTTTGAGAATAGGCGAGTTTTGCGGACTTACGTTAAAGGATATAGACTTGGAGAAAAGAACAATCAACGTGAATCATCAGTTACAGTATGTAGGGAATAAGGGAAAGTACATAGAAAAAACAAAAACTGAAGCTGGGACACGAGTATTGCCAATGTCGGATGAAGTTTATGCAGCATTCAAGAGGGTAGTACAGAATAGAAAGAAACCTAAAGTCGAGGAAATGATAGATGGTTATACAGGTTTTCTGTTCTTGGATAAGCGTGGAAAAACAATGATGCCTTATCAATGGGAAAAACGCTTTCAGCATGTGGTTGAGAAGTACAATAGAATTTATCGAGTGCAACTTCCAAAGATAACACCACATGTGTGCCGTCATACATTTTGTACGAATGCGGCAAAGCGAGGAATATCTGTAGAAACATTGAAATATTTAATGGGGCATACAGATATAAGTGTTACCTCAAATGTGTATACACACCTTAAGTTGGAAGATGCACAGAGAGAAATGGAGAGGCTTGAAAGGATAGAAAAAGAAATGAAAAAGTGTGCCAAGTAAGGAAATAAAGGGCATAGGGAAAAAGTACTGATGAGTACGAATCGGGTTTGTACCTAGATTTGTACTCATTTTACTTACCGAGATATGGTAAAATATGCGATTTTATGCTAGGATAGGTACATTAGGTTAGATGTTGTGAAAGTGCGATAAAACCTAGGAAAAATAAGGATATACAAGGAAAAACGAAGCTATGCAAGATAAAATTAAAGTGCTCTTTATATGCCACGGCAACATCTGTCGTTCCCCCATGGCAGAATTTGTTATGAAAAAATTGGTATCCGACGCGAATCTCGCCGATCACTTCCAGATTGCTTCCGCTGCCACCAGCACGGAGGAGATCTGGAACGGCATCGGGAACCCGGTCTATCCGCCGGCGAAGGCAGAGCTTGCCAGGCACGGGATCTCCTGCGAGGGGAAGCGGGCCAGGCAAGTAACGAAAGCGGATTATACGGAATATGATTATCTGATCGGTATGGACAGCGCGAATATCCGCAACATGCTGCGGATATTCGGAGGAGATCCGGATGGGAAAGTAGCCAGGCTCTTATCCTATGCCGGCTCGGAGTGGGACATTTCGGATCCGTGGTACACGGGAGAGTTTGGGACGACCTACAATGATGTCCTGGAAGGCTGTACCGCATTTCTTCGATATTTACAACAAAACGGAAGAATCGACACGTAAGCTGACACTTCCAACATAGTACACATGACAGAAATGTCATGCCTGAAAAATTCACAGAATCACCACATTTTTCTCACAATTCCTTCGCAGATGACCTTTATCATAAGAGGCAGATAAGGGGAAGTAAATATTCACAAGTTTTTTAAGGAATGAATGGAACAGGAGGAATGAGAAGATGAGAAGATGGAATTTACCCCAGGTGAATACAAAAGTAATGTGCGCAGTGTTGACTGCTGCCATGGTGATGACCGGATTTACAGCATGTGGAGGAACGACATCTGCGGGCACGGAGAGCGCAGCAAGTGAATCGGCAGAACAGAAGGAGACGATCGCACCGGAGAGCACGACGGAACAGGGCACGGTGGAGCAAAGTGTGGCAACAGAATCAGGTGAAGAGAAGGTGGAATCTTATCTCGGTCAGATCACTGCCATTGACGGCAATGTGATCTCCATTGCGCTGGCAGAGAAGCCGGAGGCTCCGGATGGAGAAACACCGACTGGAGAAAAGTCTGACGGTCAGGCACCTGACGACAACGGAGGCACTCCTAATGGCGATGCACCCGCTGGTGAGGTACCCAGTGGGGAAAAGTCTGATGCTCAGGCACCGGACGGCGAAAAACCTACTGGAGAAGCTCCGGACGGTCAGAAACCCGAGAAAGATATGTTAGATGAGATGACCTTAACCCTCAGCGGTGACACTATGACTATCACGGTCAATGATGATACAATCATCACGATTGACGGAACGGATGCCACGCCGGATGACCTCCAGGTAGGTGATACCGTATCTTTCTTCCTGGATGGCGAGGTCGTGACTTCTTTAAGTGTAGGCATGCCGGAGCCGACACAGCCGGGACGGTCTATGCAGGCTCCGGAGCAAAAGTAAGCTGACGCACAAGCATGTTTCCCAGAATCCCTGCCATTTCTTCCGGAGACTGGGGAGTGGATTCTTTCAGCCAGGTCTCTACGACACCGACACAACCGGTAATGATGAAGGAACAGAGATATTCATAGTTAGCATCGGATTGCGCACTTTCCAGAAAGCGGAGAGTGCGCTTTTTGATCTGGTCCTTCAGGCGGTTAACGAAGGTGAGGTCTCCATGGGGACCGATCATGACTCTGGCGAGATCTCTGTGGCGGTCTAAGAAGCGGAAGAACTCTAACAGGAGACCGTCAGAGGACAATGTGGGAGTACCTACCGGTTCCTGTTCCATGATCTCGTTGAACTCCCGGAACATTTCATCTTCCACTTTATGGAGCATATCGTAGATATCATCATAATGCAGATAGAAGGTTCCGCGATTGATATCTACCAGTTCTGTGAGTTCTTTGACGGAAATATCCTGAATATCGTAGGTTTCCATCATTTTGACTAATCCCTGCAGCAACAGGGCGCGGGTTTTGCGCACGCGGCGATCCATTTTTTCCATACGTCAATCCTCCATTTCCTCCGGAAAGCAATCCGTAGGTATCAAAGTCCGGGGCTTTTGACCCTGACATCCTAATACGTATCTAATGCAAATCTGAATTTTTTCTAAAACAATGAACACAAATCAATACAATGTTCAAAAACAGACATATAAACACAATTTGTGGCTTGCTTTTTCTTTCTCATTATTATATTTTGCTTGTGTTAGAAAATCAACACGAGTTCATTAAATGACAGTAATACATTCTCTCATTTTTGTAGTAATGCTTTACAGACCAGGAAAAACATTTTAAACTAGAAACATACAAAACAGATACATAAAATAAGGGTACAAAAAGAGACACAGCAGGAGGAAACTATGGCAGCAGACAACACAGAAAAAGACAAAAAAGATAACTCCTTTATGATGAAGCTTGCCACGCTTATCGTAGATAAACGAAAAGGATTCTATCTGATCTTTATTGTTTTATGCATATTTTGCGTATTATCCATGAATAAGGTCAAAGTAAATAATGACCTGACCACATATCTGCCGGATACGACAGAGACCAGAAGGGGACTGGATCTGATGGATTCGGAGTTTACGACCTACGGTTCCGCCCGGATCCTGATCTGCAATGTGACTTTTGATGAGGCACAGAAGCTGGCGGATCAGGTGGAAAAAATGGATGGTGTCAGTATGCTGGATTTCGATGACACAGAAGATCATTATCATGACATGGAGGCTTTATTGTCTGTCACTTTTGATGAGGAAGCGGATACGGAAGCCACACAGCAGCATCTGACCGAGGTACTGGATGCCCTGTCTGATTATGATGTTTATTATTCTTCGGATATCGGTCAGGAAGAGCGTGATGCGGATGACCTGAATAATGATATGATCGTCATTCTGCTGCTGGCAGCTGTGGTTATCGTAGCCGTGCTGCTATTTACTTCCACAACTTACGCGGAGATCCCGGTATATCTGACCACATTTATCGTGGCAGCTATTTTGAATAAAGGAACGAACTACTGGTTCGGTACCATCAGCTTTGTGACGAACTCTATCGCAGTGGTGCTGCAGTTAGGTCTGGCAGTAGACTATGCCATCATTTTGGCACACCGTTTTATGGAGGAGCATGAGGACAAGGATGCCAGAGAAGCTGTAATAGTAGCTCTAAGTAAGGCAATCCCGGAGATTTCTTCCAGCTCCCTGACCACGATCTCCGGTATGGTAGCCATGATGTTCATGCAGTTCAGAATTGGTTACGATATGGGTATTATCCTGGCGAAATCCATTATTTTCAGTATGGTAGCAGTATTTTTCCTGATGCCGGGACTGCTGCTGACCTTTTCCAAGGCAATTGACAACACGCATCATAAGAGCTTCGTACCGAAGATCACGGCAGTGGGAAAATTCTGTGTGGCTACCCGTTACATTGTACCTCCGGTACTGATCGTGGGTGTTATTGCAGCATTTTTTCTGTCCAACAAGGCGAATTATGTATATGATGTAAATACCCTGGAATCCAGCAGTATGAGCGAGAATAAATTCTCAGTCAGCATGGTCAATAAGGAATTTGGCATGGTGAATCAGCTGGCGGTCATTGTGCCCAACGGTGATTATGAAAAAGAGGCACAGACCCTGAAGGCACTGGAAAAGTTGGATGTGGTAAAATCCGTTCAGGGACTTGGTAATATTGAAGCTATGGATGGCTACATGCTGACCGACAAGCTGAATCCCAGACAATTTGCAGAGTTGATAGATCTGGATGTGGAAGTGGCGGATATGCTGTATTCGGCATATGCCCTGGATCAGAGTGATTACGGGGCTCTGGTCAGCGGTGTCAACGATTACGAAGTACCTTTTATCGATATGTTCCTGTTCATTTATGATCAGAAAGAAAGCGGCAACATCACGCTGGATGATGATTTGGAGGAGACTTTATCGGACGCACATTCCAAGATCATGATTGCAAAGGATCAGTTGTTGGGAGAAGATAATTCTCGTTTCGTTCTGGAACTGAATGTACCTTATGAAGGAGAAGAGACCATCGCTGCACTGGATCAGATACGCAATACCGTAGCGAAGTTCTATAATATAGATGATATCCTGTTAGTCGGAAATGCCACCAGTGATAAGGATCTGGGGGATTCCTTCGCAACAGATAATACGATCATCACTGTACTGACGGCATTGTTCGTTATGATCATCCTGCTGTTCACTTTCCAGTCTGCCGGTTTGCCGGTACTATTGGTAGTAACGATTCAGGGTAGTATCTGGATGAACTTCTCACTGCCGTATCTGCTGAGTGAAAATGTATACTTCCTGGGATATCTGGTAGTGTCCGCCATCCAGATGGGCGCGACGATCGACTACGCTATCGTTATCACCAGTCGTTATATGGATCTGAAGACGTACATGCCGATCAAAGAAGCTGCCATTGAGGCACTGAACCAGGCGTTCCCCACCATTGTTACCAGTGGTTCCATGCTGGTGGCTGCCGGATTCATTATCAGTTATGTATCTTCTAACGCAGCGGTAGCAGCAATCGGACTGGCGCTGGGACGTGGTACCCTGACATCTATTTTACTGGTGCTGCTGGCATTGCCCCAGACACTGCTGATCGGAGATATCATTATTCAGAAGACGGCATTTACCTTAAAGCGTGATCTGGCGAAGCCGCTGCCTTCTGCCGGTAGGATCCGGATGAACGGTCATATCAAGGGTTATGTCAACGGTGTGCTGGAAGGTGATTTCATCGGTGTCATCGACGGTGAGATGGGAGCGGTGGTGCGTCCCAAGGATACCGTGACCATGGAGCGGGAGGATGCAGCGGAGAATGCGTACCCCAGGTTGGAAGCACAGGAGTTGTCTGAGGATGGAGAATCCTGTCGTGACAAGGAGACTGGAGACAATGCACCGGGAACCGATGAGAAGCATGCAGATAAGAATACAGCAGAAAGCGAGGGAACAGAAGATGAACAGTAAGAGATTATTATGTTTCCTGCTGGGAGCGGCATTACTGCTGCAGACACCGGCAACCGCTTATGCGGAAGAGACGTTAACCTATGAACAATATAAGGGCGGCAGCGGTTATAGCAGCACCACGCAGGAGCAGGATTATGCAATTGTAGAGATCAGCACGGAGGAGGATCTGCGCAGGCTTGCGGAGAACTGTGTGCTGGACAGCTGGTCCAGAGGTATCAAAGTAGTGCTGCGCAACGACATCGTTCTGAGCATGGAAAGTGAATTCAGTATCCCAACATTTGCGGGAATTTTCGATGGTAATAGTTTTACGATCTCCAATGTAAAGCTTACGGGGAATGGTTCTGCGGCAGGTTTTTTCCGTTATGTGCAGGAAGGTGCCAAAGTACGTAATCTCACGGTGAGCGGAGAAATATCTCCCTCCGGAAGCCAGAATCAGGTCGGCGGTATCGTAGGGGTGAATTACGGCAGCATTGAGAATTGTAAGTTTTCCGGTAATGTGATCGGCGATAATGAAGTCGGTGGCATTGTGGGTGTGAATGAAGAGACCGGCGAGATCCGCAGATGTGAATCGGATGCAAATGTCATTGGCAATCATTCCGCAGGTGGTATTGTCGGGAACAATCACGGTATCTTAAATAACTGCAGCAACAGTGGCAGCATCAATACCTATAGCACGGAAGTGACCTATGATCTGGATGATATTACCATGGACAATCTGGAGCAGATCAACAGTACTTCCAATGTGACTGCGCATACGGATACCGGCGGTATCGCCGGCATCTCTGATGGTAAGATCTATTACTGCTCCAATTCCGGAGCCATTGGCTATCAGCATGTGGGTTACAATACCGGCGGTATCGTAGGCAGACTGCATCAGGGCTATCTGCAGAATTGCACCAATACAGGTTTCGTGCAGGGCAGAAAAGATGTGGGCGGCATCGTAGGACAGATGGAGCCTTTTCTGGAGATCCAGTATCTCAGTGACAAACTGAAAGAACTGGACACAGAGACGGATAAGTTCCTGGATATGCTGGATGCGACACAGAAAGATTTCAGCAATTACAGCAGACAGGCATCTGCGCTGACTAAAAGTATCAGTACGAATCTGAAGGATGCCAATAGCGCGGGAAATTCCCTTACCGGAACCACGAATGACTTGTGGTATATTTATAATCAGGAACTGAACGGTGTCAGCAATGACCTGAAGGTTTTGAATAATGACCTGAACAAACAGGCAGAGGACGATAAAAATAACGGCAACAGACACGATATCACGCTGAGCGGTAATGATTTGAGCGGCGGTGATATTACGCTCTCTGTACCGGATGATACAGAGAGTTATAAAGCGGCGCTGAAAAAGTTTGGTGAAAATGCCACGAAGCATCTGGATAATATGGTTAGTGCATCCACGGACCGCAGTGGTGGTATTAAGAATAATCTGGATACACTGAATCAGAGCCTGGATAAAGCATTTGACCAGCTGGGTCAGTTGGGAGATGTATTACAGGCAGGGTCAGACAATACCAGCGCACATATGGATGAGCTGATGGATCAGGCGCGGGTATTGCGCAGACTGGTTAGCGAGATCCGCGATGATCTCTTCCGATACGAGGGGATTTCTGTGGAGGATACTTCGGATGAATCCGCCAGCAAGGGGGAAGTGAACCCCGGAGATCCTGATGCTGAGGCTGGTGAGGCAGAACCGGAGAGAACCGAAGAAGCATTATATGACACCTCCAGCTTCCAAAAAGGTAAAGTCACACTGTGTGTAAATCGTGGTACGGTAGAGGCGGATACCAATGTCGGCGGCATCGTCGGACAGGTGGCAACGGAATATGATTTTGACCCGGAGGATGACATCACCTTGACCGGAACGGAGAGCTTCGATGTGGAGCAGACCATCAAGGCAGTCGTAAGAGACAGTCGCAATTTCGGTGATATCACCGGTAAAAAAGATAACGTGGGAGGTATCGTCGGCAAGGCGGAATACGGAGCAATTATCTCCTGTGAATCCTATGCACCCATTGAAAGTACCGGAGGCAGTGATGTGGGTGGTATTGCCGGATCTGCCAGCTATGCGATCCGCAGCTGCTATAGCATGGGCAGGATCACCGGTAAAAATAATATCGGCGGTATCGCCGGAGAAGGCTGTGATATTTTTTACAGTTATGCATACAATGATCTGGATATGTCCGGAGAAAATCAGGGCAGCATTGCAGGTAAAGTCAGTGATGACGGCAGCCTGTACGGCAATTATTATGTAGAAGGCGGTGTCGGCGGTGTAGACGGCATCGGTTACCAGGGCGGAGCAACACCGTTGTCTTATCAGGAACTTTGCGCAAAGGATGGAGTTCCGGAAGCTTTTTCGCAGTTTACGATCACTTTCCTGGCAGATGGCGAGGAAGTGGCTTCCTATAAATGTAATTATGGAGACTATCTGTCTGCAAATCAGATTCCGGAGGTGCCGGAGAAGGAAGGCTATTACGGGGTATGGCCGGATTATGATTTCAGTTATATTACCGGTAATCGTGTACTGGAAGCGGAGTATGAGGAGTGGACCGCATCCATTGCTTCCGCAGAGAAAAATGATGCCAACAAACCTCTGGTCATGGCAGAGGGTAACTTCTATCCGAATGCGGCATTGCATCTGCAGATAGAGGGGGACACATACAAGGTCTCCATGACCAACTCCATGAAAGAGGACGCACCGGACTATACCGGAGAAGCAACCTTACGTGTCTACTGTGAGGATGCCGACAATACTGTGGTCTGGGTAGAACAGGACGGCGAATACAGAGAAGTGGAATCCACGGTGATCGGCAGCTACAGACAGTTCACCATGGAGGTACCCGGCAGCTTCCGTATTGCAGAGGCAGAAGGCAGCCATACCCGGATGATCGTAATGTGCATCATCGGAGTAGCAGTAGGGATACTGTTGATCGTATTACTTGTGAAAAAGGTGGCAAAACGCAGGAAAAAGCGTAGACAGGAAAAAGCGGAGCATGCCGTGCAGGCGGATGATACAGAGGGACAGTTATGATCCGGGCAGTAATTTTTGACATGGACGGTACGTTGATCGATACCGAAAAATATTACCGTATTTTCTGGCCGAAGGCATTGGAGGCTTGCGGCTACACGATGACGGATGAGCAGGCACTGACGATGCGCAGTCTTGGAAGGCCTTTTGCCCCCAGACAGCTTAAGGACTGGTACGGCGAGGAATTTGATTATTATGCCGTGCGGAACAAACGAAAAGAATTGATGGAGGAAGCGCTGGACCGGGATGGCATCAAATGCAAGCCCGGTGCTGTGGAACTTCTCGAAGATCTGAAAAAAAGACACATTACCACAGCTGTTGCCACAGCAACGGATCTGGAGCGGACCGAAAAATATCTGACGCTTACAGGGATCAGACCTTACTTTGAAAAATTGATCTCCGCTACCATGGTAGCGGAAGGTAAGCCGTCTCCGGACATTTATCTCTACGCCTGCGGGCAGCTGGGACTCGCCCCGGAGGAGTGCATGGCGGTGGAGGATTCTCCTAACGGTGTCTTAAGTGCATACCGTGCAGGCTGCAAGGTTGTCATGGTACCGGATCAGACGCAGCCGGGTGCAGAACTCAAAAAGTGTTTATATGCCTGTGTCCCGACTCTGGCAGAGATCAGCCACCTCGTTTAGAGGTGGCTTTTTGCACTTTTTGCATGTATCCGCGTATGCACTTGATTTTTATGTATTACTGTGTTATTATTTTAACGATTAGAGTCACCGGCACAGATAGGAACAAAAATAGCTGCAAAGCAGCGGAGAGTGCGATCGATCGCACGATTTTGCGAATGGCTGTGGCTGCTGGAAGCCTTGAGAAGGGGCAGAAAGGATATGGAAGAAATGAATTTTGATGACATCGTAGCAAAAGTAAAAGAATGTGGGAAGAAGACGGTTGCAGTCTCCGTAGCACAGGACAGTGCGGTACTGGAAGCTGTACATGAAGCCAAGAGACTGGGCATTGCAGATGCAATCCTGGTAGGTGATGAGGCGAAGATCCGTGAGATCGCAGCAGGACTGAATATGGATCTCTCCGATTATGAGATCATCAATGAGCCGGATATGATCGAAGCCTCCCTGAAAGCTGTAAAGCTTGCACATGACGGCCGTGCAGATATGTATATGAAGGGTCTGATCGATTCTAAGAATTTCTTAAAGAGTGTACTGAACAAAGAAGTAGGTCTTCGTACCGGTGGAACCCTGTCTCATGTATGTGTGTTTGAGATTCCCGGCATTGACAGACTTCTGTTCCTGACCGATGTTGCATTCATGACCTATCCTACACTGGAGGAGAAGGTTCAGATCATCAAGAACACCATTCCGGTATGTAATGCCTGCGGCGTTGCAGAGCCTAAGGTAGCACCTTTAGCAGCAGTTGAGGTTGTAAATCCCAAGATGCCCGTTACCGTAGATGCGGCAGAACTGACTAAGATGTGCGAAGAAGGACAGATCCCCGGCTGTATCGTAGACGGACCTCTGTCTCTTGACCTGGCGATCGATCCCGCGGCAGCCAAGCATAAGGGCGCAACCGACCGTAAGATTCAGGGTGATGCAGATGTATTGCTGTTCCCGGATATCCATGCCGGCAACCTGGTATACAAAGCAATCGTACATATGGTAAAAGTAAAGAACGGATGCATCCTGACCGGTACCAAGGTGCCTGTTGTCCTGACCAGCCGTTCCGATACCTTTGAGACCAAGGTATACTCCCTGGCACTGGCTGCAGTTGTAGCAGAAGAGATGAAAAAGAATCAGAAATAGGCTATGGATATCGTGATCGAAGCCGCGGTGGAAGCTGCGGGAGAACTGCTGTCAGCAGGTATAGATGCTGTAGTGGACAAAGCGGCAAAGCATAAGAGCGAATATAAGAGTGAATATAGGAGGAAACACACAATGGCAATCAAGAGTCTGATCATCAACCCCGGTTCCACATCCACCAAGATCGGTGTATTTGAGGATGAGAACTTATTATTTGAAGAAACTCTGAGACATTCTACCGAGGAGATCTCCAAATACGATACTATTTTCGAACAGAAGGATTTCCGTAAGAAGATCATTACCGATCTGCTGGCAGAGAAAAACTGCGATCTGAAGAGCTTCAACGTGATCGTAGGACGTGGCGGTCTGTTAAAGCCCATCCCCAGTGGTACCTATGCGGTAACCGATGATCTGCTGGAGGATTTAAAAGTAGGTGTACAGGGTCAGCATGCTTCTAATTTAGGCGGTATTCTGGCAAGAGAGATCGGTGATGAGATCGGCGTTCCTTCTTACATCGTAGACCCTGTTGTAGTAGATGAGCTGATGCCCATCGCAAGATATTCCGGTCTGGAAGAGATCCCCAGAGGAAGTATCTTCCATGCCCTGAACCAGAAGGCAGTTGCCAAGAGATATGCAAAAGAGGCCGGCAAGCCTTATGAGTCCCTGCGTCTGATAGTAGTGCACATGGGCGGCGGCGTATCCGTAGGCGCACATGAGGACGGCAAGGTTGTAGACGTATTCAGTGCATTTGACGGTGACGGTGCATTCTCTCCGGAACGTGCAGGCGGTGTGCCTTGTGCAGCACTGGTAAAAATGTGCTTCTCCGGAAAATATACCGAGAAGGAGATCAGTGCAAAGCTGATCGGCAAGGGCGGCCTGAATTCTTACCTGGGTACCAATGATATGCGTGAAGTTACCAAGCGTGCCAATGAAGGCGATGCCAAGGCAGCGGAGGTGAAGCAGGCATTCCTGTTACAGGTAGCCAAGGACATCGGTGCTATGGCATGTGTACTGAACGGTAAGGTAGACCAGATCGTTATCACCGGTGGTATTGCTTATGGTGAGGACGTAGTGGCTAAGCTGAAAGAGAGATGCGGCTGGATCGCTCCTGTGACCGTATATCCCGGAGAGGACGAGCTGTTAGCTCTGGCTCAGGGGGCTCTGCGTGTCATGAACGGCGAAGAACAGGTGAAGCAGTACTAATTTAGAGTAAAAATATAGAACTCCCGGTGGAAGGATTCCATCGGGAGTTTTTTACTTCAGGGAATAGACTTTCTGTCAGCACTATTGTTTAACTGAAAATCAGCTTTGACAGAATCCCCAGTACCAGCATGTGTACCGGATAAAAGGCGTAGCAGGCCAGCTGGATCTTGCGGTTATGCGCACCCTGACGTCCATGGTAGCACCACAGAAGCGGCAGACACAACAGCGCCAGCCCCTGTTCTGAAAT
>ERZ1034844.546-NODE-546-length-20288-cov-6.223496_pt1 | contig 20288 bp, 13 predicted proteins | sample MGYA00520594_ERZ1034844 | MGnify/ENA primary metagenome ERZ1034844 (study PRJEB33766, sample SAMN09781733) | gut metagenome | biome: gut microbiome | host: Homo sapiens | place: Madagascar | study: EMG produced TPA metagenomics assembly of the PRJNA485056 data set... | reverse complement strand
AGGTGGTGTGGTTCCCTCGCGAAGCGGCGCGGGGGTGGGGCTTCACTCATTCATCTTCCTATACTCCGCCGGCGAAAGTCCAAACTTTTCCGTGAACAGGCGGTAGAAGGTCTGGCGTACGGGGATGCCACAGTCGATGGCTATTGCCTCGACCGAGAAGTTGGTGTTCTTGCGAAGGAGCGAGGCGGCATAGTCGAGACGCATGTCGTTGATGTAACGGTTGAACGGCTTGCCCGAGAAGACCATGAGCAACGACACGAACGTGCCCTTGTCCACGCCGAGCAAGGCGATAAGCTCGTCGCGAGAGATCTTAGGCTTGCGGAACAGGCGCTCGTTGATGATGCGCTGCTCAAGCTGCAAGAACATGTCGTGCGACTTGTCATCTTTTAACCTGGCAGCGGCATCCTCTTCTTCTGATGCCCCCTCGCTCGTTGCTACGCACAGCCCCTTTTTCTCAACATCTTCTCCGTTCTCTGCTCCCTCTCCGTTCTCTGTTCGTTCTCCGTTCTCTGCTCGCTCTCCGTTCTCTGTTCCCTCTCCGTTCTCTGCTCGTTCTCCGTTCTCTATATTTTCACCGTCCTTTTTGTTCTCCCCGTTCTTTGTTTTCTGTAAGTTCTCTGCTTTTTCTCCGTTCACAACACCTTTTCTGTTTCCAGCTTCTTCTCCGCTTTCCGTTTTCTCTCCGGTCCCTGCACATTCCGTCTCCACCTTTTTATTGTTTTCCTCATGGCAAGCGGTTGCTTGCGTTGCAGATTTCTCGTTGGCGGCTGAGCTTTCTTGGCTTACCCCCTGCTCTTGGGTTCCCGCATCGTCGCGTCCCCTCTCCTCAGCAGCATCGTCGTTCCTGTTTTTCGATGCCAGCAGATAGGCGAGTTGCTCCTTGGCAGCGGTCAGCTCGTTTATGGTAGCTGCGGCGGCACGGTTCTTTCGTTGCACCAGACGGTTGTAAGACACGACCCTGATGAAGAGCACGGCAAGGACAGTCAGGAGGAACGACACGAGAGCCACGATGGTGCGACTGTTGCGCAGGTCGCGTGCCTGCTCGTTTATGCGCATGTCCTTGTGCTTTGAATCGAGCAGCTGACTCATCGACATGGCGTTCTGCTTCTTCAGTTTCAGAGAAAGACTGTCGTTCAGCGCAATGGCCCTCAGGCCCGTGAGCGCCGCCTCGCGGTAGCGACCCTCGTTGAAGAGGGCATCGGCCTTGGAAGGCAGGAGCGTGCGCACAAAATAATAGTCGACGGTGTCGCGCCCGCGTTGTTTGAAGAACGTTTCCTCTTCCTCAAGCTTCGTTATGGCCTCGCCGTAGCGGTGCTCCAGCAGGAGGTATGGCACGAGGAAGGTAATGCCCGACGGCGTCTTGGAGAGGTCGGTGTCGAGGAGCTTCGAGTAGAAATCATAAGCCTTCTGTTTCTCTCCAAGGTGTGCGTAGGTCACCGAGTAGATGGCGTAGAACATCGCCTTCGACCAGTCGTTGCCGCCCGCCACACTCTCGGGCTTGCGCTCGGTCATGGTCGTAACCGCCTCGCTGAAGGTGTCATACATGGCTGCCACCTCCGTGTAACGATGGTTGTCGAGCAACACGTTGCCCTTCTGCGAGTACATGTCGACGAGGTCGCTCCATGTGCTCCATGTGTCGGCGGTGTGAACCTGTCGGCGCAGCAGGTCGATGCCGCTGTCGAACGAGCGCAACGCCTTGTCAACCAGTCCGATCTCGCTCTCACACATGGCCTTGGTGTTGAGAATGGTCGCTTCCTTGTCTGCTGCTTTGAGCTTGCGTGCCAGGGTGATGGCCTGCTCGGCGGTGAGCAGACAGCGGTCGTAGATGCCACATTTAAAATATTGGTATGCCAGGACCGCCGCCACCGCCAGACGCTTCTCGTCGTTGTGGGTGAGCAGACTGTCGGTGCTGGCGAGCAAGGCATAGTGGAGCGCCTTGGCGTTGTCGTTTGACGAGTTGTTGTAGACGATGGCACGCAGGGCGTTGACATCATACATGGGCATGGTGTGGAGCACCTCGGCGCTGTCGAGCATGGAGAGGGCGAGCTCTGGCTGCGACAAGCTGATGCTCTTTATCTGCTCAATCTTCTTCTTGTCAGACACCACGGCACCTTTTTCCTCTCTGCCGCCACAAGCAGCGATGGTGAGGACGAGGGCTATGATGATGAAGAAAAAGGAGAACGGTCTAAGCATGGTTCTGCCCGCAAGGTTCATATCGTTGCTTACGCGTTGTCGTGCAAGACCTTTATATTGTGTATGTTGCATTTTTTTTCTGAAAATAATTTTTTATAGGCTGCTGTTTTAAGCCATACAAATTTACAACTTTTTTCGTGCTCCGCAAACGATGTCGGTGAAAACTCATTGCGATGGCTCAACAATTAGACTAAAATTGCAAGAAAACACATAAAATATTTGTATAAGTATGGATTTTTTCGTAACTTTGCACCATTCAGTGGAATGAGGGGCTCCGAGAGAGCTCCTCATTTTTTTAATTACTGAGGTCTCGCCTGTAAACAGGCTGGCGGGATGAGATGAAAAAACAACTGTAAATCACAACACGGCGTGGCAAGCAAAACAAAAAAGAAAACGACAACACGCCCCAAACAAAATGTATGATAAACAAAAACACCGTTAAAGAGATTGTTGAGAGTTGGCTCGAGGACAAGGAATATTTTCTTGTAGACATAGAGATAAGCGCCGACAACAAGATTGTAGTGGAGATTGACCATGCCGACGGCGTGTGGATTGAAGACTGTGTGGAGCTCAGCCGCTTCATCGAGGAGCACTTGAGCCGCGATGAGGAAGACTATGAACTGGAGGTAGGCTCTGCCGGCCTGGGCCAGCCCTTCAAGGTGCCGCGCCAGTATGAGTGCTTCGTAGGCAAAGACGTGGAGGTGCTCGATGCCGACGGCAAGAAATATAAAGGCGTGCTGAAGAGCGTCGACGGCAACAGCTTCGTTGTCACCACACAGGAAAAGGTGAAGGTGGAAGGCAAGAAGCGTCCGCAGCTCATGGATGTGGATCATACGTTCGAGATGGATAAAGTGAAATATACAAAATATTTAATCAGTTTCAAGTAAACACAAATGGCAGCATTAAAAAATGACGATACAGTGAGCATGTTCGACTCGTTCAAAGAGTTTAAGGAAACAAAGAACATCGACCGCACAACTCTCGTGAGTGTGCTCGAGGAGAGTTTCCGCAATGTGCTTGCAAAGATTTTCGGTAGCGACGAGAACTTCGACGTTATCGTGAACCCCGACAAGGGCGACTTTGAGATATACCGTAACCGCGTGGTTGTGGCAGACGGCGAGGTGCAGGACGAGAACAAGGAGATCTCGCTCACCGAGGCACGCAAGATTGAGCCCGACTATGAGGTGGGCGAGGATGTGTCTGAGGCTGTCGACTTCACCAAGTTCGGTCGCCGCGCCATCCTGAACCTGCGCCAGACTCTCGCTTCGAAGGTGCTGGAGCTGGAGCACGACTCGCTCTACAACAAATATAAGGATCGTGTGGGACAGGTTATCGCCGGCGAGGTGTACCAGGTGTGGAAGCGCGAGGTGCTCGTGGTAGACGACGAGAACAACGAGCTGTCGCTGCCCAAGAGCGAGCAGATCCCCAGCGACGTGTACCGCAAGGGTGAGACCGTGCGTGCCGTCATCGAGCGCGTGGACAACGAGAACAACAACCCCAAGATCATCCTTTCGCGCACAAGCCCTGCTTTCCTTCAGCGTCTGCTCGAGGCAGAGGTGCCCGAGATCAACGACGGCCTGATCAGCATCAAGGCCATCGCCCGCATGCCGGGAGAACGTGCCAAGATCGCCGTCGAGAGCTACGACGAGCGCATTGACCCCGTGGGAGCATGTGTGGGTGTCAAGGGTAGCCGCGTTCACGGCATCGTGCGTGAGCTCGGCAACGAGAACATCGATGTCATCAACTGGACAGCCAACACCAAGCTCTTCATCCAGCGTGCGCTCTCACCGGCCAAGGTGTCAAGCATCAACATCGACGAGGAGAACCACAAGGCAGAGGTGTTCCTTCAGCCACAGGAGGTGAGCCTGGCCATCGGCCGTGGAGGTCTGAACATCAAGTTGGCGTCTATGCTCACCAAGTACACCATCGACGTGTTCCGCGAGGTTAACGGCGACGAGGAGGAAGAGGACATCTACCTCGACGAGTTTGTCGACGAGATCGACCAGTGGGTTATCGACGCCATCAAGGGCATCGGTCTCGACACAGCCAAGGCGGTGCTCAACGCTCCGCGTGAGATGCTCGTTGAGAAGGCTGACCTTGAAGAAGAGACCGTGGATCATGTGCTCAACGTGCTCCGCGCAGAGTTTGAGAAATAATTTTCTCCGGCTCTCATTTCTATCCTTGCCACGGCAGGACGGTGTGACGACACGCACCTGCCACGGCAAGTTGACCAAAACATATTGCCGACAGGCGCTTGCAGAGACAAGCCGCGAGAGGTCGTGCAGACAATAATTTTATTAAAAAAGAAAACTATATGCGCCATGGCGTAGCAGCGACAGCGAAGCAGCAACCTCAGGTTCCTGCTTACGGGGAAGAGGCACCGCCACGCATGATGAACGATAAAAAAACAGAATGAGCATCAGGTTAAACAAAGCATTAAGCGAATTGAATATAGGACTTCAAACGGCAGTTGAATTCCTTGAAAAGAGAAGTGAACTGGGAGAGGTGAAACAGGAGCTGAGCTTCAAGCTCAACGACCAGCAGTATAACGCTCTGGTAGAAGCCTTCAAGCAGGACAAGGAGGTGCGCTCGCAAGCCGAGAAGCTGCTCCAGAAGAAGCCCAAGGACAAGAAACAGGCCAAGGACCAGGCTAAGGAAGGTCGTACAGAGCGTGTGCTCCCCGCAGGAGTGCAGCAGTATAAGCCCCTGGGAAAAATAGACCTCGACAGTTTGGGAAAGAAGCAGCCTTCAAAGCCTGCTGCTCAGACTGCCGGAAAGAACAGCAAGAACGTGACTGCTGCCGTGAGCCACGACTCTGCAAAAGCCAACAACGGGGCTGCACAGAAGCCCACAGTGAATAACGCCGCAAAGCCCGCAGAAGCTAAGCCTGCACAGCAGAACGCACAGAAGCCTGCTGCACAGCACGCTGAGGCTAAGCCCGCAACGCCTAAGGCGCAGGAGGCTGAGCAGAAGAAGGCACAGCCCGAGGTTAAAGCCGCTGCCAACGCAGCACAGGAGGCTCCTGTAGCTGCTGGCGACAAGCCCGCCGACCAGCGCACACCGCTGGAGCAGAAGCATCTGGCACAGCAGCAGAAGAGCGACGACATCTTCACCACAAAGAGCGAGAAGAAGATGCTGAACGCTCCTAAGGTGAACGTGCTCGGAAAGATAGACCTCGCAACGCTCAACCAGAGCACCCGTCCCAAGAAGAAGTCGAAGGAGGAGAAGCGCAAGGAGCGCGAGGAGAAGGCTCAGCAGCAGCGCGACGGCAAGAAGAAGCGCGAGCGCATAAACAAGGTGCGCGTCGACATAAACGCTGCGTCTAACCAGCAGGGTGGACGCAACAACAACGGCGGCGGCAACAGTGCCGGCGGCAACGGCGGTGCCGGCAACGGAAAGAAAAAGAAGAACCGCAACCGCAACCAGAAGCCCGTTGAGGTTAATGATGAGGACGTGGCACGTCAGGTTAAGGAGACGCTCGCACGCCTCACAAACAAGCAGAACCAGACAAAGAAGGGCGCCAAGTATCGTAAGGAGAAGCGTGAAGCTGCTCAGGAGAAGATGAACGAGGAGCGCCGCGAGGAGAAGAAGGAGAGCAAAACACTGAAGCTCACCGAGTTCGTGACCGTGAGCGAGCTGGCTACGATGATGAACATCAACGTCAACCAGGTCATCGGAACACTCATGAGCGTGGGCATCATGGTGTCTATCAACCAGCGCCTCGACGCCGAGACCATCAACCTCGTGGCAGAGGAGTTTGGGTTCAAGACCGAATATGTCAGTGCAGAGGTGCAGGAGGCCATCACAGAAGAGGCTGACGACGAGAACGATCTCGTGCCGCGCGCTCCTATCGTGACCGTCATGGGACACGTTGACCACGGTAAGACATCGCTGCTCGACTACATACGCAAGACCAACGTCATCGCCGGTGAGGCAGGAGGTATCACCCAGCACATCGGTGCTTACAACGTGAAGCTTGAGGACGGACGCCGCATAACATTCCTCGACACACCGGGTCACGAGGCCTTCACCGCCATGCGTGCCCGTGGTGCCCAGGTTACCGATATCGCCATCATCATCGTTGCTGCCGACGACGCTGTCATGCCTACCACAAAGGAGGCTATCGCACATGCCCAGGCTGCCAACGTGCCGATGGTGTTCGCAATCAACAAGATCGACAAGCCAGGTGCCAACCCCGACCGTGTGCGTGAGGAGCTGGCTGCCATGAACCTGCTCGTTGAAGAGTGGGGCGGCAAGTACCAGTGTCAGGAGATCAGCGCCAAGAAGGGTATCGGCATCAGCGAACTGCTGGAGAAGGTGCTCCTTGAGGCTGAGATGCTCGACCTGAAGGCTAACCCCAACCGCAAGGCAACAGGTTCAATCATCGAGTCGTCTCTCGACAAGGGACGTGGCTATGTGTCAACGGTGCTCGTGAGCAACGGTACGCTCCGCGTGGGCGACAACGTGATCGCCGGCACAAGCTGGGGACGCATCAAGGCCATGTTTAACGAGCGTAACGCCCGCATAGAGAAGGCAGGACCGGCAGAGCCAGCAATAATCTTGGGTCTGAACGGTGCGCCCACAGCCGGCGACTCGTTCCATGTGCTCGAGACAGAGCAGGAGGCACGCGACATCGCAAACAAGCGCACACAGCTACAGCGTGAGCAGAGTCTGCGCACACAGAAGCGTCTCACCCTGTCAGATATCTCACACCGCATTGCCCTTGGATCATTCAAGGAGCTGAACATCATCGTAAAGGGCGACACCGACGGTTCGGTAGAGGCTCTGAGCGACTCGTTCATCAAGCTCTCTACAGAGAAGATCAAGGTCAACGTCATCTTCAAGGCCGTGGGCCAGATCTCAGAGAGCGATGTGACGCTCGCCGACGCTTCCGATGCCATCATCGTGGGCTTCCAGGTGCGTCCTTCGGCTGCAGCACGCAAGCAGGCTGACCAGGCTGGCGTGGAGATCAACACCTACTCGGTTATCTACGATGCCATCGACGATGTCACTTCTGCCATGGAGGGTATGCTCGACAAGGTCAAGAAGGAGGTTATCACAGGACAGGTTGAGGTGCGCGAGGTCTACAAGATCTCGAAGGTGGGCACCGTTGCCGGATGTATGGTTACAGAAGGCAAGGTTCACCGCGTCGACCGCGCACGCGTGGTGCGCGACGGTATCGTGGTTCACACCGCCGACATAGCTGCCCTCAAGCGTTACAAGGATGACGTCAAGGAGGTGGCCACCAACTTCGAGTGTGGTATCTCGCTCGTCAACTTCAACGACATTCAGGTGGGCGACGTGCTCGAGACCTTCACCGAGATTGAGGTTAAGCAGACGCTGTAAGACGCTCGCATGATGGCCGCTTGTCTATGGCGCTTGGCAGGTCTGTCTATGGCGCTTTGATGAGCTAAGTGTGGAATAGAAAAATAATGAGTCATGATAAAAACACAGGTTTGTGTTATGCGATTATGCGCATGCACTAACTTGTGTTTTTTTTTATTTTGACGAACAGCTGTAAAAGCCAAAAAAAACGTAAAACGTTACGATAATAATTGCTTATTTTGTAATTTTGCATTTTAATAGGGGACATGTCGTTTTTCTTTCGGACACATGACATTTTTTTGTCGAAGACACCGCGGCTTTTGCGATAAAGCGTTAGCCTGCCGAAAGATAGAAGCAGCACCCTGCAAACATAACAGCAACAATGGAAAATAAAGATACAAAAAATGCCTTTGTGCGACAGGTGGCGGAGCAGAAATATGAATATGGCTTCACCACAGACGTGCACACCGACATCATAGAGAAAGGTCTCAACGAGGATGTTGTGCGACTGATCTCGCAGAAGAAGGGCGAGCCCGACTGGATGCTCGAGTTCCGCCTCAAGGCGTTCCGCCACTGGCAGACGCTCAAGCAGCCCACATGGGGACATGTGCACCTGCCTGAGATCGACTACCAGGCAATCTCTTATTATGCCGACCCGTTGGCAAAGAAGAAGGATGAGAAGAAGGAGATAGACCCTGAGCTCATGAAGACATTCGACAAGCTCGGCATTCCGCTCGAAGAGCGACTGGCGCTCAGCGGCGTGGCGGTGGATGCCATTATGGACTCGGTGTCGGTGAAGACCACCTTCAAGGAGAAACTCGCAGAGAAAGGAATAATTTTCTGCTCCATCGGCGACGCCATAAAGAACCATCCCGACCTCGTGAAGCAATATCTCGGAACGGTGGTGCCCTATCGCGACAATTTCTATGCCGCCCTCAACAGCGCCGTGTTCTCTGACGGATCGTTTGTCTTCATTCCCAAAGGTGTGCGCTGCCCCATGGAGCTTAGCTCCTATTTCCGCATAAACGCAAGAAACACGGGACAGTTTGAACGCACACTGATCGTGGCTGACGACGACGCTTATGTGAGCTACCTCGAGGGTTGCACAGCGCCCATGCGCGACGAGAACCAGTTGCATGCCGCCATCGTGGAGATTGTGGTGAACAACAACGCGGAGGTGAAATACTCGACCGTGCAGAACTGGTACCCCGGCGACGAGCACGGCAAGGGTGGCGTGCTGAACCTCGTGACCAAGCGTGGCGACCTGAGAGGTGTCAACTCGAAACTGTCGTGGACACAGGTGGAGACGGGATCGGCCATAACATGGAAATATCCGTCTTGCATCTTGCGCGGCGACGGCTCACAGGCCGAGTTCTACTCGGTGGCGGTGACAAACAACTATCAGGAGGCCGACACCGGCACGAAGATGATACACATGGGAAAGAACACCAAGTCGACAATCATATCGAAGGGCATCTCGGCAGGACACAGTCAGAACTCGTACCGAGGACTGGTGCGTGCCACCAGCAACGCCGACAACGCACGCAACTACTCGTCGTGCGACTCGCTGCTTCTCGGCTCCGACTGTGGCGCCCATACCTTCCCCTACATGGACATTCACAACGACAGCGCCGTGGTGGAGCATGAGGCCACAACATCAAAGATCAGCGAAGACCAGCTCTTCTACTGTAACCAGCGTGGCATACCCACAGAGCAGGCCGTGGGCTTGATCGTGAACGGATATGCCAAGGAGGTGCTCAACAAGCTGCCCATGGAGTTTGCCGTCGAGGCACAGAAGCTCCTCAGCGTGTCGCTCGAAGGAACGGTGGGATAGAGGTCTTGAATTTTGAATTTTGAGTTTTGAGTTTTGAGTTGTTGCGGCTCTGCCGCAATGTTGAATTCTTGAATTTTGATTTGTGAGTTTCTAATAATCGAAAAAAAAGATTAATCGCAAAGAAATAATCGCAAAAAAAAGATCAATCGCAATAAAGAATAATTCAGAAATCCATAACTCAAAATTGCGCCAACGGCGCAATAATTCAAAATTCAAAATTCAACATTGCGGCAGAGCTGCAACAATTCTTGCTTAGGCAAGCGTCTCTATGAGCCGAGCGAAAAAATTCAAAAATCAAAATTCAAAATTCAACATTGCGGCAGAGCCGCAACAATTCAAAAATCAAAATTCAAAAATCAAAAATCGAAAACAAGTGTTTCGCAAAACAATAATATCGGCTGTTCTTGCAGCTCTTGCAGCTTTTCCGTTTAGCACGCTGACTGCTGCCAATGTCGATGCTGCCGCTAACGTTGCTGCCAATGCAGCTGTTACAAATGCAGCTGTTGCCAATGCCGTTGTTGCCAATGCCGTTGTTGCCAATGCTGTTGCCGCCAATGATGATGACGACGACGACGTGCCGCGCCGTTGGGCGGTCATAACGGGCATGAACCTTTCTTGTCCTACGACGGCGGACAGAGACCATAATGCAGCGCATGACGAGAGAGCGGCTTCGTTCGCAAACCCGTTGGGCAACATCATGTTGGAGTATTATCTTCCCAACGACCACTTTTCGGTGGTGGGAGGCTATAACGCCGAGGTGCTCCAATGGTACAGCGGCGACGTGTCGGCAACGTTGCGCAACATCGTGCTGGGTGCACGCTGTTATCCGTTGTCCAACGGTTGCGCCATACAGCCTTACGCCGCCCTTGTGACCTACACCAACGTGGGGACGCAGAACGAGACGGGCTACATGGAGGCCAGCTCTTCGGGCATGGGAACAAGCTATAGTCATGAGCGCCACTACTCTATAAGCTATCCGCGCTTTAGCGTGGCACCAGCCATTGGGCTCGACTGCTACCTGTTCTCGTCGCTCGCCCTTGAGTTTCAGTATGGCTTCCCACTTGCCGTCGACGGCAAGACAAGCGTAAGCACGACATATAACGGACAGCCCGAGACCTACGGCATGCGATCCAACATGCACCGCCACAACATACAGATCGGGCTGAAGCTTACCTTCCCGTTCAGGTTCACGTCTGACGACGGCAACACGCTCTACAAGTTTATAGCGACAGCGCTCGGACTCTATTGTCCCGACGATGAGCCTAAAAAGGAAACGAAGAAGGAACATCAGAAGGCAAGGTTGAAGCGTGTGCTCGATGCTTATTGATGAAGCAATGGCAACCAGTCGATGCTTATTGATGAAGCGATGGCAACCAGCCGATGCTTATTGATGAAGCGATGGTAGCCAGCGGCCACAAAAGAAAACAGAATAATAAAAAAAGATAAAAACAAAGACGTCTAAATATGTTAGAAGTAAAGAACCTCCACGCCAAGATTGGCGATAAGGAAATACTTAGAGGCATCAACCTCACGATAAATGATGGCGAGATCCATGCCATCATGGGTCCGAACGGTTCGGGCAAGTCGACACTCAGCGCCGTGCTCACAGGCAACCCTCTCTATGAGGTGACCGAAGGTGTGGCTCTGTTCAACGGCAAGAACCTGCTCGACATGAAGCCGGAGGATCGCGCACACGAGGGACTGTTTCTCTCGTTCCAGTATCCGGTAGAGATTCCGGGCGTGTCGATGACCAACTTTCTCAAGGCTGCCGTGAACGAGAAGCGTAAGTATCAGGGACTGCCTGAGCTTAAGGCTGCCGAGTTTATGAAGCTCATGAACGAGAAGCGCAAGGTGGTGGAGCTTGACAGCAAGTTCACACGACGCTCGGTGAACGAGGGCTTCAGCGGCGGTGAGAAGAAACGCAACGAGATCTTCCAGATGGCCATGCTCGAGCCAAAGCTCTCTATCCTCGACGAGACCGACTCGGGTCTGGATGTCGATGCCATGCGCATCGTGGCTGATGGCGTGAACAAGATGCACACGCCCGAGACATCGGCCATCGTCATTACCCACTATGAGCGTCTGCTCGACATGATCAAACCTAACGTCGTGCATGTGCTCTACAAAGGCCGCATCGTGAAAACTGCCGGACCTGAACTGGCTAAGGAGATTGAACAGAGAGGATACGACTGGATAAAGGCGGAAGTGGAGTAGAGTTTTTGATTTTATAATAAAAAAACGAAACAATGCACAGCGAAAAACAATACATCGACCTCTACCGCGAATGTAGAGAACAGATCTGCGCTCACAGTGCCGCACCGCTAAACGCCGTGCGCGACGCTGCCTTTGAACAGTTTGAGCGACAAGGGTTCCCTTCAAGAAAGGTAGAGAGATACAAATATACAAGCGTTGACGAGCTGTTCGCACCCGACTATGGCGTCAACGTTAACCGTCTGGAGATTCCTGTAGACCCCTACAAGGCGTTCCGTTGCGACGTGCCGAACCTCAGCACATCGCTCTATTTTATCGTTAACGACCAGTTCCGCGCTGCCCTGCAGCCCAAGGAGAACCTGCCCGAGGGCGTGGTGGTCGACTCGCTCGCTGCCTATGCTCAGGCGAACCCGCAGTTTGTGGCTGACCATTATGCGCAGCTCGCACATGCCGACGAGGATGGCATAACAGCCCTCAACACCATGCTGGCACAGGACGGTCTGCTCGTTTATGTGAAGCGGGGCGTGAAGGTGGACCGCACCATACAGGTCATCAACATCTTGCGCTCTGACGTGCCGCTCATGGTGAACCGTCGCGTGCTCATCGTCATGGAGGAGGGCGCTGAAGCCAAACTGCTGTTCTGTGACCACGCTGCCGACGACCGCGAGTTTCTCGCAACACAGGTCATTGAGGCTTATGTGGGACGCAACGCATCGCTTGACCTCTACTGCATGGAGGAGACTCACTATAAAAACACGCGTGTGTCGAACGTCTACATTGAGCAACAGGCCGACAGCCGTGTTAACCACAACGTCATAACGCTGCACAACGGCACGACACGCAACCGTCTCGACGTGTTGCTCAAGGGCGAGGGAGCAGAGTGTTGGTGCAACGGATGCGTCATTGCCGACAAGGCACAGCACATCGACAACAACACGCTTATCGACCACCAGGTGCCCCACTGCACAAGTCATGAGCTTTACAAATATGTGCTCGATGACAAGTCGACAGGTGCCTTTGCCGGCCGCGTGCTCGTGCGTCACGGAGCGCAGAAGACCGTCAGCGAGGAGCGCAACCAGAACCTGTGTGCCACAAAGGAGGCACGCATGTACACACAGCCCATGCTCGAGATCTATGCCGACGACGTGAAATGCTCACACGGCTCCACTGTGGGTCAGCTCAACGACGCCGCTCTCTTCTACATGCGTCAGCGTGGCATCAGCGAGAAGGAAGCCAAGCTGCTGCTCGAGTTTGCCTTTATCAACGAGGTGATTGACCAGATCAAGCTCGAACCGCTTCGCGACCGCCTTCACTATCTTGTCGAAAAACGCTTCCGAGGCGAACTGACAAAGTGTGAGGGATGCAAGATGTGCAAATGAAAAAGGGCTTTTAAAGGTAAAAAGGTAAAAAAGTAAAAAAAGGCTGACGCCGCATCTAAACGAAAAGGGAAAAACGATATGTACAACATACAAAAGGTGAGAGACGATTTTCCTATTCTCTCTCGCACCGTCTACGACCGTCCGCTCGTCTATCTCGACAACGCGGCGACAACACAGAAGCCGCTCTGTGTGCTCGATGCCATGCGCGACGAGTATCTTAATGTCAACGCCAACGTGCACCGTGGCGTGCATTATCTCTCGCAACAGGCCACCGACCTGCATGAGGCGGCGCGTGAGACCGTGCGCCGTTTCATCAACGCTCCCAAGACCGAGGAGATTATCTTCACGCGCGGCACCACCGAGAGCATAAACCTCGTGGTCAGCTCGTTCTGTGAAGAGTTTATGGGCGAGGGCGACGAGGTGATCGTGAGCGTCATGGAGCACCACAGCAACATCGTGCCGTGGCAGCTGCAGGCAGCAAAGCGCGGCATAGCTCTTAAGGTCATACCCATCGATGACAGTGGCAACCTGCTCATGGACGAGTATGAGAAGCTGTTTTCTGACCGCACGAAAATCGTTAGCGTGGCGCATGTGAGCAACACTCTCGGCACGGTGAACCCCGTGAAAGACATTGTGCGCATTGCTCATGAACACGGTGTGCCTGTGCTGGTGGACGGAGCACAGTCGACACCCCATTTCAAGGTCGATGTGCAGGACCTCGATTGCGACTTCTTCGCTTTCAGTGGACATAAGATCTATGGCCCCACAGGTGTGGGTGTGCTCTACGGCAAGGAAGAATGGCTCGACCGCCTGCCGCCCTATCAGGGTGGTGGCGAGATGATTGAGAGCGTGAGCTTCGAGCGCACGGTCTTCGAGCGTCTGCCGTTTAAGTTTGAGGCAGGCACCCCCGACTATGTGGCTACCCACGGTCTTGCCACCGCTCTCAACTATGTGTCGGCCCTCGGCATGGACAACATTGCGGCTCATGAGCGCGAGCTCACCGCCTACTGCATGGAACAGATGCAGACCATCCCCGGCATCCGTCTCTTCGGCACCACCCCTGGCAAGGACGCTGTCGTGTCGTTCCTCGTTGGCGACATCCATCATCTCGACATGGGCACCTTGCTCGACCGCCTCGGCATAGCCGTGCGCACAGGCCACCATTGTGCCCAGCCTGTCATGGATCGCCTCGGCGTGCAGGGCGTGGTGCGTGCCTCCTTCGCCCTATATAACACAAAAGAGGAGATCGATGCTCTTGTCAGTGGGGTGAAAAGAGTGGCTACGATGTTTTAAGGGAAGAGGGGTCTTAAGTGAAAAGTGAAAAGTGAAAAGTGAAAAATGAAAAATGAAAAGTGAAAAGTGAAAAGTGAAGAATTCAATAGTTTTGCTTCACAATAACCAAGGCACATGAATTCTTCACTTTTCACTTTTCACTTAATTTCCCTCTTACACTTAAGCAGCGCCGACACCACCCACGCCAAGCATCCGATGCGCACAACCCAAGGGGCTTCCACAGGGAAGAAGGCAGCGCCGAAGGCCAACTGAGCATTGATGAGAAGCCATGTCTGGCGCATGGTCAGCTTACGCTCCAACACATTAGAATAGTAAGAGCAAAGCCACTCTATCGGTCGGCAAACCTCCTTCATGCAGCTGTTAAGACTAACCTCCTTCTCGCTGTTGAGGCTTACCTTCTTCTCGCTGTTGAGGCTTACCTCGTTCGCGCCGCTGTTGAGGCTAACCTTCTTCGCGTAGCTTTTGAGGCAAACCGTTTTCAGGTTGTTCCACAGGCTATATGTTTTCTTCACGATGTCGTTGAGGATAGAGGTCTTCACGAAGTTGCCAATGACTGCCTGTTGCTCTGTGCTGCGGCTGTCGATAAGGTAAATGTTCTTTTCCATAATGCTCATGATTACAGTTTGTTGTTATTTTCTGCTGCAAAAATAGCGAGGTAAATGGAAATAATGTTACCATATAGATAATCTTTAGTTAAAAAAACTTTTTAGGGCTTATTGTCTATGAACAAAGCTTATGCTTTCATATCTTTACAACTGTTGGGCTTGCATCGTCTTGCCGTAACGTTGTTGCTTTTGCTGCTTGCCCTTACTCCTGAAGCAAAGGCAAGCACGTTCTTTTATGAAGCAAGCACGCCTTCTTATGAAGCAGGCACGTCTCTTTATGAAGCCCATACCTCTTCTATAGATGCAAGCATGTCCATAGGCGCATCAAGCATGTCCGGTGCATCAGGCATGTCCGGCGCATCAAGCATGTTTATAGAAGCCCCAGGCAAGCCTGCTGTTAATGCTAAAAAGCCGGTTGTTAAGACCAATGTGTCGCGAAACAAGGCAAACCGTAAGGCCAAGGCTTCTTCCGAAGCGTTGGTAAAGGAGGGTGAGCGCCTGTCGCAGCAAGGCGAGACAGCCCGTTCGCTCATGGTGCTCAACCGCTACATCGAGTCGTTCGCCTATGCCAAAGCTTCGCGTGCCGACTCGCTGCTGCTCACGCGTGCTCTCATGCGCAACGCCCGCAACTATGAAGACCTGGGCAACCAGCACCAAGCCCTTGTGCTCTTGCAACGCGCTCTGTCTATAGCCAAGCGCACGGCTGACAAGCGACATCTTGCCGCTCTTTACAACAACATCTTTGCCATCTATTATTCCCTGCGCGAGTTTGACCAAGCCGAAGATCTGTTGCAGATGTCCTTGCAGCTCAGTATTGCAGCCGCCGACTCAATGTCTATCCGCAACAACTACAACAACTTTGGTCTTGTTTGCTACGAGCGCGGTCAATATGACAAAGCCCTGACGTTCATGGACAAAGCCCTTGCCTACGCCCCTCGCGCCGACCGCGTGGGCATGTCGCTCATCTACACCAACCGCGCCGAGGTGTTCACCCGTCAGAACCGTCTGTCGCAGGCGGAGCGGGCATTGCAAAAAGCTCTATACCTGCAACGCGGCCACCAGCGCGACAACCGCACGGTGCAGACACGGCTTAACATGACTTTTCTGAAAGCCCGTCTTGGCAAGCGCACAGAGGCGTTAACCATGCAGCATGCTCTCTATCAGACCATGCCGCACCTCCCGTTGGCCATGCAAGTCAACGCCTATGAGCAGATGGCCGACATCTGCTTCAACCTTGGCGACTCGCTCGCCGCCCTCCGCAACATCCTCCGCTTCATGCCCCTCAACGACAGCTTGCAGCGTGCCGACAACAACAGTCAGCTGCAACAATTGCTCGTGGCCTACGATGCCGACCGCCTGAAGCAGCACAACACCAACCTTGCGCAGACGGTCGACATTTATCGTCTCAAGGCCGAGGGGCGCACACGCCTTCTTGCCGTTGCCGTGCCGCTTCTTGTTGTTCTCATTGTTCTCGTTGTGCTTTTGTGGCGCCGCATGCGCACAGACCGCGCCAAGAACAAGCTCATCAGCGAGCAGCAACAGCAGCTCCTCATCTATGAGCAGCAGGAGCGTGAGCGCGAGCAGCAAGAGATGCTTCGCAAGCAAGAGGAGATGCGCCGCAAGCAAGAGGCTCTCAAGCGCAAGCAGCAAGAGATGGCGCAGCGTCAGGAGGAGATGTCGCTGGAGCTGGACCACAAGAACCGCCAGCTCACCTCCTACACTCTCGACCTTGCTGCCGTAAACGAGTTTCACCAGCATGTCAGCGCCTCGCTGTCGGCTCTGAGAGAGAAAAAGCTGTCTGCCGCCGAAGCCGACAACGAGTTGAAGGATCTCATCCTCAGTCTGCAACATTTCAACGACAAGCCGTTGGGCGACGACTTCCGCGTCTATTTTGATGAGGTCCACCCCGGCTTCCTCATGCGCTTGTCGCAACAGTTTTCTGCCCTCAGCAAGGCCGACCTTCGTCTTTGCGCTTACCTTCACCTTGGCATGACGACAAAAGAGATTGCCGCCCTCACGTTTAAAGAGGTGCGCAGCGTAGAGTCGGCACGCAACCGCTTGCGTAAAAAACTGAACCTTCCGCCCGAGACCAATCTCGCGCAGTTTCTTGATCAGTTCACGAAAGATGCGCCTTGACAGGGCTTCTGACCTTAATGAGAGCTTTTTGCAAAACAAGAGCAAAAAGATAGTAAAACAGACGTTTTTGTTGCTGATTTGATGTAAAAGTGCCGAAAAATTAACAAAATTGCATTGTGAAAGAGCAATGCCGTAGTATTGCCGTACCCCTTTTTGTCTTTTCCAAAGCAGATAATTGCTACTTTTGCAGCACGAAAACATCAAAACCGCACAATATGAGAAATTCATTACATCGTTATGCGCAGCGTGCCTTCTTCACGGTAGCGCTGGCCGCAACAGGAGCCACACAGCTATGGGCAAATCCAGGCGACGTGGTGTTCAGCGAGACGTTTGACAGCAAGGAAGCGCTCGACAACTGGAAAATTGTGGATAAAAACGGTGGGCGCACATGGGAGTGGCTTAGAGGAGCAGCCGCTTACATGCTCGACTATCAGACCGGTCTGCCGGGCGACGACTGGCTCATCTCGCCCGAATTTTCTCTTGACCAAGAGAACGTCTACACGCTCGAGTACACAATGAACGTCTTGACAAAGCCAGAGAGCTTGCGCGTGCTCCTTGGCACAGGCGATGACCCTTCTACGTTCACAACCGTGCTTGCCGACTACACCAATGTCACATCTGACGCTTCGGGTCAGAAGACGGTGAAGGTGTATGTCAAAGCAAGCGGAAAGTTCCGCCTCGCCTTCTACGCTTACAGCGAGCCCAACGGCCACCGCGTAGAGGTAGACAACATAACGCTCACGGAAACATCGGTAAAGGGAGTGCCGGCACATGTTAACGTGCTCACCCTTACCCGCGGCGAGAAAGGTGCCATGACCGCAAACCTCAGTTTCACGGCTCCAACCGTAACAGCTGCCGATGCTGCCCTCACCGCCAACATGGGCATCGACATCTATCGCAACGACGAGGCGCAGCCCGCTAAACAGTTTGCCGATGTTGCACCAGGAACCTCTCTCTCATGGACCGACAACGCGCCCCTTCACGGCAACAACATATATAAGGTGGTGACGCGCAACTCTCTCGGCACAGGCGAGAGCAGCACCGTGTCCGACTTCATTGGTCTCGATGCCCCCAAGGCCGTAACCGGTTTCACCGCCCGTCTCAACGCTCAGCGTGGCGCCACCCTGGCATGGACAGCACCCACCGAGTCGGCAAACGGCGGATATGTCGATTTTGCAAACCTCCGTTACATCGTGAAGCGCGACGGCACACAGCTCGGCGAGGCTGTGAGCACAACAACGTTCACCGATGCCAACCCCGTGGAAGAGGGTCAGAAGGCTGTGACCTACACCGTCAGCGCCGTGGCTGCCGACATCGTGGGCGAAGCAGCACAGTCGGGTGAGGTCGTTACAGGCTCTCCTCTCACCGCGCCTTATCACGAGTCGTTTGCCAAGCAGAAGATGCAGACACCGTGGACCCTCGACCCCGACCTCCACGCTTTCTCTTTCGAACTTCTGCCCGACGACGAGGATGGCGAATATGAGGAGATCGTGTCGCAAGACAAGGACAACGGCGTGCTCTGCTTCAACTCAAAGACCGCCGACTACGACTCGCAGTCTCGTCTCGTCTCGCCTCTCCTTGACCTCTCAACGCTCTCATCGCCCACCCTCACCTTCTGGTTCTATTATGCCCGCAGCCCATGGTACGATCCCGACATGGACGGTGCTGTCGATGACAACATCAAGGTGCAGTGGTCTACCAATGCCGGCGAGTGGCAGGACGTTGAAGGTGCCGAGTTCCGCATCAACGACAGCAGCAACGGTTGGGCACACTGTGAGGTTCACCTCCCGGCACAGGCCAAGGGCAGCTTCACGCGCATCGGCCTGTTGGCCACAGCCATGTCGGAGTCGTCAGCCTACCGCAACATGTATGTCGACAACATCAGCATTGACGAGCCTGAGAACAATGTGGACCTCGCCCTCGAGAGCCTGACCGTTGACAAGAAGCGCGTCAACGTGGGTGAGCCCCTCACGCTCACGGCTACCGTGTTCAACCGCGGACGCGAGACCGTGACCGACTATTCTGTGCTCGTGCAGCTCAACAACAAGACCTACACCACTCTTGAAGGCAAGACCATCAAACCTTCAGAGCGCATCCAGTTCACCGCCTCCTTCACGCCCACTCTCAACGATGCCTTGGGCAAGGATCAGACATGGCGTGTGGGAACGGTGTGCGAGAACGATGAGTTCTCGTTTAACGATATCGCCGACGTCGTGACCACCTCTGTGCGCTTGAGCGACATGCCCGCGGTTACGGGTCTCACTGGCTCGCGCCAGGCATCTGGCAACGTGCTTTCATGGACCGCTTCGCAGGATGTTCCCTCTGTGGCTTATGGCGACCCCGTGAGCGTGACCGACGATTTCGAGAGCTACACCCCGTTCCTTATCAGCGGCTTCGGCGACTGGACCGTTTACGACGGCGACAAGTCGACAACTCTCGTGACACCACGCATCCCCGTGAGATATGAGCACCAAGGCGACCCCATGGCCTTCCAGGTGTTCAACAACATTGAAACAAAAACATGGGTGGAAGGCAACTATGACCAGCCGTTCCAGGCCCACTCTGGCAACCAGTATCTTGTCTGTCCTTCTGCCGACTATCCTGCTGAGAACGACGACTGGCTCATCTCGCCGCGTCTTGACGGTAGAAAGCAGACCGTCTCTCTGTGGGCAAATGGCGCTAGCTATGATGCCGAATGGATTTCGTTCTGGGCATCAAGCACCGACAACCACCATGACAGCTTCGTAAAGGTGAGCGAGGGCGACCACCTGCCTGTATGGAACTATTGGCGCGAGTACACCTTCGAGGTGCCCGACGGCACCCGTTATTTTGCCATCCGTTGTACCCGTCGTTCCGTAATGCTCTTCGTCGACGACGTGACCTATAACCGTTATGACGGTGCCACCGACGGCGCATCGCTCTTAGGCTATAATGTTTATCGCGATGGCGAGAAGCTGAACGCCGAGCCTGTAACGGCTAACAGCTACACCGACGCCGTGAGCGACAGCAAGACGCACAAGTATAAGGTCACAGCTGTTTATGACGAGGGTGAGAGCAACTTCTCTGATGAGCTGAGCGTGGGTGCCACAACGGGCATCAACACCGTCGCCACCGACCTTTCTTCTGCTCCCGCCGCCTTCTACAACATCGCAGGTCAACGTGTGGACAGCTCTGCAAAGGGCATCACCATCGTGCGCACAGCTGATGGAAGAGTTTTAAAGGTAAAAAAGTAAAAAGGTTAAAAAAAGGCTGACACCGCATTAGAATTATTAAGCTCCATAGGGTTTCTGAACCTTATGGGGCTTTTTTAAA
>ERZ1034844.536-NODE-536-length-20416-cov-4.474928_pt1 | contig 20416 bp, 15 predicted proteins | sample MGYA00520594_ERZ1034844 | MGnify/ENA primary metagenome ERZ1034844 (study PRJEB33766, sample SAMN09781733) | gut metagenome | biome: gut microbiome | host: Homo sapiens | place: Madagascar | study: EMG produced TPA metagenomics assembly of the PRJNA485056 data set... | reverse complement strand
CTTATAACCTCTTCATTTTACATCACTTCAGGCAGCCCCGCTTTCGCATATGGCTGCCTGTCTCACTTTATCACAATATTCTGTTTCTGAAAAGCCTGTTTGCTTCATTTTACGCGCTTTTGCCCTCCTCTTTTAATTTCTCGTAGATCACATCGGATAAAATCCGGTGGGATTCCAGGCTCAGATGCTCTCTGTCCGCCTCACTCGGTTTTACATAGTCCGATGCCGCAAGGAAATCACAGCCATAGTCGGACGCGATCTTTTCATAGACCTTTTTTAATTTCTTTGATGTCTCAACGGAATTCTGATTGAACTCCTGATCGAAGCCTTCTTCCCAGACACCCTCGCCAAGCCAGATCGGTGAGACCAAAAGGATCTTTGTCGCCGGATCCGCGCTTTTGATCTGACGGATCAGCTTTTCGATGCCTTTCCCGATCACCTCTGCGGATGCCCCATACACGGTCTTGCAGTCGTTGGTGCCGAGCATCAGGATCACGCGGTGCAGCGGGCTGTGGCTCTCTAAAAGTACCGGAAGCAGATCCGCGCCCCGTCTGCCGATGCGCAGTTCGTCCTCAAAAACAGTCGTTCTGCCGCAAAGTCCTTCCTCGATCACACGGCAGTCTTCGTCTTTCAGACGTTCGGACAGGATCCCCGTCCACCGGTCCGCGTATGCGTAGCGCTTTCCATTTTCCGGTATATATCCATAAGTATTGGAATCTCCAAAACATAAGATCTGTTTCATTTCCGCTCTCCTCCTACTGACGTACCGCGCGCTCAATGCGTTCCAGCGCATCCTTTAAAATGCTGCGCGGGCAGGCGATATTGATGCGTTCAAAGCCTTCTCCCGCCGCTCCGAAAATAGCTCCGCTGTCCAGCCAGATCCCCGCCTTTTTCGTGAGCAGTTCTTCTCTCTGCTCCTCTGTCAGTCCGAGGCTGCCAAAATCCAGCCATACCAGATAGGTTCCCTCCGGCTCGATCAGTTTTACTTCCGGGAGTCTGGTCTGTAAAAATTCCCGCAGGAAATTTAAATTGCTCTTTAAATAGCCAAGCAGTTCCGCATGCCACTCGCCGCCATAACGGTATGCCGCTTCACACGCGGTAAGCCCTAAGGTATTCAGCTGGCTGTAACCTGCCGCCGCGATCTGCTTTTTAAATTTCTCACGAAGCTTTGGATTCGCGATCCAGATGTTGGAGACCTGAAGTCCCGCCAGATTAAAGGTCTTGCTCGGTGCGGTGCAGGTGATCGTGCGGTTTTTCGCGTCCTCACTTAAATCTGCAAACACCTGATGCTTTCCGTTGAACACAAAATCCTCATGGATCTCGTCACTCACCACGATCACATCATATTTACGGCAGATCGCCGCGATCTTTTTAAGCTCCTCTTTTGTCCACACACGTCCCACCGGATTGTGCGGAGAGCAGAGCAGAAACAGTTTTACATGATTCTCTTTTACTTTCTGCTCAAAATCCTCAAAATTTATATGGTACTTTCCGTCCTCTTTCAGTTCCAGTGTATTATCCACAATTCTGCGTCCGTTGTCTGCGATCACTTCGCTGAACGGATAGTAAACCGGCTGCTGGATGATAACTGCATCTCCCGGCTCTGTGAACGCCTGTACTGCCATCGCGAGCGCAAATACCACGCCCGGCGTTTTCACCAGCCAGTCTTCTTTCACATGCCAGCCATGCTTTTGCTCCATCCATGCCGAAACTGCCTCAAAATATTCTTCCTTTACCTCACTGTATCCAAAAATTCCATGTGCAACACGTTTCTCGATCGCCTGTGTGATCTCCGGTGCCACCTTGAAATCCATATCAGCCACCCAGAGCGGAAGCACATTTTCCGGTCTTCCGCGTCTCACTGCGAAATCATATTTCAGGCAATTTGTATTTTTTCGATTTACTACAATATTAAAATTGATCTTTTCTAAACTTTTCTGCTGCATCATAACACCTCCGCTTCCGCTCTTTTCGTTCCTTGCAAACCCATCGTTTTTGTAGGATTTATCTTATAACTGTATTATAGCGGGAAACGTAAAAAAGTGTTAATATATAAAACTTGTACGCAGTTATAGGTTTTTCCTATAACTATCCAAGGCGTACCATTTCTTCGATGCTGTGCTTTGCCTGCAGGCGCATTTCCTCGTCTAAAACGATCTCCTCGCCGCCGGTGCCGTTCAATACGCGTAACACATCGACCAGTGTCGTTGCTTTCATGTTGTGACAGACACAATCTTTGGAAAGCGCGAAAAATGCCTTGTCCGGGCAGGAAAACTGCAGATGCTGTACAATGCTGTTTTCGGTTCCGATGATAAATTCCTTTGCCTCGCTCTTTTCGGCAAAATCCATGATCCCTGTTGTGCTGCCTACATAATCCGCCTCTGCGACTACTTCCGGCAGGCATTCCGGATGAACGAGTAAAAGCGCTTCCGGATGAGCGGCACGCGCTCTCTTTACATCCTTTACCGACATGCGCACATGCGTCGGGCATCCGCCATGCACCAGCTTGATGTTTTTGTCCGGTAGCTGTTTTTTGATATAATCACCCAGATTGCAGTCCGGTATAAAAAGAATGTCTTTATTTTCTATATTAGATATGATCTTAATAGCAGAAGAAGACGTCACGCAGACATCACAGAGTGTCTTTAACTTCGCCGTTGTGTTGATATAAGCCACAACCGTGTAGCCCGGATACATTTCCTTTAACTGGGATAACATATCGTAATCCAGCTGTTCTGCCATCGGGCAGCCCGCGCTCGGGTTGGAAAGATATACTGTCTTCTGCGGGGAAAGGATCTTGGTCGTTTCCGCCATGAAACGGACACCGCACATCAAAACGTTCTGCTGCGGTACTTCCACTGCCTTTTTACTTAACGCGTAAGAATCTCCCACGATATCTGCCACTTCCAGGATCTCCTGGGACTGATAGCAGTGTGCCAGAATACAGAAATCCTTTTCTTTTTTCAACTCCATGATCTGCTTTTGTATTTCCGCGATCGTATTCATAATTGTTCTCCTTTACAAAAACAGATGATACACCCTATGCATATCATCTGTTTTATAGCTTTAACCTAGTAATTATATGGTTTTAATATACTCCCATACGGGAGAAAACGCAAGTCTCTTTTTTATCACTTTTTTCCATTTTCCAGCCACCAGCACCAGATGCCCGCGCATAACACGATGAGAAACAGAACCACTGCCACAATATTCTGAGCCATATGTATTTTCCTCCTGTGATTTTCTTCTTATAAATGAAATCACAGGAATCCATTTTTCTCCGTCCTGCCTGTGGATATACCGGATGATACACCTTCGGCGTACCAGTGCCCGCTCCGGATTTTTTCTTTTTTCTGTCCGGATCCTTGTCTGTAATACCGTAAAAAGCAATAAAAGAAACAGTCCGAGCACAACCTTTAAGTTCTGTTCGGATGACCGCCCGCTCTCTGTCAGCGCCTGCGCGCTCTTTAACCCGAGCTGTTCCGTCGTACAGGGTGACTCCTGCTGCGAAACCAGCGTCCGCGCAAGATAGGCCTCTGTCGTCTTTTCTGCCGGATAAACGGCGCGTGAGAAAACAGCATCCGCCTGTCCGAGATCCAGGCAGATGCCACAGAGGATCATCGCGGCTGCTAAAAGCGGTGCTATCCATTTTCTGTAATGTGCCACGCTTCTCATCTCAGGAAACCTCCATACGGTCCTTGCCATTTTCTTTCGCCTGATAGAGACAGTCATCCGCCCGGCTTATGGTGTGCTCGATCTTCTCTCCCGTTTTGCGCTTTGCGGCACCCGCAGAGATCGTGACCATGATATCCGTCTCATGATAGTCATGCCGGTCCGTGCGCACCTCTCCGAGGATCTTCTGCAGCGCGTTCACTAATGACGGATATGCCATTTTTCCGACCGCAAGGATCAGAAATTCTTCTCCGCCCCACCGGCAGGTATGGATCTCTTCCGTCTCCGCCGCAAGAATCCTCTGCGCCACCTCATGCAGGATCATATCCCCCGCGCCATGTCCGTAGGTATCGTTTACCTTTTTAAAGTCATCGATGTCTAAGATTGCGATCCCGACCTCCGCATCCGTCCCTGCGAGCTCCGGCAGTCTGTCAAAACGCTCCTGCATGCTCCTGCGGTTCTCCATCTGCGTCAGTTCGTCCCGTCTCGCCGCTTCCTCAAGCTGTTTCTCGGTTCCGGTCACGATCTTTCTGTAATTCTCCATAAAGAAAATAATATAGACAAGAACAAAGGTCGCGTTGATCACGAAAAAGATCTTTCCCGCATGCCATTTTGTGATATCATAAAACGGCTTGATACGGGAACTGATAAAGTAAAACGCGAGATACAGTACCCCCGCCAGGATACTGACCGTTCTCGGATGCAGCGACGGCTTTTTGATCTTCTGTCCAAGATAATCACAGTAATAAACCGTTAAGATCAGCGCAAATGTATAGATCTGAAACCCGCTGTTCCATCCGACACAAAGATACGCCAGTATCATATGTAACAGAATCTCAATGTACGCGTTCCCGAAGAACACATGCAGATTCCGCTTGATCCAGAAGTAATTGATCAGATATACCAGAATGCTTACTATATTTACAAACACCATTAGCCGAACCTGAAACATGAAAAACATGATGAGCAGGTATATATGCGAACAGAGCAGCATCGTATTGACGATCTTTGCTAACTTCCAGTATTTTTCCCCGTTATTGTTTGTTGTCATTCTTCTCCCCAACTGTCTGTTTTTTCCTCTTTTTAAATATATTACACTTGTTTCTATTTTAAGCCTTTTGGACAGGATTTTCAACCAAACAGTGGGGATTTTAGGAATTTTTCACAATTTATTTTGCAGGTTACGCGGCAAACTGCGCCATATAGAGTTTGTAGTACGCTCCCTTTAATTCCATCAGTTCTTTCGCGCTTCCCTGCTCAATGATATGACCGTCATCGATGACAAAAATGCGGTCGGCTTCCTGTATCGTGGAAAGCCTGTGTGCGATCACAAAGGATGTTCTTCCTTTTAAGAGACTCTCAATGCCCTTCTGCACCAGAAGCTCCGTCTTCGTGTCGATGCTCGAGGTTGCCTCATCCAGAACCAGGATCTTTGGCATGGATACCATCGTTCTCGCAAACGCAAGGAGCTGCTTCTGCCCGATCGACAGTCCGCCTCCCCGTTCGGAAAGAACCGTATCGTAGCCTTTTTCCAGTTTCATGATAAAGTCATGCGCATTGACTGCCTTTGCGGCGGCAATGATCTCGTCGTCCGTCGCGTCCAGCTTTCCATAACGGATGTTATCTTTAATCGTACCGCTAAAGAGGAAATTGTCCTGCGTCATGATACCCATCTGTCTGCGCAGGCTCTCAATCGAGACTTTTTTTACATCCATCCCGTCGATCAGCACTCTGCCTTCCTGCACATCATAAAAACGGCTGATCAGATTTACGATCGTCGATTTCCCGGAGCCGGTCGCACCCACGAGCGCGATCGTTTCTCCCGGTCTGATATCAAAGCTGATGTCGTCAAGCACTTTCGTGTCCGCATCGTAAGAAAATGAAACATGTTCAAACCGTACATTTCCTTCGATCTCCGGCATTTCCGCCACATCTGCCCCGTCCGCGATCGCAGGTTCGGTATCTAGGATCTCAAAGATCCGCTCCGCTCCGGCAATGTTGGTCACAAGCTGATTGTAAAAGTTGCTCAAATTGTTGATCGGCTGCCAGAACATATTGATGTATGTTCCAAACGCGAGAAAGGTACCGAGTGTCACATGCTCTGCCCCGAGGATCACGATCCCCACAAAATACAGGCTGATACAGCCGATCCCCCACGACAGGTCGATGACCGAGCCAAACGCGTCACTTAACCGCACCGCTTTTAAGAACCCGTCACGATGTTCTTTCGTCAGGACATCGAAGGTCTCTTTCGTCTCATCCTCCGCCGTGAAGCTCTTGATGATCCGCATCCCGGACATATCCTCGTGGATAAACGCATTCAGATTGGAACTTTTCTTTCGGAATGCCTGCCACTTCGGATGCGCGTGTACCTCAATGAAAAACATGCCAAATACCATGAACGGCGTACTGATCAGCGATGCCGCCGCAAGCTTTGGATTTTTGGTAAACATGATGCCAACGACCGCGATCACCGTGATCATGTCCGGGATCAGCGTCGTCACACTGTTGGAAAGCACATCCTTTAAGGAATTGATGTCCCCGATGATACGCGACAGGATCTTTCCGGTCGGTCTGCTGTCAAAAAAGGCAAAATCCAGCTTCTGGATATGGGTATACAGCTGCTGGCGGATCGTCAGCAGGATATTGTTACAGACCTTTGCCATGATAAACATACGGATCTTCATCGCAAGTACCACAAACAGGTTTAAGATGAGCGCGATCCCCATCAGGCGGAACAGTCCCGGAATATTGTTTTTCCCGATATACCGGTCGATCGCCGACTCGATCATGATCGGATTTAGCAGGCTGATCGCAACTCCGTAAAACATCAGGACAAGTACCAGAAGGATCTGCCATTTATAGGCAAGCAGATAGGAAAAAAGCCTCTTTAACGTCACTGCTTTACTCTTTTCGGTTAATTTTTCATCGTCTTTATAAGAATTTACTGCCACAAGCTACGCCTCCTTTCTCTCAGACTCAGCTTTTAATATGTCACCATACTGCGCAAGATACGTCTCGTAGTAAAGCCCTTTCTGCGCGATCAGGCTCTCATGTGTGCCACGCTCCTTCACCTGTCCGGCATCGAGTACAATGATCTCATCCGCTTTTTTTACCGCACTGATGCGGTGCGCAATGATGATCTTGGTCGTATCTTTTAAGGTTTCCAGTGTTTCCTGGATCAGATGCTCCGTCTCCATATCCAACGCGGAAGTCGAATCATCCAGTACAAGGATCGGATTTTTCTTCGCGAGTGCCCGCGCAATGCTGATGCGCTGTTTCTGCCCGCCGGAAAGACCAACGCCGCGCTCTCCGATGACCGTGTCATACTTTTGATCCATGCGCTCGATAAAACTGTTTGCCCGGGCGTCTGCCGCCGCTTTCCGCACGGTTTCCGGATCGATGCTGTCACGTTTTCCCAGCTTTACATTCTCGCTGATGCTGTCCGAAAACAGGAAAACATCCTGCATAACCACGGAAATACTGCTGCGGAGCTGTTTTAACGACAAATCGCGCACATCGGTGTCATCCACCTTCACGCTGCCGCCTGTCACATCATACAGGCGCTGTAACAGATACACGATCGAACTTTTTCCTGCTCCGGTCGCGCCCATGATCCCGATCGTCTTTCCCGGCATAACTGTGAAATTCACATCCTTTAAGATCTCGTAGCCGTCCGCCTTGTGGAACGAAACGTTTGAGAACTCGATCTTTCCGGCGATCTGCTCTTTTGTGACCGGCTGCGCTTTCTCTGTAACTGCCGGTTTCTCCTGATAGATCTTTCGTATTTTCCGGTTGGACGCGATCGCGGAAGATGCGCTGTTGGTAAGCCATCCAAGCATTTCCATCGGCCATACGATATTGTTGGAATACTCAAGGAACGCGCTCAAAGATCCGAGCGTCATCTCCCCGTGGATCACAAAGTAACCGCCGGACATCACTGTGATAAGCGGCAGTACTTTTGTGACCAGTGAGAAATACGGATCATATTTTACAAATACTTTGGACTGCTGCATATTCAAGTCATAGTAACGCTTGTTGTGAGACAGGAATTTCCCGATCTCATATTTTTCTCTTGCAAATGCCTTGACCGTCCGCACGCCTGCCAGATTTTCCTCGGCAACCGTGTTTAACGCCGCGTTCTCCTCACTGATCGCTTCATAGACCGCACCGAGTTTTTTCTCCATCACGATCGCGATCGCGCCGCAGACCCCCATGGAAAGCATCGGGATCAGCGCCAGTCTCCAGTCCAGGCGGTACATCCAAAATAAAATAATGATGGTGTGTACCGTCACCTCGATCAGTAACATGCTCACAAAACTGATCCCGTCCCAGATCTTATCCACGTCCTCTTTCACGCGTGCCATCAGTTCCCCGGTTCCGGTGCGGTCAAAAAACTCCGCGCTTAAGGACTGGATATGGCGAAACAGATTTTTTCTCATGTCGGACGCAATGGTCGATCCGAGATAGTCAAACATATATTCCTTGACATACTGAAAGATGCAGCGCCCCACGCCGATCCCCAGAATGCCGAGCAAAAGCCATTTTAATTTCGGGATATCTCCGCCAACGATGACATCGTCCACAATATGTTTGGTAAACTGCGGCGACATCAGATCCAGACTCACCGCAATGAGCAGGGAAGATACCGCAAGCAGATAGCCCCATTTATGTTCCCAGATGTAAGTGTGCAATTTTTTCAAAACATTTCCCCCTTCATCCCAAATTTCTTTTTGCAAAAAATAACGTATTCCCGGCAACACACGCCAGAATATGACCATACCGCACTTAAAAAACAATTAAAAAATCTGCGGCAGAAAGATTCTTTATGCCCTATCGAATACCCCGCATACCGGTATCCTGTGGGACAAAAAAACCGTGGCAGTAAAACTACCACGGTCATCTCTCTGTCGCAGAAGCGAATCCTGGTCTATATTCAAACGACGGGAATCAGGAATCGCAACCTGAGGTAATTTTATGCATCACATTGTTTGCAGTCTTCTGTTTTTTGACAATATGTTTCAAATCCATATTTCGCATATCATTACCTCCTTTCTGATGTTCGTTATTTTTACATGAGTTACGCGTTTTAGGTTACGCCAGTTTTTTCCATCTGTCAAGGCGTTTTTTTATTTTCTAGTACTCTCCTTCTTCCCTTAACACTTTTCTGCAATACCAGGTGTCATCGACCTGCCGCACGACATCCCCCGCGACAATCACCGGATGATCGATATCATTTGGCGGGATATAGCTGACAATCCCGGTTGTCCCATCGGACATGATGACCTGACTGTTCTTAAAATGCCGGATCATATTTTTGATAAATACGGCAACCAGCTCCGGGTCAAGTCCCCCGTATTCTTTGTGTTTCATCTTATCCAGAATATCGAACGGCAGACGCTCCTCCTTATAACTCCGCTTTGACACCATGGCGTCATAGATGTCGCAGATCGAAGTGATCCGGGCAAAAACCGAGATCTCGTCACCGGACAGCTGATCCGGGTATCCAAGCCCGTCCAGTCTTTCATGGTGATGGCGCACCGCGTCCCGGACAGACGCGTCGTACTGGTCTCCCAGAAGCTCATAGGAGTATACCGGATGTTGCTTGATGACCTCGTATTCCTCTTTGGTCAGTTTTCTCGGCGCGTAAAGGATCTGCTCCGGGATCTGCGTCTTGCCGATATCGTGGAGCAGTCCCGCCATGACAAGCAGCTGGATCTGCTCCTCCGGCATTTTGAGCCAGTAGCCCATCATGCCGTTTAAAAACGCGATGTTTAGGGAATGTCTCTGTAAATCCTCATCTATTTTTCTCGGCACATTGATACACTCAAAGAAATCATGGAAATTCATTTTCCCGAGTTTTTCCGTTACTTCTCCGGTTACCTCCTGCGCCGCTTCATACTCCGGCTCTGCCGCATGCTCGATCATTCCGAGGAAATTTCTGACTTCTTTTCTCAGCTTGGTATAACCGAATTTGTCCTCCATCATCTCCTGACGGATCTCCGGCGGCACTTCCTTTGCGTTCATGATCTTCTCATAGGTTTCCTCGCAGGTCATGACACATGCGTCCTCTGTCCCCAGATTTTTCAGCTGTCCGATCGTTTTTTCGGTGATCCGCTCTCCCGCGCGTATCAGAAGTACCTTTCCGCTTTCATTATACAGATCGTCGGAAAGTACCATGCCATCCCACAGGTACCGGATCGGAATCTTTTTTAATGTAATGTTCTTTTTTTCTTCTGTCATAATTCTCCCTGCTCTTTCCCATGGCAATGTGACGGCATCCATATTCCTCCGTCCACAGATTCTGATTCTGTATCCGCACGACCTCATATATTCCGCGCAGTGTGGTCTCTCCCAGATCCAGCCGGATCAGGATCCGGTCCCCTTTTTCAAAGCTTCCCGCCTCAGACTCTATGAGCAGACCGTTTGCGCTGATATTTTTCGTAGTGATCTCTATGGGCTTTCGCAGCGTGATCCTTTTTCCCGCGATCTGGATCCCTGTCACTTTTCCGGGTGCCTTGATGTCATAACGCGACCTCTCTCTGTCCTCTCTGACCCGCCCGCTGTAAAGATCGATCTCAAGCTCATTTGCAATGACCGGCTTATTCATATTTCCGTAATATTCGAGCAGCCGGTGCGCGCCAAAGATCAGCACACTGACCTCCCGGCAGCCGGGACTGCTCAGTCCGCTCGCACTGATCTTTACGGTCTTTTTTGCAGAATCGAATGCTGTAATCCTTGTACTGGCAATGAGCTTTCCCGTATTCAGATCTTTGATCTGTATTTTCCGTCCTACCAGTTCATTTGCGTACTCTGTCATATATTTTCATGCTCCTTGATCTGCTGTCCCAGACTTATATCTGAAACTGATCCATTGTGTCCTGAAGTAACTTTATGCTTGTCAGCACCTCTCCTGTATCGGTCGTGACATTTTCACTGGCATAAGTAATCTGCTGCAAATTATCATTTACGGCATGCACTGCTTTGTTCAGTTCACCTTGCGAGGTATTGATCGTTCCAAGAATACTACTGATATTCTGAACAGAAGCGCTCAGTTCCTCCGCCCCTGCCCCGAGATTCGTACTGATTCCCGCAAAATAGAACGCATCATCTTTATATTTTTCCGCAATTTCCCCAAACTGGTCATAATCTTTCATGATCACGCCATCCAGAAACGCAAGGATGGAATTGCTTTCATCGGAAAGAGCCTTTACACTCTCAAGGACTTTATCGGTAAGTTCATCGACCTTTCCAATCTCTTTTCCGGTAATATTGCTGAGATTCTTGATTTCTTCCGCTACAACCGCAAATCCTTTTCCGGCTTCTCCTGCCCTCGCTGCTTCTATGGATGCATTTAACGCAAGCAGATTTGTCTGGGATGCGATCTCCTGAATTGCTCCGGACACCTCTACGATCTGGTTTATAACCTCCGTACCGTGAATGGCATCCGCAAGCCTGCCACGGCTTTCCTCTGTCATTGCAGCAGCATTGTCTTTATCTCTCATGAGCTCCGGTACAAGTTTCTCGACTCTCTGCTGGATTTCGCCTGCCCGTGCTGCCATGCTCTGCGCCTCTTCTGCCAGCCGGTCCACCGCCTGTGTCACCTGTGTACATGTATCATCTATGCTCTGAATGCTCTCCGTCTGAGCTTCCACACTGGCTCCGGTTTCTTCCATTGTGGCACTGATCTCCATGATATTTCCACTGATGATTTTCACCTTGTCATCCGTTGTGGTCATCTTATCCTGAATCGTTGAAGATTCCTGCTTTGTCTTGCGTATCGTTGCAATAAAGCGCTCCTCCAGTTCCCCGATCAGATATTTGATTTCCTCAACCTCATTTCCATGTGTTTTTCCATGCTCCTGGCCGATCACACGCTCTTTTACAAACTGTTTCATGCTGTCCATCGGTCTTAACATCTTTCCTATGACCAGATTTAAGAGCGATACTGTAACGCCAAGCAGGACGATGTCCATAACGAGTGGGAAAACCAGATTTTTTCTGATCTGTGCATTGATCACTTTTTCATTCTGTGTGACGCCCAGTTTCCACCCGGTAACATCAATATTTCCAATATCACCGTATTTTTTCTGCCCGTCATAGTCGGTAAAAACAAATGCCTTTTGCGCATTTATGTCTATTTTTACTTTATCAGTCAGAATGGTGTTTCCATCTTCCTTTGGAAGGAAATCCTTATTCGTATGGGTGATGACGCTTCCGTCTTCTGCCAGAAGAAACGTCTGGATACTCGGATCCGCACTGATATTCTGAACAATTTCTATCAGACGGTCTATCGTAATATCCGCCAAAAGTACCGCCTGTTCTCCCCCGATCGTCAATGGCTCTGCTATACTTACAACCATCTGTCCGGTCGCAAAATCTGTATATGGTTCTGTATAGATCAGACCGTCTTCCGAAATTGCCTGTTTCCACCAGTCTCTGGTTGTGGGATCCAGATCCAGCTTGGAATGATCCGCCGGAAGCACGCCACCATCATAGCCAAAACAGCAATAATACATCAGCGCGTTTTCATTTTCGTTCAGATTCACTTCCAGATAATCCATGATCGCATCGGTATCATCTCTGTCCATGACTGCGAGTGCATTTTTCATGGTGTTTACCGTATTTCCTTCCTGCTTCAGCCATCCATTGATCACAGCCGCATTCCCGTCCGCTTCCTCTGTCAGCAGATTTTCTGCATCCCGCACCATAGCGCTTCTCGCTGTCACAACATTCGCCAGTATGGTCAATAAAATAACAACCGCCATACAGATCGTTACAAATACTGCAATTCTTCCTCTGATCGTCCACAGAAAACGATTCTTCTTTACTGCTTCATCCCCCATCTTACTGTCACCCTTTCATTCGTATGCTGTATGTATCCCTGTTTTCTGACTACTTCATATTTTTAATTATACCAGTCAGCTATTTTTTTGTATACTGCCAAATGGATAGAATCCTTTATCTTTTTTGGTTTTTTTACCAATTTTGATCTGATTTCACACTTCCGGCACCACTTTTCATTAAAAAATGAAGGGAAGCACTACATCCTGCTTCCCTTTACCTTTTCCGCTTTTATGGAACTTTTATTTATTACATTGCGTCTACAACCGCATCTAATACCTGTAACAGGGTAAGCATGGAATCATTCAGTGATTCCGCATCTGCTTCTGTGATGGTATCCTGGCTGATATCTCCCATTTCTTCCATTACATCTGCGGTCTGAAGCAGTGCGGATTCAATATCATCATCCTGCTCGATCTCGTCAGACATATAAGCGTCATAAACCACGTTGTATACATTTACCAGTGTAGCATAATTATCCTGGAGTGTGGCAAATGTATCATCGGAACACACATCCCCGGATGCGTCCGCTGTCTCAACGTCTGCTGTTGTATCCATCGCGTCAACTGCTGCGGAAAGTCCTTCTAAAATGTCTACCATGGCTCCATTTAAGTCTTCCGCATCTTTTTCTGTGATGCTGTCCTGGGAAATCTCACCCATTTCATTGATGACATCCGCAGCTTCATTCATCAGGTTTTCAATATCTTCATCTGCCGCGATCTCATCACTCTCGTAAAGATCCTTTACTTCGTTATAGCAGTCTACCATCGTTGCGTAATTGTCCTGCAATGTCTCAAATGTCTCATCGGAGCACATATCGGAAGATTCGTCTTCTTCCGCCGATGTCGCATCGGCACTGCTCTCTGCTGTTGTCTTTACATCGGTCGTTTCTTCCGCATCTCCACAGGCAGCAAGTGTGGACATTGCCATCATACCAGCTAATAATACAGTTAAAATTTTCTTTCTCATGTTCGTTTCTCTCCTTATCATTTCCTTCTTTTTGGAATACTTTTTGTCTGGAACAAGATAGAGTTTACCTTCCCGCGCCCCTTATGACAATTCAAACTGCCAATTTGTGCCGGAAACTGCCAATTTGTCATTTTAAGCTGAACCGTTTTACGTTATACTGTTACCAGAAGATATTTTTGAGAGAGGTATGGGTATTTATGGAAATTTATATTTGCGATGATTCGAGACCGGATCTGATACGGCTGGCGCATCATTTAAAAGAATATATCCTGAATCTGGATATGCATGTTGAGATTCGTTCTTTCTCCTCGGGAGAAAGCATTCTTGCCGCTTATAAGCGCGCGTTGGTCAAGCCCTCTTTGATCTTTCTTGACATTTATATGGGAAATATGAACGGTATGGATGTGGCGAGAGCTTTGCGCGACGACGGCTTTTCCGGCGGCATTATCTTTACCACAAGTTCGACCGCGCACGCAATGGACAGTTACAATGTAGACGCGCTGTATTATCTGCAGAAACCGTATGACCATAAGGATTTTACCAACGCCATCAACCGGTGTTCCTCAATTTTCACCGAGGCGGCAAAAACTTATACGGTCTCGATCCGTGGAAAAGATACCGCGCTCCCGTTAAAAGACATCCTCTTTTTTGAGACCGGACGCCACGTCACGCTGGTACATACACTCACCGATACGTTTTCTTTTACCAGGGTTCTCACCGAAGTACGTGAGGATTTAAAGGACTGCCCGACCTTTCTGGCAGTCGGGCGCAGTTATCTTGTGAACCGCCTGTATATCCGGGAAGTCACTGACACCAGCATCGTGATGATGAATTCCGATGAGATTTTTATCCCGGTAAGGCTTCGGGACAGCATTCAGGCGCAGATCAGCCAAGACAGCCTGAAATCCCTCTGATTGTCCGCTCCCACTCTTCTAATACCTCCGGCAGAAGACTGCGGATCTTTTCCGTGTTCTTTTCTCTGCCCGCCAGTTCTAACGCATAAAAATGCTCTCCGAAATGCGTACCGCCGATTCCGCGCGCCTCTCCTTTCATCTGGTGCGCGAGATTTACCAGATCTTCGCCGTTTCTTTTCAGATCTGCCACATAATCCAGCATTTTCTGCCGTTTTTCTTCGTACTCTTCCACGAATCCGCGAAGGATTTCCGTGTAGAGTTCCACCTCATTGTTTGCATACGCAAGACCTTTGGCTCCATCCACTTCCACCAGACGCAGTTTCTGCAAAAATCCCTCTTCCAGTTCCTGTTTTTCTGCTCTTTCCTGTCCTTTTCCGGTCAGGAGTTCTTCCGGCAGATACTGATAGACGATCTGCTCTAACTTTTTGCCTTCCACCGGTTTCGGCGTGAAATCGTCAAAACCTTCCTGTAAGTAGATCCCGCGCGCACCCGCAAACGCATTTGCCGTTACCATAATGACCTTTGCCTGTCTGGACGCGTTTTCCGGATCCTCCCGCAGCCGGTGAAGCGTTTCGATCCCATCCATTTCCGGCATCAGATGATCCATAAAGATCAGATCATAACGGCAGTCCGCCGTTTTCTTCAAGCATGCGGCACCGCTGTCTGCCGTGTCGATCGTTGCTCCAAGATGCCGCAAAAGTCCCTTTACGATAAAAAGATTCATCTCATTGTCATCCACGACAAGGATCTTTGCCTCCGGTGCCCGGAATTTTTCGACCGGATCCTGATATTCCCCCGCGCCTTCCTCCGCGTCCATATCAAAAACGCCAATGCAGGCGGAATCAACGAGCTGCTGTGTCAGTTCAAAGGAAAATACCGATCCTTTGCCGTACTCACTTGTCACATCCAGCCGGCTTCCCATTTTGCCGAGCAGCTGCGCCGTGATCGCAAGTCCAAGTCCGGTTCCCTCGATCTTCCGGTTCTTTTCCTCATCCACCCGCCGGAACGCTTCTGTCAGATGCTCCATGTCTTCCGTCTTTATTCCGATGCCGGAATCCGCCACCCCGACTTTTAAGGTGACTGTTTCTTCCGTTCTCTCTAAGACAGCGACATGCAGACGCACAAATCCTTTTTTGGTATATTTCACCGCATTGGAAAGCAGGTTAAACAGGATCTGCCGGATGCGCACGTCATCCCCGAGCAGCCTTGCCGGGATATCCGGGTCTGCCTGCACTTCAAGATCCAGATTCTTGGTTCTTGCCCTTACGCGCATCAGACTGCACGCGTCACATAACAGTTTTGCCACGTCATAGCAGACCGGCTGGATCGCGAGTGCTCCATGTTCCATTCTGGAATAGTCGAGGACATTGTTGATCAATGACAGCAGGGAATTTCCCGCCTTTTTGATATTTCCGGCATAAACGCGGATCTGCGGTTCTTCCGACTCACGCAGGATCATCTCATTCATCCCGAGCACCGCGTTGATCGGCGTGCGGATCTCGTGCGAAATACTCGCAAGGAAAGCGCCTTTTGCCAGATTCGCTTCCTCCGCTTTTTTCGCCATGGCGTTCAGTTCATGGATCTGCGTCTGCTGTCTCGTATCATCTAAGATCTCGATCAGGTAACCGCGCACCTGTTTTGCGCACCCCGTCGTAAAAAAGTGCATGGAGCATTTGATCACCCGGTCTTTTCTGTTGTAATAACGTACTTCTTCCTCTTCTCCCCGGTAGTTTTTCATCCACATCCCAAATTCACGGTACAAAAAATCCGCATTTTTCGGGATCTCCCGGTCGATCAGAAGCTGTGACAGCTCCGGGAAATATTTCTGCGCCACCTCATTGCTACCGACGTATTTTCCCTTGCCCGTAAACGAGATATAACCATATTCCTGCCGCTCTTCCCTGACATTTTCCGCGTTTCCGGACACATCATACAGGTTACTCCTGCGGATCATAAAAAACAGCAGCACCTCATTGATCACATAGATAAACGGAAGCAGCTCGATCTCAAGATCCACGATCGACTCGATCGCGTAAACCGCGATACACGAAAATTCCGTATAGGAAATGCACATGATGCTGACATAGGAAACTTTGTTCTTGTGGTGGCACGCGTAATAGATGACCCAGCACCCCGTCAGAATATAAAATCCGAGCAAGAACAGATACAGAATATGTGCCGGCCCGTGTTCATTGACTAAAAACGCCGCTCCCGCCCGCGTCACATACCGGACTTCTTTATAGTAGATCGTGCTGTAGCCCCCGGTAAACGCCAGTCCGAGCACCACAAACCCTGCCAGTGTCATCAGAGAGACCAGCCAGATGGGCACCTTCAGTCTGCACACATGTGCCAGTGAAAGAAACATAAAAAGTGTCACAAAAGTACCATCCAGATAGGTGATCCGGTTGGCAAGCAGCGCCTCTTCAAGATTCGCCGCTGACGCTAACTGCCAGTATCCGAAATTAACAACCGTAATGGCTGCTCCGCAAAGCACATAGATGCTCTCGTTGTGCTTCCTGGTCTCATATATAATTCCTATCAGTATAAATATTGATATTACGTCTGCCAGAAAATATAAATATACCGCCATTATAACATTCCCCGTTTTCCTGCTTCCCTGACCGCTTCCGCTTTGTTGGAAACGTCCAATTTCCTGTAAATCTGCTGTGTATGGTATTTTACATTCGCGGTTGTCATCCCAAGCTCTTTCGCGATCTGGTCTTTGGACAATCCGTTCGCCTGCAATTTCAATACCTTTAACATCGTGTCACTCAAAACAACTTCTTCCACTCCCGTCTTTAAATAGCCGGGATAAAAATGCGCCATTTTTTCCGTCTCACTGAGTACATCCTTAAAGAACTGCCTGCTTTTTTTATCATCCGACGGTTGAAATGCCGTCTCCAAAAGCAGCGGCCGTACTGCTGCCCCCTCCCTTGTGATCAGCCGGATAAAATGATATTCCTCCGCTTCGCTTAACGCCTCGCACAGACTCTCATCCCATTTGTCGTCTTTCATGCGGTACTGTGTGATCGCTTTTAAGATCTTTACTTCGATTGCAATATAAGTCCGCTTCATCATTTTCGCGTAATACGCGCATTTTGCCAGCAGATTATACGCCTGCTCATTTCGCCCGTTCTGCAGATATATGCGCACCTTGGTCATATAATGGAACCGGTCATAAATGGAGAATTCCAGCTCCTCATCCGGCGCCGTGTTCATCCATTCCGCCACTTTCGTCTTTTTTCCGCTGTATAAGGCACACCGGATCAGAAACGTCTCCACATTCGGGAACAGGCGGTCTGCCTTTTCACTGCTTACTCTTTTTCGGAAACGCTCTAAAAGTTCTTCCGCTTCCGTTACTTTCCCGTTTATGATATGTAACCATGCGAGTATGCCGTCCGCCACAAAGCACTGCTCCAATTTTCCACCGGCTTCTGCCTGCATTCTCCCCTTATTGGCAAGTGTTGCCACCTCATAATTGTCGCCGCCTTTTTCAAAAAAGCTTTCCGCGAGAGCCAGATTGACCAGTCCTTTTCCGTACTTCCCCAATACAAATTCGACGATCTTTCCTATGCTCTTTGCGAGTTCCCTGTCATGCTTACTCCACTCACAGAAATCTTTTCCACCGTTCATCTGGGATGCCTGATTGCTGGTAACTGAAAATTCATGCAGATTCACCTGCTTATTCAAGACAAGCAGATATGCTTTTTTTAAGATCTCTATCATGTTTTCACTGCCACGGTGCGGAAGCCCGATCTCAAGGTAGAGCAGTCTGCCTTTTGCGATCCGCCGCTCACTTCCCGTATGTTCTTTTACATATTTTTCCAGTTCCCCGTACCAGCGCTCGCTCTCTGCGATATTTAAAAGCAGCGACTGTAACATGCTCATCCCGCACATGAGCTCCGGGCTCGTGCGTATCTTTTCTTCCGGCAGCGCCAGGTAATATTTTTTCAGTTCATAATAATAACCGCTGTTCGGCGCCGTTCTCGCATTGTCAATGAGGATCGAGGCAATACGCTCCGTATCTTTTACTTCCTGATACATGAAAAGTGCCTGAAGCGGCTTTCCTGCAAGCTGGTAGCAGAGCCCGGCATTTTCATACAGTGCCCGGATCCGGTCTTTGCTGTATTTCCGTTTCAGCCTCCGCTGCATGCTGATCCGCATTGCCGCCCGGAGTTCATACACGGTCTCCTCGTCGTGTCCGTTTGCTCCCCGCTCCTCATGCATGAAATTTCCAAGCCAGCGGATCCGGTTTAATAATGCCTCTACATCCTTGCGCCCCGTGATCATCTCCGCCAGTCTCACATGAAAACGGTCTACGATCGAAATTTCCATCAGAAATTCCTGTATCTGCACATCCCACTCATCGTATACATGATATTCCAGATAATCCCACATCCGGCTTCTCGCCTTCTCCACCAGCGTCCGGAAATCTTTTTCCCCGAACGGCTCCTGCCGCCTTTCCGTTTCCTCCTGCACATCCATTTCCTGATACACACTGTTTATGATATTCCAGGTGATCGGCACACCATTACAGTAATTTTCAAGCAGCTTTTGCTGTTTCTCCGTAAAAAGCATCCCGGTCTGCGCAATATACTGCTCCACCTGTCTGTCGTCAAACAGCAGCTCTTTTTCGCCGATCACATAAAAAACTTCCTGATAGCGTATGGCTGTGAGCCACGGCAGTACCTCTCCCCTGCTGCACAGGATCACCCAGACATCTTCACGCCGGATCAGCGCAATGATCGCCTTCTTTACGTCTTCATTGTCACAGTTTTCATCCTGCGCCAGTTCCTGCAGATTATCGATCACTATGATCTTCCGCCGTCCGGACTCCGCAGGTTTTAAGTCCTTTGCCGTGACCTGCCCCGCCTGAAACACAAGGTATTTTTTTCTGCCAAGATAACGTGTGATAAATTCCGTTTTCCCGCTTCCGCTGATCCCATATACATATGCGGTCACATTTTCCTCATCTGCCGCTTTCAGACGTTTCCACGCATGTTTCGGTTTTATATAAATCAATGACTCCCCCGCTTCCCGCATGTTTCTGCCGTTTTTTTCCATCTGTTGTCAAAATTATACCAAATGTGCCTCGGGTTTGTACACTATCCAAACGGTTAGTCTGCCGGTTTATTTTGGAGTTTTTGCCGGTTTTTCCCTATGCAGTGCATATAAAAAACGAGCAGCAAAAACCGGATCTGCGCAGTTCTGCTACTCGTTTCGTTCTAGTATATAAATTTTCTGATGGGAAAAATCAGTGCACGGCTGCCGGCACTTTAACTTACTGTTTTCAGATAATCCGCCGCTTCTCTCTCACTGATTGCAAGCGCTTCACATAACTGCGCAAGGATCTCTTCTTCCGACAGATGGCATCGTCTGGCAGTCTGAATGATTCCTGTCGCCATCCCAGCCTCATACTCTGCTTTCCTCAATTTTTTCTCTTCCAACTCTTTGTCATACTCCAAAATGCTCACCATTTCCACCTCCGCACGGTTCCGCTGTAAAAATTCCGCCAGAATACCTTCTTTGATGCATTCACTGATGGCTCGTTTTACTGCCTCATTCAGACTGTATGTCTCCGTATATTTACGGACTTTTGCCACATATTTTGCATATTCAATTCCTCCTTTGCAGGAGCCATACCTCAGATATCTCCTGCTTTCGTTTTTTGAAATAAAAGCATAGATTTCTGAAATGTTGATTAGAATATAGATGGCAAGGATGCCCAGATTTTCTAAAGAAATATGCTTTGGATATATTTTAACACAGGCACGCGGCCGCCCGCAAGCACCTCCGCAACTTTTTATTTCTATGTACGATCCGATTTTCCTGAAACCTGTTTCTTCTCTATTTTTGATCCCGAGCACGCACCAGTTCAACAGCGGAATCCTTGAAATGATCTCGGGAGTTTGACAGTTGAATATTTAAAAAAGTTATCGCAGGTCGCATAAAACCTGCATTTTTTATGTCAATTTTTTCGTTTTGCTATGTACTTGTTTGTAATAGTGTGGTATACT
>ERZ1034844.535-NODE-535-length-20504-cov-5.899946_pt1 | contig 20504 bp, 10 predicted proteins | sample MGYA00520594_ERZ1034844 | MGnify/ENA primary metagenome ERZ1034844 (study PRJEB33766, sample SAMN09781733) | gut metagenome | biome: gut microbiome | host: Homo sapiens | place: Madagascar | study: EMG produced TPA metagenomics assembly of the PRJNA485056 data set... | reverse complement strand
ATTTAAGGATATTTATGAAAAATCTTACAAGCAGCGAACTTCGCAAAATTTATCTCGACTACTACAAATCAAAGGGACACGCCGTTATTTCCAGCGCGTCGCTTATCCCCGAAAACGATCCGACGGTATTGTTCACGACGGCGGGTATGCACCCCCTCGTACCGTATCTTCTCGGCGAAAAACACCCCGCGGGCAACCGTCTGACCGACGTGCAAATCTGCGTCCGCACGGGCGATATCGAAGAAGTCGGCGATCCGACGCACTGCACGTTTTTTGAAATGCTGGGCAGATGGTCGCTCGGAGATTACTTCAAGGAATACGCAATTTCCTGCTCGTACGACTTTTTGCTGAACCGGCTGGAATTTGACAAAGACAAATTCGCGGTTACCGTTTTCAAGGGCGACGAAGACTGCCCCCGCGACGACGAAAGCGCGGAATTCTGGAAAAAGATGGGCGTCCCCGAAGACCGCATTTTCTTCCTTCCGAAAGAAAACAACTGGTGGGGTCCCGCCGGCGTTACCGGCCCTTGCGGTCCCGACACCGAAATGTTCATCGACACGGGAAAACCCAAATGTTCGGACGAATGCTCGCCCGCGTGCGACTGCGGCAAGTACGTCGAAATCGGCAACGACGTCTTTATGCAATACTTCAAAAACGCCGACGGCACCTTCTCGCCGCTTAAACAAAAGAACGTCGACGAGGGAATGGGGCTTGAACGTATGCTTTGCATTCTAAACGGATACAAATCGGTTTATGAAACCGACTTGTTCAAGCCCGCAATCGCGCTCATCGAAAATCTTTCGGGACACAAGTACGACGAAAGCGAAACCGTAACGAAAGCGATGCGAATAATCGCCGACCATATCCGCACCTCGACCTTCCTTATCGGCGACGTGAAAGGCATTGTTCCCAGTAACGTTGACCAAGGCTATATTCTTAGGAGACTTATCCGTCGTGCGGTGCGTTTCGGACGCATCATCGACCTTCCCGAGCGTTCCCTTTCCAAGATTGCGGAACAGTATATTTCGCAATATCAGGACGTTTATCAGTATCTTTTGACCAATAAAGACAGGATTGTGTCGGAACTTGACAAGGAAGAAATCAGATTTTCCAACACATTGCAACAAGGTTTGAAAGAGTTTGAAAAGGTCATCACTCACATTCCCACAAAGACGATAAGCGGAAAAACCGCATTCCGTCTTTACGATACTTTCGGCTTCCCCATCGAGATGACGGAAGAACTCGCGCACGAAAACGGGTTCGAAGTCGACGTACAAGGATACGAAGACGCGTTCAAGGAACATCAGAAAAAATCGCAGGCGGGCGCGGAACAGAAATTCCACGGCGGGCTTGCGGACAATTCCGAAGAAACCGCAAAACTCCACACTGCAACGCACCTTTTACATTCCGCTCTTATGAAAGTTCTGGGCGGCGAGGCGCGCCAGCGCGGCAGCAATATCACCGCCGAAAGATTAAGGTTCGACTTCGGTTTCGACCGCGCAATGACGGCGGACGAAATAAAGGCGGTTGAAGACCTTGTCAACGAACAAATCAAAAAGAATATCCCCGTCGTGTGCGAAGAAATGACCGTCGACGAAGCGAAAGCGCAGGGCGCAATCGGTATCTTCGACAACAAGTACGGCGAAAAGGTAAAAGTTTATACCATCGGCGATTTCAGCAAGGAAATTTGCGGCGGACCGCACGCAAGCAACACGGGCGACTTAAAATCTTTCAAAATCACGAAAGAACAGTCAAGCTCCGCGGGAGTCAGGCGTATCAAAGCCGTCATCGGTCAATAAAACCGAAAAAAGAAAAACCAACGAAAAAACTCAACCAAAAAGAAAACACAAAACCAACGCGGTTTTGTGTTTTTTATTTTGCCGTTCAGCGGTTGCTTTCAAGGAATTTGTCGATATAGTTGCCGACGCTTAACGCGTGTTCCAGATATTTATCGGGCGAGGCGTCGTAAACGTAGGCGGCGTCTTTTGTTTCAAGCGTAGTCGTGCCGCGGTAACTCGTTTTCGCAAGGCGGGGCAGCGTGTACTGCCAGTCGATGCTGCCGTCAAAGGGTATGAAGTGGGAATCCTTATCGGCGAAATTGTCGTGCAGGTGCAGGGCGAAAACCCTGTCGCCGAAAAGCCCCAGCCAATCCTGAACGCGCCAGTAGTGGTCGTGTCCGACGTCATAGCAAAGCCCGACGTAAGGCGACTTGAAATTTTCCAGAACGTAGGTGACGTGGTCTTTCGTGATGACGTTTTCAAACGCAAGTTTCACGTTTGCGTTTTCCGCAAATTTTACAAGGTCTTCGATACGATTCGTGCCGATTGTCGACACAAAAGGCGGAAAATCGCCGTGCGTCAGGTGGCAGACAACCGTTTTCACGCCGTGTTTCGAGGCTGCCGCAATTTCGTCCTTAAAGCGGGAAATGCGTTCGTCCCCTTCCTTGCAGTCGATCCACATTTCGTTCAGGTGGTCGCAGCTTAAATGGAAGTTTTCAATGAAAAGCCCAGCGCGTTCGGCAAGGGTGGCGCGTTCGTCCGCGGATTCTTTGGCGTCGGGGCCGAGCCATATCATGACCGAGCCGAAGCCTTTTTCTTTGAACTTATCGAAGCGTTCCGCCATGCTAAGGTTCATTAAATTGTTTGACGTTAAACCGACCATATAATTATCATTACCTCGTTTGATAGGATTATAGCACCGATTTTAAAATATGTAAAGAGCGCGTTATTATCTTGTGTTCATAACGAATGACAAATTAACAAAAGTTTTGTATAATCGGACGTATGAGAATCGAGATTATCAACGGCTCCGTCGAGTACGACGGCAATACGGTGCTTTCCGAAATAAATTTTTCGGTGTCGGACAAGGAAAAAATCGCGCTTGTCGGCAGGAACGGCTCCGGAAAGACCAGCATATTGAAGTGCATTAGCGGGGAAGTGCCGCTTGTGTCCGGCACCGGGGACGAAAAATTCTCGTTTTCGATATCGGGCGCGCCGAAAATCGGATATCTTCAACAGGTGTCTTTGAACGACGAACTGACTCTCCGGCAGGAAATTTTGTCGGCGTACAAGGACGTTGTCGGGCTTGAAAACAAATTGCAGAACCTTCTTGACAAAATGAGCGAAAACCCGTCGGACGAAAACGTCGGCGCGTATTCGCGCGCAATGGAAAGGTTTGAAAATATCGGCGGATACCTTTATAAAAAGGAATATCTGACGGCGGTGAGCAAATTCGGGTTTTCCGCCGAAGACCTTGACAAAAAACTTTCGTGCTTTTCGGGCGGGCAGCGCACAAAAATCGCGCTTATGAAACTGTTGCTTGAAAAACCCGACGTTTTACTTCTGGACGAGCCCACGAACCACCTTGACATCGCCGCGGTGGAGTGGCTGGAAGGATACCTTAAAAATTATAAAAATTCGGTCGTCATCGTGTCGCACGACCGTATGTTTCTGGACCGCATCGTCGGCGTCGTTTACGAAATCGAGTACGGCGTCACGACAAGATACAAGGGCAACTACACGGCGTTTTTGGCGCAAAAACAACAGGCGTACGACAAGGCGCTTAAAGACGCGAAATGGAAATCCGCCGAAATCGACAGGCTTCGAAAAATTGTCGAAAGATTCCGATACAAGGCGACGAAAGCCGCAATGGCGCAGTCGAAACTGAAAGAAATCGAAAGGCTCGGTACTGTCGAAACCCCGCGCCGCTTCGACACCTCGACGTTTGCATCGTCTTTCCAGCCCGAGTACGAAAGCGTCAGGGACGCGCTGTTTGTGAAAGACCTTGTTTTCGGATACGATAAACCGTTGGGCGAAATATCGCTTGCTGTCGAAAGGGGACAGAAAATCGGCGTGATCGGCAGCAACGGCACGGGCAAATCTACGTTACTTAAAACGATAACGGGGCTTATTCCGCCGCTTTCGGGCGACGTCCGATTCGGCGTGAAAACGCGCGTCGGGTACTTCGACCAGACCATTGCCGCAACGAAAAGCGAGTTGAGCGTCCTTGAAGACTTCCGCGCGGAGTTTCCGGAACTTAACGACGGGGAAATACGAAAAACGCTGGGCGGATTCTTGCTTTCGGGCGACGACGTTTTCAAGTGCGTCAAAGATTTGTCGGGCGGCGAAAAGGTGCGCCTTGCGCTTTCAAAAATATTCCGTCGTCGTCCCAACTTCCTGATTCTCGACGAGCCGACCAACCACATGGACATCATCGGCAAGGAAACCCTTGAAAAACTTCTGATGGATTTTTCGGGCACGGTCATCGTCGTGTCGCACGACAGGTATCTTATAAACCGCGTCGCAAAAAGCCTTATCGTGTTTGAAAACGGCGGGGTGAGATACTTCGACGGCACTTTCGACGAGTACGAAGAAAGAGAAAAAGAAACCGCGGAAGAAGTCGCAAAGGAAAAGCCCGAAAAGACCAAAAAAACGGGCGGGGAACGCTACGTCGAAAGTAAGGAAGAAGCGCGGCGCAAACACCGCGTCGAATTTTTGGAAAAAAAGATCACCGCGCTTGAAGAAGAGTTGAGCCTTGCGCAGGCAAAACTCGACGACGAAACCGTCAACACCGACTACAAAAAAGTAATGGCTGTCGAAGAAGAAATAAAAACGATTGAAGAAAAGCTTGATCCGCTGATAACCGAGTGGACGGAACTTTCGGAATAAAAATCGGGATAACGCAAAATGCGTTATCCCTTCTTTTTTTGGCGTTTATCTTTCAAAATCATCGCATTAAAGTTTTGTTTTTGATGAGAAAGTGGTTTTTGACGGTTTTTTATTGTATTTCGACGACTTCGTAACCTTCGTTTGTTACCGCGGATTTCAACACGTCGTCATTTACGTCCGACGAAAGAGTTACGACCGCCGTTTTGTTTTCAAGCGACACTTCGACGTCTTTGACGCCGTCGATTTTTTGCAGGGCGGATTTCACGTGAGCCACGCAATGCGCGCACATCATACCTTCGATTTTCAACGTTTTTTTCATACTTTGTTCTCCTTTTTTAATTTCGGTGTTTTTGGTTTTTGAAATATCGTTCACGTCGATTTTCACGACTTTTTTCCTGTGTTTTACGGGCTTGTCAAGGTTGATAAGATTAAGTCTTAACGCGTTCAGCACGACGCATACGCTTGAAAGGCTCATTGCCGCCGCGCCCCACATGGGATTCAGCGTAACGCCGAGCGGAGAGAACACGCCTGCGGCGATGGGAATACACACGACGTTGTAAATAAAAGCCCAGAACAGGTTTTCGCGGATATTCAGAAGGGTGCGGCGGGAAAGGCTTATCGCGCGCGGCACGTCCGAAAGTTCCGACTTCATCAGCACGACGTCCGCGCTGTCGATTGCGACGTCGGTGCCCGCGCCGATTGCGATGCCGACGTCCGCGCGGGTAAGGGCGGGAGCGTCGTTGATTCCGTCGCCGACCATAACGACCTTTCCGTACTTTTGAAGGTTTGACAAAACGGCGTCTTTTTCGTCGGGAAGAACGTCCGGGATAACGCAGTCGACGTCGCAGGTTTTTGCAACCGCATTTGCGCTGAGCGCGTTGTCGCCCGTAAGCATGGTTACGAACAGACCTTGTTCTTTCATTCGTTTTATCGCGCCCGCGCTATCTGATTTCAGCTCGTCCGACACGGCGATGACGCCGATAATTTTATTGTTTTTCGCAACGTACAACGGGGTTTTGCCGTCCCGCGCGAACTTTTCGCCTGTCGGGAAAGCGTCGTTTGCCGCCGCGCCGATATCTTTCATAAGGGCGGCGTTTCCGATGACGATTTCGTCGCCGCTCACGATTCCTTTCACGCCGTGTCCCGAAAGGTTTTCAAACTTTTCCGGGGTGAAAACCGTTATGTTTTTTTCTTCCGAAAAGCGCACGATCGCCGTCGCAAGCGGGTGCGAACTGCCTTTTTCAAGGCTTGCGGAAAGCGCGATAATTTCTTCTTCGGACTCACCCGACAAAGCCGAAACGTCGGTGACGACAGGCGTGCCTTTCGTTATGGTGCCCGTCTTGTCCAGGACGACGATATCTGTTTTTCCCGCTTCTTCAAGGGCGGTTGCAGTCTTGAACAAAAGTCCGTTTTTCGCGCCTTTTCCGCTTCCGACCATAATGGCGACGGGGGTTGCAAGACCTAAGGCGCACGGGCAACTTATGACAAGCACGGATATTGCGTGCGTAAGGGAAGTCGCAAAGTTTTTCGTGACGGCAATCCACACGATAAAAGTAACGATTGCGACGCAAATGACGCTTGGCACGAATATTCCGGACACTTTATCTGCCGTTTTTGCAATCGGGGCTTTTGAAGCGGACGCGTCCTGCACAAGTTTGACGATGCGCCCGAGCGTGGAATCTCCGCCGACGGAAGTGGCTTTTGCGGTGATATAACCGTTGACGTTCGTCGTGCCGGAAATAACCTTATCGCCGACGGATTTATCGACGGGCATACTTTCGCCCGTTACCGCCGATTCGTTGACGGAGCCGCTCCCCGACAATATTACGCCGTCCGCGGGGAAGTTCTCGCCGGGGCGTACGACAAACGCGTCGCCCGTCGAAAGGTTCGAGAGCGGAATTTCTTTTTCTTCGCCGTCATTAATAACCCTTGCGGTTTCGGGGGCAAGGTTCATCAACCCTTTTATCGCGGACGTGGTTTTTCCTTTGCTGTAAATTTCCAGCGTTTTTCCAAGGGTGATAAGCACAAGTATCATCGCCGCCGACTCAAAGTACAACGTGTGCGGAAGATGATGAAGATATGCGGTATTCACCCCTGCGCGGATCATAAGCGCGACGCTGTATACGAAAGAAATGCCGCTGCCCATCGACACAAGAGTATCCATATTCGGCGCGCGGTGGAAAATTGCCTTTGTGCCGCTCACGAAAAACTTTCCGTTGATGACAAGTATGACGAAAGAGAAAACAAGTTCGTATATAGCGATACTCATCGGGTTGCCGTTCAGCGCGCCCATATCCCAGCCGAACATAACGCCGCCCATCGAAACGTACATAAGAGGGATAAGCAGGACGGCGGACACGGCAAGGCGGATTATCGAGCGGATAAGCGGATTGACTTTTTCCTTTTTTTGCGATTTGTCGTTAAAAAGAGCAGCCTTATACCCCGCGCCCGAAACGGCACGTTCGATTTTTTCGACAGTGGCAGGCTCGTCAAAGTCGACGACCATCTGATTTGTGAGAAGGTTCACGGCGACGTCTTTTACGCCGTCAAGTTCCCTTACGACCTTATCGACGCGCGCGGCGCACGCCGAGCAACTCATACCGTAAACGTTGAATTTAAGTTTTTCCATAATTTAACTATTTCAGTTTTTTAATGAGTTCAACCGCCTCGTCAAGGATTGCGGTGTTTCCGTCTTTCACGTTTTCGACGACGCAGGTTTTGAAATGGTCGGACAGAATTTCATACCCGAATGCCGACAGCGCGCTTTCGGCGGCGGACAACTGCACGAGTATGTCGCCGCAATAACGATTGTCGTTCAACATATTTTTTATACCGTTTAACTGTCCGATTATGCGGTTTAACCTGTCGTTCAGGCGTTTGAGAGATTTTTCGTCGCGCGGCGTGTGCTTCTTTCGGCAGCAATCGGCGCACGATATTTCGGCACATTTTACGTTTTCCATTTTGTTATTCTCCGTTAATTTTCAATATACCCTATGGGGGTATGCAAATATAGTATAAAACCATATTTTTTATTTGTCAAGAGCGACGATATTTATTTTTTGCAAATACTATACAAAAAGTTGAATAACGAAACAAAAGGCGTTTCGGGCGGTTTTATCGTTGACAAATATGTTTTTTGGTTATATGATAAGGTATCTAATAATTTTTATTAGAACACGCACGCGTGCATACGCGATACATTACTTGAAGATAAGGGACACAATGAAAAATAATAAAAAAACACTTGGCACGCCGATCGACGGCTCGTTGCCCCTTGAAGTAAAAAATCTTTTCAAAAAGTACGGCAAAAAATCCGATTATGCCGTAAAAGACATCTCCTTTTCTTGTGCGGAAGGGGAAGTCGTCGGTATCCTTGGCGCAAACGGCGCAGGAAAATCCACCACTCTTAAATGCATCACGGGAATGATTCCGTTAAGTTCCGGCACGATAACCGTGTCGGGTTACGACGTGTCGAAAAATCCCGTGGATGCAAAACGCAACTTTTCTTTCGTCACCGACAATCACACGGTGTTCACAAAAATGACGGGTATGCAATATCTTTCTTTTATGAGCGACGTTTACGGCGTACCGTACGAAAAGCGCGACGAGAAAATCCGGGAGCTGGAAGGGGTATTCAAACTCGGCGACAGCATAAACAAACTTATTTCGGGATACTCCCACGGAATGAAACAGAAAATATGTATGATGGGTTCGCTCATTCACGAGCCGCGGCTGTGGCTTCTTGACGAGCCGATGCTCGGTCTCGATCCCCGTACGCAGAACGCCGTCATAAACTATATGCGCGAGTACGTGCAGACGGGCAAAACCATTTTGTTTTCGTCGCACAATCTCGACGTCGTGGAAAGGGTTTGCGACAGGGTGATTATAATTGCCGCGGGCGAACTCAAAAAAATCATCGTCACCGGCAAGGACAAATTCGACGGCGACGAACTTATCGAAAAGTATTACGATACTAATAAGGAAGACTGATGCTGGGCGTACTTCTGAAAAAACAGATGACCGAAAAGTTGTCTTATTTCAAGCGTGACAAAAAACGCATCGATATCGTCGGCGCGTTGCTTACGCTTGTGATGACGGCGTTTATTATGTACGTCGTTGTCGAGGTGTTCGGCGCGTTTGTCGCGAAATATACCGAAATCAGGCTCAACGGTGTACGCGATGTGCGTGCGCGGCAATATGAAATAATGACGTTCGTGTACGAATTCGTTTTCGCGGTCGACGTTATCGGCGGCGTCGTAGCAATAAACCGCGCGATTTTTGAAAGCGACGACAGAATGATTATCCAGACTCTTCCCGTAAAGGCGTCGGACGTACTGTACTCAAAAATCATTTTCATTTACGCAAAACAGGTGTTGTCGGCGTTTGTGATTCTCGTGCCGTTCGTGGCGGTGTTCGCAAGCGTGACGAAACAGGGCGCGGGATACGTGATCCTCGGGCTGCTTGCGGCGTTTATTATTCCCGTTATGTCGCTTTCGGTGTCGAGCGTGCTTGCGATGCCGTATTATTACGTCAAAAAGTTTTTCTCGTCGAAGTACGTTTGCCTTCTGGTGATAGTAACGCTGGTGCTTTTTGCGCTGTTTTATTGCTACGCGACGGTGCTCGACTTCTTAAAAACCCTTATGTCAACGGGTGAAATCAAGTTTTTCTTTTCCGAAAAAACGATGACGACGATAATTTCGTTGACGAAAAACCTTGTCCCCGCAAACTTTATCGCGGCGTTCACGCTGAAAACGGACGTCTGGAAAAACCTGGGGATAATCGCGGCGATAACCGTCGCGACGGGCGCAATCGGTATTCTCATAACGTCGCTTTTGTACAACAAGGCGATGAAAACGCGCGCGACGGCGGGCGCAATAATGATTTTTGCAAAAAAATCCGCGGCAAGAAAACTCCCGCCGTTTTTAAGTCTTTTGAAAAAGGAATTCAATCTCGTGATGTTCACGCCCGATTACGCGGTGCAGTATTTCACGGTGGCGGCGATAATGCCGCTTATGGTATATTTTTGTATGGGCATCGGCAAAAACTTCCTGACGTCGCTCGTTTTCGTTCAGAGCGATTTCGAGCTGGCGATTTTGCTCACGGTGCTTTTCGGCGCGCTTACTAACACGTTCTGCGCGACGAACGTCAGCCGCGACGGGAAGTCGTTTTACGTCGAAAAGACGTTGCCGCTTTCGATAAACGAGATTATGGGCGCGAAAATCGCACTCAGTTTTGCGGTGGCGGTCTTATCCGTCGGCATTGCGGCGACGGTGCTTCTTGCAAAGAAATACGTGTCGGCGGGCGAAGGCGTATTCGTGTTTTTCGTCGGCGCGATGATGGCGTTGTCGCAGATACTGTACGCCACAAGAAAGGATCTGAACAGTCCGCAGTTTTCGCTGGAAGAAGACAACGTCGTGAGGGAAAGCAACAACAACGTGTCGATAATCGTCGTGCTGGGGCTTGTGTCCGCGATGATACTGGGCGGAATACCACTTTTCGTCAACGTATTGTCGAACGTCAGGGGCAAAGATATGCGCTGGTTTACTTACGTTTTCGTGAGCGTGTGCGCGGCGGCGGAGTTTGTCGGCTCGCTTTTATATTACCTTATCGGAATCAAAAACCGCTTTGACAGAGTAACGGAGGGGGATTGATATGAAAAAGAAAATAATCGCGCTTATAATGATAATACCGATTGTGTTTCTGATCGCGCTGTTCTCCGTGGGAAAAGCGGCGGGCGTTTACGCGGACATTCCCGTGACGGGCATACAAATCACGACGCAGAACGAAGACGGATTTATCGACGTGGACGTTGCCGATTACGACCCCATCGCGTTTTTGGCGCAGGTGCAGCCCGTCAACGCAAGGAATCAGAAATATTCGCTTGAAATATCGGGCGTCGGCGGCGACGAAGCCCCCGACGGATTTGAAATAATCGACGGAAAACTTCATATAGATAACGTAGGAAAGGTGAAAATCACGGCGGTTTCCGCCGAAAAAGGATTTAAGGACAGCGTCATAGTTTCCGCATATTCCACGAAAGTGTTGAAAATATTTCCGCTTGTCAACAGGATTGAAGCCGGCGGCGAAATCGTCGAAATTGAAGTCGGTGACGAAATCGTCGAAATCGAAGGCGGCGACTACGTGTTCGGCGCAAAACTGTACCCCGAAAACCTTTCGGGCGAAACAAGGATATTTGAAGAAATCGGCGGCAATCACATTCTGAAACTCAACGCCGTCACGGGCGTGGCGCAGGCGCTGTTTTCGGGCGAGACGCAGGTCAGAATTACTTGTCCCGAAGGACGGGAAGGGCTTGAAAAGGTTTTGACCGTCAAGGTCAACGTCGATACCGACAGCACGGGCTTTGCGGTCAACGGAAAAAGCAGCGGTGCGAAAGTCACCGTGAAAAATAAAGCGACAACGGCAAAACTTTTCGTCGAAAGCAAAAACGACGCCCTTGAAATATCCGACCTTACTTTGCCCGAAGGAGTCACGGCAAGCAGAATCGAAAGGATTTCCGAAAACAAATTCGTATTGACATTGTCTTTTGACAAAGAATTTTTGAACGAAGAAATTTCGGGAAAGGTCGGCGCAACGGACTTCTCTTTGGAGTTTACCGAATATAACCTTGACGTGCGTACGTCGTATTATGACGGCGAAGGCGACGAAATCAAGCAAAAAAACAACACGAAAGTCACCTACGTCGCATATTCCGAAAGCGATGACGACGCGGACGTGAAGTTTGAAATAATCGACGGCGCAGACGTAATAACCCTTGAACAACACGGGCAGTTTGCAACTATTGCCGCAACGCAAAGGGGCTTTGCCAAAATCAAAATCACTGCCGAGCACGACGGAAAAGTCATCAAAGAAATCGAAAAGACAATCCGCGTCGTGCCCAACGTGTATTCGATGGAGTTTGCGGACAGCGCGAAAGAGTACGGCATCGAAAACATACTGACAATCGGCGGCAAAAACCCCAAAGGAAGACCGGACACAAGGACGATTTTCGTAAGGGTTGTCACGGAAGCGGGCACCGAAACGTTCACGGACGAATTTATGAACGTCGCGTTTTCCGACGATAATTCGCTCTTTTCCTGCAAGGCGCAACCGGCGACGAACGCCGACGCGGTTTCTGCGGAAATCAGGGCGACGGGCACTGGGCTTACCACGCTTAATGCGGAACTCAAAAATTATAACCAATACTTTGGCACGAACATCTGCGCGAAAATCAGACTTCGCGCGGTCAAAGACGGCAGGAACGTCGGCAATTACGAGGAACTGAAAACGGTGACCGAAGCCGGGCATATCGTCGTGCTGACAAGCAACGTGATGCTGGGCGTCAAAAACGACGGCACGGCTATGACCGAAGACGAACTCAAAAAAGACGTCAAAAAATTCACAACCACGTACGACAAAACGTATCTTGATAACATCGACAAAAACGACGAAAACAAGAAAGTCCAATACCTTATCGAGTTCAAAAACCACGTTTACGGCAACGGCTTTGAAATCAACGCCGACAAGTTCACGCAGTGCAAGGACGCGACGGGGCTTCCGAAAATTTTCAAAGGGCCTTTGAATTTCGTCGCGATATCGTCCGCAAGCGTCAAAGGACAGGACAACATTTCTTTCCTTGTAAGGACGGACAACGTGCTTATAAACAACGTCGTCTTAAAAGGTTGCAGCGACGATAGCCTTCTTGAAGAAGACGGACAATTCAACTTGTCGAAACTCAACTACGTCGGTACTACGCTTGAAATCGCAAAAAGCGCAAAACTTCTGAACAGCCGCGTCTCGAACGGGCGCACCGTCGTCAGAATTTTTGCGGGCGGATCCACAATGGGAAGTCCCGTTGTTGATGACAAATCGGCGTTTAACGTGCAAGATGAGAAGATAAACGTGCATATTGAAAGTTGCGTGCTCTCAAACGCGCGCGAATTCATATTGAAAATCGGCAGCAACCGCGCGCTGAAACAGACAAACGAAGTGCAAAGAAAACTCCGTAAAGAAAAAGACAACGAATATTATTCGCCTTACGATGAGAGCAACAAGACGGACAAATACTTCAACGACAATTATCTTATCAACGACGTTACGCTCAAAAACTCGGTGCTCGAAACGTCGGGGTTGTTCTCGGTCGGTATGGAAACGCACTTCTCGGGCGAATTCTTGTTAGGCGACACGATAACGACGTGGAAAGGATGCGCGGCGACTTCGTATGCGTCGGCGCTTCGCATTGTCGGCGACGTAAAGATGCTTGACTGGAAAAACCTTTCAAACGTTGACAGCAGCACGCTTATCGAAGTTACCGGCGACGCAAACGACTGGCTTTCGATGAACGTTGCGGAAATGATGAAAGAAGTCGCAAAGGTAAAGGAGGAATGTCGCGATATAATCCTGAACGTCGGCGGGACGGAATACGTCCACGGCGGCATAGCGTTTTACGGCGGCGGATATAACTATTCGTACCTTGACCTAACAAGAGCGAACGACGAAACAAAGCAGTTCGGCGTGTACGACGTCAATATCTCGGTGCTTGAAAACAGCAAGGACGAGAATATCCAAAAGCAGGGCAAAATGTTGCCTATGGCTGCGGGCGCGGGCGATTTCAGATTTTACCTTTATAATAATAAATCGAGTAGAAACCTGTCATGGCAGGAAAGCATAAAAAACCAAGGAAACCAAGGGATGAAAATTCATCCCGTGGTAGCGGAGGATGTTGAATGAGCAAAAAAGGATTAAAAACAATGCTCGTGTGTATCGTGCTCTTAATCGGGCTTGTTACGCTGTTTGCATGCAACAAAGGCAACGTGGCTGACAAAGACGGACAAACGAAAGTGATTGTGAAAATCCAAGACGAAGACGGCAGCATTTACAAGGAAAACGTCGTGTTTTCCGACTTATTCACGCTCAGTCTTCAAAAAGAAGGATACACCGGAAGACTGTATCGCGACGCGGACTTTTTGAAGCCGCTTACAAAGGATTCCAAAGTCAAAAACGGCGATACGGTTTACGTCAAATGGACGATCAATAAATACACCGTAACGTTTAAGGACGGCGAAAAGGTGCTCAAAGCCTATACAAACGTCCCGCACGGCGATACCGTAACCGCGCCCGAAGTGCCTGAAAAGGACGGCAAGACTTTTTCAAAATGGGACAAAGATTTTTCAAAGGTCACAAGCGACCTTACGATAAACGCGGTGTACGACGTCGATACGTTCACGGTGACGTTTAAGGACGGCGAAAAGGTGCTTGAAACCCAAACGGTGGAATACGAAGCCGCCGCGACCGCGCCCGATACCGCCCGGCTTTCGCCGCCCGAAGGCATGCATTTTGCAGAATGGGACAAAGACTTTTCAAAGGTGACGGAAGACATTGAAGTTTCCGCCGTGTACGAACTTAACGAGTATACGGTCACTTTCAAAAACGGCGAAACGATGATTAAAAACGAAAGGGTGAAACACGGCTTTGCCGCAACTGCGCCGAACGTGTTCGATACCCCAACTGAAAAGTTCGTCGGATGGGACAAACCGTTCGACAACGTCACAAGCGACCTTATCGTCAACGCAAAGTTTGAAACGAAGAAGTTCACGCTGACGTTTATTAACTTTGACGGCACGACGGTTTACACGGCGGAGGTCGAGTATGGCGCGTCCATCGACAGCCATTTTGAAACGGCAGTCAACGCCGTGGAGTACGACGATATTCTGGATTACGACGGCTGGTACAAAGCGGACGGAACGAGAATCGACGAGCTTGATTTGCCGACAATGCCGGCTGAAAACTTTACGCTTACGCTGAAATTAAGGCTTTTGGATTCCGCAATCGGCGATTTCAAGGTTAATACCCCTGCGGACTTCACGTTTACGGAAAGCAATTCCGCCAAATTTACGGTAACGCCGAATGAGGGCACCGAATTGTACGATGGCGTTACTTATAAGTATATATGGACAATAAATAAAGATAACGTTATTTATAAGACGGAAGAAACAACTGAATCGTCGCTCACCCTTCAAAACCTTGCGGCGGGCGAATATCTGGCAACCGTCAAAATCGTCGCGTCAAAGGAAGGATGCGGCTCTGTCGAAAGCAGAGAAGACTTCTCGGCAGAAAAACTTACCGTATCCCGCGCGGACATTTTGGGAATTACGGTAACGGGCGTCACAATGACGTACGGCGATAAAAACGCCAAAATCGAAATAAGCGGACTTCGTGCGGACGACGTCGTAACCTACGGCACCGACGGCACAACCTTCCCGCTTCAAAACGTCGATTTGTCGGAGCTCGACTGCGCCGACGAATACGGCTACTATGTCAGGGTATCGAGGGGCGACAACTACAACCCGTACACGTCGGGAAAAATCACGGTAACGATAAATAAGGCGACAGTTTCCGCCACCGTTACGCCAAAGAGCGACAAGTTGACATACGGCGATAATTTGCCGAGCCTTACCGCAACCATAAACGGCGAAACGTATACGATCGAAAGCGGCAAATACGAATTGCACTTAGGGATGACCTCGATAACGGGCAACGTTGCAAATAACGTCGGCACGTACAATATCGAAAACGTGGATATTTCGGCCTTACACAAAAATTATCCCGACAAAAACTATGAAATTAATGTTGAAACCGTCGGCACGATTACGATTAATAAGGCGAACCTTACGGTAACCGTTACGTCGGACAAAACCGAACTCACGTACGGCGACGAACTGCCCAAAATAACTTTTACTTTCAGCGGGTTGAAACTTTCGGACAAGGAAAGTGACTTCACGAGAACCGAAACGGAATTTGCAGAAAAACTCGACGTGGGTACGTATACGGCGACAGTAACCCTTTCGGGCGAAAAGACGAAGTTTTACAATATCACCGTGAAAACGGTCGAATTCAAGGTCAATAAAAAAGCGGCGACAATCACGATAAACGCGGTTGACAATATCATATACGGCGATAAAGTTCCCGATATGAAGGCAACCGTCGACGGAGTGCTTGCCGGTGACAAACTTTCATACAAGCTTGAACCCGGCTATACGGTTGGCGCAAAACCCGGCAAATATACCGCAAGCGTTAAGGTTAACCCCGAAGCCGCGGAAAACAAAAACTATGCAATCACCGCAACCGGCACAACGTTCAACGTCGGCAAAAAGTCGCTTACGATAAAACTCAATAATACGTCGACAGTTGCGGTCGGGAAAACATACAAGGTCGATGCGGAACACCTGGAAAAAATCGGACTTGTTGCGGGCGACACCGTTACGGGAAACGTCACGATAACAAAGGACGTCGCAGGCACATATAACGCAGACGATTTCGACAAATCCAACCTTGTCGTTACGAACGCCGGTTGCTACGTGATTTCGTACGAAATGAGCGTTGAGTTTATAGAGGTCACCTTCGCAATAGATTTTGCTGACGTTACGCTGACGTACGACGGGCAGCCGCGCGGCGTTAAGGTCACAAAGACCGACGCAAGCAAAAACTACACGATAACGTACGGCGAAAGTGCAGAAAACTGCAATCTCGAAGAATCACCCAAGTATACAAACGCAGGCACGTACAAGATATACTTTAAGGTTGTTGACAACGACACCCTCGCGGAAGAAAAAGGAAGCGTTACGCTTACGATAAGCCCGGCAAAAGTCACCGTAAAGGTTGACGACGTCACGATAACTTACGGCGAAATGCCCGTATTTTCGTACACCGTCTCGGGGCTTGTAAAGGGCGAAACGCTTTTGGGCGAAGCGGTTTACACCGTCAAAACGCCTTCGGGCGAAGAGATTAACATCGGCGCAGGCACGGATGCGGGCGTTTACGATATTTCCGTTTCGGGGCTTTCCGCAAGCAAAAACTATAACGTGTTGCCTTTCGTTCACGGCAAACTCACGATAAACAAAAAGGAAGCTAAAGTCGACTGGACTATTGCGAAAAGTTACGTTTACAACGACGGACAGACTTTGCCCACGGCAACGTACGACGGCAAAACCGCAAAAACCGCAAACCTTAAATTCACAAAAGACGGCAAGGCTTGCGAGTTCAAAGACGCAGGCACTTATACGGTAACCGTGGCGGACGACAACTATATCCTGACGAATAACGAAAAAACAATCGTCATCAATAAGGCAAGATACACGGCGGCTCCCGCGCTTTCTCTTTCCGGCACGTACGATCCCAACAAAACGCTTGGAAATTACGCGCTCGCAGAAGGATTTACCTGGGTTAACCCGGACGAAGTCCCCGTTTGCAAAAAGAAGGAGTACGCGGCGAAGTACAATATGGACCCCGAAAACTACGAAGACTTTGATACGACGGTAACGCTCGTTCTTCAAAAGGCGACGGTAACGCTCGCTGAAAATCTTTTTGAGTTCAATTATGACGGCGCGTCGCACGAAATCGGCACGACCGTGAAGTACAATAACATCGAAGTAACGGAGCCTTACACCCTGACGTTTGAAAAGAATATGTTTTCTGCGGCAGGCACGCATAAAACAACCGCGACGCTTACGGCGGACAACTTCGCTTTGTCCGACAACGTCGTTTACGTAAAGGTCAAAGGCGTGAAAGTCGGCAACAACTATTACACAATCGAAGATGCGCTGTTCAATTCGAAGTCGGGCGATACGGTCGAGTTTATCAGCGCCGCAAAGGAAGTATCGTTCGCACCGAGAGACGTTGCCGAGGCGATATATGTCGACAACGCATATCGCACGGTAAAAGCGGGTGTAACCCTGAAACTCGCAAGCGACGAAGACAGTTCCGCAAAGATAGGCAAACCCACTTATGGAAACGGAGTTGGGAATTATGTTGACACCGATTCGTCAAAGATAAAATACAAACTTATTCTCAACGAATCGACCGTGCTTGAAGTTTACGGAAATATTCTCATTCAGGGATTGTTGGGCGTAAACGGGCCGGGCTTGTCGGGACACACGTCGGGTAACCATAGTCAGATTATCAACAACGGAACGATAAATCTGAACAGCGGTGCGAATCTTGATTTGCGCGGATATATCAAGGGAGCAGGCACAATTGAAGCAAGAAGCGGAGCAATTGTTTACAGTCCGTTTGTTGTATATGATTATCGCGGCGGAACAAATACTAAGACTGTTTATGAAAAAGCGAAGATTGCGCCGTTCCGTATTTATGAAATGCCAAATATTCAGTGCAACTATTCGATTTTATATGGAGCAGAACACAAAGGCTACCTTGATTTATATGCGTCGGATCAACACAGATCGGCAGTCGCAACAATTTTCGGGAAAGGATCTGCGATGATGATAATGGAAGATTCTACCGCGCATATTACAACAACTTATGAAAGAACAGGTAACTTAATCGGAGAAACAACTTTGACAATGACGGGAAAAGTAAAAATGGGCGTGCTTAAAATTAAAGTAACGACCACCGTAACCGTTGCTATGAACGAAGTTCGATTCCCAATGCCTTGGAACTTTACGATTAACGTAGGCGACGGCTTAAACCCCACAACGTTTACGTTGCCTGACGACTACAAAATGATGACAGGAGCAACAGTAAACGTCAAGAAAAGCGCAACGGTAAATCTCACCGGAACGTTGTTGATTTATAAGTCGTTTACGGATACGCCGTTTGGTGGTACTGTTTATCCCAACAAGGGAGCGGCGAAACTTAACGTTGAGGGCGTTGTAAACGCAATCGGAGGTATTGCAGGCGAAGTGCACGGTATTAATGGAGGGAAGGTTATTATTGGAAACAAAGCAATTCTTTCGATAACCGAAAAAGAGGGCAATAGCGGAAGTACAAAGTCTTGGCAGGCGCTTATCGGAGCAGGCGAATTTGTAACGGTTGCCACAATTTCCGAGGTTGCGACGTTTGTAAACGCGGACAACACGACGGTTGCGGCGGCGACAAACAAAACCTATAATTACAACAACGGAACGTGGCAATAACCGCGCCCCGTCTCAAAAAACAAAGTATGCGTCCGAAAGGGCGCATATTTCTTTGAAAATCGCTTGCAACTTTTCCCCTGCGGTGATAATATATCGTGAGAAAATTCAAGGTGAACCAATGAAAAAACCGCTTAAAAAAATCCCGAAGACCGCGGAACTTATGTGGGTGCTGGGCATATTTCTTGTCGCGCTTGGCGTGACGATGAGCAAGAAAGCCGATCTCGGGGTTTCGATGATTGCCGCGCCGACGTTTATCGTGTACGAGGCGATAAGGCCGTTGTGGGCTGTATCGGTGGGCACGGTCGAATATCTTGTGCAGGGCGCGATTCTCCTTATAATGTGCGCCGTCGTGCAACGGGTGAACTGGCGATACCTGCTGGCGTTTGCGGTGGCGGTGATATACGGCTACGTGATGGACATGTGGATGCTGGTTTTCAAAAACGTCGTGCTCACGGAAGCGTACTTAAAATGGATTATGCTTATCGCGGGCGACGTGATGACGGCGGCGGGCGTGGCGTGCTTTTTCAGGACGTATATGCCGCTTCAAGTGCACGAACTTTTCGTTGCGGAACTGTCCGACAGATATTCCCTGAAAATAAACAGGGTGAAACTCGTTTTCGACTTGTCTTTTCTGGTGCTGTCCGTGGTGCTTGCTCTTACGATATTCAGGGACGCGAATACCTTTGACTGGAAAAATATCGCCACGACTAGTTATCATAGTCTGGGGCTTGGGACGATTGTCACGACGTTGATAAACGCTCCGATAATCGCGGTAATCGGGAAAGGGCTTGACAAAGTTTTCGACTACACCCCGCTTTTCCCGAAACTTGAAAAGCTGATAGGCCGCAAAAAGAAAACGGACGCGCCGACCGAAACGGAACAAAATACCCCAAAAAACGAACAAAACCAACCTGCGGAAGAACAAGCCGCAAACGACGAGAAAGAATAAAACCTAAAAAACCCTCGCAAAATCGCGAGGGTTTTTAATTTGAAAAAGTGTTCTGAAAATTGAAAAGTCTTCCGAAATCTTAAAATGCTCCCGAAAACTTAAAATGCTCCCGAAAACGGCGAGAATAAGATGTCTTTAAGCCCCACAAGTACACAGTATCTTGTGGGGGCCCCGTGACGTTTCTTGACAAGTTCTTACACGGGCGCGTACTTGTCGTACGTAACCGAGTAAGGTTTTGTCAAAAACTCGAAAAGGCGCTAATTCTCGCCGTTTTCATCTTGACGTTTGTTTTCGATAATATTCAAAACTACGGTTATCGACGGCACGATTACCGCAAACAAGCAAAGTTCGACAACGGTATTGATTGCAACCACGCTTGACAAAAGCCACTTGAAATTTATGACAAGTCCGTCGTAGTTTTTGCCGTGCGCGAACGCCAGAAACATTGAAAGGAACAATATCGTGTTGGTGATAACGCCGCAAATCGTTGAAAAACAGCCGATTGCAAAGTTCACGGCGCGGTTTTGTTTTTCGGTGCGCGGTTTTGTCGATTTCGCCGCCGCCTTGCTCAGTCCTTTGTATACGAGCGCGCAGACAGTGCCGCACAATATGCGCGGAAGCACCGATACGAGCGGGTTTATCGCAACGGCGTACATGGGAATACTGCCCGAATAAATAAGCGCGATAAACAAACTTACAAGCCCGAATACGCCGCCCGAGATCGCGCCGAATTTCACGCCGTAAACCTGTCCGCAGACGAAGACGGGAATAAGCCCCAGCGCAAAACTTATCGGCAGTCCGAATTTTTGTATGATTTCCGCAAGAGCCTGCAACACGACGACAAGGGCAAGCGTTATCCCAAGCGTCGCGATTTCTTTGTTTTTCTTGTGATTTTCAACGTTGTTCATAAACGTTATTATACAAATATTTTCAAAAATGAAAAGCAAAAGCGCTTATAAT
>ERZ1034844.533-NODE-533-length-20520-cov-13.518739_pt1 | contig 20520 bp, 20 predicted proteins | sample MGYA00520594_ERZ1034844 | MGnify/ENA primary metagenome ERZ1034844 (study PRJEB33766, sample SAMN09781733) | gut metagenome | biome: gut microbiome | host: Homo sapiens | place: Madagascar | study: EMG produced TPA metagenomics assembly of the PRJNA485056 data... | reverse complement strand
ACATGCAGCAGGCCGTGCGCATATCCGACAACACCGCGTTTTTCCTTCTGGGCGAGCTGGTGGAGTACGGCGGGACGGAACAGATGTTCTCGCAGCCTGTCGACAAGCGCACGGAGGACTACATAACGGGGAGGTTTGGATAAATGAGAAGCAATTTTGACCGACAGCTTTCGGAGCTTAACCGCTCGCTCATCGAAATGGGCGCAATGTGCGAGGAGATAATCGCGCTCGCGACGAAGGCTCTTGCCGAGGGCAACTTGGAGCTTGCAAAGCGGGTCGATACGCTGGGCGCGGACATTGACAGGATGGAGCGCACGATAGAATCCATGTGCCTGCGGCTTTTATTGCAGCAGCAGCCCGTCGCGCGTGACCTGCGGCAGATATCCGCCGCGCTCAAAATGATAACGGATATGGAGCGCATAGGCGATCAGGCGGAGGAGATAGCGGCACTGGTGCGATTTCTCGGCAGGCGCGGAGCGGGAAACGACGCTCTTATCTGCGAAATGGCGCGCCGCGCGGTGAATATGGTCACGGAAAGTGTTGATGCGTATGTAAAATATGATATAATGTTGGCGGAGCGGGTCATAGCCGAGGACGACGAGGTCGACGCCCGGTTCATACAGGTCAAGGCGGAGCTTATAGACGCCATAGCGAAAAACCCGAGCAACGGGGAGCTGGACCTCGACCTGCTGATGATAGCAAAGTATTTTGAACGCATCGCCGACCATGCGGTTAATATTGCCGAATGGGTGATATTTGCCGTGACGGGCGTGCATAAAGGAGACAAGGGACTATGATATGGTGCGTGGAGGATGACGCCAGCATACGTGATATCGAGGTATACGCCCTGCGTTCTGTGGGCTTTGAGGCACGCGGATTTTCCGACGGCGCCGCGTTCTGGAACGCATTGCGCGCCGAGCGCCCGGAGCTTGTCGTGCTGGACGTGATGCTGCCGGGAATAGATGGCATCGAGCTTCTGAGCCGTATGCGCGCGTCCGACGCTCTGCGCGATATCCCCGTTATCATGGCTACAGCGAAGGGCACGGAGTATGATAAGATACACGGCCTGGACCTCGGCGCGGACTACTATCTCGCAAAGCCCTTCGGCGTGATGGAGCTGGTGTCCTGCGTCAAAGCTGTCCTGCGCCGCTGCTGCCGCGGCAGCGCGGAGCATACGGGACTCAGCGCGGGCGGCATCTCGCTCGACGCCGACGCGCACACCGTCACCGCCGGCGGCCAGCGCATCACGCTTACATACAAAGAGTTTGAACTGCTGCGTCTCTTCATGGCGCACCCCGGCACCGCCTTCACGCGCGAACAGCTCATGGAGCGTGTATGGGGCACCGATTACTGCGGCGAGACGCGCACGGTTGACATGCATATACGCACTCTGCGCCAGAAGCTCGGCGAATACGGCGAGATGATAGAGACGGTGCGCGGAGTGGGATACCGGCTGGAGGCGCAGGTATGACAAAGAAAATTTTCTCTTCCATTATGCTTACGGCGGCCTGCGTGCTGCTTGCGAGCATGATAACGATAGTGGGCTTTCTGCGCGATTATTTCGGCGGCATCGAGGAGAGCGGCCTGCGCGAAGAGCTGGGCATAGCCGCGGTCGGCGTCGAGGACGACGGCACGGATTATCTCGCCGCGCTGCCGGACGGGCAGCGCCGCTTTACGTGGATAGCAGCGGACGGCAGCGTGATTTACGACACCAAGGCCGACGCGGACAGTCTGGAGAACCACTCCGACCGCGAGGAATTCAAGGCCGCGCTTGCAACCGGCGCGGGCGAGAGCGTCAGATACTCGAATACGCTGATGCAGAAAACGATGTATGCCGCGCGCCGCCTTGACGACGGTACGGTACTGCGCGTCTCCGTCAGTACGGCGACGGTGGGCGCGCTCCTGCTCGGCGTGACACAGCCGATGCTGGCGGTGCTCGCCGCGGCGCTGATACTGTCCGCGATACTCGCAAAGCATATCTCCCGCCGTGTCGTCGCGCCGCTCAACGAGCTTGATCTGGAGCACCCGCTGGACGACAGCAACGCCGCCTATGAGGAGCTTGCGCCCGTGCTGGGGCGCATCAACCGCCAGCGCAGTCAGATAAATTCGCAGCTGCGCGAACTGCGGCGGCGCACGGACGAATTTGCGCAGGTGACGGGCAGTATGCGCGAGGGGCTTGTGCTGCTCAACGAGCAGGGCTACATCCTCAGCATGAACCCGGCGGCGCGGAATATCTTCGCCGTGGAGGGGGACTGCACGGGGAAGGACTTTTTGACAGTTGACCGCAGCTGTGACATGAGCGCGGCAGTGCGCTCGGCGATGGAGAGCGGGCATGGCCGCCTGCACGAGCGGCATGGAGGCCGCATCTATCAGGTCGACGTCAGCCGCATAGATTCCGACGGAGCCGCTATCGGCACCGTTATATTGGTTTTCGACGTGACGGAGCAGGAGAGCGCGGAGCAGAATGTTGCAAAGCAGAGCGAGAAAGCACAACAAAGTACTGATAAGATGATGGCTGAGCCGGAAAATCCGGTGCAGTGCGAAGATTCACCTCACGAACAGAAGGTCACGGAAGACAAAGGCACCGGAGAAGAAGCAAATCAGCAGGAGCATTTTGAAATTCCTGAAGAAAATAACGGCAGGCTGCAACAACTTTTTGATAAAATCAGGTACACAGTGAAAAAAATCTGTGCTAAAATCAAAAATATTCTACAGAATCTCTCTTTTTACAGAGAATTGTGGAAGGATCCCGATACACAGGGGCTTTTGCAACACGCAGGGAAACGGTTTGGATTTATTATAAAAAGACTTCGTCCAAGAAAACTTCAAATAAATGCGGTAATCGGTACCGGATCTCCGGACACTACGGGGTATTTGTACGGTATTTACGGTATGCTGCTTTCCTGGTTGGGGAAGGGAATCAACATTACCCCGGATTTTGAACAGGCTGTTTTAGAAGGAGATTTTCAGACCGCTGGACATTTTACGATAGGTTGCGTGTTGTTTCACTCAGTACGGCTGTTGCTTGACAAGAGATTACGTCAATTATTGGATAAAATAAAACAATTTAAGAAAATACAGAAAAAAGCTAGTTAATCAGTAGGAGGTTTTTTATGGCAGACAGAGAAAATCAGTTTCAGGGAGTTGTGGAATCTTTGTTAAAAGGTATGGATACCGTGCTTTCTACCAAGACGGTAGTCGGGGAAGCCACAAAAATCGGGGATACCATTATTTTACCTTTGGTCGATGTTACCTTTGGCGTGGGAGCCGGAGCAGGTAACAATGCAGAGAAAAAATCTGCATCAGGAGCCGGGGGCTTAGGCGGCAAGATGACACCCAGTGCAGTGCTGGTGATCAAAAACGGTGCTACCAAGCTGGTAAATATCAAGAATCAGGATACGGTTACAAAGATCCTGGATATGATTCCTGATATTGTAGATAAATTTACCCAGCCGAAGGAAAAAGAAGAAATGTCCGATGCAGAAGTCGTGGACATTGCGTTTCCGGAAGAGGAAGAGAAAACTACAGAAGAGAAGTAATATTTGATTTACTCTGCATATAATAAAAGGAAAACATGGAAGATCGGGATGGATTATGAAAAAACTTATCGGTCTGATACTGTTTTTTGTTGCGATCGGCATGTTGCTTATGCTGATCATCCATAATCGATTTATCGGTCTGATCATGGTAGCACTTTTATTATTTGTGGGGTATTATCTTTTCTGCGGTTGTGAATAAGAGGGTGCAGCATGATAGATTGGGAAGCGGTCATAAAAGCGGAAAACAGTGAGGAATTGAGAGAAGCCAAGCTATGGCTGTTTCGGGAAAATATGCGTCTGAAGCAGGAGCGTACCGAACTGGAACAATCCCGGAATAAATTTCTGGAAGAACGAGTGAAACTGCGTGACGAATTGGACGAGCTGAACAGGCGGACAGTCATGGAGCGGAAACGTTTGAAAGAAGAGAATCTGTTTTTTGAGAAAAAAATGGCCATTCTCCAGGAAGGTTTTCGCCAGCTGGAAGAAGATCGTAAAAAATTCGAGACGGAGCGCCGTACACTTTTAGAAGAAACATCAGAGCGTGAAAACCGGGATAAGGAAGCGGAAAATAACGGGTTTACGGCGGTACAGGTTTTGTTCCGCGGCGTAAATAATCCGCTTGCATTACGGAAAAGATATCGGGATCTGATCAAGATCTTTCATCCGGACAACCTGTTCGGTGACGGAGAACTGGCGGGACAGATTAATAAAGAGTATTTAAAGCGCAAACAGGAAGAGCGGTTTTGGTAACTTTACAAACGCAAAAAATAAGCCAGAAATGAAATTCATCATTTCTGGCTTTCTAAAATCCAATATTATCGAAGAAGATTAAGCTCTCTCAACTTTACCAGACTTTAAGCAGCTGGTGCAGACATGCATTCTTCTAGCTCCGCCGTTAACCTTGCATTTAACGCTCTTAACATTAGAATTCCAAATTGCGTTGCTTCTTCTATGAGAATGGCTTACATTGTTACCGAAATGAACGCCCTTACCGCAAATATCACATTTAGCCATCTTGACACCTCCTCGATCTAACGCGCATCTTACGCTTACTTTTAATCAAATTTTTTCAATAAAACATGTGTGAAATGCTCACAACATTGATATATTAACAGAAAACCAAAATAAAAGCAAGTAAAAAATATTTATTTTTTTAAAATTTATGTTTCCTTTTCAGCGTAAAGCTGTTAAAATACATTTATATATGTCTGGGCTTGTAAAAATTGCGGCGCAGATATATCAGAAGAAACAATTGATCCGAATATAAAGGAGGTTCTGTATGAAAGGTTCTTCTATGAATACCCATATGGGAAATATCGTTATTGATAATGAAGTCATTGCACAGTATGCCGGCAGTGTTGCGGTGGAGTGCTTTGGTATCGTAGGTATGGCCGGCGTCAGCATGAAGGACGGTCTGGTTAAACTGCTTAAGATGGACAGCATCACCAGAGGGATTAATGTAACCCTGGACAACAACAAACTGGTGCTTGACTTCCACGTGATCGTTGCATATGGTGTCAGTATTCTGGCTGTGACCGACAATCTGATCAGCAATGTAAAATATAAGGTGGAAGAATTTACCGGTATTGAGATCAAAAAGATCAACATCTTTGTTGAAGGTGTAAGAGTGATTGATTAAGGAGGAAGTAATTGTGGCTTTACAGCAAATCGACGCTAAGATGCTTTCCAAGATGTTCTTAGCCGGCGCCAAGAATTTAGAGAATAAGAAAGAATGGATCAACGAATTAAACGTATTCCCCGTTCCTGACGGAGATACCGGAACCAATATGACCATGACGATCATGTCAGCGGCAAGAGAAGTATCCGCATTGGGGGAAGACGCCGATATGGCTGCTATCTGCAAGGCAATTTCCAGTGGTTCCCTGCGTGGTGCCAGAGGTAACTCCGGTGTTATTTTGTCCCAGTTGTTCCGTGGCTTTACCAAGAGTATTAAGGAAGAGCAGGTTCTGGATATCCCTGCACTGACAAACGCCTTTGAAAAAGCAGTGGAGACTGCTTACAAAGCTGTTATGAAGCCCAAGGAAGGTACCATTCTGACCGTGGCAAGAGGCGCTTCCGACAAGGCAAAGGAACTTTGTGAAGACGGCGCAGAGGATATGGAACAGTTTTTGGGAACCGTGATCGAGCATGCCCGTTATGTATTAAGTCAGACGCCCGAGATGCTGCCCGTATTAAAGCAGGCAGGCGTGGTGGATTCCGGCGGACAGGGTCTGGTAGAGGTATTGAGCGGCGCTTATGATGCATTTTTGGGCAAAGAGATCGACCTGACCGTGGCACCCGCAGCTACCGCAAAAACAGAAGATACCAAGAGCTCTCTGGAAGTACAGGCAGAGGCGGAGATCAAATTCGGCTATTGTACCGAATTTATCATTCTGCTGAACAAGCCGTTCAATGTAAAAGCAGAGATGGATTTCAAGGCATTCTTAGAGTCTATCGGTGATTCTATTGTATGTGTGGCAGACGACGATGTCGTCAAGGTACATGTACATACCAATGATCCCGGTCTGGCAATCCAGAAGGCATTGAAGTATGGTGCATTATCTAATATGAAGATCGACAATATGCGCTTAGAGCATCAGGAGAAGCTTTTCAAGCTCTCTGAGAAAGAAGCTGCCCGGAAAAAGGCTGAAGAAGAGAAGGCTGCCCAGCCTCCGAAGAAAGTAGGATTCCTTGCAGTATCGGTAGGTGACGGCCTGAGTGAGTTGTTCAAGAGCCTCGGTGTCGATTACATTATCGAAGGCGGACAGACCATGAACCCCAGTACCGCAGATATTCTGGATGCAGTAGACAAGGTAAATGCGAAGACAATCTTCGTGCTTCCGAATAACAAGAATATTATTCTGGCAGCTAACCAGGCCGCAGAATTGATGACAGACAAGGAACTCTTAGTCATTCCTACCAAGACCATTCCGCAGGGGATCACTGCAGTGATCAACTTCGTTCCCGAATTGTCCGTAGAAGAGAACGAAGAGACCATGCTTCGTGAGATCAAGAATGTCAAGACCGGTCAGGTGACGTATGCAGTACGTGACACCGTAATCGACGACAAGGAGATCAAAAAGGATGACTTCATGGGCATCGGTGATCAGGGCATCGTAGCCGTTGGTACCGATATGGTAAAGGTGACCCGTGACATGATCGCGGAACTGGTAGATGAAGATTCCGAACTGATCAGTGTATATTATGGATGCGATGTGGCAGAAGATGCGGCAGAAGCACTTCGTGCCGATCTGGAAGATGCTTATCCTGCATGCGATATTGAACTGCAATATGGAGGACAACCTATTTACTACTATACCGTTTCTGTGGAATAATGCAAAGAAACAAAAGCAAGGGACAAACTCCCGGGATAGCCAAAAGAAGGCTGCTCCGGGAGTTTTTAAAAGAAATCCATCAGGAAAAGGAGAGAATATTATGACAGCAAAAGAAATGCTTGGAAAAGTGGATCATACACAGCTGAAGGCATTTGCCACCTGGGAAGATATTCAGAAATTATGTGATGAAGCGATACAGTATCATACGGCGAGCGTATGCGTGCCTCCCTGCTACATCAAGAGAATTCAGGATACTTACGGCGATAAAATCAATATCTGTACCGTAGTCGGTTTCCCTCTTGGTTACAGTGTGACGGAAGCAAAGGCTGCAGAGGTGAAAAAGGCTCTGGAGGACGGCTGTAATGAGATTGATATGGTAGTCAATATCAGCGATGTGAAGAACGGATTGTTTGACAAAGTTGAGGACGAGATCAGAACTCTGAAAAAGGAGTGCGGAGATCATATTCTGAAGGTAATTATCGAGACCTGTTATCTGACAGAGGAAGAAAAAATTGCCATGTGTAAGGCTGTGACAAATGCCGGGGCAGATTTCATCAAGACTTCAACCGGTTTCGGCACAGGCGGTGCGACAAAAGAAGATGTGGAATTGTTCAAAAAATACATCGGACCGAACGTAAAAATCAAAGCAGCCGGCGGCGTATCCAGTATGGAAGATTTACAGATGTTCCTGGAGCTTGGCTGCGACAGAATCGGTACTTCCCGTGCAGTGGGATTGTGTAAGGGAGAACTTACGGAAGGTTATTGATTGTCAGAAGAAAGGTATGGTTATAAAGTTGGAAAATATAATAATTCAGGACAGATTAGCACTTTTGAGAAGCAGGATGCAGGCGGAAGGTATTGATTTTTACATGATGCCTACGGCGGATTTTCACAATTCCGAGTATGTAAGCGACTATTTTAAAGTAAGAGAATATTTTTGCAATTTTACAGGTTCCAACGGCAGCTTGCTGGTGTGGAAAGACGGAGCCGGACTTTGGACCGACGGAAGATATTTTATTCAGGCAGAGAACGAACTGGAAGGAACCACAGTGGAATTATTCCGCATGTTGAATGAGGGCGTGCCTACCATAGAGGAATTCCTCGCGCAGAATATGCAGGAGGGACAGACGCTTGGATTTGACGGCAGAGTGATCGCTGCCATGGATGGGAAAAAGTACGAGAAAGTACTTGCCGCAAAAAAGATCCGCTTTTCCTATGAAAAGGATCTGGCAGACAGTATCTGGACGGACAGACCGGATTTTCCTGCCGGAAAAGTAACGGTACTGGCAGAAGAAATTGCAGGCAAGAGCGTCGAAGACAAGCTGACCGAGACCAGAGAAAAGATGGCAAAAGAAGGTGCAGATGCGTTCCTTCTGACCAAGCTGGACGACCTCATGTGGCTGTTCAATATCCGCGGCTGTGATGTGGAATGCAATCCCGTGGCAATGTCCTATGCTTATATTACGAAGGAGAGTGCAACCCTGTTTATTCAGCAGAAAGCGCTGGATACGCAGGTGACAGCGTATCTGAAGGCGCATCATATCGAAGTGAGAGAATATGACACGATTGTTTCTTTCCTTAAGAATCTGCCGGAAGGTAATGCCATTCTTACGGATGACAGATATTGTAGCTATACCTTGTATAAGACATTACAGGAGAAGCAGAAGCTGATAGAGGCAAAGAACCCTACAGAACTTTTGAAGGCAATTAAGAATCCGGTGGAACTTGCAAGAATGAAGGAAATCTATCTGAAGGACAGCGTTGCCGTGACCAAGTTTATCTATTGGTTAAAAACCCATGTGGGAAAAGAAGAAATCACCGAAGTTACCGCAGCGGATTACCTCGAGCAGAAGAGACGAGAGATCCCGGAATTTTTGGATCTGTCTTTTCCAACCATTGCAGGCTATAAAGCCAATGCTGCCATGATGCATTACGAGGCTACGCCTGACAATTGTGCAACGCTTGCACCGGAAGGAATGCTTCTCGTAGATTCCGGCGGACAGTACCTGGGCGGAACCACAGATGTGACCAGAACGATTGTATTGGGATCCGTTTCGGAGGAGATTAAGAAACACTATACCATGGTGGCTGCTGCCGTGATGCAGCTGACCCATGCACACTGGCTCTATGGCTGCACCGGACGGAATCTGGATATTCTGGCGAGACAGCCGATCTGGGATATGGATATTGATTATCAGTGCGGAACCGGTCACGGTGTTGGCTATATTCTGAATGTTCACGAAGGTCCTCAGAACATGCGCTGGAGATTTACCGGTGGTATGGTGGAAGCTGTGTTCGAGGACGGTATGGATATCACCAATGAGCCCGGTGTATATATCCAGGGCAGCCACGGCATCCGTATTGAGAATGTGATGGTGGCAAAAAATGATGTGAAGAACGAATATGGTCAGTTCATGCATTTTGAGACCCTGACCTGGGTGCCCATTGACATGGAAGCTGTCGAAGAAAAGTACCTGAACGATACCCAGAAAAAGTATCTGAGGGAGTATCAGAAGACTGTTTACGAAAAGATTTCCCCTTATCTGAACGAAGAGGAAAAAAAGTGGCTTGCGAAGGAAACAGGCTGCTGAAATATAAAATCAATATAAAATTTTTAACGGTTTCTTGACTTTTGTACGTTGGTTTGAGATAATACAGACGATGTGGCAGAAGAGAAAGACACATATAAATAAAAAGGAAAGAGGTTAATGTAAGATGGCAGAGATCAATTTAAGTAAGTACGGCATCACCGGAACCACAGAAATCGTTCACAATCCTTCTTATGAAGAGTTGTTCAAAGAAGAGATGAAGCCTGAACTGGAAGGCTACGAGAAAGGTCAGGAGACCGAGCTCGGTGCGGTAAATGTTATGACCGGTATATATACAGGACGTTCTCCCAAAGATAAGTTCATCGTTGAAGATGAGAACTCCAAGGACACGGTATGGTGGACTTCCGATGAGTACAAGAACGACAACCATCGTATGTCTCAGGAAACATGGGCTGCTGTAAAGGATATCGCTAAGAAGGAGCTGTGCAACAAGAGACTGTTCGTTGTAGATGCATTCTGCGGCGCTAACAAGGACACCCGCATGGCTATCCGTTTCATCGTTGAGGTAGCTTGGCAGGCTCATTTCGTAACCAACATGTTCATCAAACCCACCGAGGAAGAGCTGAAGAACTTCGAGCCTGATTTCGTAGTTTACAACGCATCCAAGGCTAAGGTTGAGAATTACAAGGAGCTGGGTCTGAACTCCGAGACCTGTGTAGCTTTCAATATTACCAGCCGTGAGCAGGTTATCATTAACACATGGTACGGCGGAGAGATGAAGAAGGGTATGTTCTCCATGATGAACTACTACCTGCCTCTGAAGGGTATCGCTTCCATGCATTGCTCCGCAAACACCGATATGAACGGTGAGAACACCGCTATCTTCTTCGGTCTGTCCGGAACCGGTAAGACCACTCTGTCTACCGATCCTAAGCGTCTGCTGATCGGTGATGATGAGCACGGTTGGGATGACAACGGCGTATTCAACTTCGAAGGTGGATGCTACGCTAAGGTTATCAACCTGGACAAGGATTCCGAGCCCGATATCTACAACGCAATCAAGAGAGATGCTCTGCTTGAGAACGTAACCGTTGATGCTAACGGCAAGATTGATTTCAACGATAAGAGCGTTACCGAGAATACTCGTGTATCTTATCCTATCAACCATATTAAGAATATCGTACGTCCTATTTCTTCCGCACCCGCAGCTAAGAACGTAATCTTCCTGTCTGCTGATGCATTCGGCGTACTGCCTCCCGTATCTATTCTGACTCCGGAGCAGACCCAGTACTACTTCCTGTCCGGTTTCACTGCTAAGTTAGCAGGTACCGAGCGTGGTATTACCGAGCCTACCCCTACCTTCTCTGCTTGCTTCGGTCAGGCATTCCTGGAGCTGCATCCTACAAAGTATGCAGAAGAGCTGGTTAAGAAGATGGAGAAGAACGGTGCTAAGGCATATCTGGTTAACACCGGATGGAACGGAACCGGCAAGCGTATCTCCATTAAGGATACCCGTGGTATCATCGATGCTATCCTGGATGGCGCTATCAAGACCGCTCCTACCAAGAAGATTCCTTACTTCGATTTCGAAGTTCCTACCGAGTTAACCGGTGTTGATACCGGAATTCTGGATCCCAGAGATACCTACGCTGATCCTTCCCAGTGGGAAGAGAAGGCTAAGGATCTGGCACAGAGATTCATCAAGAACTTCGCTAAATACGAAGGTAATGATGCAGGTAAGGCTCTGGTTGCAGCAGGTCCTCAGCTGTAATAAGAATTGTCAGATCGACAAAACGAATGCAAAAGACTGTCTCTTCGGAGACAGTCTTTTTTACATATTTGCATTACCAAAAAGGCATGAAATAAATTGGTAAAATTTACAGTTGTAAAATGCTATCTACCTCGTTATAATATATTTAACCTGAGATGCACGATAACTTTTGTCAGTTTTGAACCTACATTTACTTTAAACGGGATTCTTATATTGCCAAGTGGCTGTCAAGCCCTCACTCTGTAAAGAGGATTGGAAGGGAAGGCAAAAGGTTGGTTGCGGTTACCCACCTAGCATTGCTAGGAGTCAAAAGGCAAGAGGCGGCATTTTGGGGATAACAATACAAATGAGAGAGCAGTCCTTTGGGGCTGCTCTTTTAAAATCTGCATAAATGATTGTTTTTAATTAGTGAGGTATCCTTTTGAAGAAAAGCAGATTCATTGAAAATTATCATAAACTTTCGAAAGAACAGAGAATACAGCTGAAGAAATACCTCTGTGTGCTGGGACTGGCATTTCTTCTTTTTTTGCTCTTCCTCAATCTGTTACATAGCTGTTCTCATGAGGAAAATAAGATCCCGGAACAGGAAGAAGAGATTCCTATACACATTCCTGTGGTGAGAATAGTAAAAAATGTATGGATTGTGGAAATACAGAACAATGAGATTACTGTATTTGTAGAGGGAGAGAAAAAGATATTTCCCATAGATTCCGCAGTGATGGCAGAAAATGTGGTTTCATCAGTCGGTCAGTGCAGGGAACAACTGGCAGATATGGAACTTACTGACGAAGCAGTCACAGAAATTGTCCTAAAGCAGGATAAAGTGACGGGGAAAGTACTGTCAGCCGACGAGCACGGTATTGAGATCGAAGGTCAGGGCAGAATCCCGGTATCTCCTGCGTATCAAGGATATCGGTTGTATGGGGAACTTTCCATGTGTACGATTGCAGACCTGCCGATCGGCTATGCAGCTGCTGATTTTGTGGTAGAAAACGGAGAAATCTGCGGAATCCTATTGGCCAGAGAAGAAGCAATGGAGAATATCCGGGTACTTCTTAAAACATCGGATTATGCGGAACTGTTGCACCAAACAGTGACATTCTCTGCGGATTGCGATATCCTGTTGCAATACGGCTCCGGAGAAAACGTCCAGGAAGAACTTATTACACAGGGACAGGAGATAAGCATTACTGCGGACAGCAGTTATTTTACAGGGGAAAGGATCAAGGTGATTCCGACGCAGCTTACCGGAAGAATCCGGCTATGCAATGTCAACAGGAGTCAGGGAATACCGGCTTACAGAGGACAGTTGGAACTTTTGCGGACGCAGGACGGAATTGCTGTGGTGAATGAACTGCCGCTGGAGGAGTATTTGTACAGTGTGGTTCCCAGTGAAATGCCGGCTTCTTATCCGTTGGAGGCCCTGAAGGCGCAGGCAATCTGTGCCAGGACCTATGCCTACGGTCATATGTTACATGCTGCGTATCCACAGTACGGTGCCCATGTAGACGATAGTACTTCTTATCAGGTCTATAACAATATTACGGAATCTGACAGCACGACAACAGCAGTGAAGGAGACGTATGGCAGCCTGATTAAGACAAGCGAAGGAACACCGGCAGATACCTATTATTATTCGACATCCTGCGGTGTGGGCACTACGGCAAATATATGGAAAACAGAAGAAGCGCAGAAAATCACCTATCTGAAAAGCAACCGTCTGAATGCAAGCTATTTTGAACAGACAGAAAATGACAGGATAGAACATAAACAGACAATGGCAGACGGATACGAGAAGATACCGGAGACACAGGAAGAAGATCTGGGTGAGGAAGATACGTTCAGAGAATTTATCAGCAGCACACAGGCAGGAGATTATGAGTCCCGGGAAGCCTGGTATCGCTGGTCTTATCAGGTAAAAGAAATCGACGTAGAGCGGATGTGCGAGACGCTTCAGAAACGCTATCAGACGAATGAACGATTGATCCTTACCCTGAAGGACGGTGACTATATCAGTCAAGAAGTGAAAGCATTTTCTAAGGTAAAGGATATTTCTGTGGTAAAACGTGGCGCGGGTGGCGTGGCTGATGAAGTTGTGATCGTCACAGATAAGGGTACCTTCAAGGTGATCTCCGAATATAATATCCGAGCCGTACTTTGTGACGGTAAGACGAAAGCGGTCAGGCAGGATGGCAGTGAGGTTTCCATGCCAAACCTTCTTCCCAGCGGCTTTTTTGTGATGGAACCTAGCCATGATAAGAAAAATGTGGTAGGATATAACATTATCGGCGGCGGATTCGGGCATGGTGTCGGAATGAGCCAGAACGGTGCCAAAAATATGGCACTGCAGGGACTAAACGCTGAACAGATTCTTAATTTTTTTTATGAGGGATGTGAAATATGCTCCGGAAACTGATTCGCATCTGGCTGGATTTTTCGGCACAGATGAAAAAACAGAATATTAGTGCCTATGCGGCAAGCACCGCTTTCTTTCTGTTTTTGTCGGTGATTCCGATGCTTATGGTGGTCTGCTCGGTCATCCCGTATACGCCCATTACGGAACAGAATCTGGTAACGGCGTTTACGGATATGACGCCGGATATCGCGGATGCCATGGTAGAGAGTCTGGTCGTGGATGTGTATCAGAATTCGGTGGGGATTCTGTCGGTGGCATTGATCGCCATGATCTGGTCGGCAGCAAAAGGCGTTATGGCATTGATGCGTGGATTAAATGCTGTCAACGGCGTGGAAGAGAAACGTAATTATTTCGTAATTCGTTTTATTGCCAGCTTTTATACGCTGATTATGTTGGTCGTACTGATTTTATCGTTGTTTTTGATGGTGTTCGGTAACCAGCTGGTAGATATTGCATTGCATAGAATTCCGCAGCTGCAGATGTTTGTAAGCTTTTTGATGCATTTTCGTTTCCTGTTTGTATGGGCAGTGTTAATCTTGTTATTCGGACTGATTTATGCCTACATACCGGATACAAAATTAAAATTCACAGAGCAGATTCCGGGCGCCTGTTTTGCGGCAGTTGTATGGAGTGTGTTCTCCTGGGGATTTTCCATGTATGTATCTTACGGAAAAGGGTATAGTATCTACGGCAGCCTTACCATTATCGTGATCATTATGCTGTGGATGTATTTCTGTATGTACATCATTTTGATCGGTGCGTATCTGAACCGGTATTTCCGTCCTGTGAACAGGGCACTGGTGAACCGTGCCAGCACACAAAGCGAACTGGTGAGGGAGAACCGGAAAAGAATCCGACAGATCAGACGGATCCGGAGAAAACAGAGACATTATACAGAGATTGGTGGGAAAACAGAAAGCACCGATCAGACTGCGGATCAGACCCAAAGTCAAAATCATAAGCAAAATCCGACAGATGGGAATTGAACTGTAAACATAAATGTAGTACACTGATAAGGAGAGGCTTTTTGCCTCTCCTGTTGTAATAATCATAAAAAATGCATTTCGCGGACAGCGATTGCAGAAATGAGGATAAATATGGAAAAGAAAAACACCTGGGAGACCTATTCTTCCAAACAGTTAAAGGAACTGGAAAAAATAAATGCACAGTATCGTGAATTCCTGGATCATGGGAAAACTGAGCGCGAATGCATTGATACGATCGTGAATACAATCGAAAAATCCGGATATCGTGAACTGGAAAGCCTGATCAAAGAGGGAGCTTCTCTGAAGACCGGGGACAAGGTATACAGTGTATGGATGAACAAGTCCATTGCAATGTTCCAGATCGGTCGGAAACCGATGACGGACGGCATGAATATTTTGGGAGCCCATATCGACAGCCCGAGACTGGATGTGAAGCAGAATCCCCTCTATGAGGATGGAGGTTTTGCTTATCTGGATACCCATTATTACGGTGGTGTGAAAAAATATCAGTGGGTGACGATTCCGCTGGCCATTCACGGTGTGATCGTGAAAAAGGACGGAACCTGTGTAGAGATCAATATCGGTGAGAACGAGGATGATCCCGTATTCTTCGTATCCGATCTGTTGATCCATCTGGCCCAGGAGCAGCTGGAGAAAAAGGCTGCAAAAGTCATCGAAGGCGAAGCTCTGGATATTATCGTGGGCAATAAGCCGCTTTTGATTGACAAGAAAAAGGAGAAGGACGAAAAGCATGCCGGCAAGGAAGCGGTAAAGGCAGGCGTCCTGGATATTCTGAAAGAGAATTACGATATTCATGAGGAAGATTTTGTATCTGCGGAACTGGAGATCGTTCCGGCCGGTAAGGCAAGAGAAGCCGGATTTGACCGCAGTATGATTCTGGCATACGGACAGGATGACAGAGTGTGTGCTTATACCTCCATGCAGGCAATGCTGGACAGTGATGTCACAGAACGAACCATGTGCTGTATTCTGGTAGATAAAGAAGAAATCGGTTCCGTAGGTGCCACCGGTATGCAGTCTCATTTCTTTGAAAATGCGGTTGCGGAAGTAATGAATCTGGCAGGCGAATACAGCGAACTGAATGTAAGAAGATGTCTGTCACACAGCTGTATGCTTTCTTCTGATGTCAGCAGTGCATTTGATCCTACCTATGCGTCCAGCTTTGATAAGAAAAACGTGGCATATCTGGGCGGCGGTATGGTCATCAATAAGTTCACCGGATCCCGGGGAAAATCCGGTTCCAATGATGCCAATGCAGAGTATCTGGCACATTTGCGCCACATCTTTGATAAGGCAGAAGTGAACTTCCAGACTGCAGAGCTTGGCAAAGTAGACCTGGGCGGTGGTGGAACCATTGCCTATATTCTGGCGTTGTACGGAATGAATGTGATCGACAGCGGTGTTGCGGTGTTGAACATGCATGCACCCTGGGAAGCTACCAGCAAGGCCGATGTCTATGAGACCTATCGAGGATATAAAGCATTTGTGGAAGGAGCAAGCCTGTAATGGCAGAAGTAACGGAATTAAAGAAATCAGATTTTTATTTTGATCTGCCACAGGAGTTGATTGCGCAGGATCCGCTGGAGGACAGATCTTCCTCCAGACTGCTGGTACTTGATAAAAATACCGGGGAGACATCACATCATATTTTCCGGGAGATCATAGATTACCTTCATCCGGGGGATTGTCTGGTACTGAACAATACCAAGGTAATTCCAGCCAGACTGTTAGGAGAGCGCGAAGGTACCGGCGGACATGTGGAAGTACTTTTGTTAAAACGGAAGGAAGCAGATGTCTGGGAGACTCTGGTAAAACCGGGCAAAAAATGCAGACCCGGACAGCGTCTTACCTTCGGAGACGGACTTTTGCAGGCGGAAGTTCTGGAAACGGTAGAAGAGGGAAACAGGCTGATCCGTTTCGAATATGACGGTATTTTCGAAGAAGTACTGGACAAGCTGGGAGAGATGCCCCTGCCGCCTTACATAACCCATAAGCTGAAGGATAAGAACCGTTATCAGACAGTTTATGCAAAATACGAAGGTTCCGCAGCGGCACCGACTGCGGGATTGCATTTTACACAGGAGCTGCTGAAACAGATCGCCGATAAAGGAATCAAAATCGCATACGTTACCCTCCATGTCGGACTTGGCACGTTCCGCCCGGTAAAAGAAGAAAATGTATTGGAACACCATATGCATTCGGAATATTATCAGGTGACGAAGGAAGCTGCCGATACGATCAACGAGACGAAAAAAAGCGGCGGACGCGTGATCTGCGTGGGAACGACCAGCTGCCGTACGGTGGAGAGTGCTGCTGATGAGCAGGGAATTGTGCAGCCCGGATGTGATAATACAGAGATCTTTATCTATCCCGGATATCGTTTCAAAGTACTGGATGCCTTGATCACGAATTTCCACCTTCCCGAATCCACACTTGTGATGCTGGTATCCGCTCTGGCGGGAAGAGAGCATGTGTTAAATGCTTACGAGGAAGCGATCAGAGAGAGATACCGCTTTTTCAGTTTTGGAGATGCAATGTTCATCGCTGATTTAAAAGGAGAAAAATAATGGAAGAAAGAAGACGAAGCAAGCGTACGGAAATGATTTCCACCCTGATGGTCAAACGTCTGGATCAGGGAGACATGCAGGAAGTAACCATTGATATTGTAGACGTATCTCCGAACGGAGTGGGCTTTATGTGCAAAGAAGTACTGAGCATCGGTGCGGTGTATGAATCAAAGCTGATGATCTGGACGCATGAAGTACTGCATGCGTTTCTCCAGATCGTCCGGATCGAGATGAAGGGAGATTCTTACGCATACGGTGCGGTATTTATCGGTATGTCCGAAAGCGATGCGGCAAGAATCCGCGTATATCAGACAATTAATGATGAACCTGCGAAATAAACGAAAAACAGCAGTCAGTGTGACAGCTGCCGTTTTATTGGGATTATTATATTTGATGATTTTCGCGTTTTCCGGACAAAATGGTAAGGAATCCGGCTCCTTAAGTTCCATGATCTCAGAAAAGTGCGTGGAGTTGTTGAATGCAATTTCCGGAAAACACTGGACGCAGGCTGTGATGGACAGCATGGCGGCTTATTTCGAACATCCGATCCGCAAACTGGCGCATTTTTCGGAGTATGCATGTATGGGAGTTCTGCTGTACGGGGTATGGAGACCATGGAAAGAGAGAGGGCGCAGACTGTACCTGTTGATTGTACTTTGGGTATTTGTGTCTGCGAGTGCAGATGAATTTCATCAATTATTTATCCCCGGCAGATACGGTTGCTTTGCAGATGTAGTGTTGGATACCTGCGGAGGTGCGTTCGGATTGCTTGTCTGTGTCTTTATTGAAAAATTAGTGTTACGCCGGAAAAACAAGAAATATGTGACGAAGAAACGAAAAAATAACGTCACAGCATAAGCTTTATAAACAAAAGCACTCGTTACTTAGGAATCCTTCCGGTATCGAGTGCTTTGTTTTGCATCATTTTTTATCGTGCAGGCTGTATCCTTTTTCTCTGAGAATCTTCGTGGATTTTTCAATTGCTTCTTCCTGATAGAATTCGATACGCAGCACACCGCCTTCGTATTCTCTGTTATGGACAATGCCGATATTTTTGATACTGATGTTTTTCAGGGCAAGAATCGTGGCGACTGCCGCAATTTCACCGGGTTCATCCGCAATATCTATCGTGATGGCATAGGAGGATTTCAGTGGACCGCTTGCGGTGTTGATAAAAGTATCCCGATAGATACGCGCGCTGTCAAATAATTGATACAAATCGTCACCACTTTTTGCATCCAGTTCCTCTTTGATTCCCTGCAGAGCGGAAATATAGGAGGACAGCAGTTCGGAGATGTTAGCCGTATTTGTCAGACAGATCTGCTGCCATACGGCAGCGGAAGAGGAAGCAATCCTGGTAATATCTTTAAAGCCGCCGGCAGCGATCATCTTCATCAGACCGTCCGCGGAATCCTTATCCCTTACCAGATTGACCAGGGAGGCTGCAATGATATGGGGCAGATGACTGACCGCCGCTGTGACATAATCATGTTGGGAAGGTTCCAGGATCAAAGGAATTGCGCCTAACTGTTGTACCAGATTTTTATAGTCTGTGATCTTATTTTCAGGAACGGCATCGGTGGGAGTCAGAATGTAGTATGCATTTTCCAGCAATACTGCTTTGGAATTGATAAATCCCACACGGTCACTTCCGGCCATAGGGTGTCCACCGATAAACTGTGCGTCCAGACCGGCATTTTTGATTTCTTTATGAATTTCTCCTTTCACACTACCGACATCTGTAAGAAGGGTATCCGGAGACAGAATTTCTTTTACAGCGGCGAGATTTTCGTCATTTTTCTGAACCGGCGCACAGAGAAAGAGATAATCACAGCCGGAAAAATGCTGGTCGATCTGTGAGGTCACCACGTTGGCAACACCGTTATTTAAGGCCTCGCGCAAGGTATCCGCATTAATATCGTAAGCAATGATCCGGGACTGTGGGAGATTCTGCCGAATCGCTCTGGCAATAGAACCGCCGATCAGTCCAAGACCGATAAAACCAAAAGTTAAAGTACTCATAATGATTTCCTCGATTTCTATTTATCATTTTTAAACACTATAGCAAATTAACGTGTGAAAATCAATAGAGGGACAGATTCTTTTCAGATTTACTTGCATGAGTCCTGAAAATGTGGCAAGATGTAACTGTTCTTTATGGTTTTATGGTAGACAGAGAATCTGTGCAGGATGTTTGATGCCAAAGATGCAAAATGATTACAGACAGGAGGAAGAAAGATGCATTCACCTTTGGAAATTGCAAGAAATTATATCGAGGTCGGTATTCATAAAGTAAATTTATCTGTTTTTAAAACAATTCTGTTAGGCTTTTTTGCAGGTATGTTTATTGGCTTCGCCGGAATTGCTTCTACCACGGCATCCAGCACCATTGCTACGGCATCGGTGGCAAAACTGGTCGGAGCGGCAGTGTTCCCGGCGGGCATGGCAATGGTTCTGGTGGCCGGAAGTGAACTTTTTACCGGCAATAATCTCATCATACTGGCGGTATTAGAGAAAAAAGTATCTGTTCTGAAAATGTTAAAAAACTGGCTGTTTGTCTATATTGGCAACTTTATCGGAGCAGCATTTGTGGCAATTCTTGTTGTTGTCGGAAGAACACCTGATCTTTTCGGAGAACAGCTGGCACAGGCCATTGTGAATGCGGCGGCTGCCCGGACGAACTTAAGTGTCGGAGAAGCTTTTGTACGAGGCATTCTGTGCAATATTCTGGTATGTATTGCTGTATGGATGTCATTCGCCGCAAAACGGGTATCCGGTAAACTCCTAACCAGTTATTGGCCGGTCATGTTGTTTGTATTATGTGGCTTTGAACACAGTATAGCAGATATGTATTTCGGTGTATGTGGTCTGCTGACAGCACAGGTATACGGAATCACAGCTGAGAGCCTGACATGGTTCAATTTCCTGGTGAAAGCATTGTTGCCGATTACGCTGGGCAATATTGTCGGTGGGGCCGGCATCGTAGGCTGTGGTTATTGGCTGGCTTATCTCCACAGAACTCCCTATTCTGCAGATACTACAGCATCCGAACAGGAAGAAATCGATATTGCGGAAGAGTATTAACTGGCAAGTTAGTGAAATAATTGGTCTAAAGTCGCCGTAGCCGTGGCAGTATATAAGAAACGCTGACATCGCTTTCGCTCGGGCGCAGACGTAGCGGTACATAAGCGAGGAAAGTACCCTCGCTAAGTACCGACGTCTGCTTACGGTCAGCTTATTCTTATATACTGCCGCGGCTACTGGTTTATTGCAAGTTTTAGGGAAACAGGACTCCCGGAACGGACAGAATGCCTTCTGGAAGCTGTTTGTCGGAGA
>ERZ1034844.530-NODE-530-length-20629-cov-5.048508_pt1 | contig 20629 bp, 15 predicted proteins | sample MGYA00520594_ERZ1034844 | MGnify/ENA primary metagenome ERZ1034844 (study PRJEB33766, sample SAMN09781733) | gut metagenome | biome: gut microbiome | host: Homo sapiens | place: Madagascar | study: EMG produced TPA metagenomics assembly of the PRJNA485056 data set... | reverse complement strand
ATCTGATAGACCGCGCCTTGAAAAGAGGCCAAAGCCTGCCATTTTTAGCTCAATTCGGCGATGACCTGGATCAATCGTCCCGGCCTGCTTTTATCAACTGCATAATCAATCAAAATTACCGAAATTTCATGCATAATCACATAAATCACTTTTGCTTATCTTGTGTCAGATTTTTTTATCTCCTTATGGATTTTAGGCAAAAACAGTAGCATGAAACGTCATTACCAATTAAGGCAGTATAAAATGCTGGTTTTCTCGTCAGTTCAAGGCAGGATAAGGGTTAACACGCCTTTATGACAGTCAGGAATTGACTGTTTCTCTAACGACTTCCCTTTTAGCCTTAAAGATAAAATCCATTTTAATTTCAGTAATTTAATAAAGAATTTTGCGCTAAAGCACATTTCTGTACCAATAAGCTTGCCATTTGACCTGTATCAGCTTTCCCGATAAGTTGGAAATCCGCTGGAAGCTTTCTGGATGAGCAGCCTGCTCATCATATTTATGCAGTAATTGAGATCCCCTCTTTACCGTATTAACCGATGCGAAAAGGACAACAAGGGGGCGAATGCGAGGCGCGCGTATGACACGCAAACCCCGTCGCCACGCTCTTTCTGTGCCCGTGCGCAGCGGTTCGGAAGTGGGGTTCCCGCAGAGCCTGGGGGAGGTTCACGATATGTTGTACGATAAATCCCTTGAGAGGGATAACTGTGGTTTCGGCCTGATCGCCCACATAGAAGGCGAACCTAGCCACAAGGTAGTGCGTACTGCAATACACGCACTGGCCCGCATGCAGCACCGTGGCGCGATTCTCGCCGATGGTAAAACCGGCGACGGTTGCGGCTTGCTGTTACAAAAACCGGATCGCTTTTTTCGCATCGTTGCGCAGGAGCGCGGCTGGCGTTTAGCAAAAAACTACGCCGTCGGGATGCTATTCCTGAATAAAGATCCTGAACTCGCCGCTGCCGCACGCCGCATCGTTGAAGAAGAACTGCAACGCGAAACCTTGTCGATTGTGGGCTGGCGTGATGTCCCCACTAACGAAGGCGTGCTGGGTGAAATCGCCCTCTCCTCTCTGCCACGCATTGAGCAAATTTTTGTGAACGCCCCGGCAGGCTGGCGTCCGCGCGATATGGAGCGCCGTCTGTTTATCGCCCGCCGCCGCATTGAAAAGCGTCTCGAAGCCGACAAAGACTTCTACGTCTGTAGCCTGTCGAATCTGGTGAACATCTATAAAGGTCTGTGTATGCCGGCGGATCTGCCGCGCTTTTATCTGGATCTTGCGGACCTGCGTCTGGAATCGGCCATCTGCCTGTTCCACCAGCGCTTCTCCACTAACACCGTACCGCGCTGGCCGCTGGCGCAGCCGTTCCGCTATCTGGCGCATAACGGTGAAATCAACACCATCACCGGTAACCGCCAATGGGCGCGTGCGCGTACCTATAAATTCCAGACGCCGCTTATCCCTGATCTGCACGACGCAGCGCCATTCGTCAACGAAACCGGTTCTGACTCCAGCTCGATGGATAACATGCTGGAACTGCTGCTGGCAGGCGGGATGGATATCATCCGCGCTATGCGTCTGTTAGTGCCGCCCGCCTGGCAGAACAACCCGGATATGGACCCGGAGCTGCGTGCCTTCTTCGACTTTAACTCCATGCATATGGAGCCGTGGGATGGCCCGGCGGGCATCGTGATGTCCGACGGTCGTTTTGCCGCCTGTAACCTCGACCGTAACGGTCTGCGTCCGGCGCGCTACGTCATCACCAAAGATAAGCTCATCACCTGCGCCTCTGAAGTCGGTATCTGGGATTATCAGCCTGACGAAGTGGTCGAAAAAGGCCGCGTCGGGCCAGGCGAACTGATGGTGATCGACACCCGCAGTGGGCGTATTCTGCACTCGGCAGAAACCGATGACGATCTGAAAAGCCGCCATCCATATAAAGAGTGGATGGAGAAAAACGTCCGCCGACTGGTACCGTTTGAAGATCTGCCCGATGAAGAAGTGGGTAGCCGCGAACTGGACGACGACACGCTTGCCAGCTACCAGAAACAGTTTAACTACAGCGCGGAAGAGCTGGACTCCGTAATTCGCGTACTGGGCGAAAACGGTCAGGAAGCGGTCGGTTCGATGGGCGATGATACCCCATTCGCCGTGCTCTCCAGTCAGCCGCGCATTATTTACGACTACTTCCGCCAGCAGTTTGCCCAGGTGACTAACCCGCCAATCGACCCGCTGCGTGAAGCGCATGTTATGTCGCTCGCCACCAGTATCGGTCGTGAAATGAACGTCTTTTGCGAAGCAGAGGGCCAGGCGCACCGTTTAAGCTTTAAATCGCCGATTCTGCTCTACTCCGATTTCAAACAGCTCACGACGATGAAAGAGGAGCACTACCGCGCAGATACGCTGGATATCACCTTTGACGTCACTAAAACCACGCTCGAAGCGACAGTCAAAGAGCTGTGCGACAAAGCCGAAAAAATGGTACGTAGCGGCACCGTGCTGCTGGTGCTCTCCGACCGGAATATCGCTAAAGATCGCCTGCCGGTTCCAGCCCCGATGGCGGTTGGCGCGATCCAGACCCGTCTGGTCGATCAAAGCCTGCGTTGCGATGCCAACATCATCGTCGAAACCGCCAGCGCCCGCGATCCGCACCACTTCGCCGTGTTGCTGGGCTTCGGCGCGACGGCTATTTATCCATACCTTGCCTATGAAACGCTGGGCCGCCTGGTAGACACCCATGCGATTGCCAAAGATTATCGTACCGTGATGCTCAACTACCGTAACGGCATCAACAAAGGCTTGTACAAAATCATGTCCAAAATGGGCATCTCCACCATCGCCTCTTACCGCTGCTCGAAACTGTTTGAAGCGGTCGGTCTGCACGATGATGTAGTGGGCCTGTGCTTCCAGGGGGCGGTCAGCCGCATTGGTGGGGCGAGCTTTGAAGACTTCCAGCAGGATCTGCTGAACCTGTCGAAACGTGCCTGGCTGGCGCGTAAGCCCATCAGCCAGGGCGGCCTGCTGAAATACGTCCACGGCGGCGAATACCACGCTTACAACCCGGACGTGGTGCGCACGCTGCAACAGGCGGTACAAAGCGGCGAGTACAGCGACTATCAGGAATACGCGAAGCTGGTTAATGAGCGTCCGGCAACCACGCTGCGCGATCTGCTGGCAATTACGCCGGGTGAAAACGCGGTCAACATTGCTGATGTTGAACCGGCAAGCGAACTGTTTAAACGCTTTGATACCGCCGCGATGTCTATCGGCGCGTTAAGCCCGGAAGCCCACGAGGCGCTGGCGGAAGCGATGAATAGCATCGGCGGTAACTCGAACTCCGGTGAAGGCGGCGAAGACCCGGCGCGCTATGGCACTAACAAAGTGTCGCGCATCAAGCAGGTGGCTTCTGGTCGCTTCGGCGTTACTCCGGCGTATCTGGTCAATGCCGACGTCATTCAGATTAAAGTCGCCCAGGGCGCGAAGCCGGGCGAAGGCGGTCAGTTGCCGGGCGACAAAGTCACTCCTTACATCGCCAAACTGCGCTATTCGGTGCCCGGAGTGACGCTGATCTCCCCGCCGCCGCACCACGATATCTACTCTATCGAGGACTTAGCGCAGCTCATTTTCGACCTCAAGCAGGTTAACCCGAAAGCGATGATCTCCGTGAAGCTGGTTTCCGAACCGGGCGTAGGCACCATCGCGACTGGCGTGGCAAAAGCTTATGCCGATTTAATCACCATCGCAGGCTATGACGGTGGCACCGGCGCAAGCCCGCTGTCGTCAGTGAAATACGCAGGTTGCCCGTGGGAGCTGGGGCTTGTTGAAACCCAGCAGGCGCTGGTTGCCAATGGTCTGCGTCATAAGATCCGTTTGCAGGTCGATGGCGGCCTGAAAACCGGTGTTGATATCATCAAAGCGGCGATTCTCGGCGCAGAAAGCTTCGGCTTCGGCACTGGCCCGATGGTGGCGCTCGGCTGTAAATATCTACGTATTTGCCATCTGAACAACTGCGCAACGGGTGTAGCAACTCAGGATGACAAACTGCGTAAGAACCACTATCACGGCCTGCCGTTCAAGGTTACCAATTACTTTGAATTTATTGCCCGTGAAACCCGCGAGCTGATGGCACAGCTGGGCGTAACGCGTCTGGTGGATCTGATTGGTCGCACCGACCTGCTGAAAGAACTGGACGGTTTCACCGCCAAACAGCAAAAACTGGCGCTGTCGAAGCTGCTGGAGACCGCCGAACCGCATCCAGGTAAGGCACTCTACTGCACCGAAAACAATCCACCGTTTGATAACGGCCTGCTGAACGCGCAGTTGCTGCAACAGGCGAAACCGTTTGTCGATGAACGCCAGAGCAAAACCTTCTGGTTCGATATTCGCAACACCGACCGTTCTGTCGGCGCGTCGCTTTCAGGCTATATCGCCCAAACGCACGGCGATCAGGGGCTGGCAGCCGATCCTATCAAAGCGTACTTCAACGGCACCGCAGGCCAGAGTTTCGGTGTGTGGAACGCGGGCGGCGTGGAACTGTACCTGACCGGGGATGCCAACGACTATGTCGGTAAAGGCATGGCGGGCGGCTTAATCGCCATTCGTCCTCCGGTTGGTTCCGCCTTCCGCAGCCATGAAGCAAGTATTATCGGCAACACCTGCCTGTATGGCGCGACCGGTGGTCGTCTGTATGCCGCAGGCCGCGCGGGTGAACGTTTCGGCGTGCGGAACTCCGGTGCTATCACCGTGGTAGAAGGCATTGGCGACAACGGCTGTGAATATATGACGGGCGGTATTGTCTGTATTCTGGGTAAAACCGGCGTTAACTTCGGTGCGGGCATGACCGGCGGCTTCGCTTACGTTCTCGATGAAAGCGGTGATTTCCGCAAACGCGTTAACCCGGAACTGGTCGAGGTCTTAAGCGTTGACGATCTGGCGATCCATGAAGAGCATCTGCGCGGTCTTATCACCGAGCATGTTCAGCATACTGGCTCTCAGCGCGGTGAAGAGATTCTGGCGAACTGGTCAACCTTCGCCACTAAATTTGCGCTGGTTAAACCGAAGTCCAGTGATGTAAAAGCACTGCTGGGTCATCGTAGTCGTAGCGCAGCAGAGTTGCGCGTGCAGGCGCAGTAAGGGGTAGCAACAATGAGTCAGAATGTTTATCAATTTATCGACCTGCAGCGCGTTGATCCGCCAAAGAAACCGCTGAAGATCCGCAAAATTGAGTTTGTTGAAATTTACGAGCCGTTTTCCGAAGGCCAGGCCAAAGCGCAGGCTGACCGCTGCCTGTCGTGCGGCAACCCATACTGCGAGTGGAAATGTCCGGTACACAACTACATCCCGAACTGGCTGAAGCTCGCCAACGAGGGGCGTATTTTTGAAGCGGCGGAACTGTCGCACCAGACCAACACCCTGCCGGAAGTTTGCGGACGAGTCTGCCCGCAAGACCGTCTGTGCGAAGGTTCCTGCACTCTGAACGATGAGTTTGGCGCGGTGACCATCGGCAACATTGAGCGTTATATCAATGATAAAGCGTTCGAAATGGGCTGGCGTCCGGATATGTCCGGCGTGAAGCAAACCGGTAAAAAAGTGGCGATTATCGGCGCAGGCCCGGCAGGTCTGGCGTGTGCGGATGTCCTGACGCGTAACGGCGTAAAAGCCGTTGTCTTCGACCGTCATCCAGAAATTGGCGGGCTGCTGACCTTCGGTATTCCGGCCTTCAAGCTGGAAAAAGAGGTAATGACGCGTCGCCGTGAAATCTTCACCGGCATGGGTATTGAATTCAAACTCAATACCGAAGTGGGCCGCGACGTGCAGCTGGACGATCTGCTGAGTGATTACGATGCCGTCTTCCTTGGCGTCGGGACTTATCAGTCAATGCGCGGCGGGCTGGAAAACGAAGACGCCGATGGCGTGTACGCAGCGCTGCCGTTCCTTATCGCCAACACCAAACAGTTAATGGGCTTTGGTGAAACCCGCGACGAACCGTTCGTCAGCATGGAAGGCAAACGCGTGGTGGTCCTTGGCGGTGGCGACACTGCGATGGACTGCGTGCGTACGTCCGTGCGCCAGGGAGCGAAGCACGTTACCTGTGCCTATCGTCGTGATGAAGAGAACATGCCGGGTTCCCGCCGCGAAGTGAAAAACGCGCGGGAAGAAGGCGTAGAGTTCAAATTCAACGTCCAGCCACTGGGGATTGAAGTGAACGGTAACGGTAAAGTCAGCGGCGTAAAAATGGTACGTACCGAAATGGGCGAACCGGATGCCAAAGGCCGTCGCCGCGCGGAGATCGTTGCAGGTTCCGAACATATCGTTCCGGCAGATGCAGTGATCATGGCGTTTGGTTTCCGTCCACACAACATGGAATGGCTGGCAAAACACAGCGTCGAGCTGGATTCACAAGGCCGCATCATCGCCCCGGAAGGCAGCGACAACGCCTTCCAGACCAGCAACCCGAAAATCTTTGCTGGCGGCGATATCGTCCGTGGTTCCGATCTGGTGGTAACCGCTATTGCCGAAGGTCGTAAGGCGGCAGACGGTATTATGAACTGGCTGGAAGTTTAAGCTCTGTCCCAGCGCCGCCTCCTCAGAAAAGAGTCGGCGCTGAAATTCTCCTTTCTTTCTGGAAAGCGCCTCGCATAATCTGAAGAAAACCAATGTAATACGCTCATCTGGATTGTTACCGGTAGATGCCCGGCGTATAGCTGATTCCATTATTCAACGCAGCGCCATATAAAGGGACAGATAATGGAATCGCTCTCAGAGAGAACCTCAACAGGCTACCAGCAAATCCACGACGGTATTATTCATCTGGTCGATAGCGCCCGGACGGAAACGGTACGTAGCGTTAACGCGCTGATGACCGCGACATACTGGGAAATTGGCCGACGAATTGTCGAATTTGAACAAGGTGGCGAGGCCAGGGCTGCGTATGGTGCGCAGCTAATCAAGCGACTATCAAAGGATTTAAGTCTAAGGTATAAGCGTGGGTTCTCTGCAAAAAACTTACGCCAAATGAGGCTTTTTTACCTCTTTTTTCAACATGTTGAAATTCGCCAGACAGTGTCTGGCGAATCTTTCCCCCTGCCCTGGTCCACCTACGTCCGTTTACTTTCCGTTAAAAACGCTGACGCCCGCAGCTTTTATGAAAAAGAGACGCTCCGCTGTGGCTGGTCTGTTCGCCAGCTAGAACGGCAAATTGCGACCCAATTTTATGAGCGAATACTACTGTCACATGACAAATCAGCCATGCTGCAACAACACGCTCCTACCGAGACGCATATTCTTCCGCAACAGGCGATACGCGATCCCTTTGTGCTCGAATTTCTGGAATTGAAAGATGAATATTCAGAATCTGATTTCGAGGAGGCGCTGATCAACCACCTGATGGATTTCATGCTGGAACTTGGGGATGATTTTGCCTTTGTTGGTCGGCAGCGAAGATTACGCATTGATGACAACTGGTTTCGTGTCGACCTGCTGTTTTTCCACCGCCGTTTACGCTGCCTACTAATCGTCGATCTAAAAGTGGGCAAATTCAGCTATAGCGATGCCGGACAGATGAATATGTATCTCAACTACGCCAAAGAGCACTGGACGCTACCGGATGAAAATCCGCCCATCGGTCTGGTTCTCTGTGCAGAGAAAGGAGCCGGAGAAGCACATTATGCTCTGGCAGGTTTGCCTAACACCGTTCTGGCAAGCGAATATAAGATGCAACTACCTGATGAGAAACGACTCGCAGATGAACTCGTTCGAACACAGGCGGTGCTAGAGGAAGGCTATAGACGCCGTTAATTTCAGCGGTTTCGAATTCTGCAGACAGTGTCTGCAGAATCTTTAAAACGAACTAAGTTTTAAGCCATTAAATCAGCCTTAACCTTCACCACCACCTTTTTAATCTCACCCGGCTCGCCAACAACGCATCCCGGCTTATGCGGCTCTCCTGGCATAAACACGGCGAACATTCCCGGTTTTAAGATGATGGTTTGCTCGTTTTCAATGGCGCTGCAAAGCTGATAATCATCCTCATGGTGGAACTCTTCACACTGACGCGCGGTGCCTGCCATGCCAAACAGAATCCGTTCCTCACCGTTTAATAACAGCTGGATATCAATGTATTGCTCGTGCAATTCCGCTTTTTTCTCGACGGGCGATTGAGTGTTAAACGTCATGACATTCATAAAGATATTGTCGCCCTGTAATTCGTAACGACCCGGCGCTTTTTCTTGCGGTCTGGCAGCTAATGCCAGCGTTAACGCGTCCTGTAACGCAGGATGTAACCCAGCAGACGGTAATGACTGTACTTCACCCATCATCATAATTTTTCTCCCTGGGCCAACAGCGCAGCCCCAAGTAAACCTGCATCATGGCGGTAGTGCGCCGCCAGTAAATCAACATGAAATGCCGCTGGCTCCTGCGCCAGATACGTTTCCACCAGCGCCAGATACCCTTCTGCCAGCCCAACGCTGCCACCGACCACCACGCACTGGCAATCAGTTGTGGCTTTAATATCAGCGATCAGCCTTGCCAGCACATGTGCGGAGCGGTGAATCAGTTGCTGCGCCTGCTCGTCGCCCTGCCCGGCGCGTGTGAAAATAGTTCTCGCATCCGCGCCCATGAGTTCACCTTGCGCTGCCGCCGCAATGCCGCGACCAGAAGCAATCGCTTCCACGCAACCTGTGCGTCCACAGCCGCAGACTGGGCCGTGTGGATCGGCAAGCGTATGCCCGATATGCCCCGCCAGACCGCCAGGGCCGGTAAGCAGTTTACCGCCGCTCACTACACCGCCGCCGACGCCAGTGGAAACGGTGATAAACACCATCTCGGTTACATCGCCTTCCAGCGCCTGATACTCTGCCCATGCTGCGGCCTGCGCGTCGTTAATGGCAATGGTCGGCAAATTGGTAAGTTGTTCCAGCGTTTTGACTAACGGAAAGTGTAGCAATCCACCGAGATTATGCGGATTCAGCGCCAGCAAACTGCCGTCGCGAATAATTCCGGTTGAAGCGATGGCAACCCGCTGCGCATGAGCTTGCAACGGAGAGACTAATGCGGATAAGGCATCACGCAAGGCTTCTGGTGTCTGGCTGGCTGGCGTAGGAAGTTCACGACGATCGCGGATCTGCCCGTCAGCGCCAATCAGCGCGGCGGCAAGTTTAGTACCGCCGATATCAATCGCCAGTGTGGTCATAGCACCGCCTTTTTCATCGCTGTGTTGTACCACTGACAAATGTGTTCAAGACGCGTAATGGCAGAACCGACCGTCACCGCCCACGCGCCGTGGCGCATCGCATCAGCCGCCTGAGCAGGCGTGTTGTAACGCCCTTCGGCAATCACCCGACATCCGGCGTCGCTCAACGTTTTCACCAGCGCCAGATCCGGCTCTTCTGGCGTTTCAGGCGTGGTATAGCCAGAAAGCGTAGTGCCAATAATTTCGGCTCCCAGCTTTTGGCATGCCAGGCCGTCTTCCGGCGTTGAGCAGTCGGTCATCGCCAGTAAACCGTGATGGTGAATACGTGCCAGCAGCGTTTCAACAGGCACCGGACGCGGGCGGTCGGTGCCGTCAATGGCGATAATGTCCGCGCCCGCCTGCGCCAGCGCATCGACATCTTCAATATAGGCCGTGATGCGTACCGGAGAATCCTCCAGATCGCGTTTCACAATCCCGATAATTGGCACGCTCACCACCGCACGCGTGGCTTGCAGATTTGCCACACCTTCAATGCGAATGGCAACCGCGCCCGCCTGCTCTGCCGCTAATGCCATGGCGGCGACGATTTCGGGTTTATCGAGCGGGCTGTCCGGAACCGGCTGGCAGGAGACAATCAGGCCACCGTTAGCAGCGATTTTTTGATCCAGTTGTGCAAGTAACGACATACATCTTCCCTTAGCGAAAGGCCCGGTACATAGACCGGGCAACAGGATTAACTTTTGGTTTTGACTAAATCGTTTTTGGGGCTGCCAAATGGCACGGCACCGCTAAATGGTTTGCCGTCGATAGCGTCATGAGTACGCAATGCTTCCGGGCGCAGCCAACGCTGAACGCGGGAAGGCATATCCAGACCAATCAGCAGGATCACCACAAATGTCAGACTGAACGAGAGCGATGCCAGCGCAGTACCCAGATCCAGACGTTGAGCGATCAACGCGCCGATGATTGGGGCCAGTGCGCCGCCCAATGCGCCAACGTTGTAGGTAAAGCCCAGGCCCGCTGCACGCTGGTCGGTATCGAAATAACCGCCAATCAGTTTCGGTAAGATCCCGGCGATCCCTTGTCCAAGCATTTGCTGGAAGAACAGTAACAGACCGAGCACCCAGACGTTTGCGCCGCCAATCGCAAATACCGGAATAATCAGCAGCTGCGAGGCCAGCAGGCTACAAACGTACGCTTTGCGGGTTCCCAGCCAGTCACCGAGGAAGCCACCTACGCAGCATCCCACGGCCGCGCCAAAGCCACTAAAGAACAGCACATTGGCGACAGTATGCGGGTTATAAGCCAGATCGGTTTTCAGATACGTTGGCAGCAGCGCCTGAATCGGCCATGAGTAGAGGAAAGCAAACAACACGACCACCATCAGCATTACGCCCGTTGGCCAGCGTTTACCCGTACTTTGCACCATAAAGCTGATAAAGATTGCGGCGCATAACAGCCCGAGAACAGCGACGATTGCAGCATTTTGCAGGTTACCGGCGAAGCAGAACCACAGCGCAGTAGCCGCCGCCAGTGTCATTACGATATTGGCAATGCGATGTTCACCACGGTAGAGAATATCCACCATTGTGCGTACTGGTGCTTTACCTGCGTGTTTCTCTTTCCAGTCTTCCGCTTCCGGGATGTTTTTACGCAGCCAGAGAGCAAAGATGATTGGCAAAATGCCGATAAAGAACAGCGCACGCCAACCCCAGACCGGAACCACCAGGCTATAGACCTGAGCGGCAACGACGGCCCCCACAGAGAAGCCTGAAATCAAAAAACCACTGGCTTTGTTACGCAGATGTTTTGGCCAGCTTTCAATGACATAGGTGGCGCTGGAACCGTATTCACCCGCCATCCCCATGCCGATGACCAGACGAGCGATAAACATGGTGATGTAGCCTGGCGCAAAGCCGCAGGCCAGCGTCCCGGCCGAGAAGAGAACGATGCTGGTGACCATTGCCAGACGACGCCCGTAGCGGTCACCCATAGCGCCGAGCATCAGGCCGCCGAACCAGCGAGAGATAAAGGCTGCGGAGATCAGACTTGCCGCCTGCACCGTCGTCAGCCCGAATTCACCCTGTACTTCGGTGAGTACCAGGGCGATTAAAACGAAATCAAAACCGTCAAGCAGATATCCCAACCAGGCAGCGGAAAATGCCCGCCATTGTGCACGATTGAGATGGCGATACCACGGGATATTCTGGGTTGTAGTACTCATTGTGAGTCTCCCGCGGTGGGCGATGCCCACACGCTTTGGTATGAAAATTGTAGGGTACAGATGCGTTTATTTCCCCTCACCCGGTAGGGGCGAGCGAGGGGAAACAACTCACCCGCGCTCTTGCATCAACTGCTGGGCCAGCGCCTTCAGTTCTGGCAGATATTTTTCATCTACCGGACCAAACGGTTTGCGGCACAGCGGCACAGAAACGACATCCATATAATGCAGGACAGTTTTCAGGCCGCGGAATACGCCCGTTTTGATCAGTAAATCAATGACTTTATTACATTCGGTTTGCAGCTTCTGCGCGGTCTGGATATCGCCTTCTTTCAGCGCCTTCACAATCCCCTGATAACGCCAGCCCATGATGTTGTAGGTACTACCGATACCACCATCAGCGCCCGCCAGAAGACCAGAGGCGAAGATTTCGTCGTAACCGTTATAGAGCACCAGATCAGGATGTTCACGACGGATCTGCTCCATCTGATAGAGATCGCCAGAGGTCTGTTTCAGCGCACCTACGCCAGGCAACGTAACAAGTGTGTTGATCTGATCCAGGGTCAGTTTTACCCCACTCAGGGCTGGAATGTTGTACACCACCATCGGCAAACCATCCGCCGAATCAATAATTGCCCGATAGTGATCGCAGTGTTCTTCAAAGCTGAAAGGATAGTAGAACGGCGTGACGGCGGAGACGGCATCGAAGCCATAACGTTTAGCCGATGCCGCAAGTTGTTGGCTTTCGGCGGTGCTGACGCAACCGACGTGGGCGATGAGTTTAATCTGACCTTTCGCCTCTTCGGTGACGATTTCCAGTACCTGTTCACGCTCGGAAAGGCTTTGTACAAAGGCCTCGCCGGTCGAACCACCCACGTATAAACCGTCGATGCCCTGCTGAATATTGAACTGAACCAGGCGACGCAGACTCGCTTTATCCAGTGCTTGTTGTTGGTCAAAAGGAGTCAGGAGTGCAGCCATTACGCCACGTAAATTCGTTGCCATAAATACCTCTGAAGTGATGCTTGTCTGATAAACGATATACCTTTATACCTGTTATACCAGATCAATTAAGCAACACCCCATACAGAAAGCTTATAATGCGATCTGCTTCACTAAAGTGGCATTATTTCTTTTTGTTGGTGGTCTGACCGAAAGCGTGCCAGGTAGCAGAGACGCTGTTGAGATGCGATTGCAACGCACGATCGGCTTCGTCAGGATCATGACGGCGGATCGCATCAACGATCGCAATATGCTGTTGATAACTAACGTTGTTATGTTCGTGCAGTGCCTGATCGGTAACCGTTGGGCGTGCGGCAATAAGCCAGTCGAGCAGGGCAACGTGGATCGCCATGAAGATTGGGTTACCGGGGATCTCCGCCAGCACGCGGTGGAAATCAACGTCTGAACGAATGAATGCCGCGTTGTTATCCAGCGACTGACTGTTGATTTCCAGTGCTTTTGCCAGCAAATCGATTTGCTCATCGGTGGCATGTTCAGCCGCATAGCGCACCAGGCTGGATTCAAAGAACAGACGTAATTGTTCGAAATGGGCAATCCCACCAGGATGAGAAAGGAAATCTTTCGCCATGCCGGAAAGCTCGCCGATGATGGTGTCCGCAGAAGGACGTGAGACGCGGGCACGTTCGCCGTTGTTGATTTGCACCAGACCTTTGCGTTTTAACGCTGCCAGCGCTTCGCGCACAGAAGGACGCCCGACGTTAAAGAACGCCATCAGTTCGCGTTCAGACGGTAATTGTTCACCTTCGCCAAATTCACGACGGCGGATCATCTGTTCCAGCTCTTCTTCCACCATTTCGGAGAGTTTTTTACGCGCCAGCGGGCGGCTACGCAAGTTGCGACCAATTGCAGGTGAAGAATCTTCGGTTTGCGAATCAAATGCGTTCATAAGGCCCATTCTGTAAGGTCAGTGTGATTAACATCATCAGTGACATCCTATCACAGGATTGAAAGTAGGGGAAAATGGCAGGTTTTTCTCTTTGTGCCTCATCATTACCATAATTAACGGAATAATTAACTATTGCGAAAAATTAATGTAACGCAGATAAAAACATCCCGTTTGAATTATTTATAAGACTATTCACGAGCATTATGAATATTATGAATGTGTTCTTACAAAATAATCATAAGCGCATATTTTTTAATGAAAAATCACCTCACCTACAATTAAAAACACGACATCCGCACCATAAATAGACTTGCAAAAAATATAACATCATTGTTTTCAATCTGCCGTTTATGGGATTGACCGTTTTCTTTTGACACGGAGTTCAACAATGTTCGGCATAATTATATCTGTCATCGTATTAATTACGATGGGCTATTTGATCCTGAAAAACTACAAACCTCAGGTGCTGCTGGCTGCCGCAGGTATCTTCCTGATGATGTGCGGTGTCTGGTTAGGGTTCGGTGGTGTACTCGATCCCGCCAAAAGCAGCGGCTACTTGATCGTCGATATTTATAATGAAATCCTGCGCATGCTGTCCAACCGCATTGCCGGATTGGGGCTGTCGATTATGGCGGTGGGCGGTTATGCCCGCTACATGGAGCGCACAGGAGCCAGTCGCGCGATGGTGAGCTTGCTAAGCCGCCCGTTAAAACTCATTCGCTCGCCGTATATTATTCTGTCGGCAACTTACGTCATCGGCCAAATCATGGCGCAGTTTATTACCAGCGCCTCCGGCCTGGGTATGTTGCTGATGGTCACCTTATTTCCGACGCTGGTGAGTCTGGGAGTAAGTCGCCTCTCTGCGGTGGCGGTTATCGCAACCACGATGTCCATTGAGTGGGGGATTCTGGAAACGAACTCCATTTTTGCAGCCCAGGTCGCGGGAATGAAAATTGCCACTTACTTCTTCCACTACCAGCTTCCGGTCGCCTCTTGCGTCATTATCTCGGTGGCGATCTCCCACTTTTTCGTGCAACGCGCTTTTGACAAAAAAGATAAAAATATCAATCACGAACAGGCAGAGCTAAAAGCTCTCGATAATGTCCCGCCGCTCTATTACGCCATTTTACCTGTGATGCCGTTAATCTTGATGCTCGGCTCGCTGTTCCTCGCCCACATCGGGCTGATGCAGTCAGAACTGCATCTGGTGGTGGTGATGTTACTGAGTTTGACGGTGACGATGTTTGTTGAGTTCTTCCGCAAGCATAACTTGCGCGAAACAATGGACGATGTGCAAGCGTTTTTTGACGGCATGGGTACGCAGTTTGCCAACGTGGTAACGCTGGTGGTCGCGGGTGAAATATTTGCGAAAGGCTTAACGACGATTGGCACTGTTGATGCGGTTATCAGGGGTGCGGAGCATTCTGGTCTGGGCGGTATTGGCGTGATGATTATTATGGCGCTAGTCATTGCCATTTGTGCCATTGTGATGGGCTCTGGCAATGCGCCGTTTATGTCATTTGCCAGTCTTATTCCGAATATCGCAGCCGGATTACATGTACCAGCGGTTGTAATGATTATGCCGATGCATTTTGCCACGACGCTAGCGCGCGCGGTTTCGCCGATTACTGCGGTGGTGGTCGTTACGTCAGGAATTGCAGGCGTTTCGCCTTTTGCGGTGGTGAAGCGAACAGCGATCCCCATGGCAGTCGGTTTCGTGGTGAATATGATTGCCACAATCACGCTGTTTTATTAAGCCATTAAAAGACAAAACAGGCCACCAGGGCCTGTTATTGTATTACTTCACAACGCGTAATGCCGGTCGACCACCGCGTGGTGGCTGCGGAGGTTCATCGTCAGGATGAGTGTCATCATCGTGATCTGGCTTGTCGCCATCAATAACCGACATAACGGTTTCGTTGTCTGCCGATGCCTCTTCATCATTCATGATGCTGGTATCTTCATCGTAGGCAGCTTCAGGCTCAAACATCGTGCCTGCGCCATTTTCACGGGCGTAGATAGCCAGCACGGCAGCCAGCGGCACAGAAACCTGACGCGGAATGCCGCCAAAGCGCGCGTTAAAGCGTACCTCATCATTCGCCAGTTCCAGATTGCCGACAGCACGCGGCGCAATGTTGAGTACGATTTGCCCGTCACGCGCATATTCCATAGGAACCTGCACGCCAGGGAGCGTCACATCCACCACCAAGTGCGGCGTGAGCTGGTTATCCAGCAACCACTCATAGAATGCACGCAGCAGATAGGGACGACGTGGTGTTAGCTGTGACAAATCCATACAGATTAACTCCGGCCCAGACGCATTTCACGTTCTGCTTCAGTTAAAGAAGCAAGGAAAGAGTCACGCTCAAAGACGCGGGTCATATAGCCTTTCAGCTCTTTCGCACCCGGGCCGCTGAACTCGATGCCCAGTTGCGGCAGACGCCACAGCAGCGGAGCAAGATAGCAATCGACCAGGCTGAACTCATCGCTCAGGAAGTACGGCTTCTGACCGAAGACCGGCGCAATCGCCAGCAGTTCTTCGCGCAGTTGCTTACGTGCGGCATCTGCTTCAGAAGCTGAACCGTTGATGATGGTGTTCATCAGCGTGTACCAGTCTTTTTCGATGCGATGCATGTACAGACGGCTTTCACCGCGAGCTACCGGGTAAACAGGCATCAGTGGCGGATGCGGGAAACGCTCATCCAGATATTCCATAATGATGCGAGATTCCCACAGGGTCAGCTCACGATCCACCAGGGTCGGAACGCTCTGATTCGGGTTGAGGTCAATCAGATCCTGAGGCGGATTGTCCTTTTCCACGTGTTCGATCTCGAAACTTACACCTTTCTCAGCCAGCACAATGCGGACCTGATGGCTATAGATGTCAGTAGGACCGGAAAACAGCGTCATTACCGAACGTTTGTTGGCAGCGACAGCCATGAAAACCTCCAGGTATAGTCAGAATTTTTACTGCTACCAGCCACCAGGTGGCCAGTCAGAAGTTGTGTTACCCAGTAAGGAACGACTCTCTTTGTTCGAAAATCAAACAAAAAATGAGCAATACCCGACATTTGGGCAGAAAATTGGATGATAGTTTACCAGATTTTGCGACCTTTGTGGTGAGTCGATGCCGGAAATGGGGAAAAAGAGATGCGCTTTAGTCTGAAATAGTTGACTTAGTCCCTTATTGGCGATGTGGTTTTTGTTTTGCCTGTCTGTCAGACGGTAGCAAAAAGCAACTTTCCAATTTTTACGCTGATTCAGAATTTAACCATAAAAAAACCCGCCGAAGCGGGTTTTTTCGCAAATTGTTTTCTGCCGGAGCAGAAGCCAATTAACGTTTGGAGAACTGCGGACGACGACGTGCTTTACGCAGACCGACTTTCTTACGTTCAACCTGACGAGCGTCACGAGTAACGAAGCCAGCTTTACGCAGTTCAGAACGCAGGGACTCGTCGTATTCCATCAGAGCGCGGGTGATACCGTGACGGATCGCACCAGCCTGACCAGAGATACCACCACCTTTAACGGTGATGTACAGGTCCAGTTTCTCAACCATGTCGACCAGTTCCAGCGGCTGACGAACTACCATGCGAGCAGTTTCACGACCGAAGTACTGTTCCAGAGAACGTTGGTTGATTACGATTTTACCGTTGCCCGGTTTGATGAAAACGCGAGCTGCGGAACTTTTGCGGCGACCAGTGCCGTAGTATTGATTTTCAGCCATTGCCTATAATCCCGATTAGATGTCAAGAACTTGCGGTTGCTGTGCCGCGTGGTTGTGCTCGTTACCCGCGTAAACTTTCAGTTTACGGAACATAGCACGACCCAGCGGGCCTTTTGGCAACATGCCTTTAACCGCGATTTCAATCACACGCTCAGGACGGCGAGCAATCATCTCTTCAAAGGTCGCTTGTTTGATACCACCGATGTGGCCGGTGTGGTGATAGTACACTTTGTCAGTACGCTTGTTGCCGGTTACAGCAACTTTGTCAGCGTTCAGAACGATGATGTAATCACCGGTATCTACGTGCGGAGTGTATTCCGCTTTGTGCTTACCGCGCAGGCGACGAGCCAGTTCAGTAGCCAGACGGCCCAGAGTTTTACCGGTCGCGTCAACAACATACCAGTCGCGTTTTACGGTTTCTGGTTTAGCTGTAAAAGTTTTCATTAAAAGCTTACCCAATAAATAGTTACACGTTGGTGAACACCCAAACGTCTTCAATTGTTGAGGTTCACACGACAAAGTCCGGCAAACCTACCCCTTCGAATAGCCTATGCCAGCACACAAAAAGTTTTGGGAAAAAAACTTTCTTGTAACGTGGGGTCGCAGGATTATAGAGAAGTCGGGGTCAAAGATCGACCCCTTTTTGTGATTTGTGACAGGTTTTAACCCGCCAAATGCTCGCGCTTCAGATACTCTTCGCTTTGCATCTCTTGCAGACGTGACAGGCAACGCTGGAACTCAAACTTCAGCCGATCGCCCTGATAAATTTCATACAGCGGCACTTCTGCACTCACCACTAATTTGACATGGCGCTCGTAAAACTCATCCACCAGCGCAATAAAGCGCCGCGCTTCGCTCTCCATCAACCGCGTCATAACTGGTACATCAAACAACATGACCGTATGAAAGAGACGTGAGAGCGCAATATAGTCATGCTGACTGCGGGCGTCGACGCACAGCGTAGTAAAAGAGACCGCCAGCGTCTGGTTCTCGACGCCCATTGTCGCCAATGGCCGATGGTTGATTTCTAACGTCGGTGAATTTTCTCGTTTCGCCCCCGCCAGCGCCAACCATAGTTTATCCATCTGCGCCCGGGTTTCATCGTTGAGTGGCGAAAGCCACAGATGCGCCTGAGTGAGTGTACGCAGTCGATAATCAACACCAGCGTCCACGTTCATTACATCACAATGCTGTTTAATGGCATCGATTGCAGGCAGAAAACGCGCACGTTGCAGGCCATTTCGATAAAGTTCATCCGGCGGAATATTTGACGTCGCTACCAGGGTAATGCCGCGGGCGAACAGGGCTTTCATCAGACCGCCAAGTAGCATGGCGTCGGTAATATCAGAAACAAAAAATTCGTCAAAACAGAGCACGTCAGTTTCGGCTTTAAAGCGATCGGCAATAATTTCCAGCGGATCGGTCTGCCCCTGTAAGGCAGTTAGCTCTTCGTGCACCCGCAGCATAAAACGGTGAAAGTGCAGGCGCTGTTTCCGCTCTCCCGGCAGGCTTTGATAGAAAAGGTCCATCAGCCAGGTTTTCCCGCGTCCTACACCGCCCCACATATATAAGCCACGCACTGGCGTATGCTTTGTGTCTTCGCGTTTACCCCACAGCTTACCGACCCGCGCCATTAGCCCACTCGTCCTGGGGGCTGGTGGCCTGCTATTGATGAGTTCTTGATAAATAATTTCCAGGCGGCTGACGGCCTCTTTTTGAACGTCGTCGGGTTGATGGCTGCCTTCATTGAGCGCCTTCAGGTATTGCGATGTTGGGGTAACGCTTTGCATGATCTTATTGTTATTCCTTGAATAATCGGTGCGCCGTTGTTCACGGTTGACGAAAAAAAGGCCGTTCTACACTACGCGATATGCAGTCGGGATTCCACTTCTGTGGAATTAACGGTTATAGTGGCATAATCAGCCGCAGGCATGGAGCCTGAAGCCAACACCCTACGGAAACAAAAGACAACGGGAGATGTTCATGACCTGGGAATATGCGCTAATTGGGTTAGTCGTCGGCATCATTATTGGTGCTGTGGCCATGCGTTTTGGTAATCGTAAACTACGCCAGCAACAGGCGTTGCAGTACGAACTGGAAAAGAATAAAGCTGAACTGGACGAGTATCGCGAAGAGCTGGTTAGCCACTTTGCCCGCAGCGCGGAATTACTGGATACCATGGCGCACGACTATCGCCAGCTGTATCAGCACATGGCGAAAAGCTCCAGCAGCCTGCTGCCGGAACTGTCTGCTGAAGCAAACCCGTTCCGTAATCGTCTGGCAGAGTCTGAAGCCAGCAACGATCAGGCACCGGTGCAGATGCCTCGCGACTATTCTGAAGGCGCATCCGGCCTGCTGCGTACTGGCGCGAAGCGCGACTAATTTATTTTTCGGGCGCAGCCATTGCGCCCTCCTCTTCTCTCCCTCCCCGACTATCATTTAATCTGGTGTCTCATTGTTAGCCGTCTGAAAATTCAATAACATCAAACTGTTTTGAATCTCTTTTCTTATCATTCAGGTACGAGAGCAGGAATAATGAAAAAACAAACCCAGCTGTTGAGTGCATTAGCGTTAAGTGTCGGGTTAACTCTCTCGGCGTCATTTCAGGCCGTCGCGTCGATTCCAGGCCAGGTTGCCGATCAGGCCCCTCTCCCCAGTCTGGCTCCAATGCTGGAAAAAGTGCTTCCGGCAGTGGTGAGCGTACGGGTGGAAGGAACGGCCAGTCAGGGACAGAAAATCCCGGAAGAATTCAAAAAGTTTTTTGGTGATGATTTACCGGATCAACCTGCACAACCCTTCGAAGGTTTAGGTTCCGGTGTCATCATCAACGCCAGTAAAGGCTATGTGCTGACCAACAACCATGTGATTAATCAGGCACAGAAAATCAGTATTCAGCTCAATGATGGGCGCGAGTTTGATGCAAAACTGATTGGTAGCGATGACCAGAGCGATATCGCCCTGTTACAAATTCAAAACCCGAGCAAATTAACGCAAATCGCTATTGCCGACTCCGATAAATTGCGCGTCGGTGATTTTGCCGTAGCGGTCGGTAACCCATTTGGCCTTGGGCAAACCGCCACCTCTGGCATTGTTTCCGCATTAGGCCGCAGCGGGTTGAATCTTGAAGGTCTGGAAAACTTTATCCAGACAGATGCTTCCATTAACCGCGGTAACTCCGGCGGTGCACTATTAAACCTTAACGGTGAGTTAATTGGCATCAACACTGCAATCCTTACGCCTGGCGGCGGGAGCGTCGGGATTGGATTTGCCATCCCCAGTAATATGGCGCGAACACTGGCGCAGCAGCTTATCGACTTTGGTGAAATCAAACGCGGTTTGTTAGGCATCAAAGGCACCGAGATGAGTGCCGATATCGCCAAAGCCTTCAACCTTGACGTGCAGCGTGGCGCGTTTGTCAGCGAAGTGTTGCCAGGTTCTGGCTCGGCAAAAGCGGGCGTCAAAGCGGGCGATATTATTACCAGCCTCAACGGCAAACCGCTGAATAGCTTTGCTGAGTTGCGCTCTCGTATCGCGACCACCGAGCCGGGCACGAAAGTGAAGCTTGGCCTGCTGCGTAA
>ERZ1034844.524-NODE-524-length-20731-cov-6.960050_pt1 | contig 20731 bp, 35 predicted proteins | sample MGYA00520594_ERZ1034844 | MGnify/ENA primary metagenome ERZ1034844 (study PRJEB33766, sample SAMN09781733) | gut metagenome | biome: gut microbiome | host: Homo sapiens | place: Madagascar | study: EMG produced TPA metagenomics assembly of the PRJNA485056 data set... | reverse complement strand
GCCCGTGTGGGCCGTGGGGCCCACAGAATCCCCGGCAGGATCGGCGGCCCGTGTGTGCCCGTGTGGGCCGTGGGGCCCACCGAATCCCCGGCAGGATCGGCGGCCCGTGTGGGCCGTGGGGCCCACAGAATCCCCGGCAGGATCGGCGGCCCGTGTGCGCCCGTGTGTGCCGTGGGGGCCCCGGCAGCCCCGGCAGGATCGGCGGCCCAGGTGCGCAAAAATCCACAAAATGGCGCAAATTTTGCAAAATTATCTAATATATAGCATCGTGTAACGCAATATATAATATTATGTTAAACGATGTATAATATTATATGAACTTGTGTAATATATTTGATAATCTAATGTGCCGCACAAGGTAAGCAAGTCTCAACCTCAAGATGGCCGAAATATGACATATTCTGGCACTTCTGGAGCCCTGGGTGGGGAGATATGCCCCAGAAGCGCCAGCCGAGGCACAAGCGCCTGGCGACCACGCCTCCGCGCATCGCACGAAATTCGCCGCCAGGCAGGAGGCCGACTGAAGACAAAAGCGCCCTGTGTGGGGCGCTTTTGTCTTTGGCAAAACCGTTCGCTTTTTGAATCCAACGTGCAGGCTGCTTGCAAACATACGACATGTTGCACCCGTCAGCAGGCGCAAACCGTGAACGACCTGCGTCTTACGTCCGACTCGTTGAAACGGCACACGCTTCTGCCCAGTGCTGCGCAAACGCCGCTTCCGCGAATGAATAGAGGCGGATCAGCCCGCCACAAACCAACGCCCAGGAGCTGCCCACATGCCGCTGATGGCCAAATATCTGCACCAAACAGCCCGAGTGTCTCGGCATGCGTCGCCGTTCGCGCATATAATCGCCATAGAACCGCTAGAAGCCATTTTAAGCCCGTCTGCGTGCGGAGTTGAGGGGGAAATACCACGCAACAAGCAACAAGGCTACAAATGGCATTTAAAGCGCTTTCAGCGAATAGTGTTGCGGAGCGGACGAACAGCGGCGGCAGGTAGGGCCTGCCGATGTTTATTCCAGAATCGCAAATGGCGAAATATCTGCGAATAAATGCTCGGATGTAAAATTCCAAACATTGCCACGCCAAACGTTTCCGCCTAGTAAAACACGAACAATAACTATATATATAAATAGAACGTCCGTACCTGATATTTTTTAGGGGAGGTACGGACGTTTTTGTATACCTGATATTTTTTAGGGGAGGTAAGCCCAATGGGCTATTTCTGATCGGTTTCGGTTTCGACTTCCGAGTCGATGGCAAACACCGGGGGAAGGCCGTGCGCCTTCGCGTCTGCGTCAACCAACTGACGCAGGAGCTCCGCCAGCGGAACACCTCTAGACTGGCTATACTCGTCCAATTTAGGACGCAGTTCCTTGCGCATTCGCCAAGTATACAGAGCCGTGTGGGCCTTGTTGTACTCCACATTGTAGGCTATTTTATCAAACTTCTCCGTTCCCACTTACACGCGCCTCCTTCCTCTCCAGCAGTTCCGCCGGGCTGCATTCCAGCACCTCGGCCAGTTTCAGCAGATGCTCCGTGTCCGGACGCCGTGCTCCGGTCTCCCAGTAGGTAATGGATCGCGCATGGCAGCCCACCATTTCGGCAAGCTGCGCCTGCGTCAGCCCCTTGCTCAGCCGCAGGCGGTTGAGAGTGGTATTGCTGTTCCGGGGTCGGGGATTATTCCTCATGTTTTTTCTACCTCATTTTCATTGATTTTAGATTGTTCGGCGGCGGCCGCTGCCTTGCGCTTCGCATAGTTTGCACGCGCCCTGGCGTTCGCCTCGTTGCGTTGCTCCTGGGTCTGGGTCATTTTGGCCCACCTCTCGCGGGCATACTCGCGTCTGCGCTCAACACGCGCCGCGTCGTACCTGGCGTAGTACTCACGTTTGGCGGCATTTCGGCACTCGTCGCCGCAATAGATGCTGGAGCCGGTCACAGCGAAGATCTTCCCGCAGATGATACAGACCTTTTCCGCCATACTACTTATCAGCCTTCAGCGTCGCCACATATTCTCGGGCCACGCGCTGATCGCACGTGTTCACCGCACCAGCGGAGACCAGCGCATACAGGCCAGTGGCCTCAAATTGCACCAGCACCGCGCCAAGCGGGAATTTTTCGGTAACCACGCTGTCAATTACTCGTGCTCCGGCGGGGATCGTGTTGGTCAGCAGTTTGGCTGCGATATTGGATTTTTCCATTGCGGTTTTCATTTTCGTTTCCTCCGGTTTTACGTCAGCGCACTTCAGGGATGAGTTTGATTCGCCCAGTTTCCAGCAGGTCGTCGAAACTGTATCCCTCTTCCAGCTCAAATTTCCCTTCTTCCGCGAACCACTCAATGTCATCTTTAACATCGTCTCGCTCGTGCGCAAGGTATTCATTCAGCGTGTAGCCACCTTCAAGTCGCCTGCCATCCCACCCTAAACCGATTTTTTTGTAAATATCGTGCTCGTTTCCGTATTTGTCAACGATAACCAGGCGATATTTCGTGTAGTATTTGTGCGCGCCTTCGGGGAGAAATAGCAGAGAGTCCCATGCATGCCAGTCGATTTCGCCGCTGTACTCATCCACCGCATCATCGCTCAGGTCGTTTTCCGTGATCGCGAAAACCTCCACGGCCCAGTGTTTGGCGCGAGTGCTCGACCAACGGTCTTCTGCGGCGTCATTGGCCTCCTCAAGTGTGTCAAACACGCATTCGCAGCTGTTGCCTGTCCAATGCGTCAGGTCATTCCCGCGAAAACCATGTCCAATAGCGATGTATTTTTTCATTTTGCTCACTCCCGTTTTGCCGGGATACGAAGCCTCCCGGCGGGGCGGTCTGCGTCAGTCGTCGAATTCGCGTTCTTCCACGATCTGGAAATCCGGGTCGTTCGATTCCAGGGCGGTGACGATGTCGTCGAAGTCGCCCTCGCCCCAGCTGGAATCGTCTTCCACTTCGGCCAAGGAGTGGTCGTACTGCCAGCCGTCGGTTCCGCCGTAGATGCGGGCGATGCGGTTGTCGTAATCTACAGAAATCATTTCCAGGGACGCGTTGGTGTTGACCTTGTATAGCTTTTTCATTGTGGTTCCTCCTATTCGCGATTTTCTCATTTTCCTATGTGTATATTATATCGCGCTGTATGCTTATTGTCAACCCGTTTTCAAAGATATTTTCAAAAAAATTCCGTCCCCAACATGCATCGGGAACGGAATTTGCTGCACCTATATATCGTGATACCTGTTAGCGCCCCAGTCGCCGCCCAGGCTGTTTAGAGTGTCCTGGGTGAGCCGTAGTCCCTGGATTGTAGTGGGGCGCCCTGAGCCACCACTAGCTACCAAATAGCCAGCGTTGGAGAACGCTTTCAGCATCTGCGTGCGGCTGAAACTGCGCCCGGAGGCCATGTTAAAACTCGCCCACGACATGTAGGCTTTGCGGAGTGATTGATATTGGATCGTGTATTGAGCACCCTCCAAACAACAGTCCTCCACGAATTGATGTACCCAGTCCTCGCCGTTTTTGTATTCCGCGGTAGCATCCTGCACGACCTGAGGCGGTTCCGGCAGGCAGCAGCCGTTCTGGCAGAATGCCACCGCGCCATCAATGATCCACCGGAGGATTTCCGGGCCAGATTCTGCCTCCAGTTTGGCACCGTAATTCTGGATGGGTTTCTGTCCACTGGCCGCGCCCATTTTGGCGTTAAATGGCACGGCGTTGATCCGCCGCCAGATGCCATAGTCAGCATCGCTCACGCGGGGCAGGAAATTGGTAAACAGGATCAGCGTGTGTGACGGCTCGAATTCCACCGCGTCGTGGTAGAGCTCCCGTGCGATCATTTTGTCAGTGCTCGCCAGGCGTTTCACGATTGACGCGGATAGTCGTTGCCCACTGTCAGACTCGCTCGCCAGCACCAGCCTGCGTCCGCGCACGGCGGCCAGGCCCTTGGCCTCATCGTCATTTCGTTTCGCCATGAGCACCTCGGGCGCAATTCGTCCGGCGTAGCTCCCCAGCACCCCTGCAACGGGGTTACATAGCGTGCTTTTCCCATTACTTCCGCCGCCGTAAAAAATTGCGATCCCCTCCTGATACACTTTCCCGACGGCAGCCATGCCAAATATCACCTGTATATAGCGTTCCAGTTCTGCGTTTCCGCAGGTCACCGTTTTCAAAAACTGTTGCCAGTCCGTCAATTCAGCCTCTTCCGCGTCTCTGAGCCAGAACGGGTCATCATCTGAGTCAGATTCACCGCTGCTTGCCTCCGCCACCTGATCCGCGAAGCTTGGCCCAGGGGCGCACCCGCAAATCATCGTACACCGTGCATCCGGGTCGTGCGGCCTGATCTCGCCCGTTCGCAAATCGACGATCCCGCCGGGTGTGTTGAGTGCCCAGGGGTCAGCGTCGAACTTATCAACGCTGCTGGTGAGCATGGTTTCCACAAGCCCCAGCACGGATTTCGCGGCCCTGTCCGTCTGCATGCGATCCACCCACGCCTGAGCTTTTTTGTCCCATTTTCCCAGATCGGCGGCCAGCGCCTCGGCCCATGAGTTTTTCATGTAGTCGCTCATTAGCCCCTTAACAATCGTTTCGGCGCGTTTTCCGGGAATCCAAACCTGGTCATCCCAAACATACCAACCCTGACCGGGGACATATCGTATTGTATGCTCGTATTTTTCTGCGAAAACTTCTGCCGCTCCGCGTTCGTTGGGCGCCGCGATGGGAAAAAACAAAAAGGCATTGTGCGCAGCCTCATTTTTTTGATCGGCGGCTTTGGCGTGCTCCTTCCGGACGTATCTCTCAGCCGCTCCGCGCAATGTATCATCGTTCAACATGTCGGAAAGTGCGTCCCTCATATTTTCACTCATGTTTTTCCACCGCCTGATTTTTTTTGAAATTTATAATCCTCGGCTATCTCTTCCAACGTAGCCGAGTGCAGGAAATCCAGCCGTTGTTCTGCGGCGCTTCTGGCCGCAATGGCTTTCGTAAAGCGATTGTCCTCCCAGGCCTTGTCACCGCGCTTTGCGTGGCTCAAAATCGCTTCGCACAGGCGCAGCACCTCGACGTGCTTATCATACTCTTCGCGGCGATACGCCTCAAGCGCACGCTGAAGATCATATGCAGTGGGGCCCGGAGGTTTCCGGGGCACGTCGCCGCCACCAGACGGCAAGGCCACCCCGAAATCCTCCGCAAGATGCCTGGCTGCTGTGAGCGCGTCCTCGTGGTAATACTCTGAGTAGAGTTTCACCGCGTCCCCGCCCTTATGACAACCATAGCACACCCAGCCGCGTGCGGGGTCTTCGAACAGGCACAGCGACGGGGTTTTCTCGCCATGCAGCGGGCAGCAGGCCCAGCCCTTTCCAGCCCTCCGGCCAGAAATGCGCAGACCAATCCGCTCGGCCGCGTCCAGCGAAGAAATCCCCCTCAGCAACTCGAAAATCCCGTCCACGCGAAAGCACTCCCTAATATTTATTCAATATAATTTCCCGAAAATCAAGCTGTTTTTTAGAATTGCCCCCAAAGGGTGAAGTACGGGCACCCGGAATTGCCGTCGTCCTCCGGCAGGTCGATAGGTAGTTCGTTGAGCGCTTTGCGCAGTTTGCATTTGCAGCGGTCGTCGAAACTTTTATCGCACATCATGCAATACTCTTTCATGGCCTCTTCCATGCCGCCGATTGCCTCCCAGGAAATCCACCGTCCGAATTCGTCCTGGCGGTTTGTGGGGCGCTGGATGCCTATCTGGATGCGTACAGCACCCAGGTTACGGCGGATGGACAACAACTGATCCGTCGGCACGGTGTCCATGCAGCGCTCCAGCAGCGCTTTCGTTTTGGCTTTCAAAAGGCCAATGTCGGCATTGCCCATACGTAGCATTCCAAAGCGACGTTTGAGGCCCTCGGTGCGGTTAAGCGAGTGCTCTGCCGCCATGAGATTCCAGAGGGCCTCCTGTTCGTATCCCTGAAGGCGGCACGTGTCCCCGTGCGTTTGCGTGCGTTCCGCGTGTGTTCCGCGTGCGTTCTGCATAAGTGTCTCTCTCCTGATTTTTATTTCCTGATATTTTTATTCGTCTTCCAGTTCGGCACGTTCCAATTCGTCCTGCTCATCTGGCCCAGTGATTCCGCGCCAGCGAGCGTGCCCTTTGCAATCGGCGGCGCACTTTAACAGATCGCACTCTGCGCAGTAATTGCACGCCAGCGTCGCGCTTTTTGCTCCGCGTCTCGCCAAATGCATCAGTAGCAACAAAAGTTTGCGAATGTCTTTCTCCGCCGCTTTGAGTTTGGCTTCAGCCTGCTCGGCCCGCCCACGCAGCATCTCAATCTCATCCGCCGCCAGACTGCACAGGTCATACGGATTCCCGGGGTCGTATCCGCACGGGCTTCCATCGTGGTGGTATTCGCACCGTTCGCACACATCGTCGAAAAACTTCTCGTGCAGTTCCACGCATTTCTTCCACTCATCCGATCCCATGTCCCGAGCCGCCATGCAACGCAGCTCTTTCACCAGATCGTCGATAGCAAAAGCAGTAACTTCACCGATCATTTTTAATTTCCTCCCTTCGCTAGTGTTTTTTCATACTTGGTTTTCATTTCCATTGGGCACAGCGGCTCTTTTGGCCGTGTTTCCCATGCGGTCAGTCATCGTAAACATCATCCGATTTTAGCAGCTCTTTATTAATTGCGATGATTTTCTCGTCGTTGCTAATCACGTCGCCTACGAGTTTCGTACACCTGCTCCAATTCTTAAGAATATTATCGTACCGTTCCATATAAAAGTGATTTTGATCGTGAAGTATGAGCACTTCGTCTCGAAGGGTATGTATCACAAAAAGCAAATATATCGACACAATTATACTCGCAATCGCGATACCCATTGATATAACAGTGTAGGTCATTTTTGCACTTCCTTTCGCTCACATGCGTAAACGCAATCCTTGCAGCGCACTACCTCAACCGCGTCAACGGCGTGGGCGTTGTCAACCGCCGCCCAAAGCGCTTCGAATTTCGCCTTGTAGGTGTCTTTCGTCCCCAATCGCGCTAAATAATCAATCATGACTAACCCTCGTCTGATCAATGCCATTATTCTTCCTCCTTTTCTTCCGTTACAGGCTCCCGTCCTCAGGATTTCCCAGATTGCACAACTGCTCATACGCGTCCTGCTCTGCGGCCTCGCGCCGGTCTTTCTCGTCTGCGGTTTTGCGCAGGCATTTCCCGTCTACGGTTTCGCCATAGATGCAGAAATCATCCAACGACACTATGTGGTCATTAATAACGCACCAGCAACCATGCTCCAATTTGATAGTGGGCGGGAACGGCGGTCGGTCACATGCAATGCAATCCTTGCAGCGCACCACTTCAACCGCGTCAACGGCGGGGGCGTTGTCAACTGCCGCACAAAGTGCTTCGAATTTCGCCTTGTAGGTGTCTTTCGTCCCCAATCGCGCTAAATAATCAATCATGACTAACCCTCGTCTGATCAATGCCATTATTCTTCCTCCTTTTCTTCCGTTACAGGCTCCCGTCCTCAGGATTTCCCAGATTGCACAACTGCTCATACGCGTCCTGCTCTGCGGCCTCGCGCCGCTGCCGTTCGTCCGGCGTTTCGCCGTAACCGCAGAAATGCATTTCATCAACAGCCTGCCCGTACCAAATGCGTCCGTCTGGCTTGATCTCTCCGTTTCTGGCGCACATCATTTGCCCAGTTTTTGCGTCAATTGCCGAATGTGTGCAATCCTTACAGCGCACAACGCGAAGCGGTGTGAGTTTGCCTATACGGTCAATTGCTTCCTGCGGCGTGTGCCCATCCCATTCCGGCGCACGTTCCAATTCTGGGCATTCGAACATGTTCCAATACGGCTCAATGTCGTAATGATACGTCGCCTGTCCGCTCGGCGTTTCAATACCTACGATAAACATGCCGTCGTACATTGTGCCGTCATGGTGCATTTTCGACTTCCATGCTTTATCCGGAAAAGCCTTTACAATCACCGAGAATAGCACGGCGCGATGGTGGTATAGTTCGTTGAATGTGTGATAGCCATCCGACGTATCGCCGTTGATCTCTACGACAGGTTGCTCGTAGAGCACATCTTTAATCACATTACCCTGCGCTTCCAGCGCTCTATGGCAGTCCAGTGACATTTCGTCCAGACGCGGCAAGCCGCGTTTTCCAAATTCATAGTTCAAATAGCGATTCTCAAGTGCATTATTAAATGCCTCCCGGCTAATCAGATCGTCCATGTTATCCTACCTCCATCTTCGCCCCGCATAGTGGGCAGAATTTCGCCGTGATGCTTGGCCCATATTGTAACCCGCAATCCGGAAGCACCGTAAACGCCTTGATTGGCTTACCCCGACCGCAGAACTCACATCCCTTGCGCTTGCGCTTCGCTGCGGGAATCTCGTCGATCATTGCGCTAACAATGTCGCAAAAATAATTGAACAGCTCGTTGTAGCCCGGGCACGTGTTGTAGTTTGTCCGGGCTGTAGCAATTGCATTTTTCAGCGCCTCCCGGCTAATCAGATCGTCCATGTTATCCCTCCGATCCCCATTGCTCCGCCATAGCCCGCGCTATGCCGGGAAATGTTTTGCTCCTTGTTTTTGCGTCACGCTCTTTGCGCCCCTGAAACCGCCTGTAATTTCCGTGTGCGTCTTTGCATCCGCCATTAACGTACGGCTCGTGGTCTGCTATTACGCACGTCGGCACCAGCGGCGGCAAACCCCTCAGCCACAGGCATGTACGCTTGCTGTACGGATGTCCATACTCATACGGCTGTATTGCCTGCGTGTACGGCGGCAGTCCTATCAGTTTCATTGGCGTTGGGTTCTCTATGGCAATTTTTTGGCAATTTGCATTGTAAAAGGCCATAAAAAACGCCTTTGCCTCCATCGCCTTTTTGTATCGTTCCGGCTGGATTTTTCCTTTTACGCGCATGCGCACCGCCCCGGAATTGGCCATGTATGTACATGGTGGGTGGGCAATAATTAAGTCCCACGGCAGCTTTAACAGTTCCAGCGCATCGGCCCGGATATGCCACTCCGGGTGTCCTCCGGACGGCTCCTGTATGTCGCACGAGTACGCCTCGTGCGCGCGCTCCCGGAAAGCCAGGCACACGGCCTGACTTTCCTCGCATGCTACAAGCACTCGCATTATGTATCCTCCTTCGGCGGCTCGGGTATCTCCGGAATCTCTAGCCAGTGAGTAGGGTGTCGCGGGAAATTTGTAAGTCCCTTTCCGTTGTCGACCCATCTCCTGTTAGCATATCGATACATTATGCCACCCCATATTTCGGTGTAACAATAATACGGGCCGTCGCGCTCCGGCTCCCGCTCCTTGACGCTGATCCAGCGGGGCACCATCTTGTTGAGGTCACCGATATGGTCTTCCAGCTGCCGGATGTAGGCATAGGCATCAGCCTCAAGAGCATATTCGCAATCCTCAATTTTTTTATATGGGCATCCGAGGCACTGATTATTTGCATCACTGTTCCGGCACCAATGCAGCGTGTATTTGATCTCGTCCGGTGTTTTCATTTCGCACTCTCCTTAATCCGGGATTATTGTTATGTTGCTATCAACAAGCAGCTGTTCGATGCAATTCGCGGCCAGTTCGTACAACTCCCGTTGCGACAAAGCTGTAGAGTACTCCACGTAATACGGGCAGCCATTCCGGCAGTCTCCGGGGTCGCATTCTCCCTGGTGTGCCTCGCACCGGAGGATTTTTGCAATTTCCTGCGGCGAAAACTTTTTCATTTCGCCGCCTCCCACAAATCTGGCGCGGTGAGGACACTCTCTTCGCAGTCAATGCAATGGTTGCACCTCACACACGGCTCATCGGTACTTTTGCGTCTTGCGTATTTGCAATTATCGCAATTATGTTTTATGGCATGCTCTTGCGTTATTGTTGGCTTAATCCCCAGCTTCTCCGCGACCTCGGCGGGCATGGGGCGTTGCCTGCAATTCACACACAATGAATTTAAGCAACAAGTATTCCGGTATTTTTTGCCGTAATCTGCAGGGCACGGCGTACCAGTTGATTCCGGAAACAACTGCTTCCAGCCCTCTTCCCACGACGGATACACCGGCTCTGGGTGCTCTGCGGCCCAGTCCATGATGATACGCTCCAGCTCGTTGTAGTCCTCGCCGTCCAGATCAACGTTCAGGCGGCATGCTTCTCCGCCGCCCAGCGGGCAATTGCGCATGCTGCACATGCTGTAGTGGGCGGCGCACAGCCTCTTCGCCTGACGCATGACCTCCGTAAATTCAGACATTATCCCGTTCCTCCATTATCGCATTTCTAAGCGCGTTGATCGCTGCGGCGTTACTACCGGGTTGCGCGTCCGTGTGCTGCTCGTGAATAACCCTGTCGAGGATTTTCTGGTTGTGCAAATATGCCAAATGGATTATCTCAATCCGCTGTTTCTGCCGCCGTTTCTCTGCAAGCACCCGATGCAGCGGAATTTGGAGGAAATCCGCAATCTGCTCATCAGCAAACCGCTTGCGTCCCAGCATTTGCAGCAGCGGGCTTTCCACGTTGCTCAGATTGTCCAAATACTCTGCCGGGATTGCATCAGGCCGCATTTTCATGGCCTTTTCCAGAGTTACGCGGCCCAGCGCATTTGCCGCTTTGTCGGTCTCACGCATCCAGCCGTCGGGCCGCGCTTTAAACGGAAGGTCGAGTCCTGCCCTTTTGACGGCTTTGCAGGGCATCCGGCATTCAGTGTTCCTGCGCATTTTGAAATCGTTGAGGCGCATGCTCATTTCTGCACCGCAGTTCAGGCACTTCACCTTCACGTAAGTAGCGCGGCGGCGCATGACAGTCCCGTCAGCTCGCGCCAATGCCGCAGGGCTTTCCGTGTAAAAAACATCGGTGCAAAGCGTATCGTCAAAAGTCCGATTCACAAAATCGTGTCGCGCACGATTAAACTCAGCGTCCCTCTGTCTGTCCAGATACGCACCGGATTTTTTATCGATCCTCATCCGTATCCCCCTCATACACTACTGCTGCGTGCCACACCCTGAGCGCAGCTTCAGCTATCGTTTGCAATACCGCCATAATCGCCGCAGCGGCAATCTCTATGGCTCGTGGAGTTTGCATCGCAGAAAGTTGCTTTAGTCGCCGCGCGTTCTGTTGAAAGCGGAACTGTTCCGCCTGTTCCAGCTGCGCCCGAGTAAGATTGAGTTCATGCGCCATTTTGGCGCACGTAGCGTTTTCCATGCCCTGCGCCAGCGCTCCTGCGATCTCGCTGTCGCCCTGCGTCCTGATTGCATAGGCCATCCTGGACACCATCAAAATCCCTCTTTTCCTAAATATAACCTGCCGCCAGGCCAATAAGGCCGTACAGCCCTCGGCGGAAAGAAACCGCGCGCTTTGCACCTGTGAGCCATTTTAATACTGTAGCAGTTCACCGGCGAGCACGGCTCCCCACGTAGGAGGAAGTGTGAACACGTGCGGGATGGGGTTATACCCCGGCGGCAGGCCCCGGCCAGTCCGGGATTATTGGTTAAACTCGTTCGTATTTGCCGCTGTTTTCAGGAGGCATGCTCCCAAACAGACTGTCCGCAGCGGTGGTATCCTCGGCGCTTGCGTCCATAAAGCTCTCAACCTGAGGTTTTGAGGTGGCGAAAAGTTCCGCAAAGGTTTTGAATTTCTGCCACGCGTCAACCGTGAGCTTGCATACCGGCTCAAACTCAGGCGTGGAGTATTCAATGCCGGACGGATTTTTCTGGTTTCGCAACGTGATCCGGGTTACTACGCCGCTGACTCCGCAGCGAGCTTTCGACAGAAGCTTCACCCTGTAATTTTCAAAGGCCTTCAGAGCCGTGGGAGGAAGCACCAGCAGGGACGGCAGTACGTCGCCGGATTTCAAAATCAGCACATTGCGCATGTTCTTGCAGCGTTTGCCGGCGCCGTCACTGCCAAACTGATTGTATTTGCAAGCCGCGCATTTGCACATCTCGCCAGTATCGCGCCGAGTGCCAACAACCGCGTCGGGCGAATAGCAGTCGGGGGACTTGTCGGCAGCGCCGTTCGCTCCAAACGCCTGTTCCCAGAGCCCGTTAGTGCGGGTGGTGGACAGGATCACACCCTCCACTTCGGATACGCTTGCGCCAGTTTCATCGCCCGGTGCATAAACCTTGAAAACACCCGCGCCCGCGCCTGCGATCTTGATTTTTCCATAAGCGGGGGAGTCGATGCTCTTGAGCTCGTCGGCCAGGAACTGCATGGTTTCCGCATCGGGCAGGTATTCGGTCATCTGGTTGGTGGTAATTACGGCAAGTTCATTCGGCATATTTTTTCTCCTTCCTTATCGCGCGACTTTTCTGTCGCTGATGGTCGTTTTTTCATATTTGGAAAGCGGCAGCGCCATGTATTCCTCCGGCAGTTCTCCGCCATTGGCCTCGGCTACCTGCGCAAGCGCATTGGTGAGCGTCCTGTCATCCACGCGCTCCACAATCAGGTCGCCAAGGCCCAGCCCGCGCAGTGCGCTAAAGGCCTCATCCCGGTCTGCGGCGCGAATGGAGTAGTAGGGTTTTATGCCTACACTGTAGCGTCTGCCATCAACGGTTACGCCGAAGGCTTGTACGTCATCAATGCCAGCGCTTTCGGCCATATCCATCATGGCCGCAATGATTTCCTGCTCCTGGGTTTCCACGGATTTGTTGATTTCCTTCAGCAGGTCAGCAGTGGCCCGTTTCTGTTCTTTCAGCAGCGCCAGCGCTTTAATCATCCCGCTAAGATTCTCTCTGTCCATTCGCTTCCTCCTTTTTGTATCGCTCAAGGGCCGCGTAAACCCCACACAGCATGTCCATGGCCGCGTCGTCGTGGTTCACTTGCTCGGCCAATTCCTGGATTTCCGACGCGGCCTTGCGCCAGAACTCCGCATCGTTCCCCGGCGTGACAATCTGCCGCGCCAGCCAGTCGTAGCCCACCCGGAAAGCCCTGTGCAAATCACGTGGCAGGCGTAGCGGGGCCTGAGCCTGTACTGCCATCTCCTCCATCGCTCCTTCCGTTTCCGTTCTGCGGCCATTGGCCGCGGTTGACCTTCTCATCAATCACGCGCTTCGCCAGCGCGAAATTGTGCTCCGTATATGCCATGATCCGTCCGTTGATCGTAATTTTCAGGCCTGTGTAATGCCCAATTCCTCCGGGCCGCAACGCTCCGGCAGCCTCTGAAATCTCATACCCACGATATTTCAGCCGTCATCGCCTCCAATCAGATCACGCCAGTTGTCCACGACGTTTTTTGCAATGTCGAGCTTCCGATCAAGCGCCTTTTGCACGGTTTCGTCCACTGAGCGCGGCACTGTGAGCGTAATGTAGTGGCATGTGTTCCGCTGTCCGACGCGGTGGATACGATCTTGCGCCTGTGCGTATTTGGCGGCGTTGAAAGAGGTACTGTAAAAGACCATCGTGTCAGCCGCCGTAAGCGTCAGCCCCTCGGCCACCGCCTCCAATTGCCCGGCAAAAACCATCACGCCGGCGTCTTCCTGAAATCTCCGCACTATCTCTCCGCGCTGCTCTGAGGGCACATCCCCGGCAATTCTGACAACCGAGTCATCGCCTAGCAGTTTCCGGGCCACTTCGCAAATCGCTTGCAGCTCCGCCCTGAACCGGGCTAGTACTACCAGCTTTTTGCCCTCGCCCACGCAGAGGGCCTCCATAATATCTCTTACCGCGTCAAGTTTGGCAGTGGACACTTGCCGTACCGCGCCGTCATCGTCCGTCAGAAAGCCGCCTGTGAGCTGCTGGAGCCTCAGAAGCTTTGTGAGCACGAGATTGGCCGTGACCGTCTCGCCGGTTTCCAGTTCCGCAATAGCCTCCTTCTTGAGCCTCATGTACAGGCTCGCGGCAGAGTCCTCCAACAGCACCCGGCGAGTTTCAAAGATTTTTTCCGGCAAATCCAGACACTCGGCCTTTGTGGCCCTGTAGGCGACGCTGTGGGCTTTTTCCGTAAGCTCCGGAAGGTTCCGCGCTCCCAGGTATTGATGCATCCCATAGCCGCCCATAGTGGCGTATCGTTTTTCGAAGGAGTAATAGTTGCCACCGAAAATTTCCGGGGCCAGGAATCTGTATTGGCTCCACAGGTCGCGTGTGTCGTTCTGGATCGGCGTGCCCGTGAGGATCATTTTGTAATGGGCTTTGTCGCCCAGCTTGTGCAGCGCCTTGGCCTGCTGGGCCTTGTGCGATTTAATTCGTTGGCTTTCGTCACACACGATCATATCCGGTGCGAATTCAGCCAGCTCTTTTTCCAGCCGCCAGGTACTTTCGTAGTTTACGATTGCGATCTGCAGCCCGTCCGATGTTTCCAGCCGCCGCAGCGCCTTCAGGCGCTTGCTCCGGTCGCCCAGCAGCAGCCCTGCGGAGTACCGATACCCGGCAAACCGCTGCAATTCTCCCGGCCAACTGGTGCACACGCTGGAAGGTGCTACCACCAGCGCACGCCTGATTTTTCCGTCCAATGCCAGCCGCCCCAATACGGAAATCGTTATGAGACTCTTTCCCAGGCCCATATCCAGCAGCATTGCGCACGCACCGCAAGCGTCCAGCAATGCGGAAGCAATGTTGAAAGCCTTTACCTGATGGGCGAACAGCTTCACGCCGGGCCTTACCGGGATCGGTGCAATTGGCTCAGGCGATCCCTCAAACGTCCGCATGCTGTTGGCGTAAGCGTCCGCGTCCAGCAGTTTCCTCACCGTCGGCGCAAGTTCCGGACTGCAGCCCACCTTGTAGGTATGCAGCGCCCTCGCCACGTCAATGGTCAGCGGGCATAGCCACGTCATTGCAGGCATTTTGGCCGTGTGTACCGCACCCGGCAACGCCTTCGCCGTCGGCACGTCGGCCGGGTCTCCTGCGCGGATAAAGCAGCCTCTGCTCCCAAGTGTAGCTGTTAGCATTGCGGAGCCCTCCCGACTTGCTTTTCACGCCAGCCGCGCTTGCGCCCATCGCGATTTGCCACTGGGATCAACTCTGTGTATCCGCGCTTAATCAGTTCTGCCCGGAGTTTGCGAACTGCCTTTGTGTTGATCTGCCGGATGCGTTCCCGGACAACGCCATAGTCCTGGGCGATCTCTTCCAAGGTCGCACCTTCAGCAACTCGCAGTGCTACATCCCGCTCTCGCTGGTCGAGACACTGCTCGATTGCTTCGCGCAAATCGGCTTGCATCGCAAGTTTTTCCAGCATGGATTCCGGGTTTTCCGCATACTGGTCTGCGGCAAAGTCACCGCACGGGTGCTCTTCGACAAGCCGGTCAAGCGATAGCGCCAAATCATCCATGCAAGCCCCGTCGTGTGCGCCGCCGCCGCGTCCGAGTGTGTGCGCAATGCGCCAGGTGGCCTCTGCGTGCCGGGCGGAAACGCGGTAGACGTAAGTTTTCAGCGTCGCGCCTCGCGAAAGGTCGTAGGTGGCGACGGCTTTCATGTAGCCAATGCTCACGATCTGGTGAATATCATCAATGTCGTGGTTTCGCCAATTGCGGAGCATCGGATAGCGCGTCAGCGCGTAATTTGTCGCCCCGTCAATCAGTCTGGCGTTCGCCTCGGCGGCCAGCCGTTGTGCGTCCGTCAGCCGGATTTTTTTCGCGCCTCCTTTTACACCTGCCATTTTCGCCCCCTCTTTCTCCTGCGCGTTTCGGACTCCTTTTCCGCCTGGTGCATAATGTAGTCGGCAATGCTCCGCACATCGATCATCGTTCCGCCGCAAGCCGCCGCCAGTCGCCCGTCAGCGGCCATGTTCCGTATGGTCTGCGGGTGGCGGGAGAGGATTTTTCCGGCCTGAACCTGCGTGCAAACCTCCCCGTATTCCGCCACCATCATTTTTTCCCGTTCAGCAATCGTCATCATCATCTGCGCCCCCTCAGTGCAGTGCGCCCGCAAACAGCGTCAAAAGCATCATGAAAGCGCAAACAGCGATAGCGGCAACAGCATCCTGGCTAAAGGTTTTCGCCCTGCGCCTGCGCTGTGCGCGGCGGTTCAGCGCCGGGGTTCCGTGGATGTTCAGCATCATCGCGTTTTCCTCCTATGCGTCACGGCGCAGTAGCAGCCGGAATGTCTCGCGCCCCTTCGGGGTGACAAGCGTCTGCGTGCCAGTCCAGCCGGTTTTGTCATTGAGCGCCTCTTTCACCTCGAACAGATCGTCCCGCCCGGAGTACGGCATCAGCTTGCCCTTCCTGTCGCGGTAGATGTAATTGTGCGCAATCAGGAAACTGATAAAATCGCGTTCCTTCACGCCCAGTTCCTTGGCGGTTTCCCGGAAACTGGTCAGCAGATTCCGATCCACCAGCGCGTCGAAATAATCCGCCTTGGGCTGCATGATCTGCTTCTGCACGCTGAGCCTGGAATTCTCCGCGCTCAGCCCGGCAATCCGCGCCTCGCGCTCATCAAGTTTCGCCTGCATCACCTGCAGCGCTTTGGCCAGCAACTCATCGTCCGTCATGGTATCCTCTCCGGCGATATACCCGCCGGTTCGGCGGATTGCCGGGAGCACCTCGCCCGTTACCCAGCGTTTGAAACGCCTGGCGTTCGGGAGCTTGCTGCCCAGTACAAGGGAGAAAAGCCCGGACTCGTTAATGATGGTGACATCCTGCTTTCCACCAGGGGTGTCGCATTTCGTTACCCCCTTGTCTTCTTCGTCAACGTGATCGCCCAGAGCCTTGCGCGGATTGCTGTACCCCAGCCGCTCGGCAACGTCCTTGCCTACCAGCCAGGCTTCGCCGTTGATCTCTACGCCTCGGACACTTCCGAATTCGCTGTTTTCGAAAATACTGATCTCGTTCATTCTGGTTCCCCTCTCTTCCTTTCTCCATGGCTTACTGCTTGGCGGCAGCGCTTCCGTTCTGGTTTTTGTCTGCGTTGGCCAGCAGGCCATAGCAGAAGCCCAGGACAAGTTTCTGCGCGTCTTCCGGCAGAGCCGCCAGACGTTTGATGGTTTCCTCGGTGGTGTGGGTCGCCTCCGTGATAATAATAGACTGCTTGCTCATGTGCTAATACCGCCTTTCGTTTGAATTTTTATCTTATTTCGTGCTTGCGAATACAGAATAGCACAATAATCAGTGCTTGTCAATAGCTTTTAAAAAAAATATATCGAAGAATGTATTGACAAGCACATTTCGAAGGTGTTATAATTGTAGGCGAGGAAAAGAGGTGATAGTTTTGAAGGAAAGAATCCGCGCACTCCGAACCGAACTCGGGCTATCGCAGCGGGAATTCGCAGAGAGAATAGGAATGGCCAGAGATGCGATAGCATCATACGAACGTGGCAATGCGTTCCCCTCTGGGTCTGCGTTGGTTGCGATTGAAAAGGTCTACGGTGTGCGCCATGAATGGCTGTTGACTGGCGAGGGCGAAATGTTTGAACCCGGGCGACAGGAAAACAAAGTAGTTCGGGCGATGATGGAAACGCACGAAAACGATCAGACGTTCCGCGCAATCGTCGATGCGTACCTCCGCCTGGGCGATCGTGACCGCAAGGCAATCCGGCGATACATCGACCTGTTGGCGCAGAGTATTGCCGAAGGCGAGTCGCCTGTGCGCGTCGATCCCACCCAGGCCGAGCTTGAAGCCCGAGTGGTGTACCCTGGTGACGATCTGGATTCCAATGCGGCGGGGGAATAATTTCCCCCGTCAGGGGTATTGCAATTTTGTGTTAAAAGTGCTACTATTAGCACATAAAAACAACTGTATAGGAGGGGCACACATGGCAGAGGGTACTTGGCTTGTTATCCTGGTGATTGACGCGATTGTCAGCGCGTATATTTGCGGCATGGTGGCCGGGGAAAAGGGTTACACTGTATGGGCTGCGGTGTGCCTGGGCCTATTGTTTGGCGCATTGGCCGTGATAGTGTTCTGGGCCGCGCCCATATCAACAGAACAGCGGCAGAAGGAAATGGACTACCTGGCCGCCAGGATCGTGGAGGAAATGCGTAAACCGCAAAAGCCCGAAATCAGCGAAGACGCCGTTCGGGCTGTACTGGAAAAGCTTGCGTCAGATTCTGCGGCGCATGTGGATAACTCCGTGGATAAGCAATCTACCTGAGGATCATTTTAGATATTTTTGCGTCCGGGGCTGCGTCCAGATTGACGTATCGCAGACGGGCCCCATGTCTGTCCGGAGGGCCGATATATTCAATCACATTGGGTGCGTCCGGATAATGCCCGAACAGCACCAGAAAGCGCCCTCCGGCAGAAAGCACCTCGGCGAGGTAACGGCGATAAGCGGGGTCGGTCATCCTGTAAGTGTCGTACATGTTTTCCTCCTGCAATCCCGGTGCCCGGGTTTCTCGTTAGATTCAGCATGCCACTGCGGCGCCGCTTCGTCAATCCCAAAATATTATGGTTTCGCATGCATATTTTATGGTTTGCATAAATCATTGAGTCCGCATATTCCTGCGCTCATGCGCAATATGTTGTGAATTTACACGCAGTTTCTGCGCAAAAATAGAGGGGGATTGCAAAAAATGTCACTGGCAGAGATACTCAGGAGCTACAAACGCAAAAAAGGCGTTACAAATCAATGGATCGCCGATGCCGCGAATGTCTCGCGCGGAACAGTAGACCGGCTCCTTGCCGGAGGCTCAAAGGCGCCCAGATACGACACCTTGTGCAACGTCGCTGCGGCCCTGGAATGCCCCATGGCGGAGCTTGGCGATGTGTACGTTGCGCCGCCTGAACCGTTTCCCGATCCTTGTGCAGACGCAGCCGAATCGGACGACGATGGCCAGGACGGCCGCTTTTACGCCATGATATGTAACTATGAGGATAGACTGTCAGCCATGACGGCCCTGTATGAGGCGCGGCTGACCAGCCAGGAGCGTGCGCACACAGAATATGCCGCAAGCATTACCCTCAGTTACGAAAGCCGTCTGCGGTATATGCGGAAGATGCTCATAATAGCCGGAGTGATTTGCGTTGTGCTGCTGGTTGGCGTTGTGGCGTTTACCGTTGTAGACCTGCTCAGCGGGCAGGTGGGCTGGATACGTGACGCAAACTATGCCGGCCATGCTGCCAACCTGGTTCACGCAATTCACGCATAACAAAAGCCCCGCGCCTGCGGGGCTTTTTTAGGAAGGGGAGGCTATGGCAAAAAAACAGAAGTCCGGCCTGTACCGGGCAAAAATCAAAATCGGCGTTGACTGTTCCGGAAACGCCGTATACAAATACGTTTCAGGGCGTACCCAGCGCGAACTGGAAGAAGAGAAACGCCAGGCAATCGCCCATTACGTTGAGGGCAAGGCCGCCTTGTCGGATCGGCTTTTCGGCGAATATGCCGTGAACTGGTTCCGCGCAATCAAGGCCCCTGGGCTCTCAGCGTCGTCGCTCCAATCCTACCGCACCGCCCTGAACAAAGACATTTTCCCCGCCTTCGGTGATCGGAACATCCGCGCGATCACGGCCACGGAACTGTCGGATTTTATGAACGGTTTTGCCGGACGATCCGCGACGAAAATCACTGTCGTATTCGCCGCGCTTTGCGGTATTTTTGAAGCAGCCTGTGCGGACATGATCCTGCAATCCAACCCGATGGAGCACGTGCTCCATCCGAAATCCACCCCGCCGGCAGAAAAAATCGCGCTCACCCCCGAACAACGCCGCGCGATTGAACGCGTGTGTGCCTGTAACCCACAGGCAGCCTACCTGGCGCTGCTGTACTATTTGGGGCTTCGTCCCGGCGAGGCCCGCGGCCTCCAGTGGGGCGATATTGACTGGGCCCGCGAAACCGTGCACATCCAGCGCGACATTGACGATAAAAACGGCGGCATGCCCGGCGCTGTGAAGAGCAAAAAATCCAATCGCATTATCCCGCTCCCAGAGGCGCTCAGTGACGTTCTGGGGCCGTTGCGCGGTCTGCCGAATGTCTATGTCGCCCGCGGCGAAAAGGGCGGCGTACTGTCAAAGACAAGCGCTGAGCGGCGTTGGGTGGAATTGATGTGCGAATGCGGTATGGCAGAGCCCGCAAAACCGAACTGCTATCGCGCTGGCGATATTCGCGCCCAGTATAAAGCCATAATTACCCCACATGCGCTCCGGCATAATTACGCCACTATGTGCTGGGAGCGCGGCCTTGATCCGTACAGCACCATGCGCCTGATGGGACATTCGTCCATTAAGGTGACAATGGATATTTATACGCATATAAATGATAGGCAGCTAACGACTATGCGCGAAAAGGTGGACGGGCTTTTCAAAAAAAGTTGCAAAAAAGTTGCACAAGGCCGTTCCGAGCATGACTGGCACGTATAAGAAAAACCCCCGAAATCCCAATGATTTCAAGGGTTTTGACGTGGTACACCTTCAGGGGCTCGAACCCTGGACACCCTGATTAAGAGTCAGGGGAAATTCGTTTTTGTGTGCGGAAGTTTCCTTATATTTCAAGGATTTTCGCCAAATGCGCTCAAATAAACGCGAAAAAAAAGTTGCACAAAAGTTGCACAGCGGTTTATAAGTATAAACTCAAAGTACAATAATATTGAGTTTGTATTTATTCACACCGCCAGCAAGAAGCATCGCCCCGGCAGAATACCTGCCGGGGCACACCAATCACTTGAACCCGTCGATCATGGCTTTGACCTCAGCGGCCCGGGCCATCATGTCCGTATGCATGGCCTGCCATGCCTCCATCATGCCGTTGGCGTACTCCGGGTTCCGCTTGTACGCGTCGGAGGATTTGTATTGCTCGATCAATTTTTCCAGCACGCCATGGCCGCTGGAGTTAAAATTGATGTGCGCCGCAGCCATCTCGCGATACCAGCTGGCGGCCTCCGGGT
>ERZ1034844.522-NODE-522-length-20743-cov-5.646075_pt1 | contig 20743 bp, 18 predicted proteins | sample MGYA00520594_ERZ1034844 | MGnify/ENA primary metagenome ERZ1034844 (study PRJEB33766, sample SAMN09781733) | gut metagenome | biome: gut microbiome | host: Homo sapiens | place: Madagascar | study: EMG produced TPA metagenomics assembly of the PRJNA485056 data set... | reverse complement strand
CCCTGAAATTCGGCACCATCGAGCATATGATAGATGCCATCCGCAATATAATTAATCTGATTTTTGGCAACGACAATCCCTTTGTTTACACAGATAAAATCATGCAGTTCCAATGATTCAAAAAAGTCTTTGATTGTTATATAAGTAAGGAATGTCTGATTATCCATCGTGTGAATACACGTTTTACCATCAACACGTGTCAGATATTTGATATCTTCAATCTGAATATGGTTTTTCGTGAAATATTTTAATATTTTGCTGTCCATTGCAAAACTCCTCAAATTACTTTAATATCTATGATGTGAGTTTAGCAAAGAAAAATGTAGAAGTCAACGAAAGACCCGTAAAACGATGGATTTCAAGAAATTTTGAAAAAACCCAACCGAAGGTGCGCATATATCGTCTATATAACGTAATAAGGAAGAAAGGAATAAACATATGGAACAAATTCAGGAATTGATAACCCGTGTTATAAACGGAGACATGCAGGCATTTGAGGAGATTTATCAGGCAACATACCGGCAGGTGTATTATACGGCGTTCAGCTTTTTGAAGAACGAACAAAATACGCTGGATGTGATGCAGGATACATACATCACGGCACTCACGCATCTGCAACAGCTTGAAAACCCGGAGCGGATTGTGGCATGGTTAAACCGGATTGCCGTGAACAAATGCAAGGATTTTCTGATGAAGAAGATCCCGGAGCCGGTAGAGGAAAACAGCATCGATACAGAATTGCTGGAGGAAAATGACAATTTCCTGCCGGAAAGCTATGTGTTAAATGCAGAGAAACGGAAGATCATCTTGACAATCATGCAGGAAGAATTAACGGCGATTCAGTATCAGACGATTCTCTTATATTATTTTGATGGAATGAGTGTGCCGGAGATCGCGGCATGTATGGAGTGCCCGGAAGGCACGGTAAAATATCGTCTGTCCGCAGCGCGAGGCAAGATCAAGCAGGGCGTGCAGGATTATGAGAATACGAGCGGCATCAAGCTGTACTCATCTGGAAGTGTGGCATTGCTTACTGCAATTTTTGTTGCAGAATCACAGTCACTTGTGATTCCGAACGTGCTTGCCAATATATTTGCCGGGGCAGCGGGACTTGCGGGTACAGCGGCAGGTGTAGCAGGTGCTGTTGCATCGACGAGTACCGCATCGGCAATCGGTGGAAGTGCAGCGGGAGCGGCTACGGGGACTGCCACTGGTACAGGAACAGCAGTTGCAGGCGCGAAGGCAGCGGGTGTAGCAGGAAAAGCAGGAATAAAAGGTCTCTTTCAGACGTTAAAGGCAAAGGTGATTGCAGGTGTGACAGCGGCTGCACTTGTTGCCGGTGGTGTGACAGCCGGTATCCTTACACACAACAAAAAACCGGATACAGGCAACCATTACCGTCCGGTAGAGATAACCGTCTGTGATGATGATTATATAACATTGACAATCAAACGTGTATATGAACAGGGCTATGTTCCAAGTGAGGAAGAAATGCCGATGTATCAGTTGGATCCGGAAACATGGACGGGGGAAGACTGTCTCATTTATTATACGGTGACAAATAAGACGGATAAACTGGTTTATTATGACCTGCAAATCCGGAGTGTAAACGATGAATGTATGGATTATGACTGGGAAGCAACAAACTGGTGGTACTTAGATCCGGGACGGGAAAATATGGAAATCTGTGCAAATAACTGCAATGGAATCATGCCATACAAGGCAGGCAGAGATCCGATGACCCGGGCAAAAATCGAGCTCGCGGTCTATACAGAAGGAGAACTGGCAGAGCCGGTCCTGCAGGATCATAGCGTGCAGGAGATTGATTTTACAGAGGATAAAGAGACGCAGGCGAAGGCTTATACACGGACACCGGCGGAAACGGATCAGGTACTTGTTGACAACGACGAATTGCGTATTACTTATATAGGAGCCGAAGTGCATAATGCACCGGAGAGAAGCTCATTTAATGCTTATCCAATCTTTTATGTTGAAAATAAGACTGATCATGATCTGCTTGTGACAATGAATGGGACATATGCACATTATACAGGACAATTTGCTTTGTTTGCGGGATGCAGCGGCTATATGACAAGAACGAATATAAATGATTGGGATATATCGGATTCGGATGATACAGGAGCGGAGTATCAGGAATTTGCGCAAATGTATCAGGACAAGGCATCATTTGATGTAACGTTTGAAGTATATGATTATACGGCAAGTGGCATTGATTATATTGCTGGTGATATGTATTCGGCAAAGACCGGGCATACCGCTTATCTGCAGGATGCCTTGGCAGCTTCGAAAAAAGAATATCCGGCGAGCTTTGTGCTTGCGGATTATTCAACGCAGCAATAAAGCTACCGGAATAATGAAATAGGTGTAAAATGTCAATATGATGATTTAAAACTGAGACGATACAACAAAATAAAACATTTTTTGAAAATTAAAGAAAAATGAGAGAGAAAATATGGACAAAAATCAAAAATAAGTGAACGGAAGAGTCAGCAGGAGAAAAAAACAGAAGGAAAATAAAAGAGAAGATGTAGAATTATCTCTTGCTATATTGTTGAAAAGTGTATAAAATACAAAATATCAAAATACTAAACCAAAAAGGATATATGGAAGATTATGAAGAAAGTTGTAAAATTCGGTGGTAGTTCATTGGCAAGTGCGGAACAGTTCAAGAAGGTTGGGGCGATCATTTCAGCTGATGAGAGTCGCGTCTATGTTGTTCCATCTGCACCGGGGAAGAGATTTCCGGAAGATACGAAGGTAACAGATATGCTTCTCCATGTGTATGAGACAGCAAAAGCAGGGGAAGATATTACGGAAGAGATGAAGGCAATCAAGGCAAGATATGATGAGATTATCACAGGGCTTGCGCTGAAAGATTTCTCGCTGGATAAGGATTTTGAAGAAATCACAAAGAAGCTGGTCGAGAATCCACAGGTTGATTATGCAGCGTCCAGAGGAGAATTTTTGAATGGTAAGATTATGGCTGCATATCTTGGTGTTGAATTTATTGATGCCGCAGAGGTGATTTTCTTCAATGCAGAAGGAAATCTCAACAGCTATAAGACAGAGAAGGTTCTTAGTGAGAGACTGTCGAAGGCACCACGTGCAGTTGTTCCCGGATTTTACGGACTTGGCAAAGATGGGAATGTCAAGACATTTTCCCGTGGCGGTTCGGATGTGACAGGATCTATCGTTGCACAGGCAAGTCAGGCAGATGTGTACGAGAACTGGACAGATGTGTCCGGTTTCCTTGTAGCAGACCCACGTATCGTTCCGAATCCAAAGCCGATTAAATATATTACTTACAGAGAGCTTCGTGAGCTTTCTTATATGGGAGCATCCGTTCTGCATGAAGATGCGATTTTCCCTGTCCGCAACTGTGGTATACCGATCAATATCCGGAATACAAATGTACCGGAAGATCCGGGTACATGGATTGTTGAGAGCACATGCCAGAAGCAGGATTATGTTGTGACAGGTATCGCAGGTAAGAAGGATTTCTGTACGATATTTATCTCCAAGGCAATGATGAATTCCGAGATAGGCTTTGGAAGAAAAGTACTTCAGGCTTTTGAAGAAAATGAGATTTCATTTGAGCATATGCCATCCGGTATTGACACCATGACGATTGTTGTTCATGAGGATGAATTCATGCACAAGGAGCAGCGGGTGGTATCGGCAATCCATCGTCTCGCAAAACCGGATTCGGTTGAGATCGAGTCAGGACTTGCGCTGATTGCAGTCGTTGGACGTGGTATGAAGTCCGCAAGTGGTACTGCTGGTAAGTTATTCAGTGCACTTGCAAAGGATGGAATCAATATCAAGATGATCGATCAGGGTTCTTCTGAGCTGAATATTATTATCGGTGTCAGAAACAAAGACTTTGAGCCGGCAATCAGGGCAATTTATGATACATTTATTGTAGATAAAAAGAAGAACTAATTCTATAAATGCAATTCATTGGGCCGGTAGGCGGATGATATTGGTTATAAGTCGGGCAGGAGGTATTCTGCCCGATTTTTTCATGGTTTTCTGTCAGGAGACAGCGCCGGATTATGTAAACAGAGGGACATCCAGATATAGACGGTTCTTTTTATTTATGGTACAGTTTATACAGCATATAAATCGGGAGACAAAAGATATGACAGAGCTACAGCGAAGATTGTTTGAATTGCAGGATAAAAAGTATCAGGCGTTTCACTCAAAATTGATACCGAATATTGAACCGGCACATGTGATCGGAATCCGGACACCGGTGTTGCGGAACTTTGCAAAGGCGTTTGCGAAAGAGGATGGTGCGGAAGCATTTTTGCAGGAGCTGCCACATACCTACTATGAAGAAAATAATCTGCACATGATGCTGATCGGTGGCATCAAGGACTATGCGCAGTGTTTATATGAGGTAAAGCGCATGCTGCCATACGTTGACAACTGGGCGACATGTGATTTTCCGGTTCCGAAATGTTTTGCGAAGCATAAGGAGGAACTGCTTCCGGAGATCCGGACATTTCTTGCATCCGGGGAGACTTACACGATCCGCTATGGCATAGGACTTTTGATGCGGTTATACTTAGATGAGGATTTTAAGCCGGAATATCCGGCGATGGTTGCGGCGGTCACATCGGAAGAATATTATGTGAATATGATGATCGCGTGGTATTTTGCTACCGCACTTGCCAAGCAGTGGGAGATGTGTATCCCATATATCGAAGAGCGGAGATTATCACCGTGGGTATACAGAAAGACGATTCAGAAGGCGGTGGAAAGCTACCGGATCACAGATGAGCAAAAGGCGTACTTGAAGACATTCCGGTAAGCGTGTACTATAATAAAAAGTATGGAGGCAGGGAAGATGCGGACAAGAGAAGAAGTCTTAGCGTTTGCGCTATCCTGTCCGGACACATATCAGGATGCCCCGTTTCATGATGATAACTGGCAGTTGGTACGTGTGAAGGGCAGCAGGAAAGCGTTTGTATGGACATATGAACGGAATGGATATATGAATCTGAATGTTAAGGTAGCCCCGGAATGGCGTGATTACTGGCGGGATGCCTTCGAGTCGGTTCTACCGGGCTGGCATCAGAACCGGGAGCATTGGAATACGATTATCTTAGATGGAAGTATCCCGGACGATGCAGTGCGGGAAATGATCGCAGAGAGTTACCGGCTTGTTACCGACAGCCCGTCGAAGCGGATCTATGAGGCAGTGAAGAAGATTCCACGAGGAAAGGTTGCAACATACGGACAGGTAGCAGAGCTTGCAGGGGATAAGAAGATGGCGCGTGCGGTTGGAAATGCACTGCACAGGAACCCGGATCCGGAGCATATCCCATGCTATCGCGTGGTAAATGCGAAGGGCGAGCTTGCCGGAGCGTTCGCATTTGGCGGTGCGAATGTACAGGAGCAACTGCTTGCGGCAGATGGGATTTTGGTTGTGGATGGACGCGTGGATCTTGAAACGTATGGAATGAAACTACCGGAGAATTAAAGAATGAAGAATAGGGGGTTGAGGGGGCAATACCAAGAAAGGAGTGGAACAGTTTGAAGAATAAGATAAAGAAGATAGCAGTGGCGCTTTTGGCATTTACCGTCGGCAGCGTAAGTCTGACCGGCTGTAATGTAAGGCAGGATACGATCCGGTTTGGCGCGGCAGGCGTTGGTGGTGGATATTATGCGTTTGCGACTGCATATACACAGCTTGCAAATGCAGAGGATGCGGAAATGAAATTCAATATAAAATCAACGGCCGGTTCAATGGCGAACCTGCGGCTGCTGTCCGAGGGATATGTAGACGTGGCAATTGCACAGGCCGATCTTGCCACAGCCGCGTATTATGGAACGGATGAAAAAGGGGAATCCTATCAGGGATACCGCGTACTGGCAGGCCTATATACCGAGGCGTGCCAGATCGTTGTGCACAAGGATTCCGGAATCAATAGCTTAGATGATCTGCAGGGAAAGACGGTAAGTATCGGAGAAGCAGAATCCGGAACTGAGCGGAATGCATTGCAGATTTTACAGGTGAGTGGACTTGCTTCGCCGATTACAGAGACGGTCAATCTGACGTATATTGAGGCGGCAGAGAAGTTAAAAACCGGCGAGATCGATGCGATGTTTTACACAGGCGGTGTGCAGACCAATGTGATTGCGGAGCTAGCAGATAGCTGTGAGATTGCGCTTGTTCCGGTCGATGCGAAGACCGTGGATAAGCTGAAGCTTGCATATTCATCGTATGGAACGTGTGAGATTCCGGCGAACACTTACAATGGACAGACGGAGCAGGTAGCAACGGTCGGTGTCAAGGCATTGCTGCTTGCGAGTGAGAAGATGTCCGATGAGACAGCCGAAAAACTTACAAGGCAGCTTTTTGCGCATGCGACAGAGATTGAGTATGCAACCTCAATAAAGGAAATCGCGGATGTAAATGCGGCTGTGGATGGTGTGCAGATTCCGTTCCATCCGGGGGCAAAAGCATATTATGCATCACAGGGCATCTCGGTAGATGCACAGGAAAATTAACAGATAGGAGAACCATTTTACATGGAAATACAAATTGATATGTATCAGACATTGGCACTTTCGGTCGTGGTGCTGATGCTTGGACAATTCCTGAAACAGAAAATAAATTTCCTGGAAAAGTTCTGTATTCCATCTCCAGTGGTCGGTGGTTTGATCTTCTCGGTACTGACTTGTATTTTATATAGCACAGGGGTGGTGGAATTTACATTTGATGATACGCTTCGGGAAGTCTGTATGGTATTCTTCTTTACATCGGTGGGATTCCAGGCGAATCTGAAGGTGCTAAAGAGTGGAGGAAAGGCACTTGCGATCTTCCTTGGATTAGTCATTGCCTTGATTTTTATGCAGAATTTACTGGCAGTCGGCGTGTCGCATCTGATCGGGCTTGACTCGCTGGTCGGACTTTGTACCGGCTCCATCCCTATGGTCGGCGGACATGGAACAGCAGGCGCATTCGGTCCGGTGCTTGAGGATTTTAATGTACAGGGTGCAACGACAATCTGTACGGCAGCGGCAACCTTCGGCCTGGTGGCAGGAAGCCTGATCGGTGGGCCGATCGGAAAACGTCTGATTGAGAAGAAGCATTTGCTCGATACAATCGTGACAGAGGATGACAGCCTGCTGATCGAGGAAGAAAAGAAGCATGAGAGACATTCGAATATGTATGCCGCAGCTGTGTTTCAGCTGATTCTGGCAGTCGGACTCGGTACGATCATCTCCGAGCTTCTGACGAAGACGGGACTTACATTTCCAATCTATATCGGAGCTATGATCGTCGCGGCGATTGTTCGAAATGTCGGCGAGTATTCCGGAAAATTTGACATCTATATGGGTGAGATCAACAACCTTGGTGGTATCTGTCTGTCGCTTTTCCTTGGAATTGCGATGATCACATTGAAGCTGTGGCAGCTCGCGGAGCTTGCATTACCGCTTATGATCTTGCTCGGGGCACAGCTTCTGCTTATATTCCTGTACACATATTTTGTAGTATTCCGTGTGATGGGAAAGGATTATGACGCGGCAGTGCTTGCGGCCGGAACATGCGGATTCGGTATGGGTGCGACACCGAATGCTATGGCGAATATGCAGGTGCTTTGTGACCGCTATGCGCCATCGGTCAAGGCGTATCTGCTTGTACCGTTGATCGGAAGTTTGTTTGCAGACTTCATTAATAGTCTGGTGATTACGTTGTTCATCAATATTATATAGTGCAGTGAGACAAATATTTGGAAGGAAACCTTATCTTGAAATGGGGATAAGGTTGGAGGAATCGCATGAAGGACAAGAAAGAGAAGAAGAAAAAAACGAAATTTAATCTTGCATTTGATAATCTGGCAATCCCGGAAGTGCATATCGGAGGAACTGTGCATGGTCAAGGAAATGTGGAACATAAGCATCCGGATGCGGACGGAGAGACGGAGGATGAGGTTGTAACATTTGCGGATGTTGCAATTCCGGAGGTCCATATCACAAGATATAAAGAGCTTTCTGATATGATTCACAGTCTGCGCAAGAAGCTCCACGAGAATCCGGAGCCTTCCATGCAGGAAGAAAAGACCCGGCATATATTGCAGGAATTTATAAAGCGGCATACAACGTTTGAGGTTGTAGATAAAGGCGTGTGGTTTTATGCCGTGAAGAAAGCGGAGAAAGAAAGCGGGAAAGCACCGATTGCGTTCCGGGCGGATATGGATGCGATATGTGGAAAGGATGGAAAACCGGGACATTACTGCGGACATGATGGGCATAGCAGTATTCTGTGTGGCGTAGCGTTGTATCTTTCAAAGCGGGAAGAATTGCCAGATCGTGATGTGTATCTGATCTTTCAGCCGGGCGAGGAGATTGGCGCGGGCGCGAAGATCTGCAAGGAATTACTTGCGGAAAAGCAGATCGGGGAGATATACGGATTGCATAACATTCCCGGCTATCCGAAGAATCAGGTATTGCTTCGCAAGGGAACATTTGCATGTGCATCGACCGGGCTTTCGATTCGTATGACCGGAACACCAAGCCATGCGGCATACCCGGAAGCAGGCAGGAATCCGGCTATTCCGATGGCGAAGCTTCTGCTCGAGATCGAGCGGATCACGAAGGAGATGCAGGCACGGGGCAATTTCGTGCGTATGACTGTGATCGGGGCGGATGTTGGCAGTGCAAATTATGGCGTATCAGCGTTTGAAGGCACGTTGCGGCTCACGGTGCGTGCAGAGAAAGAAGATGCATTTGACACATATGTGAATGAGATCAAATCTCTGGCTGCGACACTTGCAGAAGAAAACCAGCTTACTATAGCCATAGAGGAAATCGAGCGGTTTCCTGCAACGGAGAATCACGATACAAATGTAGATAAGCTTCTTGCATGTGCAGAAAAATTACAATTCCCTGTGACAGAGCTTGTACAGCCGATGCGCTGGTCGGAGGATTTTGGATATTATCTGCAGGAAGTACCGGGGGCATTCTTCGGTGTGGGTGATGGTGAAGATCATGCACAGCTTCATACAGCAGAGTATGAATTCCCGGATGAGATTATGAAGACCGCGGTTGCAATGCTTGTGGGGCTGATATAGGAATAGTTGGCAATTGAAGATATAAAATAAAGAAATTTACTTTGTATGACAAAGCAGGTCAAGTGATTGTCGAAGATAAATTTAAATGAAAGAAGAATAAAACCATGAATATCGAAGTAAGAGCATATACAGACGATGACATCGAGGCGATGGTGACGATCTGGAACCAGGTTGTTGCAGATGGCGTGGCATTTCCGCAGGAGGAATGTCTGACAACGGAGTCAGGAACCGCATTTTTCGCAGAGCAGACATATTGCGGAGTCGCAGAGGATACGGACACAGGCAGAATCTACGGCATGTATATCCTGCATCCGAACAATGTAGGACGATGTGGACACATCTGCAATGCAAGCTATGCGGTCGACCGGGAATCGAGAGGATTGCATATCGGTGAGAAGCTGGTGTCTGACTGTCTGGTGCAGGGCAAGACACATGGTTACCGCGTCTTACAGTTCAATGCGGTTGTCGCAAGTAATGTGCATGCACGACACCTGTATGAGCGGCTTGGATTCAAACAGCTTGGCACGATACCGGGTGGCTTCCGCATGATTGATGGGAGCTATGAAGATATCTGCCCATATTACCGTGAGCTGTAAAATTGGTAAAAGCTTGTAAACTTGGTTGACGAAGCCGGGAAAATGGGATAGACTACATTACAGGTTGAGGAAGAATCATGGCGAAATATGATTCGGACAGATCTGGCAGTAATAAAACTGCAATAAGAATAAAAAAATTGGAGGTGAGACTATGGACGGTTGCGATAGTACGAGTCGAGCGATACGCGGTGGAAGACATATGGATATACGAACGCAGTTTGGATATAGTCTCATTTTATTTATGACGATATAACTGTGTTTATTTTTCTGTTGTCTGAACCACCGTATGAAAGACGGTGGTATTTTTATGCCCCGGAATAAGGAGGTAGAAGACAATGAAGAAATGGATGAAGAGAAAGAATTATACAGCGCAGTCAAAGAAACATTTGCGGGATAAGAATCTGCAGGAGGCAGCAAAGGTACTCTCCCTGATGGAAGTCGACGATGCGGTCGATGTCTTGGACGAGGTCGATGATGCAACGAAAAAGCAGGTTGTGGATATGCTCCCTGAGGATGCCGGAAATGATATCCAGATGATCCTCTCCTACGAGGAAGACGAGATGGGTAGTCGTATGACGACGAATTATATCGCCATCCGCAGAGGCATAGATATCCGGCAGGCAATGCGCGAGCTGGTTTCGCAGGCAGGTGAAAATGATAATATCGGAACCGTCTATGTATTAGACGAATCCAATAAATACTATGGCGCGATTGACCTGAAGGATCTGATCGTTGCCAGAGAAAATGATACACTGGAATCTATCATCAATACGACGTATCCATTCGTGATCGATCATGAGAAAATTGAGGACTGTATTGACGAACTGGTGGATTACGCAGAGGATTCCATTCCGGTTTTATCTGAGACAAAGGAATTGCTCGGTGTTATCACCGCACAGGATGTCGTAGAGGCTGTCGATGATGAGATGGGCGAGGATTACGCAAAACTCGCAGGTTTGACAGACGAGGAGGATTTGAGAGAAACTACAAAGGAAAGCATGAAGAAACGATTGCCATGGCTGATCATCTTGTTGTTCCTTGGCATGGGCGTGTCGTCCGTTGTAGGAGCTTTTGAAGCGGTTGTCGCTGTGCTTCCGATCGTGATGTGCTTCCAGTCGTTGATTCTGGACATGGCAGGGAATGTAGGAACACAGTCGCTGGCGGTTACGATTCGTGTATTGATGGATGAGAACCTGACTGGTAAGCAGAAGCTGCATCTCGTATGGAAGGAGATGAAGGTCGGTTTTGTAAATGGCTTGTTGCTCGGCTCTCTGGCATTTGTATTTATCGGCATCTACATTGCATGCTTCAAGCACAATGCATGGCTGCATGCATTCCTGATCTCAGGATGTGTTGGCGTATCACTGATGGTTGCAATGGTGATCTCAAGCTTAGTCGGAACTTTGATTCCGATGTTCTTCCACAGGATCAAAATTGATCCAGCAGTTGCATCCGGACCGCTGATCACGACAGTCAATGATCTTGTAGCAGTCGTCACGTACTATGGACTGGCATGGTTGTTTCTGATCCAGATCATGCAGATTGTTTCGTAGGAATGCGGTAAGAGAAATGGATTCGGGAGTTTACATGCTTTTATTACAAGACGTCAAATAGTCAAATAAATGAAAAAAATAAAAAGCGAATTGCTTGAAAAATATTTTATGCATGTTAAAATATAGTTCGGTTATGAATTGTTTGGTTGCGAACAATTCATAACCGAACTTTTTTATCTATTGCAATACAGAGCGTTGGGAAGATACTAATAAAAGGAGGGAATTCATGGACGATTGGAAGCATGATCATCTGGGAAACCAGATCATCATATTATCAAACCAGGTAAAACATTATCTGCATCAGGCAGCGGAAGTGGAAGGCATCAGCGGTTCTCAGAGCCGGATTCTGCATTACATTTCCGAGTTCAGTAAGAAGACGGAAGTATATCAGAAGGATGTGGAAGAATTCTTCTATCTGCGCCGGTCTACCGTTACCCAGACGTTACAGACGATGGAGAAGAATGGACTCATTAAGCGTTCCAGCGTTGCCAGAGATGCACGCCTGAAGAAACTGGAACTGACCGAAGCAGGGCAGGCACTCGAAGCACAGATACATACACGTGTGATGCAGATGGAACAGCGGCTGAGAGAAAGCTTAACAGAGGAAGAAATCACACAGTTTTTATCAATTACAGATAAGCTTGGAGCCGAATTGACAAGCCTTGGAGCACCGGAAATCAAGCAAGCCTGTAAGTAACCAGAAGGTCACTTGGCTTGCTTTCCTATGATTAAGAGAGTGAGCGACATGATGCAATTTGTAAATGTCCATATTCAATTCTGGAAATATAGATATGTTTGGAACTTAGAAGTACTTGATGTTCTGTAAGTAATCAGCAATGTTTGAACACGATGTTCAAACAAGCCGCCATTGAGCCACGGATGGCGAATTGGCGGCGGTTGCGTACAGGAGTACTGTGTGAATCAGAACATCTAGCACTTCTTAGTTTCAATACATCATATATTACCAGAATTGAATATAGACATATATACAAATGCATCATGGACGAAATTGAAGCATAAGAAAGGAGACAACATGTTAAAGACGTTAGGAAAACAAATCAAAGAATTCAAAGCCGCGTCCATCGCAACCCCACTGTTTATGCTGTTGGAAGTTCTGATGGAAACGCTCGTCCCATTCCTGATGGCATCCATCATTGACGATGGTGTCAACGTGCCGGGCGGTGACATTCACCATATCTGCGTAGTCGGTGCATGGATGATCGTGGCAGCGGCAGTCGGACTATTTGCGGGACTTATGGGAGGCCGTTACGGTGCATATGCATCTGCTGGGTTCGCGAAGAATCTGCGGCAGGCGATGTATTATAATATCCAGACATTTTCATTTACAAACATTGACAAGTACAGTACCGCCGGACTGGTGACTCGTATGACGACCGATGTGACGAATGTGCAGAACTCATACATGATGATCCTGCGTATGGGTATGCGTGCCCCTGCGAGCATGATCTGCGCGATGGCAGCTGCATTTTTAATCAACGCAAGAATCGCAAGCATTTACCTGGTTGCAGTTATTTTGCTGGCACTCGTATTACAGTTCATTATCCGTAAGGCTAATAAATATTTCAATATCGTATTTGAGAAGTACGACGACTTAAATGCCAGCGTGCAGGAGAATGTATCTGCAATCCGAGTCGTTAAGGCATATGTCCGCGAGGAGTATGAGACAAATAAATTCGCACAGGCAAGCGCGAAGCTTTACAACATGTTTGTGCGGGCAGAGAGCATCATCGCCTGCAATATGCCGGTCATGATGTTCACGGTGTATAGCTGCATCCTGTTGATCAGCTGGGTCGGTGCGCATATGATCGTGAGTGATATGCTTACCACAGGCAACCTGATGAGTCTGCTTGCATACTGTATGAATATCCTGATGAGCCTGATGATGCTTTCGATGGTATTCGTCATGATCAGTATGAGTATGGCGAGCGCGAGACGTATCGCAGAGGTTATCAACGAGGATACGACCTTGAAGAACCCGGAACAGCCGGATATGGAAGTGACGGACGGAAGCGTGGAGTTTGATCATGTATATTTCCGTTACAAGGAGACGGCGAAGGATTTCGTATTGAAGGATATCAATGTAGCGATTAAATCGGGTGAGACGATTGGCATCATCGGCGGAACCGGTAGCGCGAAGACGAGTCTTGTCAGCCTGATCAGCCGTCTGTATGACGTGTCGAAGGGTTGCGTCAGAGTTGGCGGCAAGGATGTCCGGGAATACGACATGGAGACACTTCGAAATGAAGTCGCCGTTGTGCTGCAGAAGAATACATTGTTCAGCGGAACGATTTACGAGAACCTCCGATGGGGTGACAAGGATGCCACAGACGAGATGTGCAGACGTGCGTGTGAGCTTGCCTGCGCCGATGAATTCATCGAGAAGATGCCGGATGGCTACAACACATATATCGAGCAGGGTGGTTCGAATGTATCCGGCGGACAGAAGCAGCGTTTGTGTATTGCGCGTGCACTATTGAAGAATCCGAAGATCCTGATCTTAGATGATTCGACAAGTGCAGTTGATACGGCAACGGATGCGAAAATCCGTGCGGCATTTGCAACTGAGATTCCAAACACAACGAAGATCATCATTGCACAGCGTATCTCCAGTGTGGAGCATGCCGACCGGATCATAGTGATGAACGAGGGTGAAATCAACGGTATTGGAACACATGAAGAGCTGCTTGCCGGAAATGATATTTACCGCGAGGTATATGAGTCACAAAACGGTGCCGGCGCCAATGCAGATTTTGATGACGAGGCGTCATCAAATAAGGAGGTGAATCAACATGCGTAATCAAAGAGGAAAAGGACCGGAGAATCCGGGCAGACTTCTGAAGCGGTTGATGGGAATGCTCATGAAGCATTATGGCGTGGCGATTATTATCGTTGCAATCTGTATCATCATCAACGTTCTTGCAAATGTACAGGGAACGATGTTCATGCAGCGGTTGATCGACGACTACATCACACCGCTGTTAAAGAGTGAGACGAAGAATTACACACCATTGCTTCATGCAATCGGACGTGTCGCATGCTTCTATGGAATCGGAATTATTGCTTCGTATTCCTATAACCGGATCATGGTTAATGTCACACAGGGAATGCTGAAAACATTCCGTGATGCGATGTTCACGAAGATGGAGCAGCTTCCAATCAAATATTTCGACACCCATGCGCACGGCGATATCATGTCCATGTATACAAATGATACTGATACGCTGCGACAGATGATCAGCCAGTCAATGCCACAGCTTTTCAACAGTGCGATTACGATTATCAGCACGACCGTCTGTATGTTCATGCTGAACATTCCACTTACGGCGCTGACATTTTTCATGGTCGGAATTATGCTGGTACTGACAAGAAAGATCGGCGGACTTTCCGCGAAGCATTTCATTGCGCAGCAGAAGGATATTGGTACGGTCAATGGTTATATCGAAGAGATGATGCAGGGACAGCGCGTAGTCAAGGTGTTCTGCCACGAGGAAGAGAGCAAGGAAGCATTTGACAAGCTGAACGATGCTTTGTGCGAGAGCTCCTACAAGGCGAATAACTATTCGAATATTTTGGGACCGATCAATGCACAGCTTGGAAATATCAGCTATGTGCTCTGTGCGATTGTCGGTGGTATGCTGGCGATTGGAAATGTCGGTGGATTCACGCTGGGCGGACTGGCAAGTTTCCTGACCTTCAACAAGAACTTCAACATGCCGATCAACCAGATCAGTATGCAGATCAATGCAATCGTAATGGCACTTGCCGGAGCGGAGCGAATCTTCAATTTGCTGGACGAGGAGCCGGAAGTGGACGAGGGCTATGTCGAGCTTGTGAATGCAAAGCGCGAAAATGGACAGCTTGTGCCAAGTGAGAAGCGTACCGGACTCTGGGCGTGGGCACACAAGCATACAAATGGCGATCCAACCACATATGTGGAGCTGAAAGGTGACGTCGTATTTGACGACGTGGACTTCGGATATACCGATGATAAGATTGTGCTGCACAATGTTTCGATGTTTGCACAGCCGGGACAAAAGCTTGCGTTCGTCGGTTCGACCGGTGCCGGAAAGACGACGATCACGAATCTGATCAATCGGTTCTACGATATTCAGGATGGAAAGATCCGGTATGATGGCATCAATATTAACAAGATCAAGAAAGCGGATCTGCGAAGATCACTTGGTATCGTATTGCAGGATACGCATTTGTTCAGTATGAGCGTGCGGGAAAATATCCGCTATGGACGGCTCGATGCGACGGACGAAGAGGTCGAGGCAGCCGCAAAGCTTGCGAATGCTGATGGGTTTATCCGTCGTCTGCCGCAGGGCTATGATACCGTTCTGACTGGCGACGGCGCAAACTTAAGTCAGGGACAGCGTCAGCTTCTTGCCATCGCGCGGGCAGCCATCGCCGATCCGCCGGCGCTTATTCTGGATGAAGCAACAAGCTCGATTGATACAAGAACCGAGCGTCTGGTACAGGATGGTATGGACAAGCTGATGCATGGAAGAACGACATTTGTAATCGCACATCGACTCTCCACAATCCGCAACAGCGACTGTATCATGGTACTTGAACAGGGACGTATCATTGAGCGTGGAACACACGAAGAACTGCTTGAAAAGAAGGGCAGATATTACCAGTTGTATACCGGAAATGCAGTGCTGGCGTAGGAAAATTAACAGTCATGGGCTTTATGCTCGTGGCTGTTTTTTGTGCATTGTTCTTAGTGATGTGTTAACTTATAGAAGCGCATACAACCCGATCAACCCAGCCAGAAACACCACATTCACAATCGTAAACCACAGAAAATATTTCCCCTTTTTGCCCGGATATTCCCGGGCAATTTGCTTATAGGAGATCAGGCTTGCCATCGAAGCGATGAGTGTACCGAGTCCGCCGAGGTTGGTGCCGATGATAAGTGCCTTGTAATTTGTTGTAAATCCCGACAGCAAAAGGGCGGTTGGCACATTGCTGATAATCTGGCTGGCACCGATTGCAATGTATGTTTCCCGTCCGGTAATGATGCTTTCGAGGAAGGACTGGAAAGCTGGGACGCGCTCCATATTTCCGATGAATACGAAGAATCCGATAAATGTGCCAAGCAGTGCATAGTCCACGTGAAGCAGAGTTTTTCGCGATATAAGCAGGAACAGTACAAGAATGATTGCAAACAGGATGCGGATGTCCAGAAGCTTTGCAACATTCAACAGGCACAGCACGAATGCGATGCTGTAAAGGATAATCTGCCTTTTCGGAAGTTTAACTGACTGGTCGTTCCGATCGATTACGATGGCATGCTGTTTGATGAAGAACATGGAAATCAGGATTCCAAGCAGCGAGGCAATCGTGTAAGGGAGCATAATTTCCACGAATGAACCGAGGGACATGCCGGATTGGGCATACAGATACAAGTTCTGTGGATTCCCCATCGGCATAAGCATACTTCCGAGGTTCGCAGCGATTGTCTGCATCACAACGACAGGGATGATCAGATGTTCCTTCTCCGACATGGAAAGGACGATAATCGCAAATGGCACAAAGGTAATCAGTGAAACATCATTTGTGATAAACATGCTGAATACAAATGGAAGCAACACCAGCACAAGAAATAATTGTCTGGTTGTGTGAACGTGCGCAAGCAGTACATTTCCGATCGTGCGAAACAGACCGGTTTCCTTGAATCCTGCCATAACAGCCATCAGGCAGAACAGGAGTGTGATGGAATGCCAGTCGATGTAGGAGATGTATTTTCTGTCCGGATGGACGAGGAACATGGAGAGGATGGCGAGCACGAGGCTTACCATCAGGACTGTTTCTCTTTTTATAAATGCAAGTATTTTCTTCATAACGTATCTCGATTCTGTAAAGTTTTTTCCATTATATCACATGTTACTACACGATAGCGTGATGACCTACGCACGTATCAGCGTGCTTCATTATATCACAAATCCGTTGATGGATATAAAAAATCCTTGACGCTTCGGTTCGATTTTAGTATGTTGTTGGAGGACAGAGCGAGAGCGTTGGATGTCTACAATGCGATGGCAGGGACGGCATACACCGATCCGGAGATTATTGAGATTCATACGCTGGAAAGCGGTGTATCACTGACCGTGCACAATGATGCATCGTTTGTGGTGAGCATGGATTCGGTTCTGAATATCTACGAACACCAGTCAACGTATAACCCGAACATGCCACTTCGGGAACTGATTTATTTTGTGACGATTATCAAGAAGCTGGTCGAAAATAGATATCTGCTTAGTCACAAGCTGGTGAAGATACCGACACCGAAGTTCGCAGTGTTCTACAATGGAGAAAAAACGAGACCGGAACGTGAAGTGCTGAAATTGTCTGACGCATATGAAAACCAGTCGGACGAGCCGCAGTTAGAGCTGATGTGTACCGTGTACAACATCAATCCGGGAAATAATGAGGATTTGAAGAAGCGGAGCCAGACGCTGCGGGAGTATATGATATTTGTTGGATATGTAAATGAGAATCTTGCAAAGGCAAAAAAGGGCGAGAAGGATTATGAGACTGCAATCAGAGATGCGGTGAACCGTTGTATTGCAGAGGATATCTTAAAGGAATTTTTGCTGGAGCGCAGAGAGGATGTGCAGAAAAGTATGATGTTTGATCTGACATACGAAAAGCAGATGGAGAATGCGAAGCGGGAATGGCACAATGATGGTGTGGAAGAAGGTGTAATTCGTCAATTAGCTGTCTCCATTGTAAAAAAGGTGAAGAAAAATAAAACGCTTGAGGAAATCGCTGATGAGCTCGAAGAATCAATCGAAACTATCCAGCCAATCTATGACGTGGTGAAGAAACATGCACCGGAATACGATGTGGATGCGATTACTGCAGAGGTATTGGAAGTACGGAATAAATAGCTAGAAGTAAGTGAGGACAGGATAGTTGATCAAAGGTCAACTGTCCTGTTTTTGCAAATAAAAACACCTTGACACTACAAAAGACATTTGATATAATCCACACTCGGAAAAGAAAATAGAAGGTTATTATTGGAAACGCACATTCTCTTTGGAATGATAACGAACAACACAGTCTGTTAAGAATTATCATTTTAAGGAGGTTTTTTTATGCCAAAAACAAAGTTTCAAGAGATTATTTTCACGATTATGATGGTGTTCGTCATGGTGTATGCGATGATCTGCTACAACATTGCACTGAACATCGGAGGGATGAGCAACGAAGTGTTCCTGTCCGCATTCCATGAGCTTGTCATCATGGGACCGATTGCATTTGTGATTGATTTCTTTTTTGTTGGAGCCATTGCGAAGAAGAAAGCGTTGAAGATCGTGAATCCGGAGAAGGAAAATCCGTTCCAGCTGGTTCTTGCAATCTCATTTATCTCAGTCGCGTTTATGTGTCCGCTTATGAGTCTGGCAGCAACCATTCTCTTTAAGCATGCGGGAAATCAGTTTATTGCCGTCTGGTTACAGACATGTGCATTTAATTTCCCGATGGCACTGTGCTGGCAGATTTTTTATGCGGGACCACTTGTACGTTTCCTGTTCCGCATAATCTTCCGCGAGAAGCAGAAGCAGGAAAATATGCAGAAAGCATTTGGATAACGATGGATGATAGAAAAAAGGCTGTGTCAAGCAGCCTTTTTGTGTTAAAAATTGCATTTATGGGTATAATATTGGGGGATTATTTGAAAATACGAAAATTCCCTCAGTTTGTTCCGGCGTATTCGTGTTCTATTGGGTATATTTGCGTATTCCAACAAATTTCCCCAACAATTTCAGCTCTTTTTTCAAAATCGTTGGGGAATATTCTTATATGTGAATTCTTTACCCAATTGACTTCAATTTCCGGACTTGTGATTGGGGTATTTTTGAAAATACGAAAAATTCTCCCAATTCATTTCCACATATTTATCCGTGATTTGGGAACTTTTCTGGATCATTGAATATTCCCCCAATTCCCCTTAAAAATCCCTATGATTTCTTGTTGCAAAATCCCTTCTGCTCGTGCATAATAGAATACAAATAAATTCTCTTACAAGTCAAGAGAGGGAAAGAGGTAAAAACTATGGGTGACACAAATGATGGAGCAGTCAGAGACGCGAAAAAGCTTGGATTACCGAAGGTTTTGATTTTGGGATTACAGCATATGTTTGCAATGTTCGGTGCAACTATCTTAGTCCCAATTTTAGTGTCCGGGTATTTTGCAGATGCATGTGGAGAGCCATTGACGAGAGGTCTGACCGTATCAGTCACACTTTTCTGTGCAGGCTTTGGTACATTGCTTTTCCATGTATGTTCGAAGTTTAAAGTACCGGCGTTTCTTGGATCTTCGTTTGCATTCTTAGGTGGATTTTCAACCGTTGCCAATCTGGATACCGGTAAATTCGCCGATATGGCAGCAAATGACAAGGTAGCTTATGCCTGCGGTGGCGTGGTAGTAGCCGGTGCATTGTATCTGGTTATGGCATTGATTATCAAGCTGGTTGGCGTAAACCGCGTGATGCGTTTCCTTCCACCGGTTGTAACCGGACCGATCATTATCTGTATCGGACTTTCGCTTGCACCATCCGCAATTTCAAATGCCAGCACAAACTGGTGGCTTGCGGTAATCGCGTTAGCGGTTATCATCATCTTCAATATCTGGGGTAAAGGTATGTTCAAGATCATCCCGATTTTGATGGGTGTTTTGATTTCTTACGTGGCAGCAGTGATCATGAATGCAGCAGGACTTACGAATCCGGATGGCAGTGCGATCATCGCATTTGAGTCGGTGAAATCCGCAAGCTTCTTCGGTGTACCACAGTTCCAGTTTGCAAAATTTGATCTCACATCGATTCTGGTTATGGCACCAATCGCAATCGCTGCGATGATGGAGCATGTGGGTGATATGTCAGCTATTTCTGCAACCGTTGGCAAGAACTTTATTCAGGACCCGGGTCTGCACCGTACATTAGTTGGTGATGGTCTTGCAACTGCATTTGCAGGAGCAATCGGCGGACCTGCAAACACAACATACGGTGAGAACACAGGTGTATTAGAGCTTTCAAAAGTATACGATCCGATGGTTATCCGTCTGGCAGCCGTATTTGCAATCGTACTGTCCTTCATTCCGAAGTTCGCAGCTGTCATTTCCACGATGCCATCAGCGATTATTGGCGGTGTATCCTTCATGTTATATGGTATGATTTCAGCCATCGGTGTGCGGAATGTCGTTGAGAATAAGGTAGATCTGACACGTTCCAGAAACCTGATTATTGCTGGTGTGATCTTCGTCTGTGGACTTGGTTTCACAAACGGTATCACATTTACAATCGGGGAGACATCTATCACACTGACAGCACTTGCTATTGCAGCGATCGCAGGAATTCTGTTAAATGCGATTCTGCCTGGAAATGATTACCAGTTCGGTGCAAATCCGGATGGTGACCAGAGCCGTGGTGTCTTTGTAAAGTCTAAGGAATAAATAT
>ERZ1034844.519-NODE-519-length-20843-cov-38.820666_pt1 | contig 20843 bp, 15 predicted proteins | sample MGYA00520594_ERZ1034844 | MGnify/ENA primary metagenome ERZ1034844 (study PRJEB33766, sample SAMN09781733) | gut metagenome | biome: gut microbiome | host: Homo sapiens | place: Madagascar | study: EMG produced TPA metagenomics assembly of the PRJNA485056 data... | reverse complement strand
GGCGACGAAGATGTACGAAAGTGTTGCCCAAGGGAGCCGTGCTGCACCCTCGGGCAACGATAAGTATGGTTTTCGTTGCCGAAGGGTTTCCTTCATCCATACTTCATTCTGCCCTGCGCCCTTGGGCAACGGGAAGGCGCGGAAGAGTCGCCTGACTGTGCCGCGCGTCACCTTCGGGTGCGGGACAGTCAGGCGTCATCGTTCCCGGAGAGCTCGGCGCCGTCCCCTGCTCCTGTCGTTGGAGGGGTTCAGGGGGGGGCGGTCGCATGGTCGTGCGGCCATTATATCGGCCATTATATCCGGCATATTCGTTTGATATTTGGAAATTTTTATTATTGTTGTCCTGAAGCCTGCCACACGGCGTCACGTCCCGTGCCGGTGACGCAAGGCAGGAGCGGGATACAGACCGAAAGGGTGACCGATGGTCGCCAAGTTATTTACCAAAGCATCGCTGAACTCATAGGACTCACGAGACTATAACCAAAACATCAATCGATATGAGCGTTTTTACACACACACACACACACGGCGCGCGCTGCTGACGGCTGCCGCCGCCATCCTTCTCATCACCTCCTGCGGTAAGAGGGAGGAGACGGCCGGAGTCTCATCCGTGGCCGTCACCCCGTCCCGGATAGAGATCATAGAGGGCGGATCTGCGGTGCTGTCCGCCAGTGTCTCTCCCGAAGCCGCGTCCGACAGGGCCGTGTCGTGGTCGTCGTCCGACCGGAGCGTCGCCACTGTTGACAAGGCCGGCACCGTCCATGGCCTCAGACCCGGCACTGCGACCGTCACCGCGACGGCGGAGGGCAAGTCCGGCACCTGCGCTGTGACGGTGAAGGCCAAGGCGGTAAACGTGACGGATGTGTCCCTGGACAGGACCGAGCTGACCCTGACCGAGGGTGAGACGGAGACGCTTACGGCCACGATGAAGCCCGACAACGCAGACAACCGGAAGGTGACGTGGAGTTCGGACAAGACGGAGATCGCCACGATCGACGGCTCCGGCAAGGTTACTGCCGTGAAGCCTGGCGAGGCTGTGATCACTGTGACGACCGAGGACGGCGGGAAGACGGCGACCTGCAAGGTGACGGTGAAGGCCAAGGTGGTTCCGGTGACAGGTGTGGATGTCAAGCCGTGGTCCGTGACGATCGGCGCGAACGGCACAACCAAACTTACCTGCACGGTCGCCCCGTCCAATGCCACTAACCGCAATGTGAGGTGGGAGTCGGATAACCCGTCCGTGGCCACGGTCGATTCCGACGGCAACGTGAGAGCCGTTTCGGCGGGTGTGGCCAAGGTCAGCGCGGTCACCGAGGACGGCGGCTTCAGGTCAGGCTGCACCGTCACCGTGAAAGAATTCTCTTCCGGGTTCGAGGTTGGCGGCCTGTTCTACAAGACCGCCAAAGGTTACTCTATGGATTTCGTCGAGGTGACCGGTAACCCGGGCGGAGGCAAGTATTCGGGAGATGTCGTGGTTCCCGGTACGGTTGAGTATGACGGGATTACCTATACCGTCAAAGGGGTCGGGAATAGGGCCTTTGAAGGGTGCGATGACCTAAGGAAAGTCACTATCTCGGAGGGGATATATAAGATCGGAGCCTATGCTTTCTATTATTGCGGGAATCTTGAACGTGTCATTTTACCTTCCACGTTAGAAAATATTGATGATTCAAATCCGGTGTTTGAAGCTTGTTCTAAACTTGAGATTATCACAACCGCGCCGAGGGAAGGTCAAGAGAACTACTGCTATCTGTATGACAAGGCTTTGTATATGCACGTGGGTCGGACAGAGAGAGAGATTCTGAGTTGGATTCCTGAAAAGAAGACCGGTACGGTGGTGATAAAGGAAGGCACTACGAAGATTGGGTACTCTTCTATTCATCGAACAAATGTTGATAAGATAGTTATCCCTGAGTCTGTCAAATCCATAGACATCTACACATTTGTGTCATGCAAAACTCCTTTGGTACTTGAACTGAACCGGAAGACCAAGGAGGATGTTGACGAGATAACAACAAAAATGTCATCTTTTTTCTTTAACGGCACAGACCGCTCAGCCGTCAAGGTGACGGTTCCTAAAGGCACTAAGTCCTATTACGAGTCCCACTGGCTCTGGTCGAACCTCGGCGGCATCGAGGAGCGCCCGTAGAGTTTCCATAGAGTCCCCGTAGCTCGCTGAAAAAGCGCCGCGGTTGCCTCGTGTGTCTTTCGCGGCAGTCTCGTGAGTGAAACGGCGCATTCTGCTCACGGAGTGGCCTTCCGAGGTCGTCTCGTGAGCGAGACGGCGTGTTCTGCTCACGAAAGAGTCTGCCAAGGATGTCTCGTGAGCGGAACGGCGTGTTCTGCTCACGGAAGGGTCTTCCGAGGTTGTATCGTGAGCGAGACGGCGCGTTCTGCTCACGGGAGGGTCTTCCGAGGTTGTCTCGTGAGCGAAACGGCGCGTTCTGCTCACGGGAGGGTCTTCCGAGTCGGTCTTGTGAGCGAATAGCCGCGTTCTGCTCACGGAAGGGTCTGCCGAGGTGGTCTCGTGAGCGAGACGGCGCGATCTGCTCACGGGAGGGTCTTCCGAGGTTGTCTCGTGAGCGAAACGGCGCGTTCTGCTCACGGAAGGGTCTTCCGAGGTTGTCTCGTGAGTGAGACGGTGCATTCTGCTCACGGGAGGGTCTGCCGAGGATGTCTCGTGAGCGAGACGGCGCGTTCTGCTCACGGGAGGGTCTTCCGAGGATGTCTCGTGAGCGAGACGGCGCAATCTGCTCACGAAAGGGTCTTCCGAGGTCGTCTCGTGAGCGAAACGGCGCGATCTGCTCACGGAAGGGTCTTCCGAGGTTGTCTCGTGAGCGAGACAGCGCGATCTGCTCACGGGAGAGTCTGCCGAGGTTGTCTCGTGAGCGAGACGGCGCATTCTGCTCACGGGAGAGTCTGCCAAGGATGTCTCGTGAGCGAGACGGCGTGTTCTGCTCACGGGAGGGTCTGCCGCTGTGCTTCTGGGCGACGAAGAGCGTGTGTTGTCACCGAAGAGTCCCGTCATCCTTACTTACGTAATTCTGCCCTGCACCACCGAGCGACAAAATGGTACGAAAGTGTCGCCCAAGCGTGCCTCGCTGCACTCTCGGGCGACGATAAGTGCCAAAAGCGTTGCCCTGGAGTGTCGTCTTGGAGTGGCGCGAGGAAGGATTCTGGAACGATCAAAGGAGCATAAATGGATGGTTTTGCTCTTGTCAAAGACAAAAACGCATACGACGGTGGCATTATATGGAGAAAATGCGGCCGTCGTGATTGGTCAAGGCTCCGGGGGTGCGTTTCAGGGGATTTAGTTCCGATGTCTTAGGCTTATAACTTATTATTTTTTGTATATTTGTGAATCGGGATGGCTTCGGGAGGCGAGGATGCCGATTGGAGGAGGCCTTGATTAACCATTTAAGATTCTGGAAAGCACTATGTACAAGAGAGTTTTGCTTAAATTGAGCGGAGAGAGCCTGGGCGGGTCCGTTGGAAAGGGACTAGATCCGGAGAGTCTGCGGAAATATTCAAAGGAGATCGCGCAGGCGGCGAAGGCCGGGTTGCAGATCGCCATTGTCAACGGAGGGGGCAACATATTCAGAGGTCTTCAGGGTCTTGACAAGGGATTCGACCGCGTCGAGGGAGACAGGATGGGAATGCTGGCTACGGTGATAAACTCATTGGCGCTCAGTCAGTTCATCAAGGACGAAGGCGTGAAGGCAGAGGTGTTCTCAGCCACTCCGATGGAACCGCTTGTACGCTACTATAACCGTGACAACACCGTCAAGGTGCTGGAGGAGGGGGGCGTTGCCCTCATCGCCGGGGGAACGGGCAGCCCGTTCTTCACTACTGATTCCGGCGCGGCTCTCAGGGCTCTTGAGATCAAGGCCGATGTCGTGCTGAAAGGAACACGTGTCGATGGAGTCTATACCGCTGACCCAGAGAAAGATCCTACCGCTGTCAAGTACGATGAACTGACCTTTGACGAGGCGATGGCGAAGCATCTCAAGGTTCTCGACCAGACCGCATACGCCCTATGCAATGACGGGAATATGCCGATCATCGTCTTCGATGTGAACGGCGAGGGCAACCTGCTGAAACTGGTCAACGGAGAGAAGGTCGGGACGCTTGTCCATAAATAGTCTTGTTGGAAACGGACAAGGGTACGACCACAAAAGATTGATAAATAACAATTAATACAATACACTATGCTTACAGACAAAGCGAAAGAAATCATCAGCGGAGTGAAGTCCAAAATGGAAGACTCAGTGCTGTTCCTTGAGGAAGACCTCAAGACCTACCGTGTCGGAAAGGCCAATCCGTCCATCCTCAACAATGTGACCGTGGATTACTACGGAACTCCGACACCTGTCCCTCAGGTGGCTTCGGTGACTGTTCCTGACGCCAGGACCATCGCCATCCAGCCTTGGGAGAAGAATATGATCCCTGTGATCGAGAAGGCTATCATCAACGCCAACCTCGGTTTCACCCCTTCAAACAACGGTGAGGTCATCCGCTGCCCTGTTCCGCCTCTCACAGAGGAAAGACGTAAGGAGCTCATCAAGAAGGCCAAGGCTACCGGCGAGAACATCAAGGTCGCTGTCCGCAATGCCCGCCGCGATGGAGTTGACGCTCTGAAGAAGGCCGAGAAGGCCGGAGAGTTCTCCGAGGACGTGCGCAAGGAAGGTGAGGACGAGATCCAGAAGGTCACCGATGCGAAAGTGAAGGCGGTTGACGAGCTCGTGTCAGCGAAGGAGAAGGAGATACTGACCGTCTAATGAATGCCTTGAGGCGGCTTGAATGAATGTTCATCCGCTATTTTGGTATATTCATTAAATTTTTAGGAACATTTTCTTCCGATTTTACTATCTTTGCATCGTTATGATGATGAGCACACGATTTTATTCTTTCGGATTTTATTTCTTTTACCGCGGCAGGTAGAGGACCGGACGAGCGTGTGCAGGAATATTCAGAAAAAAGGTAGATGAATATACGGCTGTCCGGTGCTTTTCCGGGCAGCTTTTTTTATTTGGTTGATTTCTTCACCGCTGCGGTGAGAGCAAGTCCCTCCCATAAGGGGAGGGTGACGTGAAATGATGATGAATATGACAAAAGTCGCGATACAAGGCTATAGGGGGTGCTTCCACGAGCAGGCGGCACGGGAGTTCTATTCCGCGCGAGGGGAGGAGATCTCCATTGTGGAATGCCCGACCTTCGAGGGACTGTTCAAGGCTGTGGCATCCGGCGAGGCACAGGCGGCGGTGATGGCCATCGAGAACACGATCTCCGGAGGTCTCATCCCGAATTTCGAGCTGCTTAGGTCGAACCCCTACAAGATCAAGGGTGAGGTGTATATCCCCATACATCAGAACCTTATGGCTCTTCCAGGACAGGACATCCACAACATAAAGGAGGTTCGGACGCACTATATGGCCATCAACCAGACCCGTCAGTTTTTTGAGCGTAACTGCCCGTGGATCACGATGGTGGAGTCCGAGGACACGGCCAAGAGCGCAATCGACATCGCCGCTGAGGGCTTGAGGGGAGTAGGGGCTGTGGCTTCAGAGCTTGCTGCTGAGCAGAACGGGCTGGAGATCTTGGCCCGCAGCATCGAGACCTACAAGCAGAACTTCACCCGCTTCCTGATTCTGGACGACGCCATCACGGTTCCCCGCCGTGAAATCAACAAGGCGTCCCTCTGCTTCACCCTGCCTCACAAGCCGGGTTCTTTGGCGCAGGTGCTTACGATTCTCTCGTTCTACGACATGAATCTCACCAGAATCCAGTCCCTGCCGATCCCCGGGCAGGAATGGCAGTACTTTTTCTATGCAGACATCAAGTTCGCGACCTACGGACGCTACCGTCAGGCACTCAGGGCAGTCAGACCTCTGATGGAAGGACTTAACATTTTAGGCGAATATAAATCTTCGATGTAATCATGATCATTGAACCGGCAAAAAGAACATCATCTGTTCAGGAATATTACTTCTCCCGCAAACTTAAAGAGATGGACGCGCTCAATGCGGAGCGTGTGGCTCGCGGGGAAGACAGGATAATCAATTTGGGAATAGGCGCTCCGGACGGGATGCCGCCACAGGCCGCTATCGAAGCTTTGGTCGAGGCTGCCCGCAAGCCAGGCAACCACGCCTACCAGAGCTATAAGGGGCTTCCAGCGTTGAGACAAGCCTTTGCGGATTGGTATTCAAGATATTACGGAGTGACGCTGAATCCGGATGGGGGCATCCAGCCGCTTGTCGGATCCAAGGAGGGAATCCTTCTGATCTCTATGGCATTTGTCAATCCGGGAGACAAGGTGTTGGTTCCGGATCCGGGCTATCCGACCTACACTTCGGCATCTAAACTTGTTGGAGCCGAGATTGTCACGTACGATCTGACGGAGGAAAACCATTGGTGGCCGGATTTCTACGCTTTGGAGAGGATGGATCTTGAGGGTGTGAAGATTATGTGGACGAACTATCCGAATATGCCGACCGGAGCCAAGGCTACTCCCGAGCTTTATCAGAGGCTGGTGGATTTCGGGCGCAAGCACAAGATATTGATAGTGAATGACAATCCATATTCATTCATCCTTTGCGGGAAGCCGCTGTCGATTCTGGCGGCGAAGGGGTCGGAGGAGTGTTGCCTCGAACTGAATTCGCTTAGCAAGGCGCACAATATGAGCGGTTGGCGAATCGGGATGGTCGGCGGCGCTCCGGAATATATCGCCGAAGTGCTGAAGGTCAAGAGCCAGATGGACTCGGGAATGTTCAAGCCGCTGCAACTCGCGGCGGTCGAGGCGCTTAACCAGTCTCCTGAATGGTTTGAGGAACTTAATTCTGAATATGTCCGCAGACGTGTCGCCGCGGGTCGTATATTCAAGACTCTGGGGGCGGTTTATGACCACGACACCGCGGGGCTGTTCCTTTGGGGAAGGGTGCCTTCGGAATATGCTGGGAACGGGATGACGGCAGGGGAAGTGGTTTCGGAACGGGTTCTGCGGCAGGCAGGTGTGTTCATCACGCCGGGCTTCATATTCGGAAAGAATGGTAATGACTACATCCGGATTTCGCTTTGCGCCAAGCCGGAGGTGCTTGAGCGCGCGAACAAAAAAATAGAAAAAGTAATAAAGAATATTTTATGATAGTAGGTATTATAGGATTAGGTCTGATAGGCGGCTCGATGGCCATCGACCTGAAGAGAAGAGGATTCGCCCGGATAGTTCTTGGGGTGGAGGCTGACCCGGTGAACGCCGCCGCGGCCGAAAGGATGGAACTTGTGGACGAGATCGTCCCGTTCGAGGAGTGCGTCCGCAGGAGCGACATCACTGTGATAGCCATACCGGTCGGCTCCGCTGTGAAGATGCTCCCGCAGGTACTCGACATATTCAAAGAGGAAGGGAACGGGAAGAAGATCGTGATAGACACATGCTCCACGAAGAGCAACATTGTCCGCGCGGCGCACTACCATCCCCTCCGCTGCCGCTTCGTGGCGACACACCCGATGGCCGGCACTGAATATTCAGGGCCTTGGGCCGCGATGCCGAACCTCTTTGATGGCCGCGCCTGCATATTCGCAAACACCGAGGATTCAGATCCGCAGGCGGTCAAGGTGGTTGAGGGACTGTATGATGCGTTGAATATGCGTCCGCTCTTTATGAACGCCGACAGCCACGATGTGCACACCGCATACGTGTCGCATATCTCTCACGTCACTTCCTTTGCTCTGGCACTTACGGTTCTTGACAAGGAAAAAGACGAGAAGCACATTTTCGACCTTGCATCCGGAGGCTTCTCATCCACCGTCCGCCTTGCGAAGAGCTCCGCCGAGATGTGGACCCCAATTCTGGAGCAGAACAGGGACAATGTGCTGCACGTCATTGACACATATTTGGAAAAGATGAGGCTGTTCCGTGACGCTATCGCTGACTATGACGGCGGACGGATCACGGAACTCATCCACGAAGCAAACAGGATTAAAAAGATTTTGAGATAGTTATGGAACGTACACTTGACATCATCCCCGTCTCCGAGTGGGGATTTTTCGACGAGAGTATTCCCCCTCTCGTTATCGCCGGTCCTTGCAGCGCCGAGTCTGAGCTGCAGGTGATGATGACCGCCAAAGGCCTTCACGAATTCGGCATCCATGTTTTCCGCGCGGGAATATGGAAGCCCCGCACCCATCCCGGATCCTTCGAGGGTGTCGGCACTCCCGGATTGAAATGGCTCCAGAAGGTGAAGAATGAATATGGAATGAAGGTCTGCACCGAGGTCGCCAATGAGAAGCACGTCTATGAATGTCTGAAATATGGCATAGACATGGTCTGGATCGGAGCACGGACTACGGCTAATCCGTTCCTCGTGCAGGAGATCGCCGACGCGTTGAGGGACACGGATATCCCGGTCTTGGTCAAGAATCCGGTGAATCCTGACATTGATCTATGGGTCGGGGCTCTTGAAAGACTCAACCGGGCGGGGATCAGAAAACTGGGCGTTATCCATCGCGGATTCTCTACCTCGCAGAAAATCCCGTACAGAAATTTTCCGGGCTGGCAGATGGCGGTTGAGCTTCGCACACGTTACCCTAAGCTTCCGTTCTTTGCGGATCCGAGTCATATGGGGGGCTCACGCCAGTATCTCAAAGAGTTGTCACAGAGGGCGATGGATCTTGGCTTGGACGGCCTGATGATCGAGTCCCATTGCGATCCTTCCTGCGCGTTGAGCGATGCCAAACAGCAGTTGGTTCCGTCAGATCTGAAGGCTTTGCTTGAGAGCCTGACCGTCCGTCAGAAGGTCTCCAATGACAAGGAATATAACGAAGGCATCGAGCAGCTCCGTTCCCAGATTGACATCATCGACGAGAACCTGCTTGTCGCCCTTGGTTCCAGAATGGAGATCTCCCGCAGGATAGGCGAGTTCAAGAAGGCGCACAACATCGCCATTGTCCAGGCTTCCCGTTGGGACAGCATCCTATCCTCGATGATAGAGAAAGGCAAGGACTACGGCCTCTCCGAGGAGTTCATCACAGCCTTTTTCACCGCCATCCACGATGCTTCAGTCGCGGAACAGAACAGGATTCTGGAGCGGTAGGCTCTCGAACCTACGCTTTCAGAAAATATCATAAAATTGCAAATCACTGATAATCATACACTATCCACGATGCAGAGTAAATCTAAATCTTTCTAAATACCTTTCGCTATTTCAATTTTTGGGTGTATATTTGGGTGTAGAAATTCAAACGCACCCAAATATGAATATCAAACGTAACATCATTTTTGCATTGGAGAGCCGGAAGAAGAACGGATGCACCAACAAGCTGAAACAAAGCGCATCCGAAATCAACACGGACTTGCTGAAATACTATGCCGAAATGCAAAACGTGTTCAAGGAGTTTGAGGTACAGGAAACCATTATCACAATATGAACAACAAGGAATCCAACATAGAAAAGACGAACTTTGACGCATTTATAAATGCTGTCGGTTCGGAAATACAACAGGCGCAAGTACGGCTGATTACCGCAGCCAATGCGCAAATGCTGTTCCATTATTGGAAAATGGGCAACTATATCCTCTATTATCAAAACTTATATGGATGGGGAAGTAAAATCATCAAGCAACTGGCAAAGGCTATCCGGTTCAATTATCCCGAAAAGAAAGGCTATTCGGAACGCAACCTTACTTATATGTGCCAATTCGCACGGACATATCCGCTGAGTGTGCTAAGAAGTTTCATTGATACGGATGTAAGACTGTCTGTTCCAAACATACAGAATGTGACAAACGAAGTATTGAAACTGAACGACAAGCAATTTACGCAGGAACTTACTGCGCAAATACAATCCGTTGATTGTCAGTCTTTAGAATTTACGCAGGAAGCTCCTGCGCAAATTCAGGACGTAGAGAAAACCGTTTCTGCCATTTACAGAATGGGGATTAGGGAGATAGAAAAAATTTTCTTGAACTCCCCTGTCGCCAGAATAAACTGGGCAAGCCAAATGGTTATACTTGATGGCTCGTTACCGTTAGGAATAGGATATTGGTACATGAAACAGTCCGTAGAAATGGGCTGGAGCAGTAATGTTCTTAAAATACAAATTGAAACCAATCTGTATACCAGACAAATTAATAACAACAAAGTAAATAACTTTACTGCCACGCTTCCTGCACCTCAAAGCGACCTTGCCAATTACCTTCTGAAAGACCCGTACATCTTTGATTTGGCTGGAACGAAGGAAGTTGGAAATCCATGCAAAGTGATTAGATGGTTAAACCCTCAATATAGGCTTCTCCCACTCGAAGAAAAGGACATTCCCGAAATGCAGGAATTATTCCGCTCGACCGTGCTACATGTTAATATCAGACATTATACAAAAGAAGAAGTAGAGGATTGGGCATCTTGTGGTGACAGTGTGGAGCATTTTAAAGAGCTTCTGTCACACAATCATTTTATAGGTGCTTTTGATAAAGCGAACCGCATGGTAGGCTTTTCATCCATGAATAAGGACGGCTATCTGCATTCCATGTTCGTACACAAGGACTGGCAAGGCAAAGGAGTGGCCACACAACTTCTTTCTGAAGTTGAACGCATTGCCAAGCAATTGGGAGTTGTTGAAATCACATCCGAAGTAAGCCTGACAGCCAGACCGTTCTTTGAGAAGAAGGGATATGAAATAGTCAAAATACAGAAGTATAGGGCAAACAAGCTGGAACTGACAAATTTTATCATGCGCCACAAACTCTTATAAGCACATAGAACACGATTTCTTAAATAACACAAAAACACCCAATTTTACATTCTTGGGTGTAAAATTGGGTGTTTGTTTTGCAATTTGCTGATTTTCAGCGTTTATTACGGAGCGGTAGGCTCCAGGATTATCTTAGCCGTGACAGTCTATTTTCAATCAGTGCCCTGTCGAAGCGACTTTACTACAAAACCCTTGTCATATGATCTTCCAACCGTCGATGCGGCGGTTTGCTGTGGAGAAGTTCACACCGATTCTGAACACTCTTCTCGGGTCGTCGGCGAACGGGCGGGCGTAGCCTTTCTCCTCGATCTGCGCGAGGGCCTCGTCCGGGGTGGAGTCGGTCTTGATCTCGATGATGTAGACGTAGTCCTTGGTCTTGATGAGGATGTCGATGCGGCCGTTGGAGGTCGTGCGCTCTGTCTCGACATATTCCCCCATCAGCTCGATGATGATGTACATCGCGTACTGGAAGTCTTTCTCGCAGTCGCCCTGGATCTGGTAGTTTGTCCTGGCGAAGAGGGCGTCCAGACGGGTCATGAGGCCCTCTGGGTTGCCGGATTCGACATCCATCGACATGAGGGATATGAGGGTGTTGGTGGAGTCGCTCTGGATCGGGGCATAGTATCCCAGCAGGAAGTTAAGGAAGCCGTCCTTCACCTCCATGTTCGGGAATCCGAGCGTGTAGAGGTTGAAGCGCGGGTCAAAGCCCTTGATGGTGAGGTAGCCGCTCTGGTAAAGAAGCGGGACGGGATTGAGGAACGCCGTGTTCACGTCGGTCAGAAGCGAGGAACCCACGAGGTCGCTTGAGAGGCGGGTCACATCGTACGAGGTCTTCCTCATCACCTTGACAAGGAAGGTTGGCGTGCCGGTTTCGAACCAATATTCAAGAAACTCCTTGTTCTTGAATGTGTTGAGCAGGCTGAAAGGGTTATAGACACCGACTGCCTTCGGGTGGAAGTGGTAGCCGTCATACATAATAGCGAGCTTGCGGTAGCATTCTTCCTCCGTGAGGTCATTCGCCTCGGCGAGTTCCTTGACACTCTCTGTGAAATAGACTTTGAGGTCGGACTCCGAAATTCCGCAGATGTCGGGATATTCCTTGTCCATCGAGATGTCCTGAGGGTTGTTCAGGTCGCTGAACACGCTCATCTTCCCGATCTTCGTAACCCCGGTGAGGAAGCCGAAGCGAATGAACGCATCCTTGGACTTCATCACGCCGTAGAAGCCGCGGAGCGTCTCTCGCATCTTGTCCTGAAGCTCCGGGCGGTCAAGGTTGTCGATGACGGGCTTGTCATATTCATCGACAAGGATCACCACCTGACGGCCGGTCTTCCGGCAGGCTGCTTCGATCACGTTGCCGAAGCGGATTCCGGGGATGTCAGAATTGTTCTCGCTCCCGTATTCCTTTTCCCATTTGCAAAGAGCGTTGGACAGAACCTTTGCAATCACTTCCTCCTGATTGTAAGCGACTCCGCTCAGATCCAGGTGCAGCACCGGGTACTCCGTCCAGTCCTTCTCAAGAGACGCGATAGCCAATCCGTCGAACAGCTCCTTCCTCCCCTTGAAATACGCCTCCATAGTCGACACCAGCAGACTCTTTCCGAACCGCCTCGGACGGCTCAGGAAGTAGTATTTCCCTGTAGCCGCCAACTTGTAGATAAGCGCGGTCTTGTCAACATAGACATACCCGCCCCTGCGGATGTCCTCAAAACTCTGTATTCCAATCGGGTATAGCATACGGCCTGTCCTTTTAGTTCATTCACTACAAACTTACATAAAAATCTGCGAATTACACGCCCTCCACATAAGAAATCTACTGATTTTTAGAGAAGCGTTGAAGGTTTCTTCGGCACTGGCATACCCGTTTGAAGACAAGTGTTGTCGCCTCTTGGCTAAAAATGCGTTTTCCTTATTTGTGTTTAGTACAGAATAAGTTATATTTGCAAGCAATGCATAACCATGAATGATATGAAAGTCGTATTCCTTGACATTGACGGAGTGATTCAACCTCTTGGAAAGCAGGATCGTTTCAAACATCTTGACGAGATAGAAGAAATCGCCAAGGCATTGGATCAGAAGATTCCCGGATTCAACTATTATGAATATGTCTCCGAGGAAAGTTACCCAGAAAGTTTCTTCGGTGTATACAGCAGGAAATGCAATCTTTGCGCAGTCCTTTTTGATTGGCCTAAGGAAGCTGTGAGATACCTTACGGAAGTTCTTGAGCATCAAAATGCAAAAATAGTTATTTCTTCCGATTGGAGGGATTCGGGAAGCCGAATAATGAAAGCCTTTCTTGCCGTGTGGAGCCTTGACAAGTATTTTTACGGCATGCTTGACGGTCGCTCATTCGAAGAACCTACAGAAGGGCAGACTCGTGCAAGAAATTATTTCGCAGAAAAATTTGGCAGATACTCCTTTGACAGTAGGGCTGCTGACATTCGGGATTATCTGGACAGTCACCGTGAAATAACCTCCTATGTCGCTGTTGATGACAGAAATCTAAGAACACCTGTGGAAAATCATTTTGTATTTTTCAACGACGGAAAGGTCATAGATGAAAGACGGGCACGCCAAATGGATGAAATTCTCAGCATTGAGGACGGCCCATACCCATTAAATCAGTGACGGTTCAGTTTCTCTGTCGGTCACTGAGTTTGTGGTTATTGAGTCTGTCGAAGCTTCGAGGTGACTTTGTTAAATGATCTTCCAGCCGTCGATGCGGCGGTTTGCGGTGGAGAAGTTCACACCGATTCTGAACACTCTTCTCGGGTCGTCGGCGAACGGGCGGGCGTAGCCTTTCTCCTCGATCTGCGCGAGGGCCTCGTCCGGGGTGGAGTCGGTCTTGATCTCGATGATGTAGACGTAGTCCTTGGTCTTGATGAGGATGTCGATGCGGCCGTTGGAGGTCGTGCGCTCTGTCTCGACATATTCCCCCATCAGCTCGATGATGATGTACATCGCGTACTGGAAGTCTTTCTCGCAGTCGCCCTGGATCTGGTAGTTTGTCCTGGCGAAGAGGGCGTCCAGACGGGTCATGAGGCCCTCTGGGTTGCCGGATTCGACATCCATCGACATGAGGGATATGAGGGTGTTGGTGGAGTCGCTCTGGATCGGGGCATAGTATCCCAGCAGGAAGTTAAGGAAGCCGTCCTTCACCTCCATGTTCGGGAATCCGAGCGTGTAGAGGTTGAAGCGCGGGTCAAAGCCCTTGATGGTGAGGTAGCCGCTCTGGTAAAGGAGCGGGACAGGGTTGAGGAACGCCGTGTTCACGTCGCTCAGCAGGGAGGAACCCACGAGGTCGCTCGACAGGCGGGTCACGTCATAGGAGGTCTTCCTCATCACCTTGACGAGGAAGGACGGCGTGCCGGTCTCGAACCAATATTCCTTGAACTTAAGACTGTCAAATGTGTTCAGGAGGCTGAATGGATTATATATCCCTGCGGAATCCTCGCAGAAGTGGTAGCCGTCGTACATCAGGGCGAGCTTTTGGCGGCACTCCTCCTCGGAGAGTCCGTTGGCCTCGGCGAGTTCCCTGACGCTTTCCGCGAAACAGTCCGTGAGGTCTGTCTCGGACACTCCGCAGATGTCCGTGTAGCGTGCGTCCATCGAGATGTCCTTGGGGTTGTTCAGGTCGCTGAACACGCTCATCTTCCCGATCTTGGTGACACCGGTGAGGAAGCCCAGGCGGATGCACCCGTCCTTGGACTTCATCACGCCGTAGAAGCCGCGGAGCTCCTCGCGGATCTTGTCACGCAGTTCCGGGCGGTCAAGGTTGTCGATGACGGGCTTGTCATATTCATCGACAAGGATCACCACCTGACGGCCGGTCTTCCGGTAGGCGGCCTCGATTATGGTCTCGAAGCGGACGGGAAGCGTCTTGTACTTCCTGACGACCCCATATTCTGATTCAAGGTCATTCAGCTGTCTCCCTAATTTCTCCTTCAACGCGTCCATGTCGGCGTAATTGGCCCCGCCAAGGTCCAGATGCAGCACCGGGTACTCCGTCCAGTCCTTCTCCAGCGACGCGATCGCAAGCCCGTCGAAGAGTTCCTTCCTTCCCCGGAAGTATGCCTCCATCGTCGAGAGCAGAAGACTCTTTCCGAAACGCCTGGGGCGGCTTAGGAAGTAGTATTGACCGGTCTTGGCAATCTTGTAGATAAGATCGGTCTTGTCGACATAGACATACCCGCCCTGGCGGATCTTCTCAAAACTCTGTATTCCAATCGGGTAAAGCATATGGCCTGTCCTTTTTGTTCATTACTTGCAAAGATAGGAACTTTTTTGGACACAACAGTGGTGGCTTCGGAACAATAGATCTTGCTCAGGAATATTCCAACCTTTGTCCGTCAAAATTGAAAAATGAATAGAGGAGGACCGGGTGCCGATCCTCCTCTTGATCATTCAGCCGAAGCTGTTGGTGAATATCAGTCCTCCGCCAGCCACTTGGCAAGGTCGCCTGAGCCTGGCATTCCGAGGTACATATATCCGAAATTGAACCAGCTCGTTGTGCCATCTATCAGACGTGGAACATAGAATTGAACATGCTGGGCATCCACAAACTTGTTATCCGCATCCTTTTCGGCATGGGTCGCGCTGTAAGAAGAAGGATAAGTGTACACAATCTTACCCATTTTCTCATAATTCAGACCGCAGTAGATTTTCTGGTCGAACTTGATTGTTCCTTTTGCCTCGTCAAGAGTGTAGAACTCAATGTAATCATTGGCTCCGCCGACGAACGAGTCCTCATCCCATGCCAGAACTACCTTGTCTTTAGGGTAAGGGTTCATGATGCGCCAGCGGTTGAATCCCTCAGCTTTGAGGACATCAACCTTGACAATGTTCAGGTCTGAGTCAGAAATCTGGAGTGCGAGTCCGTCAAACCATTCACCTGTGCCGATGGAAGTCCATGTGTAGGCTTTCGCTAGGGTGAAAGTATTTGAGGTGATCGCTATCTTTCCATTGTATTCGGTCTCGTCAGCGAACGTTACGGTTCCTTTGTAGGTTTTTCCTACTTCCATCTTGGAGATGTCAAGGGACAGCATGGTCTCGCTTTTCCCCTTTTCAAATGAAATCGTGGCAGGAGCGGTGATGCCGTCAGGAAGAGTTCCTGTGATCTTTACAGTCGCTGCCTGATCGCATTTGCTACGGCCTACAGTAATGTCAAATTTGGCCGCCTTGGCATTGATCTCTGTGTCACCGGATGTGCTGCTGAGGAAAGACACGCCAGTGTCCGTTCCTTCCGGAGTGTACATTGCGCCTTTGTTTTCGGTGTCGCAAGACACTGCCAGAAAGAGCGCGAATGCTATTCCGAGATAAGTCTTGATTATTTTTTTCATATTCATAATGATCTTATGTTGTCAAATTATTCTGTCTTAGGAGCCTTTGACGGGTCATCACCTTCAAGACCCTCGTTCGTAGGATAACTTCCGGTAGGATTCTGAAGTATGAGCTTGTTGGCGTCAACTTCTTTTGAAGGGAATGTAAGCACCCAGTCGAATGTCTCGGGGTCATCTGTGTGGAGGCTGTTCAGGAGAGCCGCGACAGGGTGTCCCATGTCCGCGGTGCGCTTGAAGCCCTGACGGAGGCGCTTGATGTCATAGACACGTCCATATTCGCCCCAAAGTTCAATTCGGCGCTGAAGAATAATTTCCTCAAGGAGGGAACCTGTCTCATCGGTTGTGAGTTTTCCGAGCGCTGTACCAGTCTTGGAACTGCAATCGTAACCTTCCTGACGAGTCTTCATGAGTTCGTTAAGGGCTGCCTTTGCCTCTGACTCATTACCCAGACGGCATGCTGTCTCTGCGATGATGAGCTGCATTTCAGGAACGCGCATGAAGATGTGATCGGCACCGGTGTAGGTGTTGGCAGGATCCGCGAACAAGAACTTCCACTGCTGATAGCCCTTTGTCTTGTCCGGAAGTGTCTCGTAGTTCCACCATTTGGTACGGGCGTCGTTGGGTGCCATCTTGTTGTATAGCCATGCTGACGCGCACTTTCTGGCTTTTCCGCCATAACCACCACCGTTGTTGTAACGTATGTCCATGTGCACGAGGAACTGAGGGTTGGTTGTGCCCTGTGCCTGAATGATCTCCGCACCCCAAAGAACGCTCTTGTCAGTGGCGTCATTGTAGTGGAAATCTTTGTTGAATGCGAATGAACCGCCCTTGACAGCAATGGCGGCGGCATCGTGAGCCGTCTGGTAGTCACCCATATAGAGAGCGATGCGCGCCTTCAGGCCGTTGGCCACATACTGATCAAAGTGCGAGCAGTGCTTCTGGGCCTTTGTTCCAAGGAGGGAGATTGCCTCATTGATGTCACTCATCGCCTGTGCGAACACCTCTCTATTGGTAGAACGTGCCTTCCCTGCTGTTCCCGCAAAGGTAGGTTCTGTGTAGATAGGAATTGAAAGCCTGTCTTCGTGGCCTATGTAACTACGGGCGAATATCATCGCGCAGTAGGCGTAGGAGTAGGCGCGGAATGCGTAGGCGTTCCCTATGATGTAGTCAATGTCTTCTGTGGATCCGGTCATACCCTCCTTGCCGTTGATGATGTAGTTGGCGTTTGAGATGATGGTGTAGTAGTAATTCCATGTGTCGTAGGATCTCCATGCGGTGCTGTTCCATCTTGACTTGACGTTGTACAGGTAATCAAACCAGAACCAACCGCTACCCTGTGCGGACATCACCATATCCTCTCCCATGAGGTCGGCCATAAGGTTATAGGACTGCGGACCGAAGCACTGGTGGTAGTTACCGGTGGTGGTCTGTCCCCATTGCCAGAAGTAGCGGATCATTCCGTTCAAGGCCATGTAGCCACCGTCCGTGGTCTTGAGCATGGTGTCACCGGAAACCTGGTCGGTGGGATTGGTGTCAAGAAGATCAGACTTGCAGGATGTGAAGGACAGAGCCGCAAGAGCCATCAAAGCGTATAGTATTCTTTTCATAATTCTTATTCCTCCTATCGTTAGAAATTGATGTCAACACCAATGGAGTAGGTTCTGGTCGGAGTGTATGACCAGTTTGTTCCTCCGGTGAGGTCGTACTGAGGGTTGAGACCCTGAAGCTTGCTGAAGAGAGCGATGTTGTCACCGACCGCGAAAAGGCGGAGGGACTTGATGCCGGCCTTCTTTGTCCACTTGGTCGGGAGAGTGTAGCCTAACTGTACAGACTTGATCGCGAAGTAAGAGGCGTCGACAAGCCATCTGTCAGCGGCAAGTCTTCCGGAATTTGAGAGAACCGCAGGAACGTCAGTCTCATCGCCCGGTTTCTGCCAGCGGCGAAGAATATGTCTGTTCCAAGTGTCACCCGTGTAGGTGGTCTCCATGGACGAAGCGTAAAGCGAGTCATAAACCTTGCCGCCTACGGAGAATGTGGTGAGGAAGCTGAAATCAAATGATTTCCACTGGAAATCCGATCCGAATGAACCCTGGATCTTGGCCTCGCGGCTGCCCAAGTAGTACTTGCTGGCGTTGGCAGCGGCCTGGTCACTGGTGATGTAGTCGGAGCCTTCAACCTTGTTGCCATCCTTATCTGTCTCGTAAGCATAGTAAAGCAACTGTCCGTTGGCCGGATCAACACCGGCCGCCTTCGGCACATAATAAGTGTAGATAGGCATTCCTTCCTTGATTACGTAAGCGCCTGATGTGATGGTGTCAGACTCTCCGGTGAGATGGAGAACCTTATTCCTGTTCAGGTAGGTCATCAAAGTAGAGCTTGCGCGGAAGTCGGCCTTATTCAGCCAGTTGACCTTGAACGTGCCCTCAAATCCTTGGTTTCTCATCGAGCCTACGTTGGCATTGTAACCGGTGAAGCCCGTTGAGGCGGCCATAGGGAAGGACAGAAGCATGTCGCTTGTCTTTGAGTTGTAGTACTCAAGAGTAAGGTTCAAAACCTTGTGGAAGAATGCACCTTCGATACCTGCGTTCCAAGAGCCTTTCTTCTCCCATGACACATCAGGGTTTGCGAGAGATGACACGAGGGCGCCAGGGTTCGTGGCATTGGCATAAGTAAGATCGTAGAATGACTGCCATGCGTAGTAAGAACCGATGGAGTCGTTACCAAGCTCTCCATAAGAGAGGCGGGCTGTGAGGTTGTCAATCCAGGTGATGTCCTTCATGAACGCTTCCTGTGACACACGCCATGATCCACCGAGTGACCAGAACTGTCCCCAGCGGTTGTCCTTGTAGAAACGAGAGGAACCGTCGGTACGCCATGTGGCTTCAATGTAGTACTTGTCGGCATAGTCGGCGGCAAGACGTCCGAAGAAGGATTCCATGCGATAAACATCGGAATATGAGCGGTTTCCTGTCACGTTGGTTGCCGGGTCGAGTTCCTTGATTCCAGGATAGACACCTGTGCGGTCAGCTGCGAGGTACTTGTACTGGTAGTTGTAGTACTCGTGTCCAAGCTGTCCAAGGAAGTGGAAATCATTCAGGTTGCGCTCGTATTTGAGAATCTGGTTCCATGTGTAGGAGAATGTACGTGTAGAGTACTTGTCCACAGAACCTCCTTGTGATTTTCCGTCACCGTGGTAAGGGTTGTAATAGGAGGTTCTGTTCATGTTGGTGATGTCGGCTCCAAAGTTTGTGGAGAAAGACAGACCCTTGAATATTCCCATGGCGTCGCTGTCTCCTCCGATGATGGCATAGGCGCGGACACCGGAGTTGTCGCGGAGGATCTCATTGCTGTTGTCATAGAGGTCTCCGACAACGTTGAAGTTGGCTGCCTTGGGACGGCCGTTCTCACCGTAGTCGTACTGTTTGTTGCCGAACTCGTCAAGCAGGTTGGCACCGCTGTCGTCTTTCAGGTAGACAGGATAGATAGGAGCCATGAACTGAGCTGTATACCATGCGTTACCGGTCTGGGTGTCAGAGTACTGCGAGCTGTTCTGGTTAGTGTACGCATAGCTTGCGCTGGCACCGAGTTTCATCCAGTCGTTAACCGAGTGGTCAACGTTGGCGCGGAGGGAATAACGCTTGAACTTGGTTGTGATGAGGACACCCTTGTCGTCAAGATAACCGAGAGAGAACGCATACTTTGTCTTATGCGTTCCACCGCTGACACCAAGCTGATACTCCTGGCGGACAGCCTTGTCTTCCGTGAGGACATCCATCCAGTTGTCGTCCCAGGCGGAAACCGCGTCGGAGCGAACCCTTCCTGTCTCAGGATCGATGAGGTCAGCCCACTTGTAATTCTTGAAAGGATTGTAGAACTCTCCACCGAGTGCTCCGGAAAGACCCGCGGACGCAAGAGTTTTAGCTTTGGCGAGGTCGTAGCCACCGTTGATGACGTAATTGTTCTTGAGGGCTTCCCAAGTGAGTTCCACGAACTCTTCCTGGTTGACGGTGTCATAGTCCCTGATTGAGCGGGACTGAAGACCGACGGTAGCCTTGAGGTTCACCACTGAATGGCCTTCAGAGCCGCGTTTGGTGGTGATCATGATGACACCGTTGGCGGCGCGCGCTCCGTAAAGAGCGGCGGCGGACGCGTCCTTGAGAACGGTCAGGCTTTCAATGTCATTCGGGTTGATTGAGGAGAGGTTGCCGTCGAAAGGTATTCCGTCCACTACATAAAGAGGGTTTGATGAAGCATTGATGGAACCGGTTCCACGGATCTGGATGGAGGCACCTTCACCTGGCTGTCCTGAGCCTGATGTCGTGGAGATACCTGCCACCATACCTTCGAGCGCCTTGGACACGTTGGCTACGGTTCTTTTCTGGAGGCTTTCGCTTTTCACTGTCCCGGCGGAACCAGTGAAGGACTCTTTCTTGGCGGTGCCGTAAGCGACAACGAGAACGTCATCCAAAAGCTGCGCCTCCGGAGTCAGTCCGATGTCAACGACTCCTCTGCCATTGACTTGAACTTCGGTAGGGTTGAATCCGAGGCTGCTGACGGTAAGGATGGCGTCCGCAGGAACCGAGAGGGTGTACTTACCTGAAACATCTGTCAATGCGTAAGTGCTTGCGCTCCCTTTGAGCTGAACTGCCGCGCCCACAACGGGTTCACCGTTGGTCACGTCCGTGACCGTGCCGGACACCCTGATTGTCTGGGCCCATGCTGCACCTATGCTGATGAACAGGCACAGCGCGATTGTAAATAA
>ERZ1034844.517-NODE-517-length-20895-cov-4.848992_pt1 | contig 20895 bp, 37 predicted proteins | sample MGYA00520594_ERZ1034844 | MGnify/ENA primary metagenome ERZ1034844 (study PRJEB33766, sample SAMN09781733) | gut metagenome | biome: gut microbiome | host: Homo sapiens | place: Madagascar | study: EMG produced TPA metagenomics assembly of the PRJNA485056 data set... | reverse complement strand
CGTAAAGCCCGGGATGGTGTTGATCTCATTGAACACCACTTCCTCCCCCTCATAGGTCAGGAAGAAGTCCACACGGCTCAGGCCCTTGCAGCCCAGTGCCTCATAGACGGTGACTGCCGCCTTCCGAAGCCGCTCGGATGCATCGGGAGAGATATCCGCAGGAATCTCGGTGCGGGATTCCGTGGAGATGTACTTGGCATCGTAATCATAGAACTCCGCCCCGGCGATGACCTCGCCCACCACGGACGCAATGGGGTTCTTGTTGCCCAGCACGGCGACCTCCACCTCGTGGCCGGAGATAAACTCCTCCACCAGAACCTTGTCGTCATATTCCGCGGCCTTTTTCAGTGCGTCCTTCAACTCCTGGGTATTTCTCACCTTGGAAACGCCCACGGAGGAGCCGGTGCCGGAGGGCTTGACAAACAGAGGATAGTCACCGCCGGACTCAATGTCCCGAACCAGGCGGCCCAGATCCTCCTGAATGCTCTGCCGCCGGGCCAGATACCAGTTGGCCTGACGCACGCCGGTCTCGCCCACCACCAGCTTGGTCATGGTCTTATCCATGCAGGAAGCCGACGCGGTAACGCCGGGGCCCACACAGGGTACGCCCGCCACCTGCATCAGTCCCTGAATGGAACCGTCCTCGCCGTTCTCGCCGTGGAGCACCGGGAAGCAGCAGTCCATGGGCACGATCTCCAACCCCTGGGGCTTCAAAATCAGCAGGCCCTGGCCACGGGAGGGAGACAGTGCCGCATCGCATACGCCCTCTGCCTCCTGCCAATGATTTTCGCGGATGGCAGCGTAGTCCTGGGAGGGATAGTATTTCCACTTTCCCTCCTTGGTGATGCCCACTGCATAGACGTTGTATTTCGACTGGTCAATATGGCCGAGGACGAACTCCGCAGAGCGCAGGGATACCTCATGCTCGGGAGATACGCCGCCAAACAGGACCAATAAATTCTTCATTGTTTCCACCTCATACATTTGACGATATACTTGACTATCTTTATATAATATGATAAAACGGGATACAAAGCAAGGGGTTCGACTCAATTTCCCGGAAAGACGTGAATTTCCCGTAAACTCTTTCCGATTTGGTGGAAATTCTGCGCCGAACCGTATATAATGAAGAAAAGGAGGGATGCACCATGCAGATTGAACTGACAGAAAAGGAGTTCCGGCGGCTGCTGGACATGGCTTATATCGGCAACTGGATTCTCAATTCCACCCGCGGCTCTGACCGCTTTGAGGACTATGACAAGGTGGAAAGCCGGCTTTTCTCCTACTGTAAGGATCACGGTATGGCCTCCCTGACGGAGACCTGGAACGGTCAACCGGTGCCCTCCCGGGCCTTTGCCGAGGGCGGCATCCACGAGGCCATTATGGACTATGAGGACGCGGTGTTCTTCGACATTCTGGCGGAGGAGCTGGCCCGCCGGGATATGGACTATGCCCCCATCTCCAATCAGAACTACGATGAGCTCATCGAGCGCATGGACGAATACATGGAGGAATTCGAGCGCAACGGAACCGACCGCTTGCAGGTAGAAGATTTATAATCCAATGGACAGAAAGGCTGCTGCACCTGTTTCGTGCAGCAGCCTATTTTTTTATTCTTCCGGCTTCAGCATCCCCATTCTGTGGTGTCTGCGGCATAGGGCGATGTAGCTGTCATTGGCCCCCAGCACCACCTGATCGCCGTGGGTAATCATCTCGCCCTTTTCATTAAAGCGGGCATTGCAGGTGGCGGCTTTTCCGCACCAGCAGACGGTTTTGATCTCCTCGATCACATCCGCCCAAGCCAGCAGCCACATACTGCCCGGGAACAGATTCCGCTGAAAATCCGTCCGCAATCCGTAGCAGATCACCGGCACGCCAAGATCGTCCACAATATGTACCAGGAATTCCACCTGCTCCTTGGTGCAGAACTGGGCCTCGTCCACGATGATGCAGTCGTATTTCTGGATTTCCTCCGGGGGCATGGTCACCAGATGCTCCACAAAGTCGCATTTCTGCCGCAGGCCCATGCGAGACGCCACATAGCCTTCCCCGTCCCGGTCATCCAGCTGGGGCTTTACCAGCAGCGCCGATTTCCCCCGCTCATAGTAATTGTAGCCCACCATCAGCGCATTGGCAGTTTTGGAGCTGCCCATTGCACCGTAACGAAAATATAGCTTTGCCATGTTCCCTCCCGCGCGGAAAATTCTCCGCGAATTCGCAGCGCCACTCCGGCGCGGTGATGTTCAGGGGCTATTCTATCCTATTTCGGCGCCGTTTGCAACCCCAAAGCCGGAGCAAGGCCCCCGGTTGGTCTTCCCGGAAGCCTTGCCATGCTATCCTGTGAAAAATCTCGACACGCAGTAGACAATGCCATAGAGCACGCTGGCCCCCACGCCATACACCAGCACCGGCCCCGCAATGGTAAACAGCTTGGCACTGACGCCCATCACAAAGCCCTCGGTTTTGAACTCCATGGCCGGGGACACCACGGAATTGGCAAAGCCGGTGATGGGCACAATGGTACCGGCTCCGGCCACCTTGGCGATGCGGTCATAGATGCCCAGGCCCGTGAGCAATGCGCCCAGGAATACCATGGTCACTGCGGTAGCCGTGGCGGATAAATCGTCGCTGAGCCCCAGTGCGCCCCAACCGTTCAGCACCAGCTGTCCCAAAACACAGATCAGGCCGCCGGTCCAAAAGGCGTTCAGCGTGTCCACCCAGATGTGGGAATTGGGGGAATACTCCTTCACCAGCCGGTCATACTGTAAACTGCTGATTTTCATGCTATCATCTCCCGGCTTAGTATCGCCGGATTGCCGGAAAATATGTATTTACGAGAACAGCATGGGGAACCAGTTGGACAGGCAATAGCCCAGCACAAAGGACGCCAGATTGCCCACCACCGCATACACAATGGGATGCTTCCCCTCGGCATAATAAGGGTCGGCCAATTTCGGCAGCGCCAGATAATACACTAGCCCTTCCACCAAAATCACCGCAAACTCCGCCAGGGCATACTGGATCACATAAAACGCGAATATGTGGACTGCCCCCTGGGTCAGCATCAGCAGATTCATGGCCAGCTGGGTCAGGCAGTTCATGCCGAAAATCAGCCAAAGCTGCCGTTTTCCCGCGAAGCCAAAGCAGACTGCCAGCAGGCTTTCGATCACTACCGTCACTGCCAGCCGCAATAGAAATGCGGTGATTTGCCACAGGAGATTGTATTTCCGCGTCACCGGAATCGCCGCCACCGCACTGTTCCCATTGGCAGATATCTTGTCGAAATCCGCCTGATAATAGCTGTCGAAGGCATACTGCTCCAGAATCTCCGAGCTTTCCACAAACGAATCGGTGTCCGGGAAATAGATCAGCACCCGGAATTCCGAGGGCGGATAATACCCCCAGACATAGGCCCCGTCTCCTGTGAGCTTCTGTACATTCCCTGCAAACACCATACCGTCCGGGTCCTCAAAGGCCACAAGCCGGTTCCATATCGCTATGTCATCAGTCTCCGGTTGATCCTCCGCTGTGACCCGGGAATAGGGACTTCCCAGCTTGTCTTCCTTCGCCACCAGGGTGACATAATACTCCTGATCTCCCGCGTTTTCAAACTCCACCACCACCGACGGCTTCGGCCCGAAGTCCGCGAAGGCATAGATGCCCAGTGCTGCCATTAAAAACAGCACCATGGAAATGCGTCTTAGGATGTTTCGTATCATTTCTTCTCCCTCTTTTCACAAAAAATGCACTGCTACCCTTAAAGACGCAAAAAACGCGCTGCATGTTGCCATGCAGCGCGAAATTTATGAAAAATTACACCAGCTCAATAACAGCCTTTTCAGCAGCGTCGCCGCGGCGAACGCCGATCCGGGTGATTCTGGTATAACCGCCGTTGCGCTCAGCGTAGGAAGGAGCGATCTCCTTGAACAGCTTGGTCACAACGTCTTCCTTGGTGATGAAAGCAAGCGCTCTGCGGCGATCTGCCAGAGTGCCGCCCTTACCCAGGGTGATCATCTTCTCAGCGATGGGCTGAACTTCCTTGGCGCGGGTCACAGTGGTCTCAATGCGGCCCTTCTCCAGCAGGTCGGTGGTCAGCTGCCGAAGCATAGCCTTCCGCTGCGCGGTAGTTCTGCCGAGTTTACGAGTTCCGAACATTCTTATTTACCTCCTTTGCGAAAGGGTACGCTTAGTTGTTTGAGGAGCTGCCGTCGCTGGCAAGGCTCAAGCCCATCATCGCCAGCTTGTTCTGGACTTCCTCCAGAGACTTTCTGCCCAGGTTGCGGACCTTAATCATGTCCTCGCCGGAGCGAGTGATCAGATCCTGCACGGTGTTGATGTTTGCGCGCTTCAGGCAGTTAAAGCTTCTGACGGACAGATCCATTTCCTCGATGCTCATCTCCAGCACCTTGTCCTTGACGCTCTCCGGCTTGTCCACAATGGTGGACTTGTTTGCAACAGACTCGCTCAGGTCGGTGAACAGCGCCAGATGATCCGTGAGGATCTTGGCACCCAGGGACACGGCGTCCCGGGCGCTGATGGTGTTGTCGGTCCAGACCTCAAGGGTCAGCTTGTCATAGTCGGTCATATTGCCAACGCGGGTGTTTTCCACGGTGAAGTTGACCTTGTATACAGGCGTGTAGATGGAGTCGATGGGAATCACACCGATGACGGTCTGTGCGGTCTTGTTCTTGTCAGCAGGAACATAGCCGCGGCCGTGGCTCAGCGTAATCTCCATGTTGAACGTAGCATCGGGGCCCAAGGTGCAGATGTGAAGCTCGGGATTCAGAATCTCAACTTCGCCGTCTGCCTTGATGTCACCGGCGCATACCTCCCGCTCGCCCATGGCCTCAATGTAGACGGTCTTGGGACCCTGGCAGTGCAGCTTCGCGATGATGCGCTTGACGTTCAGTACGATCTCGGTAACATCTTCCTTGACGCCGGGGATGGTGGAAAACTCATGCTGGACACCTGCGATCTTGATGGAAGTAGCCGCGGTGCCGGGCAGAGAAGAAAGCAGAATTCTTCTCAGGCTATTGCCGAGGGTTGTGCCGTATCCTCTCTCCAGGGGCTCAACTACATACTTGCCGTAGGAAGTATCCTCTGCGGAGTCGATGCATTCAATGCGAGGCTTTTCAATTTCTACCATATAGGAAATACCCTCCTTGTAACCGCGATAAAAATCGCATTTGATTCAGCTTACAGATAATCGAGGGCTTATTGTTACTTGGAGTACAACTCAACGATAAGATGTTCAGCAATCTCGAAGTCAATGTCCTCTCTAGCGGGAGCGGCAATGACCTTACCAGTGAGTGTGTTCTTGTCTCTGTCCAGCCACTTGGGAGCAGCCGCAAAGACGTCATCCTCCTTCAGCTTCTTGAAGAAAGCGTTGGAGCAGCTCTTCTCGCAAACTGCGACCACATCGCCGGTCTTAACCAGGTAAGAGGGAATGTTGACGCGCTTGCCGTTAACGGTAAAATGACCGTGGTTTACCAGCTGACGAGCCTCACGGCGAGTGGAAGCGAAGCCAAGTCTGTAAACAACGTTGTCCAGACGGCGCTCGATCATGCAAAGGAGCTCTTCGCCGGTGTTGCCGGGCATCTTGGAAGCCTTCTCATAGTAAGCATGGAACTGCTTCTCCTGGATGCCATAAACAAACTTAACCTTCTGCTTCTCAGTCAGCTGCGTTGCATACTCAGACTTTTTGGCTCTTCTCTGACCGCCGGGGTTCTTGTTGGAAGTTCTGTTGTAACCCATGACGGCAGGAGAAACGCCCAGCGTTCTGCAGCGCTTGAGAACAGGCTGTGTATTTCTAGCCATTGCTAATTTCCTCCTTTACGTTATACGCGGCGGCGTTTGGGAGGACGGCAGCCATTGTGAGGAATGGGAGTCACGTCCTTAATCATGTTGACCTCGAGGCCAGCGGACTGAAGCGCACGGATGGCGGATTCACGGCCCTGGCCGGGGCCCTTCACATATACTTCTACGGTCTTCAGGCCATGCTCCATAGCAGCCTTGGCAGCAGTCTCTGCAACCATCTGAGCGGCATAGGGAGTGGACTTTCTGGAACCACGGAAGCCCAGACCACCGGAGGAAGCCCAGGAGATGGCATTACCGTTGAGATCGGTAATGGTCACCATGGTATTGTTGAAGGAGCTGCGGATATGCGCGGCACCCTTTTCAATGTTCTTGCGCTCACGGCGCTTTTTGATCACTTTTTTCTTGTTGGCAGCCATACATATCCCTCCTTACTTCTTCTTATTAGCAATGGTCTTCTTGGGACCCTTGCGAGTTCTGGCATTCGTCTTGGAACGCTGACCTCTAACAGGCAGGCCTCTTCTGTGGCGAGTGCCACGGTAGCAGCCGATCTCGGTGAGCCGCTTGATGTTCAGAGCGACCTCACGCCGAAGATCACCTTCGATGGTGTAGTCCTTATCAATGACGTCACGGAGGGCGGCCTCCTGATCGTCAGTCAGGTCCTTTACGCGGATGTCGGGATTAATCCCCGCCTTCTCAAGAATGTCTTTTGCACTCTTTCTGCCGATACCATAGATATAAGTCAGGCCAATCTCGACTCGCTTATCCTTCGGCAGATCAACACCGGAAATTCGTGCCATTTAACTCTGCACCTCCTTTTCTATTAACCCTGTCTCTGCTTATGCTTGGGATTTTCGCAAATCACCATAACGCGGCCCTTGCGCTTAATAACCTTGCACTTCTCGCACATGGGCTTCACGGACGGTCTTACTTTCATACTGTTAACCTCCATATTGAGAACGTGTCTCTCACTTGCTTCTCCAGGTGATCCGTCCCCGTGTCAGGTCATAGGGCGACATCTGAACGGTGACCTTATCTCCCGGAAGAATCTTAATAAAGTTCATCCGGAGCTTGCCGGAAATGTGTGCCAGAATGGTGTGTCCTCCGCCAATGTCCACAGAGAACATTGCATTCGGCAATGCATCCACTACGATGCCCTCAAGCTCAATTACGTCGTCTTTTGCCAAGATTACTCAGCCTCCTTGGTTCTGACTGTGAATGTCTGACCATAAATGGCCAAATCCCTGCGTAACTCGCTGCTTGCTACTTTATCGCCTTTCAGAATCTTCTGGGCGACGTTAGAATCAATCCGAGCGGCAAAACGGAGATGCTTTAGCTTCTTCCGCTTGGGATTTTCCATGGTCCTTTGTTTGCCGTTGACCAGGTAGGCATATCCGTCCTCCACCCGGAGCACATAGAACAGCCCGCCCTTGTCGCGACCAGCCATAGAAACGATGATATCCGCTTTAGAGATATCCATTGTCCTGCCTCTCGGTGACGGTGAGAATTTCCGGCTCGCCGTCGGTAATGAGCACAGTATTTTCATAGTGAGCCGCTCTGGTGCCGTCCACGGTTTTCGTGGTCCAGCGGTCCGGCATCACATGTACGTCATAGGAACCGACGGTAACCATCGGCTCAATGGCGATGACCATGCCGGGCATCAGTCTCGGTCCGCGGCCAGGGTGCCCATAGTTGGGAACCTCAGGCTCCTCGTGGAGCTGCTCGCCCACACCGTGACCAACAAACTTCCGCACCACACCAAAGCCGTTGGCTTCCACGCAGGTCTGAACCGCATGGGAGATATCCGAGATCCGGAAGCCTCTCTTGCAGAATTTCAGTCCTTCGTAAAAGCTCTGCCGGGTCACTTCCACCAGCTTGCGGGACACCTCATCGGTCTCGCCGCAGATAAAGGTGGCAGCGCAATCCCCGTGGAAGCCGCCCCAGTAAGCGCCAACGTCAACGGAGACGATGTCGCCCTCCTGGATGACCTGCTTTCCGGGAATGCCGTGGATCACCACGTCATTGATGGAAATGCAGGCGCTGGCAGGAAAACCGCCGTAGCCAAGGAACGACGGAGTCGCTCCCTGGGATACGATGTAGTCATGAACTGCCTTGTCGATGGCATGGGTCGTCACACCAGGACGAATCATGTCACCGGCCACAGCTCTGGCTTCTGCGGTGATTTTACCGGCTTTGCGCATGATCTCAATTTCGTGGGGCGTTTTGATGGAGATCATACATCTGCCCCCAGAGCAGCCAGGATATCCTTGGTTGCTCCCTCAATGGGCTGATTGCCCTGAACTTCCTTCAGAATGCCCATCTTCTCATAGAAAGCCTTCAGCGGCTCAGTCTCATCATGGAAGACCTTCAGCCGATTCTTGACAGTCTCGGGGGCATCATCTTTCCGGATGGCCAGCTCGCCGCCGCAGGAATCGCAGACTCCCTCGACCTTGGGCGGGTTGGCGGTAATATGATAGCTTGCACCGCAGGAGGAGCACACCCGGCGGCCTACCATTCTGTCCTCGATGACCTGGTCAGCGATTTCAATGGAGACAACCTTGTCGATGCGAACATCCTGCGCCACCAGCGCCTCTGCCTGGGGGATGGTTCTGGGCATACCGTCCAGAATGAAGCCCTTCTGGCAGTCGGGCTGCGCTACGCGCTCTTTCACAATTCCAACGATCACTTCGTCGGGCACCAGCTTGCCGGCGTCCATATAAGCCTTCGCCTGAAGGCCAACCTCAGTGCCGTTCTTTACCGCTTCGCGGAGAATGTTTCCGGTGGAGATGGTGGGAATGCCCAGCTTTTCGCTGATGATCTCAGCCTGGGTGCCCTTGCCTGCACCGGGAGCACCAAGAAGAATGACGTTCATTACGATATCCCCCTTAATTACTCAAGAAAGCCCTTGTAATTCCGCATCATCATCTGAGCCTCGAGAGCCTTTGCAGTCTCCAGCGCAACACCGACCACGATGATGACGGAGGTACCGCCAATGGCCAGGCTGGAATAGCCGGAGATGTTGGAGATGATAATCGGCAGAATTGCGACGACGCCCAGATACAGGGAGCCGAAGAGCACGATTTTGTGAATGACCTTCTGAATGAACTCAGCGGTGGGACGACCGGGCCGGAAGCCAGGAATGTAGCCGCCGTTCTTCTTCAGGTTGTTTGCAATCTCAATGGGATTGTACTGGATTGCAGCATAGAAATAGCCAAAGGCAATAATCAGCAGGAAGTACACAATGGCATACAGCACACCGTTGGTATTGGTGATGGTACGCATGATGGTGGTAAACTTCCAGTCGTTTGCCGGATTATTGAAGGCCAGGATCGTAGCCGGCAGAGATGCGATGGACTGTGCAAAGATGATGGGCATAACGCCAGACATGTTCACCTTGATGGGCAGGAACGTGCTCTGGCCGCCGTACATCTTCCGGCCGCGCATCTGCTTGGCATACTGAATGGGAATCCGGCGCTCGGAATCGTTCACGAAAACGATCACAATCACGAGGGCCAGTGCCAGCACCAGGATCACCAGCACGCCGCCGATGCTCTGAGCACCGCCTGCGATGTTGGTAATCGCAGAGCTGACGGTGGAAGGAATCCGGGAGATAATGGAGGCAAACAGGATAATGGAAATACCGTTGCCGATACCGAACTCGGTAATCTGCTCGCCCAGCCACATAATGAAGGCGGAGCCGGCGGTGAAGGTGATGACGATCACGATGCCGGTGAGTACGCCGGTCTGGGTCAGCAGGCCATAGTTCCGCAGCATGGAGTAGTAAGCAAAGCCCATGATGAGGGCCAGGCCCACGGTCACATACCGGGTAATGCTGGCGATCTTCTTGCGGCCTTCCTCGCCGCCGTCTTTCTGAAGACGCTCCAGCTGAGGAACCGCAATGCACAGCAGCTGCATAATAATGGAGCTGTTGATATAAGGGTTGATGGACAGCGCAAACACCGTTGCACGGGAGAATGCGCTACCAGACATGGCGTTGTACAGTCCGAGGACCGTGCTGCTGAGGGTGGTATCGAAATACTCCTTCAACGCTGCCACATCAACATAAGGAACGGGCACTGCGTTACCCAGCCGATAAATCAGCAGGATAAACACAGTGAACAGGATCTTCTTGCGAAGTTCCGGAGCTTTCCAGGCACCCTTAATGGTCTGAAGCATTTCTGCCACTTAGACCACCTCGGCCTTTCCACCTGCCTGTTCGATCTTTTCCTTAGCAGATTCGGAGAAAGCAGCTGCCTGAACAGTGAGCTTCTTCGTAAGGTTGCCAGCGCCCAGGACCTTCAGGCCGTTGGGGCAGGCGGAGATCACGCCAGAAGCAACCAGTGCCTCGGCAGTGATGACGGTCCCCTCCTCGAAACGCTCCAGCTGGGAAACGTTAACGGAAGTCAGGGGCTTTGCAAAGATGTTGTTGAAGCCGCGCTTCGGCACACGACGTGCCAGAGGCATCTGGCCACCCTCAAAACCTCTTCTGATCTTACCGCCGCTGCGGGCCTTCTGACCCTTATGACCACGGCCTGCAGTCTTACCGTTGCCGGTGCCATGACCGCGGCCCTTACGCTTGCCAGTCTGGACGGAGCCGGCAACCGGAGCAAGTTCATGTAATTTCATCTACTTGCACCTCCTTACTGTTCCTCGGTGACCTTCAGCAGATAGCCGATCTGGGCAATCTTGCCGCGGGTCTGAGCATTGTCGGGCTGGATGGTCTTCTGACCGATCTTGCGAAGCCCGAGAGAATTGGCTGTTGCAATGTGCTTGTCAAGTCTGCCGTTCAGGCTCTTGACCAGCTCGATTTTCAAATTTGCCATTGTTCAGCCCTCCTTAACCCAAGATTTCTTCGACGCTCTTACCTCTGATGCGAGCAACCTCTTCGGGGCCGCGCAGGGACATCAGACCGGCAAAGGTCGCCTTAACCACGTTCTGGGGATTCTTGGAGCGCATGCACTTCGCACGGATGTTGGTAATACCAGCAGCCTCCATAACGGAACGAACTGCACCGCCGGCAATCACGCCAGTACCGGTGGAAGCGGGCATCATCAGAACAGCGCCAGCGCCGTAGATGCCGGTAACCTCGTGGGGAATGGTAGTGCCGGACAGGGTGATCTGGACCATGTTCTTCTTGGCGTCGGCAATGCCCTTCAGGATTGCCTCGGAAACCTCGGAAGCCTTGCCAAGGCCATAGCCGACCTTACCCTTACCGTCGCCAACCACAACCAGTGCGGCGAACTTGTAGATACGGCCACCCTTAACGGTCTTGGAAACACGGTTCAGGGAGACAACCTTCTCAATATACTCCTGTGCAGCTTCTTCTTTTGCACCTCTATTGTAAGCCATTCGTTTGTCCTCCTCCCCTTAAAAATCCAGGCCGCCTTCGCGGGCGCCTTCAGCCAGTTCCTGAACACGGCCGTGATAGATATAACCGCCGCGGTCAAAAACTACGTTCTCGATGCCCTTTGCCTTCGCACGCTCGGCAATCAGAGCGCCGACCTTGCGGGCAGCTTCCTTATTGCCGGTGGGGCCTTCGATGGACTTATCCAGTGTAGAAGCGGAGACCAGGGTGACGCCGTTGACGTCGTCGATGATCTGCGCATAGATGTTCGCATTGCTGCGGAACACATTCAGACGAGGTCTCTCGGGCGTGCCGGAGATCTTGCCGCGCACTCTCTTGTGGCGCTTCAGCCGCTGCGCATTTGTATTAGGTCTTTTAATCATTTAGGCACACCTCCTATTACTTTTTACCGCCGGTCTTGCCTTCCTTGCGGCGAATGACCTCATTGGCGTATTTGATACCCTTGCCCTTGTAAGGCTCGGGGGGTCTTTTCCCTCTGACCTCAGCCGCGAACTGACCAACCTGCTGCTTGTCAATGCCGTGGATGATGATCTTGTTGGTGGACTTTTCGGGAACCTCAATTGTGATGCCCTCAACCTCGTCCACGGTAACATCGTGGGAGAAGCCAAGCTTCATAACCAGCTGAGTACCCTTCTTCTCCACTCTGTAGCCAACGCCGTTGACCTCAAGCTCCTTCTTATAGCCCTCGGTAACACCGATGACCATGTTGTGGAGGAGGGTACGGGTCAGGCCGTGGAGGCTGCGGTTCAGCTTTTCATCGTTGGGACGGGTGACATGAATGGTGCCGTCCTCGCAGGTGATGGTCATAGCGGGATTCATGGTCTTGGTGAGGCTGCCCTTGGGGCCCTTTACCGTAACAACATTTCCATCGCCGATGGTGACTTCAACGCCTGCAGGTACTGTGATAGGCATTCTGCCGATACGAGACATACAGATTTACCTCCTTTACCATACAAACGCCAGGACTTCGCCGCCGACATGGAGCTTGCGAGCTTCCTTATCGGTCATGACGCCCTTGGACGTGGAAACGATTGCGATACCCAGACCACGGAGAACCTTGGGCAGCTCGTCGGCGCCGACATACATGCGCAGGCCGGGCTTGGACACGCGGCGGAGACCGGTGATAACCTTCTCCTTACCCAGATACTTCAGGGTGATCTTGATGACGCCCTGGTTGCCGTCCTCAACGAACTGGTAGGACTTGATGTAGCCCTCCTCGAAGAGGATCTTGGCGATGGCCAGCTTCAGCTTGGAAGCAGGCACATTCACGGACTCATGCTTAGCGTTGTTGGCGTTTCTGATACGGGTGAGCATATCAGCGATAGGATCTGTGATTTGCATTTGTGAACCTCCTGTTATGAATTACAGCCATTTGGCTGTGGTGACAGCCGGAGTATCATCCCGCCCGGAGTGAACGGGAAGACTTCCGGCGTCCGTATATTACCAGCTTGCCTTCTTGACACCAGGAATCTGGCCCTTGTAGGCAAGCTCTCTGAAGCAAATACGGCAAATGCCGTAGTTGCGCAGATACGCATGGGGTCTGCCGCAGATCTTGCAGCGGTTATAGTAGCGAGTAGAGAACTTGGGGTCCTTCTGCTGCTTCATTACCATAGACTTTCTAGCCATTATTCTTTCCTCCGATTAGTTGTAGAAGGGAGCGCCCACCATGGTCAGCAGCTCTTTTGCCTCTTCATCCGTCTTGGCAGTGGTGCAGATCACAATATCCATGCCGCGGATGGCGTCTACCTTGTCATACTCGATCTCGGGGAAGATCAGCTGCTCCTTGATGCCGAAGCAGTAGTTGCCTCTGCCGTCGAAGGAGTTGGGGTTGATACCGCGGAAGTCACGGACACGGGGCAGAGCCACGTTGAACAGACGATCCAGGAACTCCCACATCTTGTCCTGACGGAGGGTGACCTTCACGCCGACGGTCTGACCCTCACGGACCTTGAAGTTTGCAACAGACTTCTTAGCCTTGGTGGGGACAGCCTTCTGACCGGTGATGGTGGAAATGTCGTTGATAATGGCTTCCACGATCTTTGCGTTGTCCTTTGCCTCGGAAGAACCGACGTTAATGACAACCTTGTCGATCTTGGGGATCTCCATGACGCTCTTGTACTGGAACTTAGTCATCATAGCAGGAGCGATTTCAGCTTTGTACTTATCCTTCAAAGTAGGCATTCTTTATACGCTCCTTTCTTAAAACTGCTCGCCGCAGCCGTGCTTGCCGGTGCAGACGCGAACCTTAGAACCATCCTCCAGGATCTTGTAGCCGCCGCGGGTAGCCTTGCCGCACTTGGGGCAAACCAGCATAACCTTGGAAGCTCTCATGGGGATAGACTTACGAATAATGCCGCTCTCCTGATCCTGACGGGTTGCACGAACGTGGCAGTCAGCCATGTTGATGCCCTCAACCAGAACCTTACCTACGGTGGGCATGGTGGAGAGAACCTTGCCCTGCTTGCCCTTGTCCTTGCCGGACAGAACAACGACTGTATCGTTCTTTTTGATCTTCATTTAGGTACCCCCTTAAATGACTTCCGGAGCCAGGGACAGGATCTTCATGTAGTCCTTGTCGCGGAGCTCTCTTGCCACAGGCCCAAAGATACGGGTGCCTCTGGGGTTCTTGTCGTCCTTAATCAGAACGGCTGCGTTCTCGTCAAAGCGCACATAAGTGCCGTCTGCACGGCGGACGCCGCGGCAGGTACGGACGATGACAGCCTTAACGACTTCGCCCTTCTTCACAGTGCCGCCGGGAGCAGCCTTACGGACAGAAGCAACGATTACGTCGCCGATGTTGCCGTACTTGCGCTTGGAGCCGCCCAGAACACGGATGCACTTAATTTCCTTGGCGCCGGTATTATCGGCAACCTTCAGGTAACTTTCCTGCTGAATCATCGAACCGGCCTCCTTACTTCGCTTTTTCGATAATCTCTACCAGTCTCCAGCGCTTGTCCTTGGACAGGGGACGAGTCTCCATGACGCGGACGGTATCGCCGATGCCGCACTCATTGTTCTCATCATGCGCCTTGAGCTTGTAGGTTCTCTTAATCGTCTTCTTGTAGAGGGCATGCTGTACGCTGTCCTCAATCGCAACCACGATTGTCTTATCCATCTTATTGGAGACGACGGTGCCAACCCTGGTTTTGCGGAAAGCTCTTGTATCTTCCACTTGAGTTTACCTCCTTAGGCTTCGGTCCGAAGCTCCCTTTCGCGTAAAATAGTTTTGACTCGGGCAATATCCTTCTTCACAGTCTGGATCTTCAGAGGGTTATCCAGCTGATTGGTCGCATGCTGCATCCGCAGGAAGAACAGGTCCTTCTTCAGAGAAGTCAGCTGTGCCTCGAGCTCTGCGGTGGTCTTGTCCCGTAATTCATTTGCCTTCATCATTATTCACCACCATTTCCGGACTCGGTGTCTTCCTTGGCCACGATCTTGCACTTTACAGGCAGCTTGTGGATAGCAAGACGAAGTGCTTCCTTGGCGACTTCTTCGGAAACGCCGCCGATCTCGAACATGACCTTGCCGGGCTTTACAACTGCAACCCAGAACTCAGGTCCGCCCTTACCGGAACCCATTCGAGTACCGATTGCCTTCTTAGAAACAGGCTTGTCAGGGAAAATCTTGATCCAGACCTTACCGCCACGCTTGGTGGAACGGGTCATGGCTACACGGGCAGCCTCGATCTGGTTGCTGGTGATCCAGCCGGGCTCGCAAGCGGCAATGCCGTACTCGCCGTAAGCCACGAAATTTCCGCGGGAAGCAGCGCCCTTCATGCGGCCTCTCTGCTGCTTGCGGTATTTAACTCTCTTAGGCAGAAGCATTAGCGGTTGCCTCCTTCCCTCCGGCTGTTATTTCTGTTGCCGTAGTTTCTGTTGCCGCGGCGGTCGCCACGACGGTCATTGTTTCTGCGATCACGTCTGGGCTGCTCAACCTTCGTCTCACGGAGCGTGGAGTTGAGAACCTCGCCCTTGTAGATCCAAACCTTAACGCCGATCTTACCATAGGTGGTGTTGGCCTCGGTGAAACCGTAGTCAATGTCGGCACGGATGGTCTGCAGGGGGATGGTGCCCTCGTGGTAGGTCTCGCTGCGGGCGATTTCAGCGCCGCCAAGACGGCCGCCGCAGGTAACCTTGATGCCCTTAGCACCCAGGCGAGTGGCGTTCTGCATTGCCTTCTTCATGGCTCTGCGGTAGCCGATACGCTTCTCCAGCTGAGCTGCGATGTTCTCGGCAACCAGCTGAGCGTTCACGTCGGGGCTGCGAACCTCAACGATGTTGACGTTCACGGGCTTCTTGAGCATAGCTTCCAGCTTCAGGCGGAGCTTCTCAATCTCGCTGCCGCCCTTGCCGATTACAACGCCGGGGCGGGAGCAGTGAATATTGATGCGAACCTTGTTCGCGTTATCTCTTTCAATCTCGATCTTGGCAATGCCGGCGGAGTACAGAGTGCTCTTGAGGTACTTGCGGATGTTGTAATCCTCAACTACCAGATCACCCACTTTATCCTCGCGGGCATACCAGCGAGAGTCCCAATCCTTGATTACGCCAACGCGCAGTCCATGGGGATTAACTTTCTGTCCCATAAGTTACCTCCTGCCTTAATCCTTCTCGCTGACCACGACGGTGATGTGAGAAGTTCTCTTGTTGATTCTGTAGGATCTGCCCTGTGCACGAGGCATGGCCCGCTTCAGGATGGGGCCGGGATCGGCGGACACGGCAGAAACATAGAGCTTATCTACATCCATTCCGTGGTTATTCTCTGCATTGGCCACTGCGCTGTTCAGGAGCTTCAGGAGAAGCTCAGAAGCAGCCTTGGGGGTCTGCATAAGAATTGCGGCCGCAGTCTTCACATCCTTACCGCGGATCAGATCGCAGACGATCTGAACCTTACGGGGAGAAATGCGGGCGTAACTCAGGTGTGCTTTCGCTTCCATTTAATGCTTCCTCCTTACTTGGTATTGGTGGTCTTGCTGCCAGAATGACCTCTGAAGGTTCTGGTGGGAGCAAATTCGCCCAGCTTGTGACCAACCATGTCCTCGGTGATATACACGGGAACGTGCTTGCGGCCGTCATGAACGGCGATCGTATGGCCGACGAAGGAGGGGAAAATGGTGGATGCTCTGGACCAGGTCTTGAGCACCTTTTTCTCATTGGCCTTGTTGAGTTCCTCAACGCGCTTATACAGCTCAGGAGCTACGAAAGGGCCTTTTTTCACACTTCTGCTCATTGTATTTCCTCCTTACTTGCTGTTTCTGCGCTTGACGATGAACTTATCGGTGGGGTTCTTCGTCTTGCGGGTCTTGTAACCCATTGCAGGCTTACCCCAAGGAGTAACCGGTCCGGGACGACCAACGGGGCTCTTGCCCTCGCCGCCGCCGTGGGGATGGTCATTGGGGTTCATAACGGAGCCGCGAACGGTGGGACGAATGCCCATGTGACGCTTACGGCCAGCCTTGCCCAGGTGAACGTTCTCGTGATCAATGTTGCCGATCTGACCGATGGATGCCTTGCAGTCCATGCGGATGTAGCGAACCTCGCCGGAGGGCATACGGATCTGCGCCATAGCGCCGTCCTTTGCCATCAGCTGAGCGGAGGTGCCAGCGGAACGAACCAGCTGAGCGCCGCGGCCGGGGTAGATCTCAACATTGTGGATCACAGTACCAACAGGGATGTTGGCAATGGGCAGTGCGTTGCCGGGCTTAATGTCGGCAGCGGCGGAGGACACAACGGTGTCACCAGCCTTCAGGCCAACGGGAGCCAGGATATAACGCTTCTCGGTGCCATAGTCAACCAGAGCGATGAATGCGCTGCGGTTGGGGTCGTACTCCAGGCGGAGGACAGTGCCGGGCACGTCGATGAGATCCCGCTTGAAGTCGATGATTCTGTACTTTTTCTTGTTGCCGCCGCCGTGATGACGAACGGTGATTCTGCCGTAGCTGTTACGGCCAGCGTGCTTCTTGAGGGGCTCCACAAGGCTGCGCTCGGGTTTCGCCTTCTTATCAACGCCATCGAAACCGGATACGGTCATGTTTCTGCGAGACGGCGTGGTCGGCTTAAAAGTTTTAATAGCCATGATTAGTTCTCTCCTTGTTTGAGATTTGAATTAGACCATGCCTTCGAAGAACTCGATGCTCTTGGAGTCCTCGGTCAGCTCAACATAAGCCTTCTTGGTAGCAGCGGTGCGGCCCATGGGGTAGGAGCCGGTGCGCTTCTGCTTGCCCTTGGTCTTAACGGTGTTAACGGACTTTACCTTCACACCGAAAATTTCAGCGATCGCCTGCTTGATCTCGATCTTGTTGGCGGAGGGGGCAACCTCGAAGACATACTTCTTCTCAGTGCTCTCTGCCATGGACTTCTCGGTAATCACAGGACGAAGGATAACGTCATATGCAGTCTTCATTATGCGAATACCTCCTCAATCTTAGCCACAGCAGCCTTATCGACCACCAGCTTGTTGCAGTTGACAATGTCATAAACATTGATGAGGTTTGCGAAGGTGGTGTTGCAGCCGGGGATGTTCCGGGAGCTGAGGATCACGTTCTGGTTGACCTCGGGGGTAACCACCATAGCCTTCTTCTCTGCGCCAACGGCGGTCAGGAAGGTCTTAAAGGTCTTGGTCTTGACCTCGTCCATCTTGATCTCGTCCACAACGATCAGGTCACCGGAAGCAACCTTCGCGGACAGAGCGGACTTCAGAGCCAGTCTCTTAACCTTCTTGTTGAGGGTGTAGCTGTAATCTCTGGGCTTGGGGGCAAACACAACGCCGCCGTGCGTCCACTGGGGAGCGCGGATGGAGCCCTGTCTTGCGCGGCCGGTGCCCTTCTGGCGCCACGGCTTAATGCCGCCGCCTCTGACCTCAGCGCGGGTCAGGGTGCTCTGGGTACCCTGACGGCAGTTCGCCAGATGATTCTTTACAACATCGTGCACAACGGAAGCGTTGGGCTCAATGCCGAACACGGCTTCGGAGAGTTCGATCTCACCGACCTGCTTGCCGGTCATATCATAAACATTCGTCTTAGGCATGAATTACACTCCTCTCCATTAGCCTCTTGCGGAAGCCTTCTGCGGGTTACGTCCGGAAGCCTTCTGCGGGTTCTTGCTGATGTCTGCGCCAGCCTGCTTGACCTTGTTGTTCTTGACGGTGTTCTTCAGCACAACCAGGCCGCCCTTGGGGCCGGGGATTGCGCCGCGGATCACGATCATGTTCAACTCAGCGTCGACCTTTACAACATCCAAATTCTGCACAGTAACCTGATCTACGCCCATCTGACCGGCGCCAATCTTGCCCTTGTAGATACGGGAAGGAGTGGAGCAGGAGTTCATGGAGCCGGCATGTCTGTGGACAGGGCCGCCGCCGTGAGTGGTGGGAGTACGCTGTGCGCCAAAACGCTTGATAACGCCCTGATAGCCATGGCCCTTGGAGATACCGGTCACGTCGATCTTATCGCCGGCGGCAAAGACGTCAGCCTTTACCTCGTCGCCAACCTGCAGGGTGCTGTTCTCCAGGCGGAACTCCTTGAGAACCTTCTTGAGGGCAACATTTGCCTTCTTGAGATGACCGGCCTCAGGCTTGGTGAGCTTGGACTCTTTCACGTCCTGATAGCCCAGCTGAACTGCGGCGTAGCCATCCTTTTCCACGGTCTTCAGCTGAGTAACGGTGCAGGGGCCGGCTTCCACTACGGTAACCGGAATGACCTTGCCGCTCTCATCGAAGATCTGGGTCATACCCACTTTCTTGCCGATGATTGCTTTTTGCATAGTGTTTTTCCTCCTATAAGGTTATTGGTTGACACATTGGGAATGTCAACTTGACCCGTTCGCATACGCGAACTTGGTGACTGTAGTTCCGTGGGTTGGGGGAATTACAGCTTTATCTCAATCTCAACGCCGGCAGGCAGCTCAAGACCCATCAGGGCCTCAACGCATTTCTGGCTGGGGTTGAGAATATCGATCAGTCTCTTATGGGTGCGGCGCTCGAACTGCTCACGGCTGTCCTTGTACTTATGCACTGCACGAAGAATGGTAACGACTTCCTTCTTGGTAGGAAGGGGAATGGGGCCGGAAACCTGAGCGCCGTTGCGCTTGGCGGTCTCCACGATTTTCTCAGCGCTGGAATCGATGATCTGATGATCGTAGGCCTTCAGGCGGATCCGGATCATTTCTTTGTTTGCCATTGTGGGTTTTCCTCCTTAGTTATCGTACTCAGTTATGTCACTTGAGCCTTCTGGGTACGGTCGAAAGCATCTGCCCGCTATGCCGTGCGTATCATTCCGGGGCAGAGAAAAGACCGGCATGAGCCGGCCCAGACTACATCCCGGCGATATACGCCGCGAAGCAGTGCTTCCAGCCGCCCGATTAACGGACATACTCCGCAGAAGTTACCGGCGTTTCCGCCGCAATCTCCTGTTTCATCGCATTTGCGCTCAAAACTCGCGCCTGAATATAATATAATAAATACCCCCTTTTGTCAAGGGGGTATTTGAGATTTTTTATTATTTTTTCTTTCCGGTGCACCAGCCGATGATCCGGCCCAGCTGCTCCTGGGTCATATACTTGAGCGGCACCAGGTTGACGCTCCGGCGATTGGGGTAGAGCAGCAGGGCGTTTTGATTCTTCCGCACCCGCCAGGTCTTGCTCCAGAGCACTCTCACCTGCTCCCCCTCGGCCTTTACCGTCCAGCCGTCCCGGTCAAACTCATAGGTGAGCCGCTGGCCGGCCAGACCCGAGCGCTTATGCTCCCGGCGGATGTTGCTGCGATACACCGCAAACACCGCCAGAATCACCAGAATGAGCACCAGAATCACGGAAACGGGCATTTCACTGGGCAGCTGCTTCCCGATGGCGAGGAACAGCACGATCAGCACCAGCAGCGCCACCGCCAGGGAAAAGCCCCGGAGGAACTGCTGCCACTTGAGCTTTGCAAATTCCGGGTATTCAATGCCGAATACCTGTACCGTAACGGTACTGTCCTTTTTCCTGCTCAAGCCGAATGCCTCTTAGTATGCCACGCCCCAGTAGACCATCTTCTCCGCCTTTTTGCCGCAGATGGGGCACACGTCGGAGAGATGCTCCTGCTGGAAGGGGATGCAGCGGGAGGTCATACCGGCCTTTTCCTTCATGTCCAGCTCGCACTGGAGGTTGCCGCACCACATGGTCTTGATGAAGCCGCCGTGCTCCTCCTGCAGCTGCTTGGCCTCCTCCAGGGAGTAAGCCGCATAGGTGTGGTCGGCGATGTTCTTGGCCGCCTTTTCGTACAGGCCGTTGTGCACCTGATCCAGCAGCTCGGGCACCTTGGTCTCCAGTTCTGTAAGAGACAGCACGATCTTCTCGCCATTGTCCCGGCGAACGGCCACGCACTGATTCTTCTCCAGATCCTTGGGGCCGATCTCGATGCGCAGGGGAACGCCCTTCATCTCGTACTCGGCGAACTTCCAGCCGGGGCTGTTGTCGGAGAAATCGCCCTTGGCACGGAGCCCCTGGTTCTTCAGTCGCTCCACCAGCTGCTCAGCTGCCTCGGTGACGCCGGGCTTATGGGCAGCGATGGGCAGGATGATCACCTGAATGGGAGCGATTCTGGGAGGCAGCACCAGGCCGTTGTTGTCGCCATGGGTCATGATAATGCCGCCGATGATCCGGGTGGACAGGCCCCAGGACGTCTCAAAGGGATGGGTCTGCTGGTTGTTCTGATCGGTGAAGGTGATGTCAAAGGCCGTG
>ERZ1034844.516-NODE-516-length-20939-cov-15.038881_pt1 | contig 20939 bp, 17 predicted proteins | sample MGYA00520594_ERZ1034844 | MGnify/ENA primary metagenome ERZ1034844 (study PRJEB33766, sample SAMN09781733) | gut metagenome | biome: gut microbiome | host: Homo sapiens | place: Madagascar | study: EMG produced TPA metagenomics assembly of the PRJNA485056 data... | reverse complement strand
ACTAACTTTCAATTTAGCAGTCTACGCCCAGCCCACGGAGTGCTTCCTCCGCCTGTTCTTTTGTCTGGAAGTGAATTCCATGAATTCCCTGCGCTTCTGCTGCCTGAACATTTTTCAGCGTATCATCAAGGAAGACACTTTCCTCGGCTTTTAAACCATATCTGCTTAACAACAGCTGATAAATCTCCGGTTCAGGTTTGATCAGGTGCTCCTTGTAAGACAGGATACCGCCTTCCATCTCGGGGAGAAAATTCAATGCTTCTGCGCATTCCACTTCTGCCTTACGAGAGAAATTAGACAGGTAATACACATGATATCCTTTTGCCTTGAGTTCTTTCAGCCAGGGAATCGCATATGCTCTGGGAGTGACGATTCCGTGGATATTGTCAAAAGCGCGATTCAGTTCCTGCTCCAGTTCCGGTGCATCTTTGATAAACGCATCCAGGATCTGCCTGTCTGTCCAAGTGCCGCGGTCATACTCATTCCATAACGGATTCATCACAGATGCCTTGGCAATACGCGCTATCATATCAGCATCAAATCCCTTGTCTGCCAGGAATCCTTCCCAGCGATAATCTGTCAGAACATTTCCTATGTCAAAAATAATATTACGTATCACTTTCTACCTTCTCCTTATTCTCAATCTTGTGTCCAACGATGACGCTTTCTAAAAATGAACCGCGAAACCATACACACCGAAAGCCGCGTCAGGATTCTTTCATGTGTTATCAAGAAAACAGGCAGCTTTACATTTTTGCGCCTTTCCCCTCTTATGGCTTCACCTCTCCGGCATCCAGTTCCATGATTTCTAAAAGCTTTCCTGCTGCCGCCGTCAGCGGCATTTTCGTATTTTTCACGACGCAGAACTGCCTCTTAGGTATCATCTTATTGAATCTGAGTTCAAAAAGCAAGCCTGACTCCACATAATCTCTGGCAAAATCACGCATCACGCATCCGACGCCCAGGTTTCTCCTGACGAACTGCACGATCATATCACTGGTGGCAAGTTCAAACTCCGGCTGCACATAGACACCGTTTCCTGCCAGAAATTCATCCATATAGCTTCTGCTGCTGGTATTTTTCTCCAGAAAAATAAGCGGCAGACTTTCCAGTTCCTGAAAATCCAAGGTTTTATTTTTATAACTGAAAAAACGTCTTCCGGCTACAAAAACATCCTCGATCTCCCGCACCGGTATCATCCGGATATCCGGCCGTTCCGGAAAAGGTGTGCTGACGATTCCGAAGTCGATTCTTCCTTCTCTCAGATAATTCAACGTCTCCGGTGTCGGAGCATTGGTAACGATCACCTTGATCCCCGGATATTTTTCATGGAATTTTTCCAGATAGGGAAGCAGATAGAACTGCAATGTCATATCGCTGGCACCGATACGGACTTCTCCCAGCTCCATATTCTGCATCTGATGAACCTTTTTCACACCAAGTTCTATCTGTTCATAGCCTTTTGACACATAAGAATACAGCAGTTCACCCTCGCCGGTCAGCCGTACACCCTTGGCTGCCCTGTGAAACAACGCCACATCCAGTGTATTCTCCAGCTGCTTGATTGCCTGACTGACAGCCGGCTGTGAGATAGATAATTCTCCCGCTGCTTTTGTCACACTACCGCATTTTGCCACATAGTAAAATACTTTATACGCTTCCAGGTTATTGATCATGAAAGTCCCCCCCGCTGCTCGCATAAACCAAAAAGAGCATGGCTGATCTTGCGCCAGCACCATGCCCTTTTTTGCATTCTGTCTGTTTCTGTTCCGTCGACACGATTCTGTGTCAGTCACCCCAAAATCCTATTTCTTCAGAGGACTCTCACGATAGATAATATCTTCTCTTACGGGGCCGTTGCTGACCATGGTAATAGGGAAGCCGATCTGCTCCTCAATGAACTCCACATACTTTCTGCAGTTCTCAGGCAATTCATCAAAGTTCCGGATACCGCGGATATCGCATTTCCATCCGGGCAGCTTCTGAAGCACCGGTTTTGCCTTCTCCAGCTTGTAAGTAACCGGGAAGTCTGTGGTTACTTCACCATCGATCTCATAACCTACGCATACAGGAATCTCATCCAGATATCCCAGTGCATCCAGTACGGTAAATGCAACATCGGTAGCGCCCTGCAGACGGCAGCCGTACTTCGTTGCCACGCAGTCAAACCAACCCATACGTCTGGGACGTCCGGTCGTTGCACCGAACTCACCGCCGTCACCGCCGCGGCGACGTAACTCATCAGCCTCATCACCGAAGATCTCAGATACGAAAGCACCTGCTCCTACGGAAGAAGAATATGCCTTACTTACGGTAACGATCTGCTTGATCTCATAAGGAGGGATACCTGCACCGATGGCGCCGTAAGCTGCCAGGGTGGAGGAAGAAGTTACCATAGGATAGATTCCGTGATCCGGATCCTTCATGGTGCCCAGCTGTCCCTCTAACAGAACAGTCTTGCCTTCCTTCAAAGCTTTATCCAGGAATGCAGATACATCGCATACGAAAGGTGCGATCATATCACGATACTCATGTAACGTATTTAACAGCTCTGTGGGATTGATCAGGGGCTTATGATACAGATGCTCCAGAATGACATTCTTCATTTCGCTGACACGCTGTACCTTCTCCTGTAACAGTTCATCATCAAACAGTTCACTTACCTGGAAACCGATCTTCGCATACTTATCAGAATAGAAAGGTGCAATACCGGACTTGGTGGAGCCGAAGGACTTACCGCCCAGTCTCTCCTCTTCATACTGATCAAATAAAATATGATAAGGCATTACCATCTGTGCACGGTCAGATACCAGAATCTTAGGCATCGGAACATTTCTGTCTGTGATGGATTTGATTTCCTTCATCAGAATCGGAATATTTAATGCCACACCGTTACCGATCACACTGGTAGTATGATTGTAAAATACGCCGGAAGGAAGGGTGTGCAGAGCAAATTTACCATAATTGTTCACGATGGTATGTCCTGCATTTGCACCGCCCTGAAAACGTACAATAATGTCCGCTTTCTCTGCCAGCATATCCGTGATCTTTCCTTTTCCTTCGTCGCCCCAGTTGGCTCCTACTACTGCCTTTACCATTTTTTCCTCCATTCTTTATCACATGTTTGGTGATAAATCAAATTGCATCATCTGACTTTGTAAGTTCTGGGCAGTTCCAGGTGCTTTTGTTGCCTTACACCGCCCGTTTCTCACAACAGTAATTAGTATACAACACTTTGTGATATAAGTAAAATCAATATTTATTATATTTTATATAATGAATTTTAATACCACACATATTTCAATATTTCACACGTGATCTCGCTTGTCCATTACTCTCTGCCGTCCCAGCAGTAAGTGCACAGCTTCTCCCTGCCGATTCCCACGGATTCGATCATATCGTCCAGTCTCTGGAACTGCAGCGTAGTGAAATTCAGCTGTTTGCAGATGCGGCCCACCATTTCTTCGTATTCCGGGGTATCCGGATCCACGTAATTCTTCAGATCGATCTCTCTGCCTTCCTGCTCAATCTCTTTGATCACACGACGGGTGATCAGATCCATTTCGGACGAAGATCTGGAGAAATTCAGATACTTACATCCGTATAACAGCGGCGGACAAGCCGGGCGGATATGTACTTCCTTCGCACCGCTCTGATATAAAAATTCCGTAGTCTCCCGAAGCTGTGTACCGCGGACGATGGAATCATCGATCAACAGCAGGCTCTGATCCTGGATCAGGTCATGCACCGGGATCAGCTTCATCTTCGCGATCAGATTTCTCTGGGTCTGAATGGTAGGCATAAAAGATCTCGGCCAGGTCGGCGTATACTTGATGAACGGACGGGAAAAAGGAATTCCCGAACGGTTCGCATATCCTACCGCATGTGCGGTACCGGAATCCGGCACGCCTGCCACAATATCAGGCTTTACATTGTCGCGCTCCGCAAGCTTTGCGCCGCACTGATAACGCATTTTCTCTACACTGATTCCTTCATAGGAAGAAGAAGGATAACCGTAATATACCCATAAAAAGGTACAGATTTTCATATCTTTGCCGGGCTGTACCAATGTTCTGACCCCTTCCGGTGTCACCACGGCGATCTCACCGGGTCCCAATTCTCTCACCGGCTGGTATCCCAGATTCAGGTAAGCAAAACTCTCAAAGGACACGCAATAAGCGCCTTCTTTTTTCCCGACTGCCACCGGAGTACGTCCCATCTTGTCTCTGGCTGCATAGATTCCCTTCGGCGTCATGATCAGTAACGTCAGGGAACCGTCGATGATCTCCTGCGCGTACTGAATGCCCTCCACCAGGTTATCCTTCTGATTCACGATTGCCGCCACAAGCTCCGTGGCATTGATATCTCCGCCGCTCATCTCCAGGAAATGCGAATGGCCCTTTGCAAACAGGTCTTTGATAATGTCATCCGTGTTGTTGATCTTACCGACCGTAGTAATAGCATAAGTTCCGTGATGAGAACGTACCATCAGCGGCTGCGGCTCAAAATCAGAAATACATCCGATACCGAGATTGCCGCGCATCTCATTTACGTCCTTGTCAAATTTGGTACGGAACGGTGCATTCTCAATATTGTGAATGGCACGATTGTATCCTTCCTCTTTGCTGTAGACTGCCATACCGGCACGTCTGGTTCCCAGATGGGAATGATAATCTGTTCCGAAGAACAGGTCAAACACACAATCCTCTTTTGCTGCGACTCCAAAAAATCCACCCATAGTTGTCTCCTGCTTTTCTCTTTTATTTGTAACTGCTCAAAACCTTGCAAATCTCAGCGCATACGTGTAAAAACCGTCATCGGCTATTTGTGATCTGCAAACGGTCAAATGACGGTTTTTATGCTATGGTTGCTATTATACATTGATCTCCGCTTTTACGCCCAGCAGATCTTTGTTTGCCTCCAGAATCGGGTTGATCACATTCTTCAGGAAAGCTTCCACCTGTTCCTTGGAACGTCCGATATATTTGGAAGGATCCATAGATGCCTTCAATTCCTCCAGTCCCATAGGGAAGGCAGGATCTGCAGCGATCAGCTCTAACAGATTGTTCTCTTTGCCTTCCACCTTCACATTGCGTCCTGCTTCCATGGAAAGCTCGCGGATACGCTCATGCAGTTCCTGACGGTTGCCGCCCAGCTTCACGGCATCCATCATGATATTCTCGGTAGCCATGAACGGCAGTTCACTCATCATGTGTTTCTCAATAACCTTAGGGTACACTACCAGACCGTCTACCACATTCAGACACAGATCCAGAATGCCGTCGATAGCTAAGAAGCCTTCGGGAATGGACAGTCTCTTATTGGCAGAGTCGTCCAGAGTTCTCTCGAACCACTGGGTAGCGGAAGTGATCGCGGGATTCAGTGCATCCACCATCACATAACGGGACAGGGAAGCAATACGCTCACTTCTCATGGGATTGCGCTTGTATGCCATAGCGGAGGAACCGATCTGATTCTTCTCAAAAGGCTCTTCCACTTCTTTCAGATGCTGCAGCAGACGGATATCATTGCTCATCTTATGTGCAGATGCTGCAATGCCTGCCAGTACATTTGCCACACGGGTATCTACTTTACGGGAATAGGTCTGTCCGGATACGGGATAACACTCCTTGAATCCCATCTTGGCAGCGATCATGGGATCAATCTTGTCAATGGTCTCCTGATCCCCGTTGAACAGTTCCAGGAAAGAAGCCTGGGTGCCGGTAGTTCCCTTGGAGCCTAACAGCTTCATGGTGCCCAGTACATGATCCAGATCCTCCAGATCCAGAGAGAACTCCTGTAACCATAAGGTTGCTCTCTTACCTACGGTCGTAGGCTGTGCGGGCTGGAAATGAGTAAATGCCAGGGTCGGCTGTGCCTTATATTTATCCGCGAAATCAGCCAGTTCCTTCATGGCATTGATCAGCTTTTTACGAACCAGCTTCAGTGCCTCTGTCATCACGATAATATCGGTATTGTCTCCCACATAGCAGGAAGTTGCACCCAGATGGATAATGCCGGCTGCCTTGGGGCACTGCTGTCCGTATGCATAGACATGGCTCATAACATCATGACGCACCAGCTTCTCACGCTCTTTTGCCACATCGTAATTGATGTCCTCGGCATGGGCCTTCAGTTCTTCGATCTGCTCATCTGTGATAACGGGCTTGCCGTTCTGGGACAGTCCCAGCTCTTTTTCCGTCTCTGCCAGTGCGATCCACAGTTTTCTCCAGGTGCGGAACTTCATGTCCGGAGAAAAAATATACTGCATCTCTTTACTTGCATAGCGCTCGGATAACGGGCTCTGATATCTGTCTGTACCTGTACTCATTTGTCTTACTCCTCTTAATCATTATTAAAATTATCATAACTTTTTCAGAACCACATTCTCAAAAAAGCTCTTCCAGAACTTATGGGTGGCTCTGAATCGTTATTTGTCAAATTCCCCACGGATATCTTCTCTGGGCGGCTCCATCGGATATTTTCCGGTAAAGCATCCCTTGCAGATACCGAGATTACCGCCGACCAGTTCTTCCAGTCGTTCGATCTTCAGATAGTCCAGGCTGTCCGTGCCGATCAGGTCACTGATCTCCCGGATGGAACGGTTATATGCGATCAGCTGGTCTCTCGCCGGCACATCCGTGCCGAAATAACACGGCCACAGGAAAGGCGGCGAGCTGACTCTCATATGTACTTCTTTGGCCCCGGCCTCTCTGAGCATCTTCACGATACGGTCGGAAGTCGTACCGCGGACAATGGAGTCATCGATCATGATGACGCGTTTGCCTTCCACTGCTTCCCGGATGGGGTTCAGTTTGACCTGTACGCTACTCTCTCTGCTCTTCTGTTTCGGTTTGATGAAAGTCCTGCCCACATAGGCATTTTTCACAAACCCCATACCATACGGAATTCCGGACTGCATGGAATATCCCATGGCAGCGCAGTTGCCGGACTCCGGTACGCCGATGACCAGATCTGCATCCACCGGTGAATCCATAGCCAGGAACTTGCCTGCCAGAATACGGGAATCATACACACTGACTCCGTCAATAAAGCTGTCGGGTCTGGCAAAATAAATATACTCAAAAATGCATCTTGCGGTATCTGCCGGTTTCAACACATGGGTTGTGTCGGACTCGATTCCCTTTTCCGGAGAGATGGTCACGATTTCGCCGGGCAATACATCCCTGACGAACTCGGCACCTACCGTATCCAGGGCGCAGGTCTCACTGGAAAGGAAATATGCATTGTCTCTCTTACCGATACAAAGCGGTTTAAATCCGTAGGGATCTCTCGCACCGATCAGCTTACGGGGAGACATTACCACCAGGGAATACGCTCCCTTGATCTTCGTCATGGCTCTGCCGACAGCTTCCTCTACCGATTTGGAATTCAATCGCTCTCTGGCGATATGATACGCAATAACCTCCGAATCGATGGTCGTCTGGAAGATAGCTCCGGTATACTCCAGTTCTCTGCGAAGCTCCGGTGCATTGATCAGATTACCGTTATGTGCCAGTCCCAAGGTACCTTTTACATAATTCAATACCAAAGGCTGTGCATTTTCTCTGGTAGATCCGCCTGCCGTGGAATAGCGGACATGTCCCACACCGATATCACCTTTTAACTTTTCCAGGTGTTCCGGTGTGAACGCCTCATTGACCAGTCCCATATCTTTACTGCTTAAGACCTTGCCCTTGGGACCGTTCGTGTCGCTGACGGCAATACCGCAGCTCTCCTGTCCTCTGTGCTGCAATGCCAGAAGACCGTAATAAATGGTAGATGCAACGTCATGTCCGTCGAAATCATACACGCCGAAGACACCGCACTCTTCTTTTAATTTATCATTATTTTCTGTCTGGATATAAATGTTGTCTGTCACCTGTAGCCTAACCTTTCCTGTCTGCCACAAAATACCTGTTCACACGCTTCCACCGTGCTCTTACGATATCTTACAGCCTTTTAAGTGGTATACACACAATTTTACCCAATCCCCATAATTGTAACTCATTCACCTTGCCGCTTATCGCTTATAAGTCCTTACCGGTCAGCATCTTATATGCCTGAAGGTATTTGGCAATCGTCTTCTCCACGATATCCTCGGGAAGCTTCCAACCCTTTTCGGGATTGGCTTTCAGCCAGTCACGGGCGAACTGTTTGTCAAAAGAAGGCTGTCCGTGTCCGGGTTCATAGCCGTCTACCGGCCAGAAACGGGAGCTGTCGGGGGTCAGTACTTCATCGCCCAGTACCATGTTGCCGTCCTCGTCCAGACCGAATTCGAACTTGGTATCTGCGATAATGATTCCTTTGGTCAGTGCGTAATCCGCACACTTTTTATAAATGGCAATGGTATAATCACGAAGCTTGGCCGCATAATCTGCGCCCTTGCCAGGGAAACGTTTCTCAAGATATTCCACACTCTGCTCATAGGAGATATTCTCATCATGATCTCCGATCTCAGCCTTGGTGGAAGGGGTATAGATGGGCTCAGGAAGCTGATCGGCCTCCTTCAGACCTTCCGGAAGCTTAATACCGCATACGGTACCGTTCTTCTTGTAGCTTTCCCAGCCGCTTCCGGTAATATATCCGCGAACGATACACTCGATGGGGAGCATGTTCAGCTTTCTGCACATCATGCTGTTGCCGTCGAATTTCGGCTGTCTGAAAAACTCGGGCATATCCTTGACATCCACAGATACCATATGATTGGGGATCACATCCTCGGTCATGTCAAACCAGAATTTCGACATCTGGGTCAATACAGTTCCTTTTTTCGTTACTGTGTTGTCCAAGATTACATCAAAGCAGCTGATACGGTCAGTTGCCACCATGATCAGGGTATCTCCGTTGTCATAAATTTCACGAACTTTACCTTCCTTGATCGGTTTCATTTCCTGTACGCTCATACCATCGTCCTCGCATTCTTATGTTTTCAGTTTTTATAGCTATTCAGAGCCATATAACTATCGATAAATAGTTACGGGCCTTTATAGAAGCAGATGTGAGGTAAAAATAACCCACATCTATAAGCTAAACAGATTTATCATAAAAAATCAATCCTTTTTTATAACAAATTTGCGTCTTTTCGTAAGAAATTTATTGTTTCCATTTACAAACGTGAGTCTGAATACACCTCTCGTAAAAAAACAAATGCTATGTACAAGATAATATCCACACTGTGTATCTACACCGTGCAGTCACACCTTCACATAGCATTTCTTCTGTCTGCATCCTTGTTATTGTGAATATTGCAATTATTGTAATTTCCCGATAAACTCACGGACACGACCGTTTTCAGTTGCAAACAGCTGTTCCGGAGAGCCTTCCTCCACAATCACGCCCTGCTCCATGAAAATAATCCGGTCGGATACTTCTCTGGCAAACTGCATCTCATGGGTCACAATGATCATCGTCATGTGTTCCCTGGCCAGCTGTCTGATGACCTTTAATACTTCTACGGTAAGCTCCGGGTCCAGCGCCGAAGTCGGTTCATCGAAAAACAGGATCTTCGGCTGCAATGCCAGTGCCCTGGCAATCGATACTCTCTGCTGCTGTCCGCCGGACAACTGATAAGGATAAGCATCCGCCTTATCCGACAGTCCCAGTTGTGCCAGCAGTTTTTCCGCTCGGGCGCACGCCTCGCTGCGGCTCACCTTATCCACATGGATCGGCGCATCAATAATGTTTTTCATCACCGTATAGTGTGGGAACAGATTGAAATTCTGGAACACCAGTCCGAAACATTTACGGATCTTACGAAGATCTGCCTTGGAAGCATATTCACACGAGGCATTGCCGTTTTTGTCAATCTTTTCACCGGCAGCTTTTTGCCCCAGATAGATCAGTTCCCCACCGTCCATCCTTTCCAACAGTGTCGCGCACCGGAGAAGCGTCGATTTACCGGAGCCTGAAGGTCCAATGATAGAAACGACCTCTCCTTCCCTGACCGTCAGAGAAATATCCTTTAATACGCCCGTTCCGTCAAAGCTTTTTTTCACATGATTCATTTGTAAAAGGATCTCGCCGTTTGCCTGTTCTGCCATAAGTGCTGCAACTCCTATCTGTAATAAGCCAGTTTTTTCTCCATATGCTCCATAAAGGAAGCCACGATCAGGTTAAATACATAATAAAACACACCTGCTGCCAACAGCGGAATCACGCTCGTCTGTGCCGCTCCAATCTGCTTTGCCACGGTGAACATCTCCGCAATGGAGATTGTAAAAGCTAAGGAAGTATCCTTCACCAGTGTAATCGTCTCGTTCGTCACCGGCGGAAGCACCCGTTTGATGACCTGCGGCAGAATGATTTTCACGAACGTCTGTGTCTTGCTGTACCCCAATACCTCTGCCGCTTCATACTGCCCCACAGGGATCGATTCGATGCCGGCACGATAAATCTCCGCAAAATAAGCCGCGTAGTTGATCACAAATGCCAGAATCACTGCCGGGAAACGATAGCCGGTTCCCATCTGCAGGCGGAACACATAAAAAGGGGCAAAATACACGACAATGATCTGTAACATCAATGGCGTTCCCCGCATAATGGATATGTATATTTTGGAAATAATGCGGATCACTTTGCATCCCGACATTCTCCCGAACGCTACGATCAGGCCAAGCGGAAGGGAAAACAAAAGTGTCAGCACAAATATTTCCACTGTGATCAGAAATCCTTCTGCCAATTGACTCGCCATGGTGATAAAACTCATGTGTATCTGCTCCTTTTATACTTCTGTTCTTTTTTTCTGTTCTGTATCTGTTTCTTCCATACTTTTATTGTCCGGCTTTTGAAAATCCGGTGTTATCTTTTCCGGCAGCTTATTTCCCGAGGCAGACGCTGTCTGTCAGTCCCCATTTTTCAGCGATCTCGCCGAAAGTACCGTCTGCTGCCATCTCATCCAATGTCTTCTGAACAGTATCTCTGAGTTCATCATTTCCCTTCAGGAAACCTACCGCATACTGTTCTACTGCCAGCTTATTGTCTTCGCCCGCGAGCATTACGAACTTACCTGCTTCTCTCTGGTCGATCTGGTACTGTGCCACACCGATATCAATGGCAACGGCGTCTACCGCACCCTGCTCCAGATCCATAAATGCAGTATTATAATCCGCATATTCGATCAGCTGTGCGAAGGAATCGCGAAGTGCGATATTCTCCGCATTTTCTTCATCATTCAGTGCTGCCAGTGCGGAAGAATCCTTCTGTACTGCCACCACCTTGCCTGACAGGTCTTCTTTATTCTGTACACCGGAAGCAGATGCTACGACGAATACCTGACTGTTATCGATATAGGGTTCGGTCCAGGTATAAGCATCCTCTCTGCCGTTCATGGTAAAACCGTTCCAGATACAGTCAATCGCACCGGAAGAAAGTTCCATATCCTTTGCATCCCAGTCGATCGGCTGCTTTACAAGCTCCCAGCCCTGTCTCTTGCACACTTCCGCTGCAAGATCCAGGTCGAAGCCAACATATTCTCCACTGTCATCACGATATCCATAAGGGGGAAATTCCGCATCAAATCCTACGGTAAATGTCTTATCAGATCCTTTAGAACCACAGCCGGTAAGAACACCTGCTGCCATACTGATTGCCAATAATGCCACTAAAACTCTTTTCATAATACATCCTCCCGTTCCGCCACATCTTGTGGTCCGCTCATATACTTTAGCATGGTAAATTGCTAACACGGTGTCATAGTAACACAACGGGAGGGGTCTTGTCAATTCCTTATCGGTCGTAGCGTTCCACCATTGCCAGGATCTCCCGGGCGTATCTGGGATATGCCGCAGCCACCTCTTTTACTTCATTTCTGGCAGATTCCGCCACACTCTGGTTATAATCCATCTGTTTACGAAGCGCCTGTCTCCTCTGGATCAGTTCATGACGGATCTCCACCATCTCACGCTTGTCCAAAAGTGCCGCCGTCTGGCTGATCCAACGCTCCGGCATCTGTACGCGGTAATTGGAAAGCAGCGCCACCAGTTGCTTCTGATAGTACTCTATTTTTGCCTCTGCCTCCGCGAACTGCTTGCGTTCTTCCTTCTCATCCTGATACAGTTTCCACTGTTTTTCCAGCTTGGCTGCGCTGTCCGTCTGATACTTCAGATACAGATATTCCATCAGCTGACAGTTATTGACATAGCGGATTTTCACCTTGTTTTGCAGCTGAATGATCTTGTTGATTGTCTTCTCCACACGCTGCAGTTCCCTGTCGGCATCCATGTACTTGACACAGACATAAGAGATTGCCACCGCTCCGGCACCCACTGCCAGAAAATATCCCACATAGGTATCCATTTCAAAACCAAACTGCAAAATCGCCAGCATGATCACACAGATCACCAGTGCCGTCAAAAAAATGACCGCCATACCGCGCTGATTGTTCATCAGATTCTCCAGTTCGTTTCTGCGGTATTCGTAAGCATGGCGTTCCCCGTCCAGTCTGTGCAGATCCTGCCGTACCAGATTGCCGTACTTCTCTCCCTCGCGGATCTTCTGAATGCCTTCCTCGATCTCGCTTTCTCTCTTCCGGATCGCATAAAAATCCGCATCCTTCATCCGATTCTTTTTCTCTCTGTACCTGCCTCGTTCCTGTTCCAGGCCGGCAAGTTTTCCCGCCACACGATTGATCTCTGCGCGCTGTTCCTCCGGCAGTGCCTCGATCTCATCGGTATCTGTCAGATAAGAGGTCACCAGTGTGTATTCTCCCGTCAACAGGTCGATCTCCTTGGACGCCTCCGCGATCTGTTCCAGACAGTTCACAATATAGCGTTTCCGCTGATCTTCCTCTTCAAAGTTCACACCGTCTCTTGTATAGACCAGTTCTTCCCAGTCTTCTTCCTGTTGTATCGGTTCTTTTTTCTGAAAAAAGCGTTTCCACCACGCCATAGTTTTCTCCTGTCAATTTCTTTATACATTGACGCTGATCCGGTAGCTGTTTTTTAAAGCCTGCGTCAGTCTCTCATTTTCCGCGTCGTACTTGACTCTGTCTTCGGTGCGCCATGTTCTTCGCAGCTGCAATTGCCGATATTCCGGCTGTTGCTCCCATTCCCGTTCAAACTGCTCGATCCGTTTTTCCAGTTCCAGGGATTCCGTGTAATTTTCAGGATTCTGCGCCGCAAAAGCAACGTATGCATCCTCTGTAAGTTCCATTCGTTTCGCCGCCAGATAAGCGTCCAGATGATCTCTGTCCGGATCTGTCTGCCAGGCTTCCCTGAACTGATCCGCTGCCTTGTCATACAGCATCAGTCCTGTGAGTGCCACGCCCTTATTGTGTAAAATTGCCGCTCTTACTTTCCCGGCCGGAAGCTCCCTGCCCTCTTTCTCAAGGTTAGCCCAGGTCTCCAACAGCAGATCGTATCCACGGATGGCTGCCGCATATTTCCTTTTTTCCACCATATAATCGATCTGGCTCTTTCTTTTTTCCAGATTGCTGAGACCGGCACCTTGTTTCAGTACCTGTTCCACCTGCATGATATCCTCTGTATCATACATCCCCACATATTGCAGGATTGTTATCACAAATACACTCAAAGAGCCCTGTTTATGTACTATGGGATATAATTGCTTCGCAAGTTCCTTCACCCCACACGCTTCTCCGATCCAGTCCACCAGTTTATCATTCATCAGCGACAGATCCAGAAGAAACGCATTCTCTTTCAGGCAATAGCAAAGCTCCTCCAGGCAATGTACCTCAAGTTCCAGCCCCTCTACATGATAGGCATTCTCACAATATTCTCCTACGCACAGACTTGCCTTCATTTGCAAAACCTCACAGTTCTATTTCTTCTTTCCAGATATGATGGGTTGCCGCGCGGAACTCCCCAAAGCCGAGATCCTCCAGTTCCACCTGTAAATGTGTCTCGTTCTCCATCTCCACATGGATACGGATTCTTGTGATTCCCTCCTGCAGTTCCTCCGGAACGATTCTGGCGATCCTGTTTCCCTTCCCGGTCAGCGAGGTGATCAGTATCTCGATATCTTTTCCTTCCAGCAGGTAAAACTCCATATCATGCTGCGCTTCATACCAGTTGGTTCCGGCATCCAACAGTGCCTGATAGGATTCTTCTCCCTGCCTGCGCACCTTCATGCCGATATTGGACTTCAGCTTGTCCGGTCCCAGATAGACATAATTTCTGCCGTTTTCACTGGGGGTTTGCCTCTCCATCATACTGTAGCAGGCACCTTTGCTGAACAGATTGTTTCCCTGGAAGACTCTTGTGCCTTTGCACAGATATCTCAGGGATTCTTTCATCCATTCCCGGGAATATTTCTCCCCGATCAGGTAGACCGCAGACACCATCTTGTTCTCACACAGCGCCGTCGCGATCTCTAAAAGCTTTTCATCCGATTTTTCTACGGGGAACGGGAATTCCCTCTCTTCCATATATGCTACCACAGGTGTCGTATGTCTGTTGCATTCCATGCTGTAAGTCTGAATCGAACTGTCTTTGTATTCGAGCAGCACCGTCCGGTTTCTCCACAGCTCCTCCGGTTGGTATAAGTTATAGTAGAAAAAGCTCTCGCGGTGGCTCTGAAAATGTATATTTTCCGTCTTCGGCGGCAGACTTTCCGCAACCTGCGTAAGCACTTCAAGCATCCTCGGACTTAACTCCTCACAGGTGATCATCATGGCTCCGATCCGTTCCGTATTCGTCACCTGCGGCAAAAGCCCCAGACTTCTTTTTATAAAAAGTGTCAACAGGGCTACGGGATCCAGTGTATTCCCATCAATTTGTACCGGTTCCCCGTCCATGGCAAGCTTTACGATATTTTCTACGAGGATGCCTTCCTCTTCCCGGGCATACCGGATTGCCTCGCTCCCGTAAAACCACTGGTTAACTCCCTGCCTCTTACTTAAAGCCAGTGGAATCGTATACACCTGTGCACCGGCGACGGAAGACAGTGTGGTGATCTCCCCTTCGCCCCCTGTGACGTAGCAGCTGATCTGTGCATAATCGCTCCCCAGATCATACCCTACGATAACTTTTTCACTTCCGGGCATCCGCATCCGCTTCCGCCTCCTCTCTATCCGGTAATTTTCATATTATTTCAGTGTAAACAATCGGTGATCCAGATACTCTCTGCGATAATATTCCTCAATCAGATTGTCTAACGTAGTATCGTCCTGCAGTGTCATACTGATCATCATGTCATTGATGATCTCATACTTGCTGTCCGGACTTTCATTCATAATATCACTCTTTTGCAGGCTTCCGCTCTCTGTCAGCTGCTCCTCTTTGTCGGATTCTTCCATAATATAATATTGCAGATTTTCACCGAAAAACAGGACAAACTCTTTAAAAAACACACCGCTGTACACTTCCTGCATGTATTCCGAGATATAATCCTCCGCCTGTCCGTTTTCATGCAGCATCACATAATGGATCCGCGCCCGGACGCCGCCTCTGGTATGATATTCCACAATGGTCTTGTCCTTCATCTCCTGTAAACCGGGCAGGCAGTCCTTGTACTCTCTGAAAAAGTTCAGATGAATGTGTTCCCTCATCATCTCCTGCAGAAAATCCTGTATCACCGGTTCATCCTCTCGTTCAAGCTTCTCTTTGTTCTCCGCATAGAATTTCAGGAAGGCAAGTTTGCAGATTCTCTGCGTCTCTTCTCCGCGCAGATAACAATTACGGATCTCCCGGAAAATATATGCTTCTGTGATTTTTTCCCGGCAGAAATAGTCATATGCGCTCTGGATCAGAACGGCCTCCTCGACCTCCCCTCTTGCGCCCTGGGATACATAATATTTGAAAATATCCAGTCGTTCTCCCACAAAAGCTCCGGAGAACAGCATTTGCAGCAATATTTTTTCACTCAGTGCATAGCAGTCGATTTCAAATGATCTGGCGGTTTTCCAGATATCCCGCAGTTCTTTGGTCATACCGTCTGCATGGCATACCAGGTATTCCAGTACTTCCCCATTATATTTTCCCTTACGAAACGCGGTCAGCGCTGCTGCATACAATACAGGCTCACCTTCATGTGTTTCCTGCGTAATCACGCCGTCTATCAGGCGAAGCAATATCTTGGCATCCGCATAATACGGCGTATACTGTCCGATCCAGTCATAAGCCTTCTCGTAATTACCTCGAAGTACCAGGAATTTCAGAATCGTCTCCCGCTGTTCTTCGGAAAACTTCTCTCCCGGGATCTCCTGCAGATACTCATCCAATGCCTGCATATTATCCACATCGAAGTAAGCCTGGATCAATTGTACGGAAATGCTGTTGCGAAGTTTCTGTTCCACTGTGGGATTTCCTGCCAGTCTCGCCATGCGCAGGATCTTTGCGGAAGAGATTTCTTCCTCCGGTCGGACATTTTCCATAAAAAACAGATCCAGTCCCACCGCGTCCGGTACATAATGTTCCAACAGACGCAGGTATTTTCCGGGTACCATCAGTTTTTCCAGGGTATATTCCACATTTTTCAAGAATCGGTTGCCATAAGCATCCTCGAAGGCAATGGTATAATCATTTCCATAGACAGCCACCCAGGTGACACCGTTCTGCAAAGCCACCTCCGACGTCACCAGATTCCCCGGCTGTGCCACGATTACCTTGCGCATTCTGCCATCTTCCACCCTTACCAGGTTTGCAAACAACAGGTGGGATAACGGTTTGGCCATTGCTTCCGTCACAAGTGCAGGGGACAAAAATTCCTGATACAATACCGCCAGATGTCTGTTAATGTGCTGCTTCTGAATCTGGTCGATCACAAACCGCTCTATTCGTGGCTCGTAGTGCCCATACAATTCCTCATATTCTTTTCTGTGCTTCAGCAGATATGCATACAGAAAGGCACTATGTTCATAGTCCAGATTACTCTGGAACGAAAAATACATCAATATCACCTTGGGCAGTTCCTGCACAGCATCCATATCTATAGAAGCCATATAGTATTCATAGAGATTGGTAATTCTTAAGTGGCTTTCCACGCCCTTCTGATACCATGCAAATGCATCGGATCCCGTTTTGCTTCCTTTAATCAGGAGGCTGCATACTTCCTGCAAGATCCGCACATCCTTCTTATTCTCATATAAACTGCGTAAAATCCTGCTAAGAAGAGGTGAATATTCTCTGACTCTTCCCGACAGGTACAAGAGTTGTTCCACCAGGCTGTCATTCACCGCATGATTTCTTACACCGAAATGCAAAACCTGAAGTTCAAAGCCGTTCAGTTTACGCAGCAATGCGGGATTCCCATTTAGCAGAGCCAGTGCTTCCAGATAGATGACCGGACTGCTGCATCCATACGCATACTGCTTTTCCAGGAACATCCACTTTCCGGAAGTCGATCTGTTATACTCTTCCGACAGATACAGTAAAAGCCATGCGACCCTCCAGCAGGTTCTGTCATACCGGTAGATCTGCTCCACCTGTTCCGCCATCTGCAGCGTATACTGGGGATCTCTGTGGATCAGGGTGGTCAGATACAGATAATACGCCCACAGTTCTCCGCCGGTGGCATTTTGTGTCTCCAGCATATCTGCGGCATGATCGAGGATCCAGCCGGCTTCGTTGTATCTCTCTTCCGTGATGAGCAGCTGCGCCTGAAACAATCTGGCCGACACATCTTTTTCATCCATGGTCACCATACGTTCTACCAGTTTCCCGGTCTCACCAAGCCAGGTGCCCGTGCCGATCTTTTTCAGTCTGAAATCCTGATAATATTTCATCATTTGCAAAATATACTGCATGTGACTGTGATCCGTATGCCTCTTCATGGCACCGTCTCCCAACTGCACCATGACCGGAATCTCCAGAGAGGTATAAGCATTGTAAATATAGACTTTTCCGAAGTTTTTGCCGGGTCTGCAGAGACTGCTGTCTATATAAACAGGCAGTCTGCAGCGGTTTCCCAGAAAATCATCGTCACTGATCACTTCTTTTTCCGTAAATACAAATTCGCCCTCGCATTCCACCTGCAGGTGCGTATATCCCCAACCGTTCCGCACAATTGTCAGGTTGTTCTCCGTAACACCGTAGTTGTCCGCACTGCGGGGCAGTTTCTTCGACAGCTCCTTTTCTTCCGTCAGGAATTCCAGCTGCTGCTTTTTATGAATGCAGATCAGAAATTCCTCTACGTTCTGCTCATTGCCTTCATAGGCAGACAAGATCCGGTAGCTGTCATAAAAGTGTGCATCATTTCCCTGAAACAGACGTAAAAACTCCGGATCATAGAACATCCGCACAGCTTCCTTCCAGTTGCTCTTCGCCAGATTGGCAAAATGAAACAGATTTCTGACCGGTCCGATCGAAGAATTCAACACACTATGTTCCACTGTTACAACAAACGGAAGACTGTACTCTCCCCTGTTGCTGACAACAGAAAAAGCTCCTTTCACAACATCCCCTTCTTCCAGATTCTCGCCGTGGAAGCAGTAAAAGATCTCCGCATCGGTGCCGGTAAACTGATCCGTCATACATTCCATCTGCAGATGGCCGGAAATGACTGATCCCTTTACATAACCTTCCGATGCGGAAAGGATGTGAAAAGAGCCTTCATATGCTGTACCCTGTGACAGGGATATCTCTATTTTAGAGCAGGAGAATTCCAAAGAACCGTTCTCATAATCGAAGTTGCCTCCTAAAATTCTATCAATCGTCTCCTGCATGTACCTTCACCCGTTCCCTGTTGTCAATTTGGATTTATTATACCAAATTTACGTTCTAAGGGCAAGGTGTGAGACCCGTTAGTCCAGGTTTAATTTTTTATTCAAGATGTAATAAGAAACACCGTACATGATTGCCGCGATCAAAAGGCTTACAAGTACATTGATGTCATACGCACTGTTTACCGAAAGGGTAAAACCACTGGGTCTGGACACCATGTTGGAGCTAAACATCAGAGCACTCTGCACAGTACTTCCGATCAGAGAAGATATCATCGTAAGACCTGCATACGTAAGGATTCCCATCAGACCTTTGTGTTTGGAAGACAGCTGTCCTATCGTGAGTGCCCCGAACAAAGTGATCATTGTAATAAAAGGTCCGGCCAGAAAAGTGATGGTCACTGTAACCATATAATGAAGCAGGTTGATTCCCATTTCGTTCTGATAAATATCCGCTATCTGAGATATTCCCTCTGCCAAAAAGGTCCAGATATTACCGCCATACTCTGCCAGAGCGTTATGCACATCTCTGATGTTTAACATTCCGATTGTCGTGGACAGAACCAGTGCCACCACAGAGATACCGATACCGATCATGATCAGCAGATACCAGATACCGGACACCAGTACCTTGCTTAAGAACAACTGGTTTGCAGTCACCGGCAGTGTATGGGACAGATAGCCCTCATCCGTATACATACTGCGGTAAAAACGGATTCCCAGGAAGATCACCATGCCCCAGGTAGCTGCCAGCAGCATGACCACATACAAGATCAGTGTTGCCACAAAGGAAGAGACTACAAGCCAGCTCTGTGCCGCACTGATATCATTGCCGTCCACAATTTCCGTTACCAGTCCTCCCGGCATGCGTAATACCATGCAGCCGATCACAGTGACTACAAGCATTCCCAGAAGCATCAGTGCACCTGCTTTCCAGGTATTTTTCCATTCATATTTCATCAATTTTCCTAACATGCGAACACCTCCCTGAAATAAGCGTCTACAGACTTGCCCTTCTCTTCTCTGATGTTATCCACTGAAGTATATAACACCAGCTGGCCGTAACGCATAAAGATCACTTCATCCAATACCTGTTCCACATCCTCGATCAGATGTGTGGAGATCAGCACGGTAGCTTCCGGATTATAATTGTTGATGATTGTGCGCAGAATGTAATCTCTCGCCGCCGGATCCACACCGGCAATCGGCTCATCCAGGACATAGAGGCTTGCATTTCTGCTCATGACCAGGATCAGCTGTACCTTCTCTTTGGTACCTTTTGATAATGTCCGCAGCTTTGCCTGCGGATCGATCCCCAGACTTTTTAGCATTTCTTCCGCACGCTTTCTGGAAAAGTCCTTGTAAAAGTCCTGAAAATAGTCCAGGATCTCACAGATACTCCGGTGCATGGTAAGGTAAGTACGATCCGGCAGATATGCCACCTTACTCTTCGTCTCCGGTCCCACTGAATTTCCGTCAATCACGATTTCACCTTCCGTCGGTGTCAGCAGGCCGTTCATCATTTTGATGAGTGTGGTCTTGCCGCTGCCATTAGGACCAAGCAGACCTATGATCTTCCCTTTGGGAAGATTTACTGTCAGATTGTTCACAGCAATATTTGCACCGTATTTCTTGGTAAGATTTTTGATTTCCACCAAATTACTCATTTTTATTCCGCCTCTCTTTATGTCGGTTTTTTCCCTTTGCTTCTTCCTTTATTCAGTTTCGCCATCAAAGCTGTGCTTCTCCAGCAAAGTCTGAATCTCATCTTTGTGATATCCCAATTCCTGCATATTACTGATGAAACTCCTCACATGTCCTACCGCCAGTTGTTCTCTGGTAGTTCCGATCAGTTCAGTGTCCTCCGTCACGGTTCTGCCGCTGGTCCGCTGCGTCACGATCAGGCCGCTCCGTTCCAGCTCCGCAAATGCTTTCTGCATCGTATTCGGATTCACCGCAGCCACCGCAGCCAGATCCCGGACACTCGGAAGTTTTTCGCCCGGCTGATATTTACCGGATACGATCTCCTTCTGAATACGCTCCACCAACTGCGCATAAATGGGTCTGTCCGCATCTAATTCCCACGCCATTCCTATCATCCTTTCTCTTTTCCGTTTTGTGATTTACCTTTATTCCCCTCTCCCTTACTGTTTGCAATTCTTGTTTCGGCTATTGTTTTTGCTGTATTATTTATTTAATACAATAGTACGATGGTTTTCTGTTGCTGTCAAGATGTTTTTTAATTTGGTAACTTGAAAGTTAGTCAATGATCATTGGCTAACCGGACGAACTCCCGGAACGAACAGAATGCCTTCTGGCA
>ERZ1034844.510-NODE-510-length-21151-cov-4.156949_pt1 | contig 21151 bp, 20 predicted proteins | sample MGYA00520594_ERZ1034844 | MGnify/ENA primary metagenome ERZ1034844 (study PRJEB33766, sample SAMN09781733) | gut metagenome | biome: gut microbiome | host: Homo sapiens | place: Madagascar | study: EMG produced TPA metagenomics assembly of the PRJNA485056 data set... | reverse complement strand
ATCAAGTTAGGGGCAAAATACCTTTTGACCCTAACATCATTATATATTGATATGCCGGACACGAAAAATACCATAAAGTGATATAAGCATGCCATTTTATGGGAGTCGGGTTGTCCGGGAATTTGAAATGAGGACGTCGGTACGCATATGTTAAAATATTTACAGGATCGTATAAAGGATAAAAATATATTGATACTCGGTTTTGGAAGAGAGGGCAGGTCTACCTTGAAGGCTTTTCTGGAAGCGGGCGGTGCCCGTAAGCTTACCATTGCCGATCAAAAGGAGCTGTCTCTGACATCAGAGGTATTTTCCCAAAAAGAATTTGCGGATTATGATCTTGACGGACTGGAATTCTGCTGCGGGGAGGATTATCAGGATCATTGCGATTCCTATGATCTTGTTATGAAAAGTCCCGGCATTGTATTAAAAAAAGAAATCGGAGCCTACCGGTGTGAGATCCTATCCCAGATGCAGCTGTTTTTTGAATTTTACCGTGACAGGATCATTGGCATTACCGGTACCAAGGGGAAAAGCACCACGACGACGCTGATGCATCATATTTTAAAAGAAAGCGGCCTGTCGGCCATTCTTGCCGGAAACATTGGGATTCCGGTATTTGATATCCTGCATGAGATCACGGATGAAACACTTTTTGTCATCGAATTATCCTGCCATCAGTTAGAATATATGACGGTTTCTCCTAAGTGGGCCGTTTTGCTCAATATCTATGAAGAGCATTTAGACCACTATGGCACGATGGACAAATATATCGCGGCCAAGGAAAATGTCTATCGCAATCAAAAGCCGGGGGATATCCTTTTTGTTAATCCGGAGATTAAGCCCTCCGCAGATGTATGCAGGGCTTCCATAAAGACTGTGGCTGTGGACGGGGATGGAGAACCGGATGTTGTATTATCACTGCCGGAAGATAAAAAAGATACTGAATTTGTGCTTTCTTATCATGATCGGAGCTGTACCGTCATTGAAAACCGGATCAGCCTGCTTGGCGAGCACAATTACCTGGATATTGCTTATGTCTATGGCATGTGTTGTGAATTTGGAATATCGGATGAGGACTTTTTAAAGGGGCTGCAGACCTATGTGCCGTTGCCGCATCGTTTACAGTATGTCGGCTGTGTGGATGGCATATCCTATTATGATGACTCGATATCCACAATTGATGAGACAACCATTCAGGCGTTGAATACGATCAAAAATGCTGACACCGTGCTGGTTGGCGGTATGGACCGCGGAATTAGTTATGTCAACCTTGAAGAATATTTAAATCAGTCAAGTGTTGCCCATATCATCCTGATGGAAGCGACCGGTAAGCGTATTTACGAGGAGATTATGCACGATTATCCGGAGTTTGCGCACAAGGAAAGACTGTATGTCGTAGATCATATGGAGGATGCGGTTTCTCTTGCCAAGGAGATCACCAAAAAGGGCGGGAGCTGCATTTTATCACCGGCTGCGGCAAGCTATGGCATTTACAAAAACTTTGAAGAGCGCGGCGACGCATTTGTGAGATTACTAAGGGAAGAACAGAAGTGATCTTTTGGTTTGCGATCAACCAAAATGGGATTGTCCCTTTTTCGCCGGTTCAGATGGTGGATAAAAATACTGCATATACAAACAGACTCTACATACAATGTAAACAACAAAGTATGTAGAGTTTTTTTTATGGATTTAAGTCAGAAAGCAGAGGATCTGCTGCTCTTATCACTGGATGCAAATGAAAAAGAGCTTTCCTCGTCGGATTTTTTATCGGCCGGGATTGAGGCTGACGATATGTGGGAGATCATCATCAGGTATCATGGGGATATTTTTCAGTACGCAACATCGCAGATACGGATTGAACCGCTTCAATTTGGCTATGGGATCGTGACTCTGCCGGAAAGTGAAATTGAGGAGTTTTTGCAACATGAGGAAGTGGAATATGCGGAAAAGCCAAAGGAACTGTATGAACAGGACCTTGCCGGAAATCTGGCAAGCTGTATGGATCAGGGAACCGGTGGAGGACGGCAGGCACTGACCGGAAAGGGTGTGTGCATTGCTGTGATCGACAGCGGTGTGGATGTGACACTGCCCTGTTTTTTGGATGAAAATGGGAAAAGCCGGGCGTTGTTTTTTTATGACCAGGTGACCGGGCGGGAGTATACCGGAGAAGATATTGATGATTATATTGCTTCTTTGCAAAATCCTGCGACAGGAAGTGTTGTTGAATCTGCACCACAATATTCTGCAGCCGGAAATGTGAGTGAAAATTTGGTGGCTGATATTATTTGGGACGAGACAGGCCATGGCACGCGTGTCGCGGGAATTGCGGCATCCAACGGCAGGCAGGCGGATGGGAGCGTGGACAATAATCTCATAGGGGTTGCTCCGGAGGCATCCCTTATCGTGGTGCGTTTAAACAGCCGGAACAATCAAAGCTTCCCACTTACAACTTCTGTGATGCGGGCCTTTGATTATGTGCAAAAAAAAAGTGTGCAGCTGAAGCTTCCGACCGTGATCAATTTAAGCTTCGGCAATTCCTACGGTGCCCATGACGGAACCTCGCTTTTGGAAAGCTATATCAACGAGGTGGCGCAGAGCGGACGCTTTGTGATCTGCGTGGGAGCCGGAAATGAGGGCGCAGCAGGCGGACATGCCGGCGGCAGATTTTTAAATACAGATAAAAAAAAGAATATCTATTTCCAGATTGGTTACTATCAGAAAGAGTGCAGCTTACAGCTGTGGTTTTTGGCGGTTGACCAGTATATCATAAGGCTGCGTTCACCGGGAGGAGATGTTGTGTCTTTTAAAACCGATATTTCAACCGGAAGGAGCATCCGGGAGCATCTGCAGAATACCGGTATTCTTTTGTACGTCGGGACAGCGCAGCCTTTCAGCATGAAGAGGGAGATCTTCTTTTCCTTTACCGGAGAGCCGTATATCGACGCCGGTACCTGGGAGCTTGAAATGGAAAAGGTTTACATAAAATCAGGGAACTACAATCTGTATCTGCCGGGCTCCACGGCAAGAAGCAGGGACACGGTATTTTTGCAGCCGTCGCCGGAGCTTACGATCACCATTCCGGCAACGGCGCAAAGGGTGATTTCGGTCGGGGCATATCAGATCAATTACCGGGCATATGCCGAATTTTCCGGAAGAGGATATGTTGCAAAAGCGGCAGATCACAATTTGTTTTTAGTAAAGCCGGAGATGGTTGCGCCGGGAGTATCGGTGCTTACACAGACAAAGGACGGCATAGAAAGAGTGAACGGAACGAGCTTTGCCACGCCGTTTGTGGCGGGAGCTGCGGCAAGATTGATGGAGTATGGCATTGTCAGGGGCAACGATCCGTATATGTATGGAGAGAAGTGCAAGGCTCTTCTGGCCGCGCGGGCAGTAAGACTCCCGGCAGATGCACAGGATATCAATGATAAAACAGGATATGGAGCACTGTGTCTGGATTATTGAGAAAAGGTCTCAAAAAAAATCATAAAAAGATGTTGCAAAACTCTTTGAGTTACATTACTATAACCTTAGTTAGAAACAACTAACTGAGGCGCAATAAATCATGTGATCTCCTCAAAAAGAAAAAAGGTGCATTTTTCTTTTAAACCGGAAGACTCTCCGCTTCCGGGAGGAGTATCTGAAAGCGAAAGGAGTTTACTCATTATGGATTATTTAGAGATCGAAAAAGTAATTGGAAGGGAAATTCTGGATTCGAGAGGCAATCCGACTGTTGAGGCTGAGGTTTATCTGGCAGACGGTACAATCGGAAGAGGAATGGCTCCGAGTGGAGCCTCAACCGGTGAATTTGAAGCACTCGAATTAAGAGACAAGGATGCGGACAGATACCTTGGAAAAGGTGTTACCAAGGCTGTTTCCAATATCAATACGATCATTAATGACACACTCGTCGGAATGGACGCGTCTGATATATATGCGATTGACAATGCCATGATCAAGGCTGACGGTACAAAAGACAAATCCAGACTGGGTGCCAATGCCATTCTTGCTGTTTCCATCGCATCAGCAAGAGCAGCGGCTACCGCACTGGATATTCCGCTTTATCGTTTCCTTGGCGGTATTTCAGGTAACCGGTTACCGGTTCCGATGATGAACATTTTAAATGGCGGTGCCCATGCGGGCAATACCGTTGATGTTCAGGAATTTATGATCATGCCGGTAGGTGCTGACAGCTTCAAAGAAGCACTCCGCTGGTGTGCAGAGGTTTTTCATGCACTGGCAGCTTTGTTAAAATCAAAAGGGCTTGCTACATCTGTTGGTGATGAGGGTGGCTTTGCACCTGACCTTTCCAGCGATGAGGAAGCAATCAAATATATTCTGGAAGCTGTGAAAAAAGCCGGATATGAACCCGGCAAGGATTTCATGATCGCTATGGATGCGGCATCCAGTGAGTGGAAGGGTGAAAAGAAGGGTGAATACATTTTGCCCAAGGCCGGAACCAAATTTACATCAGAAGAACTGATCGATCACTGGGAAAAACTGGTTGACAAATACCCGATCATTTCTATTGAGGATGCTCTGGATGAAGAGGACTGGGAAGGCTGGCAGGAGCTGACGAAACGTCTTGGAAACAAGGTACAGCTTGTTGGTGACGATCTGTTTGTAACCAATACCGAGAGATTGTCAAAGGGTATCAGCTTGGGATGCGGCAATTCTATTTTGATCAAATTAAATCAGATCGGTTCTGTGTCCGAAACACTGGAAGCTATCAAAATGGCGCACAGAGCGGGCTATACCGCAATTTCTTCTCATCGTTCCGGCGAAACAGAGGATACAACGATTGCAGATTTGGCAGTTGCTTTAAATACCTGCCAGATCAAGACAGGTGCTCCCAGCAGAACTGAGCGTGTTGCAAAATACAATCAGTTGCTTCGTATTGAAGAAATGCTTGGCGACAGCGCTGTATATCCGGGCATGGATGCATTTCATGTTAAACGGCAGGATGCATAGATGCCGGTACAGGAAATCATCAAAATAAGAGATTCCAAAGATGTTGAACAAAATCTGCTGCTGCTTTTGGCTATGCACTGCGCGCCTTTATTAAAAAGAATGGCAGCTGCCAATGTGCTGACACTCAGCCGCAAGCAGGCTCTGGGCATCAAAGGAATGTTGAAAAACACAGAAATTGAATGTTATATTCTGAAAGCTGACTGTGGACGTGTGATCCTGTATTTATACAGGAAGGACGCTTTGCAATCCTGCCTGCAACAGGAAGATGTCAGGATTTTTTTGAAAAAATATGGGTATCCTGATAAGGGAATTGTCGATATGTTAAAAAGGCTTTCGCAGAGAATCAGGCTTTATGCAGATGGGCAGACAGACTTCCCCCATGAGATCGGCGCCTTTTTGGGATATCCCCTGGCAGATGTGGAAAGCTTTATTGAAAACCGCGGGAAAAATTATGCGTACTTAGGCTATTGGAAGGTCTATCACGATGTAGAACAGGCGGTCAAGACATTCCGGCTCTTTGACAAAGAAAGAGAGCGTGCGGTTCAGGATGTTATTTTTGGAAAAGGCATTCAGGAGATTGCAGTTTAACAACGAAAAGGTGTGAATACACAAGAAAGGAAATTACTATGAGTCAGGTTTATATTGTATACTGGAGCGGTACCGGAAATACCGCAGCAATGGCAGATTTTGTTGCAGAAGGAGTAAAAGCAGGCGGAGCAGAAGCAGTTGTTCTCCCTGTAAGCGCGGCAAGCATCAGTGATCTTGCGGGCGCAAAGGCCTTTGCTTTGGGCTGCCCTTCCATGGGAGCAGAACAGTTGGAAGAAAGCGAAATGGAGCCGTTTATGATGGAACTGGATGGCGTTGTTTCCGGAAAAAATGTTGCTTTGTTTGGATCCTACGGATGGGGCAATCAGGAGTGGATGCGCGACTGGGAAGACCGCATTTCACAGGATGGAGCTACCGTAGTAAACGGAGAAGGTGTGACTGTAAACGGTGCACCGGATGGTGATGTGGCAGATTCATGCAGAGAGCTCGGAAGAGCATTAGCAGGTATGGTTTAAACAGATTTATCCTCCAAATAAATCACTAAACATAAAGGGCGGCCGGAGCATGTTATGAAAATGACATGTATCCGGTTGTCTTTTTGTGTTTTTTGTGGCATTGACGAAGTTTTGTTTTCGGGCTAAACTGATATCGTAATTATTTTTTTGTTCATTAGTGTTTGTGATTAGAGGTTTACATAATAATTTTTAAATATCAAGTTAGGGGCAAAATATTTTTTGACTCTAACATCAGTTTAACAAGAAATAAAATGAAAAGATGTAAAATATAGAAAGAAAAACATAGATAATAGGAAAGTGCAGACAAAATGAAAGAGCTTAGTAAAAGAACGGCCGGATTTACCGATTCCGTGATCCGCCGTATGACGCGTATCTCCAATCAGTATGGAGCCATCAATTTATCGCAGGGATTTCCTGATTTTGACCCTCCCAAGGAAATCACAGACCGTCTGAAAGAAATTGCGGACAGCGGACCTCACCAGTATGCGCTCACCTGGGGAGCACAAAATTTCAGGGAAGCACTTGCCAAAAAGCAGGAGCATTTTTATGGAATGAAGGTTGACCCGGATAAAGAGCTTGTGGTGACATGCGGAAGCACAGAGGCCATGATGGCGGCAATGATGTCTGTATGCAATCCGGGGGACGAGGTTGTGATCTTTTCTCCGTTTTATGAAAATTACGGAGCAGATACCATATTATCAGGTGCGGAACCGATTTATGTGCCCCTGATACCGCCGACATTTTCTTTTGATGCAGACCGTCTGGAAGCGGCTATGAAACGGGACAAGGTCAAAGCCCTGATTTTATGCAATCCATCCAATCCATGTGGAAAGGTTTTTACAAAAGAAGAGCTGGAACTGATCGCATCACTTGCAATCAAATATGACATCTATGTCATTACGGATGAGGTTTATGAGCATATTGTATATGAACCGTTTCAGCATATCTGCATCGCGACTCTGCCGGGAATGCGAGAGCGCACGATCGTGTGTAATTCGCTATCCAAGACCTATTCCATTACCGGATGGAGATTGGGATATGTCATGGCACCTGCAGAAATTGCAGACCGGGTTAAAAAGGTTCATGACTTTTTGACAGTAGGAGCGGCTGCGCCTCTGATGGAAGCTGCGGTGACCGGACTTTGCTTTGATGATTCCTATTATAAAGGGCTGCAGGCACACTATACACATATGAAGGAACTGTTTACCGGAGGCCTCAATGAGCTGGGCTTTACCTTTACCAGACCACAGGGCGCTTATTATGTGCTGATGGATATCAGCGAATATGGCTATTCGGACGATCTTTTATTCTGTGAGGATCTGGCGAGAAAGGTCGGCGTTGGTGCAGTGCCCGGTTCAAGCTTTTTCAAAGAGCCGGAAAACCGTTATATCCGTTTCCATTTTGCCAAAAAAGATGATACATTAGAGGCTGCGCTGGATCGGCTTTCTGATATGAAGGATAAGATGAAGCGTGCGTAGTAAAATGAAAATTATCAAAATTGCCGCATAAGCAGTCAATAAGGACCAGAAAGAAAAAGAGCAGGAGTTACTATGTTTGAGAAGAAGCAATTTATATACAGCGAGACCATGGGTGTCTGCAAGGTTGTGGATATTGTCAGGCTTTCCACGAAAAAAGATGCCGGAGAAGGAATTTATTATTATCATTTGAAGGCCGTGGCGGACAGGCTGCAGGATGCCTATATTCCTGTGGAGCGCCATGAGGTGCAACTGCGGGAACTGATTTCAAAAGAAGAAGCTTCTTCTTATAAGGAGGAAGATGTGAAAAAACTGCCGTTGTTGAGACAGGAAGAGATTACTTTCGTGCTGAATGATGAAAAGTTGCCTGCTGCTAAGAAAGTAACAGCAAATCAGGAGTGACGATGATTTATGGAAATAAAACAGATTGCGGTCATCCACACCGGATTTTCTGAAAAATTTGGTATTCCGAGGCAGAGCGGACTGGTGCGCGAAGCACAGGGGGTAATCGAATTTTTACCGGAATACCGCAGTAGAGAAGCCTTGCGTGGATTGGAAGGTTATTCCCACATCTGGGTATTGTGGGAATTTTCAAAGGCACAGAAAGAACACTGGGCAGCGACGGTCACACCGCCAAGGCTTGGCGGCAAAAAGAGAATGGGGGTATTTGCAACCAGATCGCCATTCCGTCCCAATCCGATCGGGATGTCCGTGGTAAAGCTGGAAGAAATTGCAGAAGATGAAAAGAAAGGCATGATGTTACGGGTGTCGGGCGTTGATATGCTCGATCAGACGCCGATTTTTGACATCAAACCTTATCTTCCGTATGCTGATAGTTATCCGGACGCGCTTTCAGGTTTTGCCGGTGATGTATTTGAGCATCGGCTTGAGGTGGATTTTCCGGAAAGCTTACTGGAAAAACTGCCGGTTCCCATAAGATCTGCGGTAATCGCACTTTTGAAACAGGATCCGAGGACGGCATTTATCAATGACGAGAGCCGGATATGGGGGCTTTCTTATGAAGGCTATAATATCCGTTTTACGGTCAGTGGAAATGTATTGACTGTCTGTGAAGTTACTTTACTTTAAGAGATTTACGCAGTAAATCAGCAAATTTCGAATGTTTGAGAATTGTGGGAGCTGCTTTGCAGAGGAGCAATTCGTGGATATCAAGTTAGAGGCAAAATACCTTTTGACTCTAACATCATAATATTTCAATATGAAATAAATCAGGCAGATAAAAATTAACAAAGTACAGTTAAAAAACAAAGTGCAATTAAAACAACAGTATGCAATAAAAAACAGATACACAAGGAGTAGAAAAATGGAACAAAAACAACAGAACGAATTTACATTTGTAGAAGGCGGCGTATGTGCGGCACAGGGATTTGTGGCAAACGGATTGAACTGCGGATTGAATCCCAATAAGGAAAAGTACGATCTGGCACTGGTGTACAGCGGGACCATGTGCGATACAGCCGCTGTTTTTACGCAGAATAAGGTAAAGGGTGCGCCGATTCTCGTAACCAAAAAACATCTGGAACAGACAGGTGGAAAAGCGAGAGCCATCATCGCAAACAGCAAAAATGCCAATACCTGCAATGCGGATGGAGTGGAAAAAGCGGAACAGATGGCTGTGCTTGCGGGTCGTGTGCTTGGCATTCCGGCTAATGAGGTTATCGTGGCTTCAACAGGTGTTATCGGTCAGATCCTCCCGATGGAACCGATCGAAGCACATATAGATGAGTTGGCAGCAGGTCTTTCCAAAGAAAATCACGGAAAAGCCGAGTATGCGATCATGACAACCGATACCGTTATGAAGGAATGTGCTGTTTCATTTGAGCTTGACGGTAAAACGGTTACCGTGGGCGGAATGGCAAAGGGAAGCGGCATGATCCATCCCAATATGGCGACAACTCTTAATTTTGTCACAACCGATGCTGCAATCGACAGAGAGCTTTTGCAGAGGGCGGTAAGCAAAATTGTCAAGATTACCTATAACTGTCTGAGTGTGGATGGAGATCAGTCTACCAATGATACTTTGTGCGTGATGGCAAACGGACTTGCGGGCAACAGACGCATTGACGCAGAAAACAAAGACTATGATACATTTTGCGAGGCTCTGTATCAGGTATTGATGAATCTGACCAGGATGCTTGCAAAGGACGGTGAGGGAGCAACCAAGCTTCTCGAATGTGAGGTAAAAGGTGCAAAGGACCTGGATACAGCCATTATCGTGGCAAAAAGTGTGATCCGCTCACCTTTGTTTAAATGTGCCATGTTTGGAGAAGATGCCAACTGGGGCCGTATTTTGTGTGCGATCGGCTACGCAGAGGCTGATTTTGAAATTGACAAGGTGGATGTGGACCTTGCTTCTGAATACGGTACCGTTGCCGTGTGCCGCAATGGAGCAGGTGTTGAGTTTTCGGAAGAGGAAGCAGCCAGGATCCTGTCGTCTGACGAGATTTTTATTCATGTAGACTTAAAGCAGGGAACAGAAAGCGCCAAGGCATGGGGCTGTGATCTGACCTATGACTATGTAAAGATCAACGGAGATTACCGTTCTTGATAAGGGTTTCCCATGCTTTTATCCCATATGTCGTGATATGATGATAATTACGGAACAAATCGGTTCGAACTGCTATGCCGGATTGTTTCGTAATTATATTTTAAGGAGGTTTTCTTTATATGGAAAACAGACATGAGGTGGGAGTTAGCAGAAAACAGATCTTGATTTTGGAGGATGAAAACCGGTTGTTAAACCGGCTGGTACGGCTTTTGGAGGAATTGTGTCCGGGTGCGGAGATCTTTCGTACGGTTGAGTTGGAGGAAGCTTATCATATGGCATTCGGAAAGCAGGTAGAATTGATTTTTATCCGGATGCACATGAATTGTCATTTTGATGATTCAAGGATCCATTTTATCGAGCGTATCAAAAAGAATGAGGAGTTTGCATTTGTTCCGATCGTTCTGGTTTCAACAGAAGAGCTGAATTTCCGGTATTTTTTAGGAGAACTGCATTGCTTTGGAATTATGGATCCGCAGTTTGACAGGGAATATGCGATCTGCCTGATCAAAAAGGCGCTGCAGTTCAGGCACCGGATCGCGGAAAAGCAGTATGCGTATTTTAAAACCGGAGGGGCGATTAAGTGTGTGAGGATTGCGGACATTTTATATATTGAGCATCATAAAAAATACGCGGTTGTCTATACACGTCTGGGGCAGTTTCGGCTGACGAACTGTTCCGGTAACAGCACAATGCAGAAATTTGAACATTATGATTTTATAACCTGCGCCAAGGGGATTGTTGTCAATATGCGCTGCGTTGCTGAGATAGATTTCAGAAAAAAATGCCTCAATTTTAAAGATGGGCAGACTGTTGTTGCATTTGGACAGAATTATTCCAAAAAAATTTATTCCTATCTGGATGCAACAGGAGTTATGTAAATCACATTGTGGTGACGGCAGGGTAAAATAAAACTTTTGTTTCAGAATGAAACAGGAAAGATATGCTGAAAGACGTGTTGTAAGACAGGATAGAAGATATGCTTTTGTATTTACTCTGCCTGAGCATTATGTCAACCACAGAACCAGTTTATAAAAAAAGACCGTCATTTTGGGGGGATTGGTGCCGGAGGTATCAATTATATGGTCTAAAGCCGGATTACGACTGTTTTTGGTATTTGGGACCCGGAAAACAGGCTTTGGGCATAAAAATATGGCTGGGCCTGTAAAAAAACAGATTTTTTTTCGGTGAGATTTGGTAAAAACTGCGATAATCGCGTAAAAACGACAGAAAATGACAAAAATCGACAGAGATAATGCGTAAAACAGGTATTTTTATGCTCAAAAATTGCGTATGTACGGAAAAATACAGGAATGTGTAAAAAAATATACCGGATTTTTGCTTTGAAAAAACGTTTTGAGAAAATGTTTTGAAAAAATGTGACAGATATATTTCAAAATATGTCATAATTTGCTATACTGATTTTAACTATGAAGAGTGGAGTTTATTATGATTCTGAAAAAAAAGTTTCACAATAAAAAATTATACAAAAAAATACTTCCACTGTTGCTTGTTTTGTCCATGTGTCTGCTTTCGGGCTGCGGACAAAAAGAGGGTGATCAGACAAAGGCCGGCTTTTCCGCTATTGGGGAGTCGGATTATGATACGGCGATGCAGTGCTTTCAGGCCGCGATTGACGAGGGTGAGGATGCAGAGCTTGCTTATCGCGGAATTGGCATGACCTATCTTGGGATGGCGCAGTATGATGAGGCTGTTGATGCTTTTGAGACTGCTTTATCCAATGGCGGGCTGTTTGCCGGAGATTTGGAGCGCGATATCAATTTTTATATGGCTACCGCTTTATACAAAAATGGCAATTACACACGGGCCGGTGAGTTGTTGGATGTGATCATTAAAAGTCAGAAAAACAATGTCGATGCGCATTTTTTAAGAGGCTGTGTTGCTCTGGAAACCGATGATTACGAAAACGGCATTTACCATTTTGATAAGGCTATCGAAAATTCCAAGGATCAGCAGTCCATGAAGATCCGTGTTTTTGAAGAACTGGTTTCCAATGGCTATGAAGACAAGGGGAGTGAGTATCTGACCGGTATTTTAGATGACGGTTCCAAGCTAAGCGATTATGAGCAGGGTGTTGTGTATTTTTATTTAAAGGATTATGACAGTGCCAGAAATCATCTGGGACTGGCAAAACAGTCGGATACCAAAAATGCCGGCAATATCGTATACATGCTTGGTAAGACTTATGAACAGCTTGGCGAGTACAATTATGCGAGTGTGCTTTATACCGAGTACCTGCAGGATCACACAGGCGATGCCAATATCTACAATCAGCTGGGCATCTGTCAGTTAAAGCTTGATGATGCAGCATCAGCTATTAAGTCTTTTGAGAGCGGACTTGAGCTTGGCAATACAGCCATGACACAGATTTTAAAATACAATCAGATCTGTGCCTATGAGCAGGCAACCGATTTTGACAAGGCAAAGACCTTATTGGATGAATATCTGGCGGCATATCCGGATGATGAGGCTGCTCAGAGAGAAGCCGTATTTTTAAGTACAAGATAACAAACATTCAAAAAACACGAACGACTTTTTGTCCTTTTGACCCTGATATCATAAAATAAATTACAAATTAAAGGAGTCATCAAATGATTAATCAACTTGTTTCCAAAATTCAAAAAACAGGAGCACCGATCGTTGTCGGACTGGATCCGATGATGAAATTTGTTCCCGAACATATCCAAAAAAAGGCTTTTGAAGAGTATGGTGAGACACTGGAAGGCGCTGCAGAAGCAATCTGGCAGTACAACAAAGGAATTGTTGATGCAGTTTATGATCTGATCCCGGCAGTAAAGCCGCAGATCGCTATGTATGAGCAGTTTGGCATTCCGGGCTTGCAGGCTTTCAAAAAGACCGTGGACTACTGCAAGGAAAAGGGACTGGTTGTGATTGGTGATATCAAAAGAGGCGATATCGGATCTACTTCCACAGCTTATGCAGTCGGACATCTGGGAAAGGTACAGGTGGGAAGCAAGTCATATGCAGGTTTTGACGAGGATTTTGTGACAGTCAATCCTTATCTTGGCAGTGATGGTGTGAAACCTTTTATCGATGTCTGCAAAGAGGAAAAGAAAGGTATTTTTGTACTGGTTAAAACCTCCAATCCAAGCAGTGGGGAGTTTCAGGACCGCCTGATCGACGGCAAGCCTCTGTATGAGTTGGTTGGTTCCATGGTGGATACATGGGGCTCTGAATTGATGGGAGATTCCTACAGTTATGTCGGAGCAGTAGTCGGAGCAACCTATCCGGAAATGGGCAAAGTGCTGCGTGATATCATGCCAAAGGCATACATTTTGGTTCCCGGATACGGTGCACAGGGAGGAAAGGGCAAGGATCTCGTTCACTTCTTCAATAAGGACGGACTTGGAGCCATCGTCAATTCTTCCAGAGGTATCATTGCCGCATACCAGCAGGATGCATACAAAGAAAAATTTGCTCCCGAAAATTATGCCGATGCTTCCAGGGCAGCAGTGATCGCCATGAAAGAGGATATTGCAGAAGCACTAAGATAAGGGGTTAAAATATTTGTTATTTTGACCGATATCTATATTAGAAGAGGCGCAAAAGGATTTGCGCATGTTAATAAGCCGGAATGGCTGATGTTTTTGATCAAGGAGGATAAGATTATGGCAAATGTTAATTCAGTAGGAAGCAATTATACAGACGTATATGGCGCGTACAATACTTCTGGTACCAAAAAGGCAGAAACAAAGGATACACAGACAGCTTCCAATACAACGGCAGCTACTTTTGAAGCTTCCGCAAAGGGAAGGGAAAAAGCTTCCAAGATGTCTGCTTCCGATCGTGCGGCACTTGTTTCACAGTTAAAGGCAGATGCCCAGTCAAGAACTGAGCAGATGACAAGCATCGTTACCAAGATGCTCCAAAAACAGGGAGTTACGATTGGCAAGGCAGATGATATGTGGAAGGTGTTAGCAGGCGGCAATTTTACTGTTGATGCTGCTACCAGGGCACAGGCACAGGCAGATATTGCAGAGGATGGATACTGGGGGGTCAGCCAGACTTCACAGCGTATCTTTGATTTTGCAATGGCTTTGTCCGGCGGTGACAAAGATACCATGGAAAAGATGCGTTCTGCATTTGAAAAAGGATTTAAACAGGCTACAGCTACATGGGGAAAGAAGCTTCCGTCCATCAGCCAGGATACTTACAGTGCAGTTGAAAAATTATTTGATGATTATGCATCAAGCTTTGAAAGTGATACACAGGAATAGTCAAAGGGGGACTTACGATGGGAATTTCACTTCAAAATGATTATTCATTTTTATTTGGTACTTCGTCCAATACAACAACGGGCAATACCTTTTCGCTGTCTGATTATGCGATGATCAAAAACGGCACTTACAAAAAGCTGATGAAAGCATATTATGCAGACACTGACAACAGCTTTGTAAAAAGTGTTGCGAAAAGCAAGGCGGCCAGTCAGGACAATAACGTAGAGATCAAAAAGCTTCAGGAGACATCCAAGGCACTCTCCGAATCGGCAGAGGCTCTTTATGGAGAAAAAGGAAGGGATTTATATACTGAGGATAAAAGGGATGATCTGTTAAAAGCGGTATCCGGCTTTGTAAAGGATTACAATTCTACAGTGGATGCGGTTGGTTCCTCTGACAACGTCAAGGTGGTCCGAATCGGAAATTCCATGGCAGGAAATGCGGTGGCCAACTACAAGCTGTTATCAAGCATCGGAATCCGTGTCGGTACGGACAGCAAGCTGACACTGGATGAGGATACCTTTAAAAAGGCAAAGCTTTCATCCATCCAGTCTGTTTTTTCAGGCGTTGGTTCTTTTGCATACAGAGCGAGTGCATCCGCATCCTATATCAACAATTATGCCAGGGACGATGCCGCAAAGGCGAGCGGTCTCTATGGTGCAAGCGGATCCTACAGTGCTTATTTACAGGGCAGTACATACAATTCATTCTTCTGATCTGTGCGCCGGCCTGTCAGCAAAATGCAAATAAAGATGTGCAATTATTCCGGAATCGTGGAAATTGTTTCATGGTTCCGGTTTATCAGTTTCAATATCATGATTTATAAAAAATATACAAGGAGTATGAGATGAGCGATTACAAAATCAATACAAAATGCGTACAGGGTGGATACCATCCGGGAAATGGAGAGCCGCGTCAGATACCGATTATCCAGTCCACCACCTTCCGTTATGAAACAAGTGAAGCAATGGGCAAATTATTTGATCTGGAGGCGAGCGGATATTTTTATACCCGACTGCAGAATCCGACCAATGATATGGTAGCTGCCAAGATCGCAGAATTAGAGGGTGGAACAGCTGCTATGCTGACATCTTCCGGACAGGCTGCCAATTTCTTTGCACTGTTCAATATATGTGAATGCGGAAGCCATATCGTGGCATCCTCATCCATCTATGGAGGAACCTTCAACCTGATCTCTGTTACCATGGCAAAGATGGGTATTGAAGTGACTTTTATCTCTCCGGACTGTTCAAAAGAGGAGCTCGATGCGGCATTTAAAGACAATACAAGAGCTGTATTCGGCGAGACCATTGCCAATCCGGCGCTGACAGTACTGGATATTGAAAAATTTGCAAAAGCAGCTCATGCTCATGGAGTACCGCTTATCGTTGACAATACATTCCCGACACCGGTCAACTGCAGACCGTTTGAGTGGGGTGCTGATATCGTGACACATTCCACAACTAAATACATGGATGGACACGGAGCTGCCGTTGGCGGAGCTATCGTTGATTCCGGAAGATTTGACTGGATGGCACATGCTGACAAATTTCCCGGACTCTGCACGCCGGATGAATCTTATCATGGCATTACTTATGCTGAAAAATTTGGCAAAGAGGGCGCATTTATTACAAAATGTACTTCTCAGCTGATGCGTGACTTTGGATGTATTCAGGCTCCCCAAAATGCATTTATCTTAAATCTGGGTCTGGAATCTTTGCATGTCAGAATGGCAAGACATGTGGAAAACGGACAGGCGGTTGCCGAGTTTCTGGCTTCTGATGACAGAGTGGAAAAGGTCAATTATCCGGGCTTAAAATCCGATCCGTATTATGAGGTTGCACAAAAATACCTGCCCAATGGCGGCTGCGGCGTTGTATCCTTTGAACTGAAAGGCGGAAAGGCAGCTGCGGAGGCTTTCATGAAAGAATTGAAGCTTGCAGCCATCGAAACACATGTGGCTGACGCGCGTACCTGCTGTCTGAATCCTGCAACATCCACACACAGACAGATGACAGAGGAGCAGCTGATCGAGGCCGGCGTTCCGGCAGGACTGGTTCGTATTTCCTGTGGTCTGGAAGATAAAGAGGATCTGATCGCTGATTTAAAACAGGCACTGGATGCAATTTAAAGATTCTGGGATATTTATATTTTATTTTTAGATACAATACTGGTTTAATAAGATCCACATACTTGTGAAATGCAGGTGTGTGGATTTTTTTATTTTAGATTTTGGAGGTGTTGGATTGAAGTTCTTGACAAAGAAAGTTAGTTTGAACTAACATATAAAACAGACAGTGAATGGAGCTGTTGCTTCAGAATTGTTTAGGCGGAAGGAGATTTTGTATGATGACATTTGGTGAGGAATTAAAAGTATTTAGTGGTAAATATCCGTATCAGGAGGTACAGATAGATGGTGTGCCGATCCGGTATGTGCTGGCAGGCAGAGAAGAAGCACCGGCCGTTGTATTTTTAAATGGACTGGATATGCAGGAAATGTGGATTCGTTATGTGGATGCTTTGCAGGAAAAATATTGTGCGCTGATGATCGAGTATCCTCTGGTATGGGATACCAACCAGAAAATGATGGACGGTGTGCATGCGCTTATGAATAAGCTCGGGATTGTAAAGCCGGTGCTTATCGGCGGAAGTGATGGCGGCTGTCTGGCACAGCTTTATGCACACAAATACCCGGATAATGTCAGCGGAATGGTGTTGATCACAACGATCACTGTAGACTCGGATTATGTGAGAAATATCAAAAAAGTTGCGTGGATCACACCTTTGCTGAAATTGAAGGTACGCCTTAGCAAATGGGATAAGATGAAAAAGAAGCTGATCGCGTTGACAACAAGTTATTTCCGCAATGAAGGAGAGCAGGAAGAAATTTACGGAAGAACATTTTTTGATGCGATCATGGATGATCCGGGATACAAGGGAAAATACATTCATTCTGTAGGACTGGTAGGAGAAATCGGTAAAAAGTATGCGCCGTTTGCAAAATCTGACTTTGCATTTCTGGATGGGAAAGTGCTGTTATTGCTGCCGGATCAGGATATTTTTTCAAAAGAGGATCAGCAGAGGATGGTCGATATCATGACAAATCCCAAGGTAAAGATCATGAAGGGCGGTCATCTTGCCTGTGTGATGAAGGCACAGGAATACATAGATGAGATTGAGGATTTTCTGCCGGGATGTTTTGCGTAGATAATCCAATGAGATTTAAAATATTTTAACAGGAAATTGAGGATGGTATAATTGTTTGGTATAATATACAGTAATGTGGATTGTAGAGGTATTATCCTTTTTTGAAATTTATGAGAATCACGTGTAAAATGATGAAATTCACGATTGCTTACGCTGATGAAATGCAGATTGAATCCCCCATTATTTTATGTTAAAATAAATTCGATATTTGACAGGAGGTCTATGAATAGAATGGAACAGTACAAACAGGAATTTATCGAGTTTATGGTTGCTTCGGATGTATTAAAATTTGGTGACTTTACTTTGAAAAGCGGTCGTAAATCTCCGTTTTTTATGAATGCAGGAGCTTATGTGACAGGTTCACAGCTTAAAAAGCTCGGCGAATATTATGCAAAAGCAATTTACGATAAGTATGGTGATGACTTTGATGTTCTGTTCGGACCGGCTTACAAAGGAATCCCGCTGGCTGTCGTTACGGCAATCGCATTTAGTGAATTGTACAAAAAAGAGATCCGTTATTGTTCAGACCGCAAAGAGGACAAGGATCACGGCGCAGATAAAGGTGCTTTTTTAGGCAGTAAATTACAGGATGGTGACCGTGTTGTCATGATCGAAGATGTGACAACATCCGGCAAGTCCATGGAAGAGACTGTTCCGAAGGTCAAGGGTGCAGCTGACGTGACGATTGTCGGTCTGATGGTTTCTCTGGACCGTATGGAAGTCGGCAAGGGCGGAGAAAAGAAAGCTTTAGACGAGGTCAAGGACCTGTATGGCTTTGAGACCAACGCTATCGTGACAATGGCTGAGGTTACTGAATATCTGTACAACCGCGAGTGCCAGGGCAGGGTTGTGATCGATGACACAATAAAAGCAGCAATTGACGAATATTATAAACAATACGGAGCAAAATAAGGAGGACTGCAAATGGAAGAAAAAATTTATAAGGCAATGAAAAATGCCGGCGGTATGAATGTGACACTCGGCGTACTGATGATTGTATTTGGTATTGCAGCAGGTGTGCTTATGATCGTGACGGGTGGTAAATTATTGGTTAAGAAAGCAGATATTTTATTTTAAGGGACAGTGTTATGCATAGAAAAGGATATATGTTTACCGACAGGAGCCATTCTGACAACGGCAAGATGTCGGCAGCACTTGGGTTAATTTCATTTATATCCATGTGTCTGGTTATTTATCTGTCCTATCGGTGGAAAGGGGCTATGAGCCCAAAGCTTGGTGCAGCTACATTTTTTGCACTTCTGATTTCCATTGCAGGTGAAACATTGGGTGTGATGTCACGTCTGGAAAAAGACAAGTTTTATCTATTTCCCAATATTGGACTTGTTTTAAATTCGATCAGCTTATTTATCATTATATGTCTGTTGTATATGGGCATTTATGATATCTGAAATTTGGAGGCATAGATGAAGGAAAGATGGAATTTATGTATTGAAAGGATCAATGAGATTCAGTCAGATGAATCTGTGGGGACAAAATGGGGAAGCTACTTTCGTGAAGTGGCTTCTTTTGTTTTGAATGCGGCTGCCTTGTGCGAGGTGGAAGATTCGTATTTTGAAACAGAACCACAGAAGAGAGAAAAGAAACCGCTGTTTACCAGGGAAAGCCGGAATATCTGGAACAGGGATACCGTGGATGAATTATACAGCGGTTTACAAGAAAAAAATTATGTAAACTCATATTTAAATCCGGATTACGCAGCGTCCTGTTTTGGAACGAGAATCGGACAGCTTTTGAGTTTTGTATATACCGAGATGTACACGCTTCCGGTTTATGCGGCCGAAGCGGATCTGTTTGAGATCCTGATCCGTATGGAATGGTTTGTAGAGCTGTTTTGTATTTTCTCTCAGGCGGAAAGTGATGCGGAAAATGAGAACAGTGACAAAAATGATTGTCATCACGATCGTGGATACAATGATAAAGTCCATGGCGAGGATGCACTTGAGCAGTCTGTATGGGAATGCTGTTACTATTTTGTCAGCGATTATTATGATGTAGAAGCGGAAAAACGAGTTGGTGAAAAGGTGGAGCCTGCCTTTGATTTTGCATACCGCCTGATCATGGAAGCGGATTTATCCAATCCGGATTATTTATACCGCTATGGAGAGCCTGTTACAGACAATGAGATTGCATCCGTAAAGCTTTTCAACAAAATGTCAGACGAAGAGCTGCAAAAGATGGCGGATACCTACACGGAGGGATACCGGATCGGCTTTATCAAGGGCAACAAGGATCTTTCCATAAAAAAGGTTGTCAATATTGTATATCCGATCGGTTTTGAAAAGGTCGTAAAGTTAGCAATAGCTAATTTTAAAAAAATGGGACTGCAGCCGACCCTGATGCGGAGTGCGCACAGTATTTTTTACAAACGCATCGGCGGAACAACCGGATATTATGCAACAAGCATTAACCGTCAGTTTGACTATGATCATCGCGAGGACGATGCCCTGTTTTTAGATAAAAAGCTGATGAACCGCAAGCTTGAGGTGTTAAAGGAAGCTTATATAAAATATGAGGATATTTCCGGACAGCATGCCGGTCCCGCAGTTATCGAGGTATTTGGTGAAAAGAATTTTTCACCCATTGATAAAAAGAGCGCCTGCCATTACAGTGATAAGCAGCAGGAGTTGGTGACGGCTCACGCGATTGCATCCGGAAAGATCATCAACACCTATGTACCGGGCGAGGAGAGGAGCTTTACGATCATTGCTTTTCCCATTGCGGAGATCGGACCGGATTATGAAGCCATCATGAAGGAGACGATTGCGCTCAATACGCTTCCTTATCAGACCTATGAGGATGTCCAGCAGGTGATCATTGATGCTCTGGATCAGTGCGAATATGTAAAAGTGCTTGGAATGAACGGCAATAAAACGGATTTGCGAATTGAGTTATGTAAACTTAAAGATCCGGCTAAGATGACAAAGTTTGAAAACTGTGTGGCTGATGTCAATATTCCGGTCGGCGAGGTTTTCACATCACCGGTCTTAAAAGGGACCAACGGTGTCCTTTTCGTCAAACGGGTATTTTTAAATGAGTTATCCTATGATAACCTGGAGGTTGTTTTCAAGGATGGCATGGTAGCCGATTACAGCTGTACCAACTATCCGGAAGTGGCTAAAAATAGGAAATATATCAAGGATCACGTTCTGCATCATTATGACAGCATTCCGATCGGGGAATTTGCCATCGGTACCAATACAACAGCTTATACGATGGGCAGAAAGTACGGAATTGAGGACAAGCTTCCGATCCTGATTGCTGAAAAGACAGGTCCGCATTTTGCAGTCGGGGATACCTGTTATTCCCACGCAGAGGATGTGGCGGTGTTCAATCCGGACGGAAAAGAGATCGTAGCGCGTGACAATGAGATTTCGCTGCTTCGGAAGGATAACGAGAAAAAGGAAAAGGCATATTTCCAGTGCCATACGGATATTACGATCCCCTATGACGAATTGGGACAGCTGTACGGCGTCAAAGAAAACGGCGAACAGGTCATGATCATTGAAAACGGACGTTTTGTATTGCCCGGGACAGAGATGCTCAATGAGGCTTTGTGATTCATTGATAAGAAAGTAAAAAATGCCTGAAAAA